>Ga0307377_10003091_pt1 | contig 19075 bp, 23 predicted proteins | sample TR3MG_FD_202535 | JGI IMG/M metagenome (GOLD analysis project Ga0307377, IMG submission 202535) | Soil microbial communities from Risofladan, Vaasa, Finland - TR-3 | ecosystem: Environmental > Terrestrial > Soil > Coastal area > Acid sulfate soil | place: Finland: Risofladan, Vaasa | collected... | reverse complement strand
TAAACGAGAGGATAAAAAAAGGAGTTTGGGTGCAGTGGTCTTCGGCTCGGAGCAGGGGCTATGCGGCAAGTTCAATGAGATCGTTGCCCGCTATGCATTAGACCGGATAGCTGAGATGGAGCATGAAGAGCGAAGGGTTCTGGCAGTAGGTGGGCGCGTTTTTGCCCGTCTCGAAGATGCGGGCCAATCGGTCGAGGCTTATTTTTCTTTTTCGGGGGATTTTCTGGGCATAACTGAGGTTATGGGAAAGGTGCTGGCGAAGATTGATCAGTGGCGCCTGGAAAGCAACGTCAACCAGATTGTTCTTTTTTACAATCGGCCTATTGCCGGCATCTCAGGAGTATTCAGCCCTCAAATGGCCTATCTCTTTCCTATTGACGTTAAATGGCTTGCCAGCCTGGCCGAAAGTGAATGGCAATCGCATTCTTTGCCTACTTATTCCATGGACCCGGACCTGCTCTTCTCCTCCTTGGTTCGAGAGCATCTATTTTTCTCTCTTTACCGCGCATTCGCAGAATCGCTTGCCAGCGAGAATTCCAGCAGGCTTTCGTCTATGCAGGCTGCAGAGAGAAACATAGAAGAGCACTTGACAGAGCTATTGGCCAATTACCGAAAGCAGCGTCAAGAAGCCATCTCATCGGAACTGCTTGATATCTTGACCGGGTATGAGGCACTATCTTCCAAGTGATGTTATATCGTTCCAGGTAAATTATCTGTGTTACTCCACTACTACTACTACTACTACTACCACTATTGTATTACCGGAGTTTATAAAATCCTGAAAAATCATGCCGCTGCGCTCTGATTTTTCCTGGGTATAACAAAAATTAATTCAAGCGGGTATGAATTGCCCTAGTTGAAGCTTAGTAAACACTTCCGCAGTGCTCTTATTCATGTCTTCAATAACAAAGTCGGCACGCTTTTTTCTTTTTTCGTTTTCTTTTCCCTTGTAAACCAACCCAAGCCTCATTTGATCCAAATATTGAGCGAGTTGTTTTATGGTTAATGCTGGATCATCGATAATATATAGAGAATAATTATATAATAACAAGCCAAGGACGCATAAAAATACATGAGCCCTTATCTTAACATCCCGTCTTACGTAAGTTGGCTTCAAAGGTATCAACAGTCGATCTTTGAGCCACATGATATCAGTCTCAATTTGATTACGAGAGTCATATATCTCGACAATCTGTCGCGAATCCACACCCATTAAATCCGTAAATATTATTGTCTTGCCCATGGAAGAGATAAAATCCTTCTCACGCACTTCGTCTAATTTGAAATCTAGTTGTAGTTTGCCTTCAACCATGACAACATTGTAATCGAACAGGCCTCGATATTGCTTTGGAATGGCATCTACGACTCGATTGATAAGACCTTTTGAGGTCAACTTTCTTCCTTTCCCATTGCGACCAAGCTTAGATCGTATTTCCTCAATTTTTGTAAATATTTTTTCTTTATTTTGCTTCCAAGCAATCGTCTGCTTTCGCATAGTTTGATCATTATATCTTAGAACACCATTAAAATTTGTCCCGTACCAGTTATCCGAAACGGGATGTGCTTTAATGATATGTCCATGTGCATTTTCCCAGGACTCGCTAAACATGGATATAGGGATCTGGAATAGATCTTTACACATTGAAGCAGGAAGTGACCCTACTACATGCATTTTTTCTTTTGCTTTTTGGATATTCTCTGTGGAATTCATGCCGCGATCAAAGACTATGATAACGTCTTCTGCAGGAACCTCAATATTCTGAAGTCGCTCGCAGATGCTATCGATTATGCTTGAGAATATCTTAGAATCGTTCTTGTTTGCAGGGTACGTGACTGATTGAAATGGAATATTATGGTCAGAGGTAGTCAACCCGACACCAATCAGATTTTTATCAAATCTTTTCTCCTTTGAATTCCCTTTTTGGGGCAATTCGTCCCCATTTTCAATGTGAGTATAGAAGTTGGTTGTATCGAATATCAGCCGAGTCGGTCTAAGACCGCGTTTTATCAGAGTTCGAGATATATCAAGTTCAATTTGTTGGATCGTATCTTCATCGAGTTTTGCCATGTAGTTTAGAAAGTTTTGACTTGAAAGCTTGTATTTTGGATTCCAAAAAAACTGAAGCACACTTCTCTTGAAGTAATCATCAAGAGCATTCCGACTGAGAACATGTTCTGACCTGCCGATGATGATCATGAGGAGATACTGCGCAGGAGTCAATCCATCAATCTTCTTCCGCCCAACGTGCTTATTGATGCTTTCAATCAAGCCGACTTCCTCGGCGGCTTTGATTAATGCAGCAGGTTTTCCAAAAGGATACGACGCGACACGACTGGGTTTGCCTGCATTGATCAACTCATATACCTGCTCAGGAGTTCCTATATATTTCTGCATTGTTTGGACTACTTTTTTGTCGATCCATTCGTTCTTGATGAGGTAGAGATACTTTCGGCCCTTGATTGTTTTGACCTTGAAATGCATAACATTGTTAGACCCTGAAAGTACTTAAATCTTTTCATAATATACCTTTAATTTTACTATAACAAATGTGTATCAATAAACCAAAAAATCACAATTATAATAAAGTAAATTACTCTAAACATAATTACTTTCTAGTTAGACCCTAGGAAAAAACAGCATACGGAAATGGAATTGAGGTAAGATTTTATAAACTCCGGTATTATTATTTTTCAATTGTTTTTATTATTGTTTAAAAACACGTAATTTATCACAATTTCGCCTTATTTGTAGCACGTCCTTGACGGCTTGTCCGGCACCAGAAAAGAAAAAGCAAAAGAGGAAACAAATCCTGTAGTACGCAGACTTGATTCCTTTCACGCTAATATGGGATGAACTCGGTTTTTTAGGACTATTCTACCTGCACCCTCTGCGCGTTTATGACCACTAGCTTGGGAAGAGAGACTTCTAAGATGCCGTCCTTGAAGTTGGCTTTTACCTGCTCCGGTTTGATCTCTATGGGCAGCTTGATTTCTCGTTTTTTGTTTAAGGTGCCCATCTCCCTGCGCAGATATTTTCCTTCTCGAACTGCTATCTTGGCATCGACGTAGAGGCTGTCCTCCGTCACCCGCAGATCGATCTTGTCCTTACTGGCTCCTGGCAGAGCTACCAGGGCGATCAGCATATCTTCCGTTTCTATGAGGTCAATGGGGGCAAGATCGTAGCTCCTGACCTCGCTAATCTCGCTGCTCACATCTCCCAGGATCTTCTTAGCTGCCTGGCTGGCCTGGCTGGACATCCTGGCAGCCTCAACGGCTGCCTTGCCGATCACACGTTCCAGATCGCTGCTCCCTGAGGAATCTGATTTCATGCACAAAATTATGTCCTTGCCATCATAAAACCTTTTGCTTTATCCTTTCCTTTCCTAAAAAGCGGCCATATCCTGGAGAAGCTGGCAAATCTCCATCGTAGATCACTTTGCCTCGAGCCATTGTCATTTGAGGAAATATGGCATCTCTTCCCTGAAAGGGCGTCCACTCTGCGCGGCTGTGCAGCCGATCGGCATTTATCTTCGAAATAGCCTTGGGATCCACAATCACCAGATCGGCATCCTTGCCAGTCTCGATGCTGCCCTTGTCGGCAAGGCCGAAGATGCGGGCTGGTCTGGTAGTCATGGCGTCCACCAGCCTCTCCAGGGTGATCAGGTTCCTTTTCACGGCAAAGAGCATCAGGGGCAGCATGGTCTCCACACCCGGCACCCCTGCTGGCGCCTCCCAGATGTCCTCTCTCTTCTCCTCCGGCAGGTGTGGTGCATGATCTGAGGCCAAAATATCGATCGTGCCGGAGCGCAGGCCCTGCCAGAGGGCGTCGTTATCCGCCTGTCTTCTCAGGGGTGGATTCATCTTCAGGTATGAGCCCTGTTTTTTGTAGTCCTTAATATTGAGGAAGAGGTGATGGGGTGCCACCTCACTTGTCACCTTTTTCCCTTGACTTTTGGCCTGTGCCACTCTTTCAAGCCCCTGAGCTGAGCTGAGGTGGCAGATGTGCAGACGATGCGACCCGGTCAGGCCCTTCTCTATAGCCGCCGCCTCGGCTGCCGCAGGCCGTGCCTGGGAGTAGACCTCGGGATCATGCCGGTCCAGGAGTGAGGCTGTTTTCTCTTTTATGATCAATCCGTCCTCGGCATGAAGGCAGGCCAGCATTCCCGCCCGTTCTGCATCGCCCAGGATTTTCTGCAGCTTTTCATCGCTGTGCTCATAGGAAAAGATCTCGCCTATGGCCGCAGCCCCGGCTGCTGCCAGCTCCTCGATATTTCCTGCACCGCCATTGAGGCAGAAGTCCACTAGAGAGCGATGTTTGGCTATATCCAGCTTCTGCGCAAAAGAGCGGGCATCCAGTGTCCGGGGATTTGTGTTGGGCTGGTCGATGATCGTAGTGACGCCCCCAGCGGCAGCTGAAGCCGAGCCGCTCGCCCAGTCCTCTTTGTAATTTGGCCCTGGATCACGGAAGTGGACATGGGCATCGATGGCGCCAGGCAGGACCAGCATTCCCCGGGCGTCGATTCTATCCTCGGCTCGGTGCGCTCCGCCCAGGGCCGCAATCCGTCCATCCTTGATCCAGATGTCTATGCTCATCTGGCCGTTGGCGGTGAAAACCCGACCGTTTTTTACCACCAGATCAAAGTTTATATCCAAACCTCCTCAGCAGCTTGCGCCTCTCCTCGACCTGAGCTTTGCTTTCTGCACCCTTGGGCGAAAAGCCGTCGATGACTCCCATAATTCCCCGACCCAGGTCCGTTTCGGCCACGACCACTTGCAAGGGATTGGCTGTGGCGCAGAAGATGCCGCAGACCTCCTGCACGGCCTTGATGGCGTTGAGGACGTTGATGGGAAACCCTCCCTTCATCAATACCACAAAGGTATGACCGCAGGCCAGGGAGAGCGAATTCTGCCTAGCAGCCTCGATCAGGCTCTCATCGTTGCCCTCCGTGCGCACCAGGCAGTCGCCGCTGGCCTCGGAGAAGGCGACGGCATACTTCGCAGCCGGTACAGTGCCCGCCATGACCTCATAGATATCCTCAGCGGTCTTGATAAAGTGGCTCTGCCCTAAAATCAGATTGGCTCCTTCAGGAATTTTCATCTCGATGACTTTCAGCTCCATCTTCACTCCTCAAAGGAAAACTGTATCCGGCTGCAGACTTATACTTTAGGGATAGTTTAGAGAGAAGAGAAATTTTGAGAAGCAGGGCTTAAAAGCGTCTTTTAAAAAAGGATTAAAATGGGCGCACTTCGCCCGCCTCGCTTGACTTAATGCGCCTCACTTATTGCGAAGGCCCTTCTTCGGTCCTATGGATTGTTTTTCCACCTTCTTGCTCTTCCTGGTAATGATTGCCGATGTGATATAGTATACTATGATGAAAAGCAGAGCAGAATAAACCGCCATGATGATCGATTCTTCTACGTTCAACTTCAGCAAGAAGTAGGAATATGGGATGTATATCAGGAGCACGAACAGACCGGCAATGGCTGCCTGTTGCATCAACGTATACTGCCTGAAGCGCAAAATAAGATCTGCATAACTTAAATTTGCAAAATTCACCAAGGATCTTTCACCTCATCGACTTTGAGCATACCTTTTCTATTCATATAAAGCCTTGTCCACCAGACATTGGATAGTGGCGCTAAAACCAACAGGTTCACTATCCCTGTCATCGCTGAGAGTGGCTCGCCTCCTGCACCTTCTCCCGAGGAAAATGCGCCGCCGATCATCTGCAGGCCCATGGACAAAGCTGCTACCACCAGCCAGAGGATTACCACATCAAACTTGTTATATCTGACGAATCTTATGGCTGTCAAGATGGCCTGCACCGGTCCCAGGCCTTCCAGTACCAGGGCGTAAGGCGCTGCGACCAGGATCACAGACAGGGCTAGGATATAGAGGATGAACAGGAGTATGCCCACGGCCAGCACGCCTATCGCCTGCGGATCCTCTTGCAGAGACGGCAGATCTTGTCCCAGGGCCGGCAGAAGGAAGATCAGGCCGGCTAGGGTCAAAAGCCCCATCAGCAGGGTTGCCAGGAACATATTAAAGAAATGCCTCTTTCCGGTAGACCACATGATGCCGATATCTGATTTTCCTTTATCTAGAGCCTGCCTGGCCATACCGATGGCTCCCGCCGTAAAGAATGCATTGACTAAAGACAAGAGCACGACCAGCGCGAGGAAGAGTGCTGCGATCTGCAGGATCAGGTCTCCCTGCAGATCACCCAAAGCCTCTTGCATCTGGGCCAGCAGTTCTTCCATTTCCTGCGCATTCTGAACCGTGGTGACATTCATGCTCTCCATGGGCATAGAGGTCATAAAGAAGGCTGCTAGGAAGGGCACAAAGATCAGCATGGAGACAAAGATGCTGAGCAGGAATGGAACGCACAGGTTTAAGTTGCTCCTCCAGACGCCAAATCCCTTGCCTATTATCTCTCCAATCTCTTCCATCTTATTCCTCCAGGCCTTTCCAGATGGCGTCGCCCACGTGATGCAGAGATTTGACTGCTTTTCCCTCGCCCTTCATCTCCGTTCCGGCTACCAGGGCCCGGCCTATGGCCAGAGGTTTTTTATGCCTCACCTCCATGATTACCACCAGATCGCCGACGGCTATTTCCGGATCAGCAGAGACTATGCCAGGCTTCATGATGTCCGCGCCATTCACGACAAAGCGCACCGCACCCGCATCTACAACTACCAGCCTCTTCGTCGGCATAAGCTCAATGGCCCCCAGCACGGTAAAAAAGGGCTGCTCTTCCACAATCATCATCAAAGGCCGGCCATCTATGAAAATGAGATCTACCCCCTCATCGCTTATCGCCATCTCCAGCGATGCCCGGCGCAGGCGAGATGAATCGCCAAGGAAGGGTTCGATCTTAGCGATTATCTTCCTGGCGTCGCTCCCTTTGAGGTGATGCCTGGATTTTACCTTCATGTTCTTGAGATATCCCGATAGGTTTAAATATGCAACGAGCACGTGTGGAATTTGAAGCCTTTTGCGGTTATCATCGTTGGAGAGAGGTTAATGGGTCAGAGACCGCTTGATATTCTGAATGAATCACTGAATGGACCTGTCATAGTCAAGCTAAAGGACGGAAGGGTCTTTCGTGGAGAGCTGCAAGGTTATGATATCCACATGAACCTCGTGCTCGAAAAAACTGAGGAAGTGGCAGAAGGGGCGGTCGCACGTAAAATTGGTACTGTGATCGTGCGCGGAGATAATGTTGTATATATTTCACCTTGAGGTGTTCTAGTTGTCTAAAGGTACTCCTTCTATGGGCAAGCGCCACAAGAGTTCGCATATCCGATGCAGACGCTGTGGCAGCATATCGTTCAATTTCAAGAGAAAAGTATGTGTTCAATGTGGCTTTGGCAATTCGGCAAAGCTGCGAAGTCACAAGTGGATGAGAAAGGCGGATTATTAGAGGTTCAAAGTTGCACGATGCCTGCGGCGTTGTCGGTATTTCCTTCAATGAGACGGGCAATAATGTAGCTAAATCCATTTACTATGCCCTCTACGCCCTGCAGCACCGGGGGCAGGAGGCAGCTGGTATCTCAGTGCATGACGGCAAGGCCATACGCACCCACCGGGGCATGGGCCTTGTCTCCGAGGTCTTCGACGATGCGCAAATCGGGCTACTGCGTGGTCAGGTGGGCATCGGACATGTCAGGTATCCGACCTCAGGCCGATCGTGCATAGAAAACAGCCAGCCTCTGCTAGTAAAATATAAAGATGGGGCTATTGCCATAGCCCATAACGGTAATCTGGTGAACTCCTGCCAGCTCCGGGAGCAACTGGAGCAGGCAGGCGACATCTTTTATTCTACCTCGGACACCGAGGTTATAGCGCACCTTTTTGTAAAAGAGCTCTTGCGCTATGATCTGCAGGAAGCAGTGCGTGCTTTGATGCGCAAGATCGTGGGGTCCTACTCGCTCGTCTTTTTGTGGGGGGATACGGTCCTCGCCGTGCGCGACCCTCTCGGCATCAAGCCACTTTGCATCGGCGAGATCGATTCTGGCTTTATGGTGGCTTCGGAGAGTGTCGCCATAGATACCCTGAGTGGAAGGCTTATCCGCGATGTCAAGCCTGGCGAGCTGGTGGTTATCAGGCACGGCGAGCTGAAGTCGTATCAACTGGCCCGCCTCCCCAATTCATCTCATTGCATATTCGAGTACATTTACTTCGCTCGGCCGGATAGCATCATGGACGGCCGCCTGATTTATGATGTGAGGGTGAACATCGGTGCTAACCTAGCCCGCGAGCATCCGGCCGATGCGGATACTGTCACGCCCATTCCCGACTCAGGGATTACTTTGGCCGTAGGCTATCACCAGCACTCAGGGATAAGTTATCGAGAGTGCCTGATGAAGAACCGCTACATTGGCAGGACCTTCATCATGCCTGATCAGGGTATGCGAGAGGCCGCCGTGCGCCTGAAGATGAATACCATCCGGCCCAACATCGAAGGGCATAAGCTGGTCTTAGTGGACGACTCCATCGTGCGCGGCACAACCAGCCGGAGGATCGTAGACATGGTCAGGAAGGCCGGGGCCGAAAAGGTGCATGTGCGCATAGGTAGCCCGCCCATCATGGCGCCCTGCTATCTCGGCATCGACATGGCCAGCCGCGAGGAGCTGATTGCCGCCTACAAGACTGTAGCCGGGGTGGAGGCTGTGATAAACGCAGACTCCCTGGGCTACGTGAGCCACAAGGGCCTGGTGGATGCGGTGGGCATCCCCAAGGAGAACCTATGCATGGGCTGTCTTACGGGGCTTTATCCTGTGGAGATACCGGGCGAGAAGTGCTTGGCAGCGCAGACCAAGCTCTCGGAATACATTGATTAAGATTTCTTGAAAGGGTCGGCATAAAGAAGCAAAACCATTTCGAGGATTAATTGACTTATGGATGCTGCAAAGGCCTGCATTGAGGCGGTCAGGTCAAGCTTAAATGAAAAGTCACTAGCCATATACGTGTGCCTGTGCTTGTTGTACGTGGCTGACGATCCTGTGCTCTGCAAAAAATATTAAATCCTTCTCAATTATTCCTTCACGGTGACTGGTTTCACCGCCGCTTTTACCTTTTCCATTGTGCTTGGTTTGATCTCCTTCAAACCATGAGCGCTCTCTGCATGGACTTGTATATGCTCCATCAGTTCTTTCTCAGTCTTGGCCTTTACCTCAAAGCCACAGGTCGGCACAACATCTCTGCAGCAAAACATCATATATTCTACATCGGACATGGTCACACCTCAGAATATTTTAGGTGCAATGTAATATGATATTCTAAACAAATAAATGTTATGGACAGGTCCTCCTGAGAAGTCGATTAGAAAAAAAGGAATTAATTAAAAAAATATTTAAGTTGGTGCCTTTGGTGGCTTCATCATTACGAATGCTATGATAAAGCCTAATACAGCCAGTCCGACTACATAGGGGAATACTCCCATATAGCTTCCTGAGGCAGTTCTGATGGCCCCAGCCAGCTGCGGCCCCACGATGGCTCCTGCACCATAAGCCAGGAAGACCACGCCGTAGTTTCTGGGATAGTCACAAGTGCCAAAGAAGGTCGCTGTAGCTGTGGGCGCTATGGCCAGCCAGCCGCCCAGACACATCCAGAGGATGGCAAAGGCGATAATGTAAACCGTGGTTGCACCAGGTCCTGCCATAGTTATCATCATCAAACATGCCACGGCGATAGCCACGAAGGAAACCATGGCCGCGTTCCTGGGAGTGAGCTTGTCGGTGAGCGTACCGAAGATCGGCCTGCCGCCTCCGTTGAAGATAGCGAAGAAGCCCACCAGGAAAGAGCCCAAGCTGGTCTCAATCAGAATTACCTCCGCGCCCACGGGTTTGGCTATGCCGATAGCCAACAGCCCGGCCAGACATCCAATAAAGTAGCATAACCACAGGCCTATGAAGGACGTTGTCTTGAGCATCTGCTCGCGTTTGAAATCGCAAGTTACATGGGCACCGGCCTTGGGGGCAGGTGGGGTCCAGCCAGCCGGTTTATAGCCAGTGGGCGGGAAGGTCAAAGGCATAGCACACAGGGCGATAATGACGATGAACCCAATTCCAAAGAAGCGGAAGGTTTCCATCACACTATATGCTCCAATGAGATAGGTCGCTATATTGGCGGTAAAGAAGGCTGAGAATCCGAAGCCCAATACAGTTAGGCCTACGGCGAGGCCGCGCTTATCTGGGAACCATCTAGCAGCGACGGCCACGGGACAGCCATATGCGATTCCTACACCCAAACCACCGATGATTCCGTATGTGGGGTAAAGCATCTGCACGGAGCTGGCTGTCGAAGCCATCAGCCAACCAAGACCGCATAGTATTCCTCCTGCCATGGCCATCTTTCGCGGTCCATACTTTTCGATGTATTTTCCTGAAAACACCATGGCAATAGCGAAAGTTGCAAGGAATATTGAAAACGGCAGCAATACATCAGTTGCAGACACAGTCTGGTTTAGACTAGTAAAATGATTTGTCAACGGCTTCACAAAGACGGACCAAGAGTAAACGCTGCCTAGACATAAGTTGATGATTAAGCCTAGAGCAATAAGAAACCATCGCCCACCGGGCGGCTCTTTAAACACATTTTCAGCCATAAGTTTAACACCCTTTTTTTATAGATATTATATTGTTCCTATTCAATACTGCAATTAATATAGGTAGCATCGAAAAAATACTTGAATCTAGCTCCATAAATCCCTCCTTATCCCCTCCATCACCCTTGAAGGAATATTCAATGGCTTCGACCTAATTTCGTCTCTCATATATTTAAATTTAGCGGCAATTATCGCGATTATAGGTTATAATATTACACATATCGCAAAAATACTTAGGTCGATTTACATTCGTATTCGGCCCCTCTCCTGCCGGTCCAAAAAAAGCTGCCTTGATTCGGTGAAATTATCTGTCGCGATCGACAATAAAGTATGCATCCATTTGCAAATCATCGTTTATGGCAATCTCTTTTAAGGTGAATGGAGAATAACAAAAGAGGTGGTGCTAATATGCTTAAGGCCAACCCCAAGACATCATGGAACAGCAATGAATGCATGCCCACGGTTGCAGCGACGGCTTACGTGGACGAATCAGCTACGGTTATAGGCGATGTGCGCATTGGAGAGGAGGTTTACGTGGGGCCGTGCGTATCCCTGCGTGCGGATGAGGCCAATCCCATCATCATCGGCGATAAGTGCAACGTCCAGGATGGCGTTGTCTTCCACGGCCTGATGGGAAGCTCCATACAGCTAGGAAAAAAGATATCCATCGCCCATGGGGCCGTAATTCACGGACCGATAAAGATAGAAGAAGAGAGCTTTGTGGGCTTCAACTCCGTGGTTCATGCCTCAACTTTAGGCAAGAAGTGCTTTGTCGGCCACGCAGCGGCAGTTATAGGCGTCAAGCTGGCGGATGGCAAGTTCGTGCCGCATGGCGCTTTAGTTGATTCGCAGGAGAAGGCCGATGCGCTGGGATCTGTTCCAGAGAGCCTCAAGCACTTCAATGAGGAAGTGGTCGAGGTTAATCGTGAATTTGCAAAAAGCTATGGCATCCAAAAAAAATCCTGTGTAGGTGAGTAATAATCCTAAAAAATCTTAATCATTTTTTAAACCAGGGCGTTTGACATCCTATTTTCAGTTTTTCGCGTGATTTTTGCGTGATTTTATTCGTTTCCTTTCGGACAAGAAATATATACATCCCTAGCCCTAAGGCCAAAGCTAGCTTTAGGTGATTGATAATGGCTAAGATTAAAGCGGGCGTCTTAGGTGCCACTGGCGCCGTGGGGCAGCGCTTCATTGAAGGATTAAAGAATCATCCCTGGTTTGAGCTGACAAGCCTCGCCGCATCTGAAAGGAGCGCTGGCAAGAAGTACAGCGAGGCAGCCAAGTGGCGTCTGGAGAGCGAGATGCCCACAGAGATCGGTGAGATGACGGTTGTAAAGGTAGACCCAAGAGAGGTTGATGCCGATATTGTCTTCTCGGCGCTTCCAGCGGCAGATGCCAAGGCGGTTGAGCCTGCCTTCGCGGCTGCAGGTTGTGCGGTTGCTAGCAATACCAGCTCCTACCGCATGGTTGAGGATGTGCCACTGCTTATACCGGAGTGTAATGCTGACCATTTGGATGTGATAAAGGTGCAACGGGAGAAGCGGGGCTGGGACGGATATCTCACCACCAATCCCAACTGCACTACCATTATGTTTACACTGGCACTCAAACCACTCATGAAGTTTGGAATCGAGAGTGTCCACCTGGCTTCCATGCAGGCAGTGAGCGGAGCTGGCTACGATGGTGTACCTTCCATGGCTATCCTCGGCAACATCCTTCCCTATATCGGAGGCGAAGAAGAGAAGGTGGAGACTGAGCCTCAGAAGATTCTGGGCCGCTTTGATGGCGAAAAAATCGTGAACGCGGAATTCTCCGTAAGCGCAAGCTGCCATCGCGTGCCGGTAATGGATGGTCACACGGAAGCCATCTGGGTGACCATGAGGGATAATCCCACACCAGAGGAAGTCAAGAAGGCCATGCTGGACTTCGACCCCGGTCTCTCCGATCTGCCCACCTCGCCCAAGAAGGCGCTCATTGTCATGGATGAGCCTGACCGACCCCAGCCCAGGCTGGACCGCGGTCGCGGTAACGGCATGTCCGTATCTGTGGGAAGGATCAGGTCAGGAATCAGATTCATCTGCGTTGGCCACAACACCGTGCGCGGCGCGGCTGGTGCCAGCATTCTCAATGCTGAGCTCTTTGTGAAGAAAGGCCTGCTTTGATGTTGATATTAGCCTGGGAGGTGACGGCAGCCTGCAATCTATCTTGCGGCTACTGCCGCGCCTCAGCCTCTTTTCGGCCCGATCCTGATGAGCTCTCCACAAAGGAGGCGCTCTCCTTTTTAGACAGCATTGTACCCTTGCAGCCCATGCTCATCTTAAGCGGCGGTGAGCCCTTGCTGCGCCCCGATATCTTCCTGATAGCGCGCCATGCCACTTCCCTGGGCCTGCGCGTCTCTTTGGCCAGTAATGGAACGACCTTAACACCGCAAGTGGCAGATGAGATAAAAGCTTCCGGCATCTCGCGAGTCAGCATCAGCCTGGACTCGGCTGATCCGGAAAAGCACGATCTGATCCGCGGTCCGGGTAGCTTTCAAGCGGCCTTGCAGGGAATAGAAAATCTGCGCGGCAAGGTCGATTTTCAGATCAACAATACCCTCACCAGCCGAAATGAGTCTGATGTCCCTGCCATCTTCGATCTGGCCCAGAGAATTGGGGCCCGTGCCCTGCACTTCTTTTTCCTGGTGGCCACGGGCCGGGGCCGGGAGGAGGATCTCATCTCGCCAGAGCGACAAGAGGAGCTGCTCCTGGAGATCGACCGGGAGCGAGCGCTGCGGCCTTTCGAGGTGCAGGTTACCTGTGCGCCGCAGTACGCTCGAATAGCCAGGCCCGGAAGGGGTCGTGCCGGGGGCTGTCTGGCAGGCAGAAACTTCGTCTTCGTCTCGCGAAAGGGCGATGTCTATCCATGCGGCTATTTTCCCCTGCTGGTTGGAAACATCAGGGAGATGAATTTTATAGAGATCTGGGAGAATGCTCCTGAGCTTCGGGCGCTGCGAGAGCGGACCCTCAAAGGAAAGTGCGGGCGGTGCAGCTATGCCTCTATTTGCGGAGGCTGCCGGGCGCGGGCTTATGCCGAGACAGGAGATTTCCTGGAAGCCGATCCATCCTGCCTCCTGGAGGTTTAGCTATGGATGAGATCGACCTTAAGCTGCTGTCCGCTGTGCAAGACGGCTTTCCCATAACGGTTCGGCCTTTCCTGGATTTGGGTCTGGCCCTGGGGCTGGAGGAAGAAGAGGTAATAGAGCGACTGGCAGGGCTGCAGAAGGGGGGACTGGTGCGGAGGATCGGGCCGATTCTTGATCTGCGCAAATTGGGGCGGAGCGGAATATTGGCGGCTCTAGAGGTGTCTCAGGAAGAGGCGAATAGGGCGGCCCAGGTAATTAATGAGTACACTGAGGTTTCGCACAACTATCTGCGCCCCAATGAGAGCGGCTACAATCTGTGGTTCACTGTGTCGGCCACGGAGGAGAGGATCCAGGAAATATTGCAGGAGATCAGGATCAAGACGGGACGAAAGATGCTGGTTTTGCCTACTCTCAGGATATTTAAGATAGGTGTTAAATTCGACATAGTTTAATAATTTGGCAATTTGGCAATCGGATAATTTGATAATTTGATATACCAGGAAGAGCATCGGTTACTCTAGTTCTTGCCTGGGAAGCTGGGCGATGCGGATAATTACGGAGAGGATTTAGGTTATGGCTAAACTCATTCTGATGGACTTTTATGCGGATTGGTGCGGACCGTGCAAGATGCAGACCCCCATCTTCGAGGATCTTGAGAAGGATTTCAGCGATAAGGTGGAATTTAAGAAGATCAATGTGGACAAGGAGGGCGACCTGGCTGTGGAGAAGAACATCATGGTCGTGCCCACCATTATCCTGGAGAAGGACGGGGTGGAAGTCTCCAAGTGGATGGGCGTCACTTCCAAAGAAGAGCTGATAAAAGCCATCAACCACGCCCTGAAGTGAGACAAAAAAGAGAAAAAAAGAAAAAGAGGAGTAGAAAGGGGAGATTGGGAGAAAATGGCAGGTGGGGACTATTGCCTGGAGGCGGTGCGGAGGATCAACAGTAGGGGAGGCTGTGCGCCTCATCTCTCCCTTCGTTTCGACTCTCACCACTTCTCCATAGATACCAGTCGTGCTCCTAAAGCCTGCGTGCAGCCGGATGCCTATCTCATCACTCATGCCCACAGTGATCACTACGGCAAATCGGCCATGCTCTCGCCCCAGGCTATCGCCTCCGTACAGACGGCACGCGCTTTGGAGATTCGCTATGAGCGGGAGTATAAAGGCCGCACCTTTGAGGTAGGGCAGAGCATTGTTGTTGATGGCGTGAAAGTGGAAACGCATACTACCGGCCACACCATTGGCTCGACTGCTTTCTCCTGGCAAACGGAGACGGGTGAAAGGGTGCTGGTAACCGGGGATGTAAAAGACTACAGTCATCTGCCAAAATGCGATTTTCTGGTCACTGAAGCCAACTACGGAGATCCCTATGATCCCTCCTGTATCTTTGAGGACGACCTAGCCGGCTTTTCTGAGGCTTTAGAGTCCGGGGCAAGCTTTGGTGCCTACGCCTTCGGCAAAGCCCAGCGGGCGGTGGCTCTCATGAGGGCCATGGGCTACAAGGATGAGATTGGCATGGATGAGAAAAGCCTAGTCCTCACGCGAGAGCTGATGAAAGATGCTGCAGGGCCGCTCACTGAGGTGAAGGACGGAGTGTCCAATGTGGTCACGCCCTGGAATTTGCACCAGGTGCGGGGCTGGAACAAGTATTTCCTCACGGGAAGAAGGGACAGCTCCTACCCCACCATTCAACTGAGCGATCACCTGGACTTTCGCGGCCTGATGAAGATGATTGAGCAAGTCTCGCCCCAGGAGATCCTGGTCTACCATCCCAAAGGCGAGAGGGCGAGCTTGCTGGCCCATCATCTGCAGGAGTGTGGCCTGGAGACGACGTCGCTGGACCTGATCGAGAAGTTTGTGCGATAATTATAATTCTTAAAATAAGGGCAATATAGGCGCGATCTATCTACAACAGATCCAATAGTTCTTCTCGTGTTATGCCTGCCTGTTTTATGATCTCGATAAGCAATCCTTTGCCTACCTCTTTTTTGTGGAATGGAATCGTAACTGTGATATCGAGATCTGGATGGTAATAAGCATGATGACTGCCCCTGATGCGGTCCAAGACGAACCCTTTCTTTTCCAGGGCTCTGGCAAGCTTCTCCGGGGATATGACTGGTAACTTAGGATTTGGCTTTTACTGTTATTGTAGTTTCGATCCGATCTTCTTCAAGGGGGATTTCTTTGCCTCTGGCCGCAAGGCTTTCGATATACAACTCGATGGCCTCTTTTGCCATCTCAATCGCCTCCTCAATGTTGTCGCCGAAGGTCAAGCATCCGGGAAGAGCTGGGACGATCACGGTGTATGTTCCGTCTGTCTCCGGCCTGATCTGAATTTTATAACGAAATGTTCTCATCCGGTTTAAACAATGCCTTTTGCTATATTTAATCCTGTGCAGATCCTGAAAAGCATATTTAAAGCAGGCAGACATCAGAGTATCTCTTGAATGATTTCTGCCCCTGCGTTGAAGTCAGAGGAGACCGAGAAAATTAGGAGGACGCGACATTGGTAGACCTCTTCGGCAAAAAGAAGCTGGAAGATCGCATTTTGGAGCTGCAGGCTTCCCTGACCAAGCTGGAGGGCGAAAAAGAGGAACTCCTGCGCACTTTAGAGAAGCGGGAGGAGAAGATTCGCAGGCTTTCCAGCGCTAACCAGGAGGCCAATTTAGCCCTCAAAATCGCCGAGCAAAAGGCTGCTGCCGCCCTTCCCGCACCAGCGCACGCTGCTGCGGAGTGCAGTGTGGAGCAAAAGCCAAAGGCTAGAAAGCTGAGCCTTCGGGAGATGGATATGCTCATGGAAAGGCTCAAAGCCTGCCGTTCTCCTAAAGACGATCTCCTGGTTGCCTTTTATCCAGATCCCTTTCCAGAAGACGGCGTGCTTCCTCCGCAATTTAAAAAAGCCGCTCGCGCCATTAAATCTCAGCGGGGCGGGATAATCCTGCATAGTCCTCAGCTTTTCTCGCTGCTTCTCATTCCGCCTTTTCCCATCCAAGAGAGCTATTTTCGGGAAGGCAGCGCCTTTGCACTTGACCCCTTGGGGGAGATGATGGACACTCCGGTGTTGGTCGCCCTGGCCCATGCCGGGGATACCTTCCTGGGGGTGGCTCTTTCTCGGGAGGGCTTTGAGGTGGAGGAGCTGGTGCAAAGCCAGGTAATGGGGAAGCACTCCAAAGGCGGCTGGAGCCAGAAGAGGTTTGAGAGGCTGCGTGAGGAGGATATCAAGAGCCACGTCGATCTTGCGTCACAAAAACTGGCAGCCCTGATGGGCAAGTATAAAACCCTCCTCAAGTATGCCGTGCTATCGGGGGAGGAGAGCATCATTCGCCAGATCGTCCCTGGCATCGACCTACCGGTGGTAGAGAGAAGGCTGGAGCGGCATGACGAGCGAAAGACAAAGGCACTCTTGGAAGAGGTTTATGGCTTTACCTGCTACAGAATTGAAGAATAGGCTCAGGATTAGAGAGGCGCGAAGATGAGCACGCTCACTGAGGACAACAAAGGACCGGACGATCCGGAAGAGCTTTCTCGCGCCTGGGACTGGCATGTGAGGAGAAAGGTGGCCTGGAGCGCCGATACTCCTGAGAAGATCCTGGACGTCTTATCTCTGGACAAAGTGCAATGGGTAAGAGAAGCGGTGGCTGGCAATGCCCGCGCATCAGCGCCCACGCTGGCCCGGCTAGCTGAGGACAGCTCAGGCTTCGTGAGGTCGGCGGTGGCTTTGAACAGCCGCGCCACAAGCGATATTATAGAGATGCTGGCGGCAGATGAGATGGTGGACTACGACAGCACCCTGCAGAAAAATCGCTATCTTGTAAAGGAGGCGGCGGCCAAGAGCGCATGCATCAATGCCCAGACCCTGGCCTTTCTGGCCCGCGACTCTGACGAGCACGTTCGTGCGGCTGCGGCCACCAATCCTCTTCTCTCTGTGGAAACGATGAGCAAGATGGTCAAGGATGTGTTCTGGGAGGTCCGAAACAATATTGCCACGAATCCTTCAACGCCGGAGGATCTGCTCATCTACCTCTCTGCTGACAGGATCATGGATGTGCGTGTCACGGCTGCGCAAAACCCCCGCACGCCTGCAACGGCGCTGGAGGCGCAGGCTACCGACCGGAGCTGGGAGGTCAGGGAAGCGGTGGCCCGTAACGAAAAGCTGGAGGGCAAGATCCTGGACGAACTCTCGGGCCATTGGTCATGGATGGTGAGAGTGGCTGTAGCGGAAAATCCCAATACGCCTGTCGAGACATTGAAACGGCTGGCTGAGGACCCGGATCAGAGCGTGCAGAAGGCGGCGCGGGGGAGAATCGGTTAATTGATATCATTTGTATCCTTTCGAGACTGGATGTTTGGGTAGGCGATCTCATGGGCCCCTTGCATAAAACAAGCAGCCTCCTTTTTTAAAAAGCCCAGTAACCCAAGTCATGCCCTAATTTTTGGTGGTCGATATCTTTTGTTCATGTGAATGAAAGGAATAAAAATGTAGGGCGTCGCACTCCATTCAGGGATAAAGAACGAAAGTCCAATGGATATCATAGAAATCGCAATGATCACAGTGCTTTTCTCCTTGACCATCGTAGCTGTCCAAGCATCTATCTCTTGGTTCAGGTGCTGTGGGTGCGAGGTGATATAGGTCCATTCGTGATAGAAGATCAATGCTATCAAGAACAGATTGATCTCCATTGGTAGGATGCCCATTTGATGATTCCCGTAGTCACCTGCCATACTTGTGGTGAAAGGCAAGAGTGCTATAAACATCAGGCCAAAGAGGTTGATCCAAAGGAGCCTCCCCTCGACTCTTTCGATGTATTGGAAATGCTTCTGATGCACATACCAAAAAGACCCTAGAACGGCGAAAGCCAGTGCGTAGACCAGAAATTGGGGAATTAACTGGATCAAATGCTGGAGAAGTGCTTGATTGGCATCGGTGCTGGGGATATTCACAGGGATATCTATCCCCAGGACCAGCAAGGTCATGGAAAATGCGAAGATTCCATCAGCTAGCGCCTCAACGCGACCAGTTTTTAAACCAAACCCTTTAGTTATATCTATCTTCTCCAAAGTCTAGATTAACTTCTAGGATTTATTTCTTACTGATGATACAGAGAAACATAGGCTCTTAGACTTTGTTAGAGTTAACAGTTACTAATTTTTTGTTGACACTGATGTCTAGCAATTCGTCCGGGTGTCGGAATATCCGCCAGGTCGGCAGGACGTGCCGGGTCTATGGATCGTTAATGTCTAGGCTGAATTGTGACAACATACTGATCTCGAAGGCGATCTCCCGGGTCTCCTACAGGTCATCCCCCGGAACAGCTGCAGGTCATCCCGCTGGTAG
>Ga0307377_10003090_pt1 | contig 19079 bp, 20 predicted proteins | sample TR3MG_FD_202535 | JGI IMG/M metagenome (GOLD analysis project Ga0307377, IMG submission 202535) | Soil microbial communities from Risofladan, Vaasa, Finland - TR-3 | ecosystem: Environmental > Terrestrial > Soil > Coastal area > Acid sulfate soil | place: Finland: Risofladan, Vaasa | collected... | reverse complement strand
CCACCCGCACCATTGGCAAGGACGGCGAGTACGCCTCGGCCCACGACCTCGACATCTATCGCAAGGTCATCGAGATCAACCTCATCGGCACCTTCAACGTCTGCCGCTTGGCCGCCACGGCGATGAGTCACAACACGCCCGACGCCGACGGCATGCGCGGGGCCATCGTGAACACCGCTTCGGTCGCCGCCGAGGACGGGCAGATCGGCCAGGCCGCCTACTCGTCCTCCAAGGGCGGCGTCGTCGGACTCACGCTCCCGCTGGCGCGCGACATCGCGCCGATCGGCGTTCGCGCCAACTGCATCCTGCCCGGACTGATCGACACGCCGATCTACGGCACCGGGCCCCAGTCCGACGAGTTCAAGGCCCGCCTCGGCGCGGGGGTCCTCTTCCCCAAGCGCCTCGGCTACTCCGCGGAGTTCGCGTCGCTCGCCGTCGAGTTGCTCGCCAACAGCTACATGAATGCCGAGTCGATCCGCATCGACGCCGGCATCCGCATGCAGCCCAAATAGCGCCTAGGGGCCCGTGCCCTCATTCACCACTTTCCAACCCGTGCCCGGCGTCGTAGCCAGCGTCACGAAACTCCCGGTGGAACCGGTCACGGGGTAGGGGAGGTGGGCCACCTGCACCATCACCGCCGCCGTCGCGTTCGCCGGCACCGCACCCACGTAACCACTCACTGAACCGTCCGGATTGGTGCAGTGGTGCACGCCCTTTGACTGCTCGGCCACGTTGAGGACCATCTCACGGTTGTTCTCGATCGTGATGGGTGCGAGGTGGCGAGTCGCGTAGTACTGCGTCACGACCCGGCGCACATCGGCCGTGACGGCGCGTGTCGGCCAATCAGCCGGTCCCGTGCAGGCCGCGAGGGGCGTCACCGAATTCGACGGGCTCGAACGTGCGCCCGCGCCGCCGGAATTCATCGCCACCACGGTGAACGTGTAGACCGTCTCATTGGTGAGGCCCTCGATGGTGCACGAGGTCAGGGCCGCCGTACACGACTTCACCCCCGGGTTCGCGCTCACCACATAGTGGTCGATCGCGCCGCCACCGCTGCTGGATGGCGGTGACCACGTGATCGTCGCACTGGCGTCGCCGGCGACCGCGTGAACCGAGAGCGGCGCTGACGCGTTCGAAACCCGGTTGGTCGTGATGGCCACCAGCACGATCACGGCCACAACCACCGTCGCCATACCGGCGATCACCATCGGACGCTTCCAGAATGCGACGCTCATCGTCGACCTCCGTCCCCCCCCAGCACCTTCATAGCACCGCGGCTGGCAAAGAGATTCAGCGTGCGGCGGCCACCCGCTACATAGTTCGACGAACGTCATTGCCCCGTGAGACTCGTTGTCCGCAAGATCGTCCGGACAGGGTGGTCCACCTGCCCATCGAGCGTTCAAGAGTGCCTGGCGCTGTGCGTAATGCCCCGGTGGCTATCTCAGAATTCGCGCGTCTCGGCGACGTTGTCGAAGCGGGCGAACTCGCCGCGCCACGTGAGGTGGGCCGTGCGGGTCGGACCGTTACGGTTCTTCCCCACGATCACCTCGGCGTCGGCCTTCTTGTCGTTGGGCACCTCGCCGTACTGTTCGGGGCGGAACAGGAAGAGCACGACGTCGGCGTCTTGTTCCAGTGAACCGGATTCACGCAGGTCCGACATCATCGGCCGCTTATCCGCGCGTTCCTCGAGCTTTCGCGACAGCTGGGACAGCGCGATGACCGGACACTGTAGTTCGCGGGCGAGGATCTTCAGTGAACGGCTCATGTCCGAGACTTCGACCTGGCGGTTCTCGGAGCGTCCGCGCGAACTCATGAGCTGCAGGTAGTCGACGATGACGACGCCGAGGTCGCCATTCTGCTGTTTGATCCGACGGGCCCTCGCGCGCACGTCCATGACGGTGAGCGACGGATTGTCATCGATGAAGACCTTCGCGGACTGGAGGTAGCCGAAGGCTTCATGAGCCCGGTTCCAGTCGGCGTCGCTGAGGTCACCGGTGCGCAGTTTGGAGGAATCGATGCGGGCGGTCGAGGCGAGGATCCTCTCCGCGAGCTCCTGACGGCTCATCTCGAGCGAGAAATAGAGGGCCGGTCGCTTCACGACCGCGCCGACGTGGATCAACATCCCGAGAGCGAACGCCGTCTTGCCGGTGCCGGGGCGGGCGCCGATGATGGTCATGCTGCTCGGCTGCAGGCCCTGGAGGACCAGGTCCAATGACTTGTAACCGGTCTCGAGCCCGTTGATGCGACCGCGCGTCTCCCCGCGCTCCTCGAGGATGTCCGCCTCGGTGAGCAACAGGCGCTGCAGGGGCGAGACCGAGTCCATCTTGCGCGCGTCGCCGATGGCGTTGATCTTGCGCTCGGCCTCGTCGATCAGTCCCACCACGTCTTCGGTCGCCCCATACGCCTGATCGACGATGTCACCGGCGACCGCGATAAGGCGTCGCTGCTGGGCCTTCTCGCGCACGAGCTCGGCGTAGTGCTGCGCGTTGGTCGCCGACGGCGTGTTCATCTGCAAGGCCGACAACACCGCGAGTTCCACGGCGACCGCGCCACGTTCCTGCAGTTTCGCCTGGACCGTGACGTAGTCGACCGGCTCCGCGGCGTTGGTGAGCGCGATGATGGCGCTGAAGATCTGTCCGTGCAGCGGTCGATAGAAGTCCTCGGGCTGCACGGTCTCGTAGGCGACGCTCACGGCCTCGGCCGAAAGGAGCATCGCACCGATCAACGACTCCTCGGCCTCGATGGCGCTGGGCGGAATTCGGCCACCATTGGGGGCCTGTCGATTCCGGTCTGATTCAATCTGCGTCATAAGACCTCAACGGTTGTCGATACTGCTTGTGGGGCGCAAGAACAACAACATGGGGAAAAGCCTGTGCCTAAACAAGCCTGCCCGCACCCTGTGACACGCCCGTGGTAACGGCCGACGCTCGACAGCACGAAGCCGGGGCCCAGGGCCCCGGCTTCGTGCGTGATCCGAAGTCAGAAGTCGGGCTACTTGGCCACGACCTCCAGGTTCACGGTGGCGACCACTCCGTCAAAGAGCGTGGCGCTCGCGGTGGCCGCTCCGATCTCCTTCAGGTGCTCGTCCATGTGGATCGCGTGGCGGTCGAGCGAGATGCCCGTCGCGGTACGAATCGCGTTCACGACGTCAGCTTCAGTGATCGAACCGAACAGACGGCCGTTCGAGCCGGCCCGAGCCGCCACGTTGATCGTCTGCTTCTCGATGACCGAACGCTGGGTCTCGGCGGCTTCACGGCTCTGCGCGTCACGCAGGTCGCGCGCCTTGCGCATCGAAGCGGCCTGCAGCTCGATGGAGTCACTCGCGACCAACGCCGACCCACTGGGCAGCAGGAAGTTACGGGCGTAACCGGCCTTGACCTCGACGATGTCACCGCGGCGACCAACGCCGTTGATGTCACTGCGTAGAAGGACTTTCATTCGCTGGCCTCCTCGGCTAACTCGGTCTGGAACAGATCGGCGACGACGCTGGCGTCTTCGAGCACCGCCTCGGCCTCGGGCGATTCACCCTCGGCGCTCGCCGGTGCGGCGTTGTCACGGTCGGGACGCGGGCCACGCGGGCCACGGTCGTCACCACGATTGCCGCGGCCCCCGCGACGCTCGGTCACGGTGCGCTGCGTGTAGGGCAGCAGCGCCAGTTCGCGGGCGGTCTTGATGGCATCGGTCACGTCGCGCTGGTGCTGCTGGCAGTTGCCCGACACCTTGCGGCCACGAATCTTGCCGCGGTCCGAGATGTACTTGCGCAACTGGGCGATGTCCTTGTAGTCGACGGTGCCCACACCGTGCTGGCAGAAGGAGCAGGGCTTCTTCTTGGCGCCGCGACGGGTGTCGATCTTGGGCGCACGCTTCGGCGGCTTCGGGTTATTGATACGTGGCATTAGAAAGGCTCCTCATCGTAAGCGTAGGTACTTGGTTCGTTGGCGCGCGGGGCTGCTGCCGGTCGATCGTTCGACGGGTAACTCCCACCCTCGGCGCGCGGGGTCTTGGTGACGACTGCGGTCGCCCAACGCAGCGACGGGGCGATCTCGTCGGCGACGAGCTCCCAGGCGTAGCGCTTCTCGCCTTCGGGGGTGTCCCACGAGCGCTGTTCCATGCGGCCACTGACAAGGACGCGAGCACCCTTGGTCAGCGAGTTGGCGGCGTTTTCGGCCATCGCGCCGTAGCACTGGATGTCGAAGAAGGAAGTCTTCTCCTCCCACTCCTGGCTCTGGCGATTCTGCCAACGACGGCTCACGGCGACCGAAAGACGCAACGCGGCCTGGCCCGAGTTCAGGAACTTCAACTCGGGGTCGCGGGTGACGTTCCCCACGACGGTAATGGTGTTGTCAGCCATATAGTTCTCCTTAATTCGCTAGGTGCTGGAACTTACGCTTGAGCCGTAACACGGCTGGCGTTCGTTCGTCCACTGCGACGGAGAATCTTGAAGCGAAGGACTTCGTCCGACAGGGTCAGAATCCGGTCGAGTTCGACGACTGTCGTCGACTCGCCACTGAACTCCACCAAGACGTAGTAACCCTCTTTGCGCTTGTTGATCTCGTACGCCAGGGGACGCTTCCCCCAACGGTCGATGGCTCCGGGAGTTCCTTCATTGGAACGAATCGTTTCCAGCGCCCGGTCGAGAGCGATCTGGATGGTCTGCGCGTCGACAGTGGTGTCGAACACGATCATGGTTTCATAGGGCCTCATGGCCTGTTTCCTTTCCCTCTGGTCCGGCTGGGCCGGGCTCTGCGGAACACAGAGCAGGGTTATTTGGCACTTACCCACGCTTGTGGGAAAGTAAATGCTACTCCACCAGGTTCGTTCTGGCTAGTCGAACAACCCCTCGGGGTTCGCGTAGGCCTCTGATTCACTTGGAAATGAGCCGTTTCGGACATCCTGGACGTAGCGACCAATGGCGTCGGTGATCTGGGCGCCAAGGTCGGCGTATTGGCGCACGAACTTCGCTGGGGTCCGACCGGTCATGCCCAGAAGGTCGTGGAAGACCAGAACCTGACCGTCCGTGTCCGGTCCCGCGCCAATCCCGATGGTGGGGATTGAGAGTGTCTCGGTGACCCGCGTCCCCACGATGCTCGGTACCGCTTCAATGACGATCGCGTAGACACCCTCCTCCTGGAGCAGCACCGCGTCCTCGGTGAGCATCTTCGCGGCCTCGTGGGTCTTGGCCTGGACCTTGAAGCCACCAAAGGACATCACGCTCTGGGGGGTCAGTCCGAGGTGCCCCATGACTGGAATCTCGGCGTCGAGCAGGGCCCGCACTACGGCCAGTCGATTTCGGCCACCTTCGAGCTTCACGCTGTCGGCTCCGGCGCGAACCAGCGCGGCGGCGTTGCGCACGCTGTCGGCGGTGCTCACGTGGTAGCTGAGCCACGGCATGTCGGCCACGACGTGGACTCCGCTGTGGGCATTGGCCACCGCGCGTACGTGATGGCACATCGCCTCCACGCTCACGTCGAGCGTGTTCTCTTGACCCAGGACGACGTTCGCCAAGGAGTCGCCGACGAGGATGACGTCGACTCCGCCCGCGGCGGCCAAGCGTGCACCCGGCTCGTCGTAGGCGGTCACCATGACGATGGGGTCGCCACCGCTGCGGCGCTTTCGCGCCTGTATCGCCGGAGCACTCAGTTTCATTCGCCGACCTCTTTTCGCTGCGCTGGTCGCCGGGCGCGGCGTCCACCGGCCGACCACTTGCGCACGAGGTGATGGAACGAGCATCCCGTGCACACCTCCACCGCGTAGCACTGCACCGGCTCCTCGCGGCGCTCGAGCTTCAGAAGTTCGGCCCGGGTTGCGGGGCACGTCCCCCCCGCCGGGAGACGGGCACCAAAAACGTAGGTCACCTCGACCAGTTCGAGATCGCCACAGACCGGACAGGTCTCACCGGTCTTTCGACCGAGGTTCTTCGCCGCACGCAGCAGTTCGGGATGGGCGTCACAGATGTCCTCATACCGCATGAGACCCGCGGCGACCTTGGCCAACAGGGCGTGACGGACCAAGCCGAACTCGACGACCGCTCCGTTGGCGGTAGTGGTACGGAACCTCTTATCCATTACGGGTGAGACTACCCCCAGAAAAATGCGGGGGGACGCCAGGTTGTCACGTTCGATATATCGAAGTGATACTATGTTTCGCGTGTTAGACATCGCCATCCTAGGTCTGCTCATGGACCGGGACCACCACGGCTACGAAATCCGCACTCAATTGCGGGATCGACTGGTCGTCTGGGCGAACGTCTCCTTTGGTTCCATCTACCCGGCCCTGGCCCGACTCGAACGCCACGGCTACGTCGAAGCGGTCACTCCGGTCGAGCCTCGGATCAGCTCCCTCTCTACGGGCTCGCTGTCGGGTGAGCGCGCCTCACTGCGTTCCCTTCGCGGGACCCAGGGCCTCGGCCGACGCGGTCGCAAGGTCTACCGCATCACCGAGCGCGGTCGCCAGGAGTTCATTTCGCTCCTCGCGGACCCCGCGACCCTCGACGACAGCAAGAACTTCTCACTTCGGATGGCCCTCGCCAAATACCTCACCCCGAACCTCCGGGTCGGCTTGCTGGAGCGTCGCCGAGGCGACCTCGTCAAGCGTCTCGCCGAGGTGCGCGCCGGTGCGCACAACGAACAGCTCGACTCCTACGCCCGCGGTGTCATGGAACACGCGGCCCACGGCGTCGAGTTGGACCTCGCGTGGATCGACAACCTGTTGACCGCCGAACGCAACAACCAACAGACCTTCGTACGAGAGACGAAGTAGGAAAGGAGAGCCATGGAGAAGATTCGCGTGGCCTTAGCGGGCGTCGGTAACTGCGCCAGTTCACTCGTCCAAGGGGTGACGTATTACCGCGACGCCAAGGTCGGTGACCACGTCCCGGGACTGATGCACGTCGAACTCGGTGGGTACCACGTCAGCGACCTTGAGTTCGTCGCGGCGTTCGACGTCGACGCCTCCAAGGTCGGCAGCGACCTGGGCAAGGCCATCGACGGAGGCCAGAACAACACCATCAAGTTCGCCGACGTTCCCTCCCTGGGTGTCACCGTGCTGCGTGGACCCACCATGGACGGTCTCAACAAGTACTACCGCGCGGCCATCGAAGAGTCGCCGGCCGAGCCCGTCGACGTGGTGCAGGCCCTGCGTGATTCACGGGCCGAGGTGCTGGTCTCGTACCTGCCTGTCGGCTCCGAAGAGGCCCAGCGCTTCTATGCGCAGGCGGCCATTGACGCGGGCGTGGCCTTCGTCAACGCCATCCCGGTCTTCATCGCCTCGGACCCGGTCTGGGCGAAGAAGTTCGCCGACGCCAAGGTGCCGATCATCGGTGACGACATCAAGAGCCAGGTCGGCGCGACGATCGTCCACCGCGTGCTCACCCGCCTGTTCGAGGACCGTGGCCTCACCCTTGACCACACGTACCAGTTGAACGTCGGGGGCAACATGGACTTCAAGAACATGCTCGAACGTGAGCGCCTCGAGTCCAAGAAGATCTCGAAGACCCAGGCCGTGACCTCCCAGTTGGACTTCACCAATATGGATCCCGACGACGTGCACATCGGACCGAGCGACCACGTGCCGTGGCTGCAGGACCGCAAGTGGGCCTACATCCGCATGGAGGGTCGCAACTTCGGTGACGTGCCGCTCAACATCGAACTCAAGCTCGAGGTGTGGGACTCCCCCAACTCGGCCGGCGTCATCATCGACGCCGTTCGCTGCGCGAAGGTTGCCCTCGACCGCGGCATCGGCGGACCGATCATCGGACCGTCGGCCTATTTCATGAAGTCACCGCCCATCCAGTTCCACGACGACATCGCCCACCACATGGTCGAGGAATTCGCCAATGACGGTGCCGAAAACCAGGTCTGGCCCTAGGCAGACTGACGCCGCCGAACTTCGGACGGACCTTTGCGAGAACGCCACTTCCGGCCCGGGCCGGAAGTGGCGTTCTTCGCGTTCCGGCCGCTCACCCGCCTCGGGGCGGACCACTCGTCATCGGGGCTGCTCTGCCCACCACTCCCGCAAGCGCACCGCCGCCTCTTGGGGGGTAATCTCACCCTCGTCAAGACGGATGTCCATCAGGAAGTCGAGGGCCCGACCCACCACCGGGCTCGGCGCGATCTCGAGCAGTTCCATGACGTCGACCCCGTCGAGGGCGGGCCGGAGTCGGCTGAGGTCCTCTTGCTCGCGCAGCTCCGCGATGCGCACCTCGAACTCGTCCATCCGCTGAGCGAGGGCGGCCGCCTTGCGGACGTTGCGCGTAGTCGCGTCACAGCGCGTCAGTTCATTCAGCTCGTCGAGCAGATGACCGGCGTCGCGGACGTATCGGCGAACGGCCTTGTCACTCCAACCCATCTTGTAGGTGTGAAAGCGCAGGTGCAGTTCGACGAGCATGCTGACGTCGTTGATCATGTCCTGGGAGTACTTGAGGGCCGTCATCCGCTTGCGCGTCATCTTGGCGCCGACCACTTCGTGGAACCGAAAGGTGACTCCCTCCGGGGTGATGTCACGGGTGTTGGGCTTGCCGATGTCGTGAAAGAGCGCCGCCAGGCGCAACACGAGTTTCGGCGAGGTCTTGTCGACGACCGCCCAGGTGTGGCGAAGGACATCCTTGTGCCGATGGATCGGGTCTTGTTCGAGCTGCAGCTTGGGCAGTTCGGGAAAGAAGTGCGCCGCGAGACCGGTGCGCACGATGAAGTCGAGTCCAATTGAAGGCTGCTCGGTCATGAGCAGCAGATCGAGCTCCCCGTGGACCCGTTCGGCCGACACCTTCTCGATACGGTCCGCCATCTTGACCGCCGCGGCTTCGATGGCCGGATCGATGGCCAGGTTGAAGCGGGCGGCGAAGCGGGCCGCACGCATCATGCGGAGGGGATCGTCACTGAAGAGGGTCTCGGGGTCGATCGGCGTGCGCAGAATTCGCTCGTGCAAGTCGTTGAACCCGTGGTGGAAGTCGAACAACGTCCGAACGCCCGGTGTCTGGGCGTCGAGCGCCACCACGTCGAGGGCCAGTGCGTTGATTGTGAAATCGCGCCGACTGAGGTCGGCCTCGAGTGAGTCGCCCCACTCCACAGCGGGCTTACGGGAGTGATCGACGTAGGCCTCGGAGCGGAACGTCGTGATCTCGGCCTTGATACCGCTCTCGCGCAGATTGCCCCCAATGGTCCCAAAGGTGCGGCCCTGCTCCCACAGTGAGGTGCAAAGCGGCTTCATCAGGCGGGCGATGTCGTCGGGCCGGGCATTCGTCGTGAAGTCGATCTCGAAGTCGTCTCCGCGAGGCTCACCGAGCACGGCGTCGCGCACCGACCCGCCCACGGCGTAGAGCGAGAAGCCCTCGCGGGCGAAGGCGCGGGCGAGGGGGCTCGAGAGGTGGGCGAGCTCGATCAGACGATCGTGGATCTGTTCGAATGAATTCACTGCGAATGAAGGGTAGTGGGCTCCCGACGTAGTGGTCGCACCCAAGTAGCCTGTGAAAGCATGTTCCACCGATTTTCGACCTGGTGGCGGGCGCTCAGCGTCGTACTCCTCGGCCTCGCAACGGTGACGTGGCCCTCGGCCGCGCAGGCTGCGGCAACGCCCGTCTTCACCCTGCTCCACCAAGATCCGGTGGCAACCCTCAACGCCCAGGGTGTCTCGCACATCAGCGTCACCCTGGAACTCGCCCCGAGCACGGCCCGGGCCACATTTCAGGCGACGATCTTCCCTCGCATCGTCCAGCAATCCCAGATCAACCCGGTCATCACCAACGTCGGGCCCGCCGGTGCACCGGTCTCCTCGACCAAGGTCCTTGCGCTCAACTGCCCCAAGGACCACCCGACCGCTTTCGGCGTGGGGATCTATACGCACCGCCCCGGCCGACTGCGTAGTCCGTGTACCACGAGTGCCCCACAACTGCGCCTCCCGTGTCGAGGCGCGCAGTGCGACGGCGTCTATCCGCTGCGCCTTCGGGTGACTTCGAACGGCACCGTCTCGAACAAGTGGTCACTCGTCGCCGTCCAGACCACGAGCGTGTCCCAACCCCTGCAGGTCGTGTTGGTCGAGACCGTCGGGCCCAGCGCCATCGGTGAGGGGCGCCAATCGATCGCCGCACTCGACAGCCTCGCCCGCCACCCGAATTCGCCCGTCACCCTGACCGGCGACTACCTCGCGCTCAGCGCGATGCAGCAGGTCGGCACGCCCAACGCGCTCCTGCGTGCGGCCCTCGGCCGGGCCCTCGCGAGTCCACTGCACCAAATCGTCAGCGCACCGCCGACCTCAATCGATTTTGGTGGCCTCAGCGCCAAGGGTCTCGCCACCCAAGTGACCGGGCAACTGGCGCTGTCGGCGGGCCTCGTGAAGTCGGTGACGGGGCGCTACGTCGCCGGGCCGCTGCTGCTCGGACCACAAACCACACTCCCCGACCTGCAGGCGCTCGCGCGAGCGAAGGTCAACGACGTCATCTTGCCCGAGGCCGCGCTCACGTACGCCCCCTCGACGACACTCAACTGGGGGGCGCCCTTTCACGTGAATGGCGCGCCATCGATCACCGCGCTCAGCACCGACAACGGCATCTCCGGTCTCCTGAGCGATGCGTCGATCGAGCCGGGCCGACGGGCGGCCATCGTGCTGGGCTCGCTCGCGTTTCTGCACTTTGAAGCACCCAACGCGCCAGCGGTGCGGACCGAGGTGATCGACGCGCCCCTCGAATCGACCTCTGCCCCGTTCATCGACTCCCTGTTGGGTGGCGCCGCGCACGACCCCTTCGTCCAACTCGCCTCGCTGGCCCCGTCATTCAGCACCTCGCTGATCGGCACCAACGGAGCCCCCACGACGCGGACTCTGGGGCTGACCGCCCGCGTCGGACGCTGGTCTTCGCACAACGTCGACTCACTCACGGCGCTCATCAGTCAGGTCACCTCCTACAGCCAGGCCGTGACGTCGGCGTCAGTCGCCAACTCCCTTCGCGTCGCCCTCGCCAAGAGCGAGATCGTCGGCACCCCCGAGGTCCGCCAGGCGGCCATCAACGCCGCCAGCGACTTGCTCGCGCGCCAGCTGAGCAATTTTTCGGTCGACGCCAGCGCGATCACGCTCGCCGGCCCCGGGACGGCGCTACCGATCACCCTGTTCAGTCGGGCCAACTACACCGTGACGGCGGTCGTGCACCTGATCACCCAGAGCCTCTCGTTCCCCAAGGGTAGTGACCTCGTCATCACCATGGACTCGCCCACCAAGTCGTTGCGTATCCCCACGGCAAACCACCGCGGGAGCAGCCTGACCCTTCAGGTCGTCGTCACGACGCCCGACGACCAAGTGATCCTCGCGCGCACCGCAATCCAAGTCCGCATCGCGGGTACCTCAATCGTGGGCTACCTCTTGTCCTTCGCCTCACTCATCGTCCTCGCGCTCTGGTGGTGGCGGACCTACCGTCGCAAGTCCAAGGGCCGCCACGCCCGATGAACGCGACATCCACGCACAGTTCTCGCGTCTTCTCGATGGCCAGCGGCACCCTCGCCTCGCGCCTCACGGGGCTGTTCCGCGTCCTCGTACTCGCCTGGGTCCTCGGCATCACCCCGGTCGCCGATGCGTTCAACCTCGCCAACACCGTCCCCAACATGCTGTTCGACCTGGTGCTCGGCGGCATCGCGAGCGCCACTTTCATTCCCGTATTCGTCGAACGCTTGGCGCTCGACGGCGAGCGCCGAGCCTGGAAGTCGATTTCGAGCGTCATCACCGCCGCCCTCGCGGTCCTCTTCATCGCCTCGGTCCTCGCCTGGTTCCTCGCGCCGTTGATCATCGAGGGCTTCACAGTCCTCAACCACCCCGGCGCCACCCGGACCGCAACCGCCCTCACCACCCAGCGAGCGGTCGCCACGCAGCTGCTTCGCTGGTTCGTGCCACAGATCTTCTTCTACGGGGTCATCGGCATCGCCACGGCCCTGCTCAACATCCGCAGCCGGTTCGGTGCGGCCGCCTGGGTTCCCGTCGCCAACAACATTGTCTGCATCGCGGTGTTGGTGTGGTTCCACCTGGTCGACCCGACCCCCACCGCCGCCTCACTCAACGGTTCCAGCCACCTGATGTGGCTGGGCCTGGGTACGACACTGGGTGTGGCCGTCCAGTTCCTCATGCTGCTGCCGTCGCTCTGGCGCAGCGACCTCTGGCGTCTCTCGCTTCGCCTCGACCTGAAGGACCCCGCCGTTCGGGCCGTCGGCCGGCTCGGGAGCTGGACACTGTTGGTGGTGGTCGCTAATCAGATCTCGCTCTACATTGTCTTGGCCTTCGCCTTCGGTCTCGGAGGTGGTCTGGTCAGCGCATACACCTACGGGTGGTCGTTCATGCAGATGCCCTACGCGGTGGTGGTGGTGTCAGTCCTGAGCGCCCTCACGCCCCAACTCGCCAGCCTCGCGACGGCTCAGGATTTCCCGGGACTGTCGGAGCGGCTGCGCTTCGGACTGCGTCAATCCCTCGTGATCATCATTCCCTGCACCCTCGCACTCGTCGTGCTCTCCCAGCCCCTCGTGGCGATCCTGTTGAAGCACGCCAACGCCGGCCGGAACTACGCAGCGGGCACCGTACTCGCCGTGCTCGCGGCGGGTCTGCCGGGCTTCACCGTCTTTCAACTCGGAGTGCGCGGACTCCAGTCCATGCAACGGGCCCGCCAGGTCTTCTACCTGTACGCCTTCGAGAATCTGCTGACCGTGGTGCTGGCCGTGGTGCTCGGACGCCACTCACTCGGTGGGCTGACCGCCAGCGTCTCGATCGCCTACAGCGTGAGTGCCGTGCTCGCCATCTGGGTACTCGCCCGCTACCAGGTGCATGTCGCTTCGGTGGTGTGGTCGGCGCACGTCCGACGGAGCCTCTGGGCTTCCATCGGAGCGACGCTGGTCATCGCGGCGGTCTACGCCGGACCCGCCTGGGACCGCGGGATCGGACTGATCGCCCGGTTTTCGGTGGCGGTGTTCGCGGGACTGCTCGCCTACGCCGTCGCAGTCGTGTTACAGCAGCGCAGGGTTTCGCGCCGTCGATCAAAAGATGGCAGGCTTAAGCAGTTCTAAGGAGGGGCCGTGGCTCGAGTTCGAGTAATCACCGACAGTGCATGCGATCTGCCCGAGGAGATCGCCCGACGCCTCGAGATCGACATCGTCTCGCTGAGCATCCGCTTTGGCGACCAAGAGTTCACCGACCGGGTCGATCTGTCGCCCGCAGAATTCTGGGCCAAATGCAAGGCCTCCAAGACCCTTCCCGCCACTTCGGCCCCGTCGCCCGGCGCGTTCCAGGCGGCCTATCGGCGCGCCCTCGACGACGGCTGTGACGGCGTCATCGTGCTGACCCTCTCGGCGTTGCTGTCGGCCACCAACCAATCCGCCTCCGTGGCCGCCGAAGCCATCGCCGGACAGATCGACGTACGCGTCATCGATACCAAGGCCGTATCGATGGCTCAAGGATTGCTCGTGATGGACGTGGCCGAGGCGGCGATCGCCGGCGACGACCTCGAGACGCTCGTGCTCCATGCCGAGGGACTCTTGAGCAAGGTCGGCGTCGTCGCAATGCTCGACACCCTCGAGCACCTCATCAAGGGGGGACGCGTCGGTGGAGCGAAAGCGCTACTCGGCCAAGTGCTCTCGATCAAGCCCCTCCTCGAACTGAAGGACGGACTGGTCGCCGAAGCCGGCCGTCAGCGGACCAAGGCGAAGGCCCTCTCGGCAATCGCTGAGGTTGCCAAGTCCCACGCTCCCCTGCGGCGGCTCGCCCTGATTCACGGCGCCTCGAGCGAAGTGTCGGTGCTGGAGGCGTTGGTCGCGGGAATCCAAGTCGACTACCCCCTCGTGATCGCCGACATGGGCCCGACCGTGGGCACCCACGGTGGCCCAGGAATCATCGGCCTCTGTTGGATCGAGGCGTGAGGCCGGACTTCGCCGCTAGATTCAAGTTGTGAGCGAAGTAGGCGACCAGCACCAACCGGACTTCATCGACCAGGCCCTGGGGTCGCTGGACCGTGTCCTCGACGTCTTTCACGACCGAGTTCTTCGTCCTCTCCTGCTCGTGGGTCGAATTGCGGCCTACAGCCTCATCATCGTCTTGGCATCATTTGTCCTGATTATCGCCCTGATCGTCGGACTGCTCCGCCTACTGGACGTCTACCTCTTCGCGGGCCACGTCTGGATTAGTTACCTGCTAATCGGTGGAGCGTCACTGGCCGTCGGTCTCATCATCTGGCGTCGGCGAAATCCAGTGTCCCTAAGGAAACCATGACCGAACATACCCGTGTACTCATCGTCGGCTCCGGGCCGGCCGGACTCACCGCCGCCATCTACTCCGGACGAGCCCAGTTGGAGCCGATCGTCATTGAGGGCGAGCCTTCCTCCACGACCGACCAGCCCGGCGGTCAGTTGATGCTCACCACGGATATCGAGAACTTCCCGGGGTTCCCTGAGGCGATCAGCGGTCCCGAATTGATGGCGAACATGCGTGCGCAGGCAGAGCGCTTCGGCGCCGACCTGCGAGTGAACAAGGTGCAGCGACTCGACTGTTCGGTACGCCCCTTCCGCGCCTGGCTGACCGACGACGTCGAACCGAGCATCACGGCCGACGCCGTCATCCTCGCCACCGGCGCCCAGTCGCTCATGATGGGCGTGCCCGGCGAGGACCGCCTTCTCAGTCACGGACTTTCAACCTGCGCCACCTGCGACGGCTTCTTCTTCCGCGGTCACGACATCGCCGTGATTGGCGGCGGCGACTCGGCCATCGAGGAGGCGACCTTCCTCACGCGCTTCGCCTCCAGTGTGACCATCGTGCACCGCCGTGACTCTCTGCGCGCGTCGAAGATCATGCAGGAACGCGCCTTCGCGAACGAGAAGATTCGTTTCGCTTGGAACACCCAAGTCACCGAGGTACTCGGCAACGACAAGGTGAGCGGTCTCGCGGTGCGCGACACGATAACTGGCGAGGAGCGCGTTCTCGACGTGACCGGCGTCTTCGTCGCCATCGGTCACGTTCCCAATACCGCCCTGGTGGTCGACCAGGTCGAACTCGAAGAGAACGGCTACGTCCGCACCGGACTGGGATCGTTCACCAACATCGAGGGTCTCTTCGCCGCCGGCGACGTGCAAGACCACGTCTATCGCCAAGCGATCACCTCGGCTGGTTCTGGCTGCGTCGCGGCCATTGACGCGGAGCGCTGGCTCGAAGCCCAGGGTCACTCGGGCGGCCACGCTCGCTAGAGTGTGTGCACCATAGGCGAGCATCGTCGACTCCGGAGGTAGCCATGACCGCACCAATCACCATTTTGACCGACGCGACGTTCGACGAGGTCGTCGGTTCGGCTGAGAAGCCGATTCTCGTGGACTTCTGGGCCGAATGGTGTGGTCCCTGCAAGATGATCGCACCAATCCTCGAGGACTTCTCTCGTGAGCAATCGGACAAGTTCACCATTGGCAAGCTCGACGTGGACGTCAACGTCGCCACCGCGACCAAATTCTCAGTGATGAGCATTCCGACGCTGCTGCTGTTCAAGAACGGCAAGGTCATTGCTCGCCTGGTTGGCGCGAAGCCCAAGGGCGCGTTGCTGCAGGAAATCACCGCAAATCTTTAGTCCACGCCCCTGACCTTCTCGCCTCTCCACCGTGGCGCCGCCGGAGCGCGAGTGCGTGAATTGCATGACCGTCTGACCGCGTTGGGCTTTCCGGCGGGCGTCGATGCGAGCGATGAGTTCGAGGATCCGACCGTGGCCGTCGTCGAGGCGTTTCAGCGTTCTCGGGGCCTACCCATCACTGGCGACGTCGACGCCACCACGTGGTCGAGACTGGTCGAGGCCGGGTGGCAATTGGGCCAACGCCTGCTCTACCTCGCTCAACCGTATTTGCGTGGTGACGACGTCGCCGACGTGCAGGTCCGTCTGGCCCAACTGGGCTTCAATCCCGGCCGAATCGATGGAATCTTCGGACGATTGCTCGAGGTGGCACTGCGGGAATTTCAGAGCAACTGTGCCCTGGAGACCACCGGCGTGCTCGACCGGGCCACCCTTCTCGAACTCCAACGCATGTCTGCCACCATGAAGGACCGGCAATTGGTGAACGACGCCCGCGACTTGGCGGGATTCAACGACGCGGCCACCGGACCCGTGGTGATCTGTGGCGACAGCGCCCTCGCCGCTCCGCTCGCCCGCCTGCTGAGTTCGGTGTTCAGCGTGGTCGAACTTGAGGGCATGGATGCCGAGCACGTTGCCACCTTCGCCAACGCCAACGACGCCGCTCTGGTGATCTCACTGCAAAGCCTCGAGCACATCTCGGGTTTCCACCTCCACTACTGGGCGAGTTACCGATCGCACTCACGTGAGGGGGAACGGTTGGCCAGTGCGATTGCCATGGCCTTTAGCCAGCAGAGCGCACTTCCGCGTGTCGAAGTGACGGGGATGGCCCTGCCAATTCTCCGCGAAACCCGAATGATCACCGTGCACATTGAACATGACACCCATTCCGAACAGGAATTACACGAAATAGCGATGATAATCGCCGGTATCGTTCCTGAGGTTATCCACAGGTAAAGCAGCTCGACGAAAACCAAGTCGCTGTATATAAAGGCCTAAACCGGTGAAAATCCGGTGAATTCAAGAGAAACCCACAACTTCATCCACAACTTGGGGATAACTTCAACTAGAGGGTTAAGTTCAGGGTTTCAGCCTATTTCGGCTTGGCGATGGCGATGTAGATTCGTTCGAGGTCATCCAAGTCAGCAAAATCAACGATAATCCGGCCATTGCGACCCTTCAGATCAACATGAACCCTGGTATCCAGGTAATCCTCAAGTAAATGCTCAAGTTCCGCGACGCTGGCATCAGGAACGGGCCGCAGACGTGGCCCATCGGCCCCACTCCTCGCCGATGGTTCGGCATCAACTACGGGTTTAGGCTCAAGGAAGATCTTCACGGCCTCCTCGGTCGCACGAACCGAGAACTCGTTCTTGATGACCCGGGCGACCATTGTGGCCTGTGCATTCGCGTCAGTGATGGCCAGTAGCGAACGTGCGTGACCGGCTGAAATCTGTGACGAGGCGAGTGCCGCCTGGGCCACTTCACCCAATTGCAGCAGTCGTAACGTATTCGTAATATTTGCCCGACTCTTTCCCACGCGCTGCGCTACCTGCTCGTGAGTCAGATCGAACTCATCGATGAGCTGCTGGTAAGCGGCGGCCTCCTCTAGGGAGTGGAGGTCCACGCGGTGGAGGTTCTCGACAACGGCTTGCTCCAGGGAGAGTCGGTCATTGACGTCATCTTGAATGAGGACCGGAACCAACTCCAGCCCAGCGATGCCGGCGGCCCGCCAGCGTCGCTCACCTGCGATCAGTTCGTACTGGCCCTCTTCGCCCTCGACCGGTCGGACAATGATTGGTTGAAGGACACCCAATTCTCGAACCGATGATGCCAACGCTTGCAGGCTCTCGTCGTTGAAGGCCTTTCGGGGCTGAAACGGATTAGGCCTGATCGAGGTCACAGGGACCTTGCGAAGGGGACTACCCGTGTTCACGACCTCGACGACCTCGACGACCTCTGTACTCTCGGGGATCAGGGCACCGAGGCCCTTGCCAAGTCCTGGCTTCCTAACCATTGATGATCTCCTCTGCTAACTTGCGGTAAGCCTTCGCCCCCTTGGACGTCGGGTCAAACACAGTGATTGGCTGACCAAATGACGGGGCTTCGGCGAGTCGCACCGTTCTGGGAATGACCGTCCGGCAGACCTCTTCTGGAAAATGCCGGCGGACTTCGATTGCCACGTCTTGGGACAGGGTATTGCGCGAGTCGTACATCGTCAAGACAACTTTTGAAATTCTGAGTGTCGGATTCAGGTTCCTCTGAACCAAATCTACGATTCTCTGCAGTTGAGTCAGTCCCTCGAGTGCGTAGAACTCCGTTTGGACCGGAACCATGATGTCAGTTGCGGCGGCAAAGGCATTGATGGTAATCAAACCCAGGGACGGTGGACAGTCGATGAAGACGTAGTCGAAGTCCCCTTCCACCGAGGTCAGCGCCCTCTTGAGTCTCAACTCCCGTGAAATCACCGAGGTGAGCTCCTGCTCCACACCCGCCAGATCCAGGGTTGCCGGAGCAACAAAGAGGTTGTTGAAGCCGGTCGGTTCTACGATGTCGACCATGGGCACATCGTTGAGCATTACGTCATAGACAGAGCGCTCAAATTGTCGGCCATCAACGCCCAGTCCCGTCGTGGCGTTGCCTTGAGGATCAAGGTCCACAATGAGGACTCGCTTGCCACGCTCTGCAAGGGCCGCCCCAAGAGAGGTTGTGGTCGTGGTTTTGCCCACACCGCCCTTCTGGTTGGCCACAGCAAAAACCCTCATTACGCTGGCGTCTGCCATGAGCCTCTTCCCGACCTGAACACATCCCGACACTACGTCGAACCCCTGCCATTCAACACGGTTTTTTCGAACCCGTCAAGTACTGATGTTTCACGTGAAACATTGACCACATTCCCGCCACCCAAATTCTCGATCTCATGTGCTCAAATAGAGAATCCCTAGATATTCAACGGTTCTCGCGTTACTCCGACACGGGGTCCTACGGGGTTGGCTACGATGTTTCACGTGAAACATTGACTGGACTGACGCACGACGCCCTCAAGCGCCATCAATTATCAAATCCAGAGAATGCTATTACTCCCGGGACTCCCCCATCCGACGTAGCCAATTCTGGGCTGTAGGCCACGACTCCATCTCTCCGGGAGCTCGAATTTGCGCAGACCCGATAACGGGGCTGCTCACCGGTCCAATAGTTCAAAGTCCAGTGATTTCAGTATCATCCAGGGACGAATGGCTTGCGCCAATCTTTCACTGAACTTCTTAGCCTTCCAATTCTCCACTAGGAGGGCCAAGGTCCAACTAACAGGGACTAGCTGCAATGCCAAAGTCCCTGAAAGGGCAATTGTTTCACGTGAAACATCCGAGAGCGGCCCTTCCCAGCAGAACCATCGATTCGGGGACTTGGCTCGTCTCCGCGCTACGGCTCAGCATTGCCGGCCACACGAGTCCGCGGGCAGGGGAGGCCCGACCAGCTCCGTTTGAATGGCGCCATCCTTCCAATGATCAATTCACCTATGGGG
>Ga0307377_10003089_pt1 | contig 19079 bp, 7 predicted proteins | sample TR3MG_FD_202535 | JGI IMG/M metagenome (GOLD analysis project Ga0307377, IMG submission 202535) | Soil microbial communities from Risofladan, Vaasa, Finland - TR-3 | ecosystem: Environmental > Terrestrial > Soil > Coastal area > Acid sulfate soil | place: Finland: Risofladan, Vaasa | collected... | reverse complement strand
AGACGTAGATCGTGTCGCCGGCTACGGCATCGCCCAGGTCCACGGTGTCGCCTCTGGCCGGGTCGCTGGAGCGTACGAGCGTCGGACCCACCACGATGTCTGGCGGGGTACAGGTCCAGCCGACAGGGCATTCCCACGGTGGCGGCGGGACGATGATCGTCTGGGTGTCTGGCTTGATGACGAACGAGCCAGAGATGAGCGTGCCGCCCTCAACGCTGATCTCCTGCGCCTGTAGCGGCAGGGCAAGAGCGAGAGCTGCGATCAACCAAGTGAGCCTCATGGTGCGTCATCCTTCCCGCCCAAGGCGCGAGCGCCGTGGACAACAGCGTTAGCACCGACGAACAGGCCGAGGATCATCCCCTGTCCCTTGATGAACTCCGCGCCCGTGAGCGGTAGGCCGAACGTCACGAGCGCGAGTACGGCTTCGGAGTACAGGAACGCCTTGAACTTCCGTGCGCCGGGCAGGACATCAGACTGTCTGGGTCCAGTCGAGGATGATGTCTCTACCTCCGCGGTGCCGGACTCTGGAGACAACCTCGCGTCCTTCATGTGACCCATCCTCGTTGCTGTTGCCCTCTACGGTCGTGAACGAACCACCACCGACGTAGTGACCCACAAACCCCATGTGAGCGTACCGCTGCTTGGCCTCGCTCCAGAGCAGAAAAATTGCGCCGGGATACGGCTTGTCGCCGTAGACCCATCCATTCTCGCTCCCGTAGACGTAGTAGCTATGCACATAACCCTGCAGGGGCACCTGCTCAAGCGGGCTCCGTATGTCCTTGACCATCTGCGCGTATTCTGCTGCCGCATTGACCAACGCTCCGCACCATGGTGAGCCAGCCGGGATGGACGCTGCACGCTGGATCATCTCAACGGCAGGACCGCGATTGTCTCCGTGCTCCCGGATACCCAGAAGGTCGTTGGCAAAGGAGAGCGCCACCAACTCAAACGGAAGGTTTCTACGGTACAACGGCGCGGTCGTGTCGCTCGAGTCGCGCTTCCAGATAGTTGAGCCGCACGTTGATCGCGCGGAGCTCCACCTGGATCATCGTCTGGCCCGGCATGAACTGTTCTTCCACTACCTCGATGTGGCGAGAGAGCGTGGTCTCCACCGACCGCTGTCGCTCGCTGTCCGAGACGATGTATGCCGTGATTGCGATTACCTGGGCGAGCATCACGAAGATAACCGCGAGCTGCGACAGGTTGACGTTCCGTGGCAGACTCACCACAGAGACGTTCGACGACGGGTCTCTGCTCTCGTTCACTTCAATCACCTGCCCACCCAAGGGCGGTTTTCGACACGACGGTCCGAAGGTCGGCCAGCATGAAGATCAGCTTGTTCTTCTCAACGTCCGGCATTCCCTCTACCGAGAGTATCTTTTGCCGCTCCTTGTCGCTCCAGCGAACGAACGCGAGAGCGATGGAGACGGCCTCGTCCTCGTTGGCTGACGTCTGCACCGTGTTCGTAAGGTACTGGAACCATTCCTCAATTGCCTGCGGGTTGCCACCCATCGCCCTGGAGTTCAGCAGGGAGTTTGTCGCCGCCCGCCCCTTGGAGTCCTGCCCGCGCTCGTACAGCCTGCTAACGGAGTAGGAAGTCCATTGTGTGTTCCCCTGCACGATATCGCGCACCATGGGGATGCGTTGGTAGCCTAGCGTCCCGGCCGTCTGCACTTCACGTCCGCCCATCATGTCGATGGCCGCGTCGGTCACGCGGAGCGCGTCACGCATCGCTGTGCCGAAGTAGGAGTACAGCACGTTGTCGATCTTGAGCGGTGAGACGTTGAGCTGGTCTCCCGCCCACCGTGATAGACCAGACGAGGTGGGCTCGTAGGCATACCGACCGTCCACGTTCTCGTATTCGCGGCCTACGACGGGGCGGTTGAAAAAGAGCGAGTAGTTGATAAAGTCGAGGTTCTCCGCGAGCGGTGCGAGCCACGTCGGTATCGGAAGGAACCCCACCGCTTCGCGGATAATCATGTCCTTGAATGCGTCCGCGAGCCCCTCTTCGTCCTCGTGGTATGCCATGTCCAGCATCCGCTCCGGCAATGTGCCGAAGATCGTACCCAGACCGAACGGCTTTGCGATTTTGAGCCATATTTTCGAGCCCCTGCCGGTGACAGGAGATGCAGCCTGCACAAACATGTTCGGATCTCTGTCGTCCCGGAGCCAATCCGGAAGGATATCCACGTTGCCGACTGGGATGAGCCAGAAGTAGTCGCGTAGCCACTGTGGCAGCTCGCGGTAGTCGTCGTCGTTGTGCTGGAGTGCCCACAGGACCACGGACGGGATCGTGATGTACATAACGCTCCGCATGAACGCGCCGCCCGGGTCTTCCTTGAACGTGCGGATCGTCTTGTCCCACCCTTGGATGTTCGCGTTCCAGAACGCCACACCCTGCCGAAACGCGAACGTGCCTGCGCCGTGTCGTCGGAAGTCCACGGTCACATCGCGCGCATCGTAACCGGCGATCCGCTCCGCTTCTGCCGTGCCGTACCCCTGCTCCGTGTAGGTCTTGTAGGCCAGGTTGAACTCCGCCATGCGGGTCATGTTCTCCGTCATGGCTGACAGGAGCTTGAGCGCGTCCCCGCCATCCTTCAACACGTACCCGAACGGCACCTTGAACTCGCGCTTCCCGATCTTCACCGGGCGCGCCTTGAAGCGGACGGAGCCCTTCCCAAAGATCACCGTGCTCTGCTTGTCGATCTCGCGCTGGATGCTGGCCCGGTCGAAGTCCACGAGCGCACCGAACGAGCCGAGCCCACGGATGAAGCGGTCGTACATCTCGTCGGGCTTGTTCCGCTCGCCACGCCACAGGCTGCGGAGTGCGCGCAGGTGGTGGTGCGAGACGATGCCAGGCAGTCCGTGACGCGACTGAACCCCGCCCATCACGATGTCTCGGGACGGATTGCGGATCGCGCTGAACGACGGTGTGACGGTCGAGCCGACGCGGAGCCACCGAGCGGGCGCGGCAGGGAACAAGAGCCGCATAAACCCGTTAGAGGGCGACTCCAGGGCCATCAGAGACTCGTACAGGTCTCGGTCTTTGACTTCGTACCAATGCCGCTTCCCTTTTCGGTCCACGAACGACACCATGCCGCGCTTCCCGAAGTAGTCGCCACGACTGAACGCCCAGAGGACGGAGTGCGCCAGCTGGACATCGGTGATGCCCTTCACCAGCTCGTCGTACACATCCTCGGCCACAATCTCTTTGATCTGCTTGAGCACATCCTTGAGCGTCAGTTTGGTCATGTCCACCTTCACCATGACGCCCTCAAGGTACTTCCCCTGCCCGTGCTGCTCTGAAAGCTCGTGAAGTGCCCCGGCCAGCCGCGCTCGGTGGGCCACAGCCAGCATTTCGTACGTGTCCCTGTAGATCGACTCCAGCGGCGGGATGATCGGTCCGCCGTGTCCCGACTGACGGTACACTCCCGGCGGTACGTGCCCGGCCCGATACGCGCCGATGTGCGGCGTCTCTGCGCCCTTCGCTCCGGTCAGCACGCCCACCACACCCTTCGCCCCAGGCTTCACAATCGGTGCAGTCCGGAACGGCACGTACGAGGTAGAGCCCTGCAGTACCCTGTCGCGGGCAGCTGCCGTCAGCGCGCCACTGTCCACGAGGTACTGCAGCAGGTTCTTCCGGTACGTCTGGATCTCGTCGAACACAGCCTCGTATGTGCCGAGCTTCGTCGGGTCCAGCTTCACCTCATCCACGATCTGCTTGGCGTCTTCGTACCGGAACGCCAGCTCCATCCGCTTGAACGTCTTGACGAAGCGGTTGGTCTGATCGTCCCAGACTCCGACCTTGCCCGGGTCGCCCGGATCCTCCATTGGGAGGTATCGCTCCGCCCCGAACTGCGCGTTGTACTGCGCCGCGAGCTTCGTGGCCTTCATCATCGGAGCGTGGAACCGTTCAATGACCCGTCTGGCGGTGATGTAGTGTTCAAAGTGCGCGAGATCATTCCGTACGTTTGCGAGGATCGCTTCCATCGACGGTCCGACGACGATGGTGTCAATGATTGGGATTCCGCCCGGTCCAACCACGGGCTCGCCTGTCGCCAAGTCCATGCGGTGAACGTGCCGAATCTGGCCGCGCCGAATCCAGTGTTCGGCCATCGCGTTCGTGCCGTTCAGTGTCCGGCCGAGAATCTCAACGTCGTTCCATACGTCTATTGGATCCTTCCGTCCACGTCGCAACAGACCAAACGCGGCGGACCTGTAGGACGGTGTGCCCTGCGTCTCGCGTGCCCACTTCGACACGGGATAGAAGGCGTCCACCAAAGCGCGATAGTTTGCCTCCCACTTCGTCAGCAACGGGTTGTCGCGGCCCTGGTACTGGAAGTTTGCCTGCATCCTCGCCCTGGGTCCGCCGTTCCGGTACAGATCCAGCATCTCGCGGACTTCCTGCACCCGCTCAAACACGACCGGGTGGTTCGCCTGTAGGGCTTTCTCGAAAAACACGTAGAATGTCGGAGCCTCGGTAGCCGCAGACTTCGGGTTGTTGAAGTACCTGCGGACGAACTCTGCCATGCCCTCCACGTTGTCAGCCTTACTGACCCCCTTACCGAGCGCGATCAGCTCTACCGCCCACGGAGAGAGCACTTGGTTGGACAGGCGACCAGATGGCGTGTACGCATGCTCACCGAAGATGAGGTACTGGAAAGCGTGCCCAAACTCGTGGAAGCCAGCCTCTTCGTCCTGCTCGTACCTCAAGCGGATCGCCCGGACCTTCACCTTGAATACGCCGAGCGTGCCGGGCTGGAACAGCTGCTTGCCGGTGCGGAGCGTGACTTCGATTGCCGCCTCGATGGCGTCGAACGCTTCCTGGATACTGCGTATCCTAGTCCCGCTGGCGCGGGCCTGCGCGTCGGGATCGTTGTCGTAAATGCCAGTGTCAGTGAGCAGTCGCCGGGAGACGTACGCTTCCCGTTCCTCTGATACGCCCTCCATCTCTTCGTCCAGCTCCCGGCCGACTGCCTCCCGGGCCCACGACACGAAGCTCTCTACGGAAGCCTCGTTGAGTCGGTGCCGGTCCACGTCCATCGCGCGGTCCGGTGTCGTGCGTTGCTGGTCGCGTAGCGTCTCGACTTGGATGCCGAGGATGTGAACGTCGTTCGTATTCCGGAGCGTCATCCCCGTCTGCGTCGATAGCAGCTTCATCGCGTACAGCAGACGCTCAAGCTGCGGGAGCGACAGCGGAGACTCTTCCTTGGCTTGGCGGCTGTCCCACCACTCGTCGTACATGTCCTCGACGTACTGCTCCAGCTCCGCCTGCACCTTCTGGTTCCTCTGCTGGATGAGCTGCGCCGGGTCTACCTGCGAAGGTATGACGCCCTGCCGCTCCGCTTCCTCGATGAAGTCTGCCTGGAACAGCTCCGGGTCGTTGTTCCACAGGTCGCGCTGTTCGGGCGACATGAAATTCCACGGACGCACCCCGTCGGGCGGGTATGGACCGCCCTCGCGCTGCGCGTGACGCGCCGCCGTCCTCTTCTGCTCCGGTGTCACCAGCTTCGTCTGCGGCTGGCCGAACTCCGGGTTCATAAACCAGCGGTAGACCCATTGGAGGTCTGTCTGCCGCTCCAACAGGCGGAAGTAGAACTGCGCGTACTGGCTGTCGGAGTCGCGGGTCGGATCGTTCCATCCGTATCCGCCGGGGTCGCGCTCCCATGCGTTGTACTTGTGCTTGCCAGCTTGGTTGCGACCCATCACCCGGTCCCATACCGGGTTCAGATCGCCATTCTCGTTCACCCGGTCGATCACGTCCATGAGCATCTGTACTTCCGAGTACGTCATAAACTTGATGTCGGCTTCAACCTCTTTGTAGACCTTCGCTACGATCCCCATGAAGGTGTCGAGCTTCTTACCAGTCAGTTGACCGGGCTTCCGGGACCGGCCCGTGTTCTCGTGCCGCTGTAGCGACTTCAAGTCTTCCGACTGCGAGATGATGTTTCGCCTACTCGCGCCGATGAACGTCCGACGCAGACCTTCGATGATAACGTCTCCGGTCCCACCCATCCCGGACGGGTAGCGGAGCGCGCGGGCCGGGTCCGTTATCAGACCCCACCGGGTCGAGATTCGGTCGTAGAGCTCCAGCGTGCGGTCAAGCGTGAAGCCTTCACGCTGGAGAAATTCGAGATGGGTCGCCATCAACATCTCAAGCGGGAACAGTGACGACTCTTTCCAGATGTCGTCAATGATGTCTGCGTTGTGCGGGTACATGTCCATGAGGAGCTGACGGATCGCGTCGGTGCGCCGCCCGGCCTCACCAATGAACGTGCTGGAGCCCTCCGGTTTCGCCAGCAGCGTGTAGTGCAGCATGGCGATGTTCCGGAACAGGAGCGGCATGTTGTGTTCTTCCTGCCGCCGCAACCTGCCCTTCGCGAAGAACTTGAGCCCCTCGCCAGCGTCGAGCGACCGTTGCCGCACTTCGTCGAGCGCCCTGCGGACCGACTCCCGCTGGTGGCTTACGGTCTCTGGCGGAGAGCCCGGCGCATCCCCGCTCTCCCAGATAGGCTCAAACTCCGCGTACTCGTACGCACCCTCTTCCTGCTCGACGGGCTCTGCTTCAACCTCGATCTCGCCCTCAAGCGTGGGCGGCGGCTCGATCTCAACCTCCGCCTCCATGACCGGCCCTGGGCCTGGCTGCGTTTCCGGCTGCGGACCGTCGCCCGGATCCTCAATGACAGGCTGCGGCGTCGGTAGCGTGGCAGGAGTCGGCTCTGCCTGGGCTTGCCCTGCGATGCGCGCGCGGCTGTCCTTCTCCATCAGCTCTTCTGCTGTATTGCGCGCCGCAGAGAGCTTCTTGTATCCGTTCTTGGCACTACCGTCAGCGTTCTCGCCAGTCCGCTTGTCGATGACGTTGTACCGCTCGTTGTTCTCGGACCACCGCAGCTCAAACGGACCGAAGACCACCTGTGAGCCCTTCCGAGCGCGGCCGTACTTGCGCGTCCACTCCCAATCGGTCAGCGTTTCTTCTTCGACAACCGCTTCCGTTCCGGTGGCTGCTTCCGGGGCGTAATCGGCGGCGGTTTCCGAGACCTCGCTTCCTCCAGCATCATCGAGAACGTCCCCAACGCCCTCTGTTTCGACTCCGGTGTCGGCAGCGAATAGGGCTTTCGAGATTTCATTCCACGTCTCTTCCTTGACGGTTCGTTTGTCTTTGGACTTGGCCTTCTTGAGCTTCGTGGCCTGGGCGAACAGGTAGTCGCGCATCGCCTCATCGCGCTGGATCATCTCCCACTTTGCGAGCGCGGCCGTCGCCTCTTCCGTCAGCTCTTCCGCTCGCTCTGGCTTGTAGCCCTCAATCAGACCTTCCGCCTCCGCCGTCCCGCCCTTCTTGCCGAACGTCTTGCCAAGGTTCAGCCTGCCGCGAATGCGTGCCCCCACGTCGCTCACGAGCTGCCCGACCCACACGAGCTGGTCGCTGACGGTGACGCCACCCTCGCCACCGAACATGTCTTCCTGTCCGGTCGCCTCTGCTTCCATCCCGGCGCGTGCAAAGCCGACGATCCCGTCGATGATTGAGGCGACATTCTTCTTGCCGCCGGGCGTGGGGATGTAGCCCCTGTGGTTCGGTTTCTTCCCCTCCGTGATGGCCTTCCATACGGCGAGCGCGTCGGAGTCTGACAGGCCGTGAGAGCCGAGCGCCACGTACAAAGCGTCGTGCTCAAACGACCGCTTCTGCTGGTCCCGGTAGTTGTCGTAGATACCCTGCGGGAGAGAGGCGATAGCGGAAGCGTGGTCGAACACCTCGGACCGTCGTCCACCAGCAGCCTTGTCCAGCTCTTCGCGAGTGAGGCCCGCCTCGCGCATGACCGTTACGGCATCGAACAGCAGCTCCGGTGAAGCGACCTTCTCGCCAGCGATGTTGATGAGCGCGGCGGCGACCCGCGCTTCCTGTACCGTGTGCTTCCCCTGGTCGTTGAGGAACTTGAGGTTGACGTGTCCAACCCCGGACCGCTGTGCCTTGTCGAGACGGTTGTGGCCGTCAACGATGTAGATGGCGTCCTTCGTGCCAAGCTCGCCCTCGGTGTCCTTCCACGCCCACATCGTCGTCGCGGCTGCGAGCGCAGGACTCCACTCTTCTTCGTCAGTGATGAGCTTGCCCTGCGAGCGCGGGCCAGTCGTACGGAACTGGAACACGTCATCGCGGCGCTGCACGTCCTCGGTCGCGGCGATGTACTCCGGGATGAGATCAGAGCGAAGCTCCTGGCCCGGCCTTGGCGGCTGGTACTTCGTGGCGTCTCGGCCAGCAGGAATCTCGTAGACACCCTGCGCGTCCACGACCGGCTCCGGCTCTTCGTCCACCTCTACTGCCGGGTGGATCCCCTCTCCGGTTGGAGGCGGTGCTGTGCGACCACGACGACGCTCGATCTCGTCGTACGGTAGCCCGCGCTCTGCTCGATTCTGCTCGATCTCCTCCAGCCGCTCAAGCGTGATGGGTGGCTCGCCAGCTTCCGCTCGGTCCGCGTTGAGCTGCTCCAGCTTGTCCGGGTTGTCGAGTAGGAACTTCGACGCAGGTATGGCCTTGCCGCCGGAGATCCCGGTGTTGACCGACTCGACGCCATCCACGTCTCCAGCCCGGCGGCCGTACTTTATCGTGGTGCGCGGGTCGAGCCCGGACTTCGGGTCCACGCGAGCAGATCCCGGGCTGAACGGCTGCGGGTATCCGCGCCGTCGCTCGAACAGCTCGCCTCGAGCTGCAGCTTCCGGGTCCGGTGACACTCCGACGCTACGCGACTGATAGAGCGCGCGGTCGAGGTCTGCCTTGCCCGGCCGGTTGGCAGCCGACATAGCTCCGCCGACAGTACCACCGACAAGCCCGCCAGCAGCAAACGACTCAAGGATGCGCCATGCGTATTCCGGTATATCCTCTGCGGTCGGAGGCTCTCCGGTGCCGTGTACGATTTCGGAGATGATACCGACAGCGTCCTGCGCCCCCTCGGTCGGAGCCTCGGTGAGAAAACCGCGCACCGCACCCCTTCCGGCCGTCTTCCACCTGCTCTCGGAGATGGCCTTCGCCACATCACGTACGAGCGCACGCTTCGCAACGGGATTCAGTGCGTCCCCGGCCACGCCTCGCGCACCCACCATATCGAGTCCGGCGACGGGGATGGTGTAGACTGCCGCCAGATTCAACGCATCGTTGTCCGGCACGCCAGCTTCCACGAGGCCCTGGTACAGCTCCCCGTAATTCTGCACGTAGGCGGTGGAGAACATGACGCCGGACATTACCTTCTGCCCTGCGCCCAACATGGACGCGACCTTACCGGAGGCGAGCACCGGGATCATCGAGGTGACGCCCTCGGTCCCGCGATGCGACACCCACTCCAGAATGCCGAGCGCCGTCGAGCCGGGATACTTCCCGGTCGCGAGCTGCTGCAGGGTGGGAATGTCCTTTGGTGTGTACTCTTCCGCCGCTGCGGACGCGAAGTCTGCGAAGTTTGCCATCTCCGCCTGCACTTCATACGCGCCGACGACCCTGGCACCTAGCGCACCGAGGCGCGCTGCGCCGGAAACGGCTCTGGCTGACGTAGCAGCAACATTTCTCGCGCGGTCAACAGCCCATTCACCGACGTACTCACCCGTCGTCTGGTCCCACGCGGACTGCTCTGCCGTCTGCGGGATAAGATCCTGCCGTACTGCTGTGCGGACCTCTGATACCGGCCCCGGGTGCGTCTCTCCGAGATACCGCTCGTACCGGCTCTTGCGCGTGTCTGGCCCAGGGTCGGCGTCGGGCGGGAGCCGCACAGCGTCAGCGATTATCTGGTTGTCGGCGCGCTCAAGGATCTGGCCGGGGTTCAGCTCTGGAATCCCGAGCGCACGTCGGGCACGCTGCGACTCCACGAGGCGCGGGTCTGTGAGTGGGTCGTTGTAGACGCCCACGCCCGACATGCGGTCGGCACGTTCCTTTAGCTCCGACTCGCGCAGGTAGTCCCCGGCGGCGCGACCAACCACGTCGAGGGCAGAATCGTCCTGCACGTCGGCAAGCTCCGGCGGGTGGAATCGCATGCCGGATTCAGCCTCGCGGAACTGGTCTCTTGTCTCCGGCCCCCACGGTTCGCCACCCGAAGGCTTTGGCCGTGTTGTCCCAGGGCCAGAGGCAAGATCCCAGAACTTCCCGATGATCGACGGGGCGCGCTCGCCTTCACCGCGACCCTCCTGCGTGTAGAGGTTCACGAGCCCGTCGAGCGACCGGCTCAACAGGTTCCCGTTGTCCGGTTTGCTGGTCGGTGCCGTGGGCTGCGGCTTGGGTGCGGTCGCTCTGATACGAGCGCGGCGAGCTTCTGTCTGCTCTTCCCCGGTCATGCCGATGGGTCGGCGGCGCGGCTTCTCCTGCGGTGCGTTTACGGTCTGCCGTGGACCCTCAAACGTGCTGTACGTTTCCTCCATGATCGGACGGAACCGCGCGTCTACCTGCGGTGAATGCCCGAGGTTCTCCTGTCGGGTGAACGCGCGGTAGGCCAGCTCGCTGTACCACTGTGGATCTCCACCCTCCGCCTCGATCAGACGGAGTGCCTCCATGAAGGGCACGGTGTCCGCTTCGGGGATCTGGAACGGCTTGTAGCCGGGCACGGAGACCGGCACCCTCCGCTGACCCTTCGGGACTTCCTGTGGCATGCCAGCTCCGCTCTATCTGTTCTGGTCGCGCTGGTTGAAATACTCTTCGAGCCCAGAGTAGAACTCGAATCCAAGCATATTGGAGCCCATGTCGCTCCATGAGTCTCCACGCTGCTGCTGCTGCCTGGCGTAGATGAACTTCCGCACCTGTTCTGCATCGCGGCCTTCTTCCGCCCATTCCCTCTCCAGCTCCATCAATGCCTGGTCCGGCGAGAGCGTGCCACCAGCGACGAGTTGGTCGTACCGCAGTTGCATCGCGTCGAATCCTTCTGGCTGTCCTTCGATGCCCGGGCCGCCACGCTCACCGGCTCTGACCCATGGCCTCTGCCAGCTATCCATCTCCTTCTGAACCTCGCCGGGCGTCATCATTATGCCGTAACCGTCACCGTACTTCGCGTTCACGGTCCGAAGCGCGTCGTCGCGGATCCCGCCGTTCGCCTTAAACTCTGCCATGTAGTCCTGCATAAATGCTGCGCGGACCGTGCTCCGGTACAGCTCTTTGTCGCCGCCTGGTTCGCCACTCGCATCGCGGACATAGCTATCGTGGTCAAATTCCTTCTTGAAGCCCTCCACCTGCATCTGCGTGCTGACCTCGTTCGTCCGCCGGAACTGCTCCAACGCCTCTTCAAAGTTTGGCTTGCCAGCCATTCCGCGCGCACGAAGCCATGAATCGTCCTCGCCGTAACCCGTAGACTCAAGCCTCCCGGCCGTCTCTCCGAGCTGACCCTCTTCGTATCGAGCGGCAGGAGCCTCGCCCATCTTGTTCATTGACCAGCCGCCGGGGAGCTGGATCCTGGCCCTGGCGTCACCGAGTCGCACCTGCGTCAGATCGGCACCAGCCTGTTGCGGCGATTGCGCCTCTGCCCGCGAGCGGAGGTCTTCCCCGGTCTCCATCATGCCGGTGGGCGCGTCGGCGGCCGCCGCACCGAGCGGAGCCTGGACCGTGGGAGACACCGGCTCGTGGCCGTACTGCGGATCCTTCTGCAATCCGAGCTGCTGGTACGCCCCGCCAGCCGCTTGTCCGTACAGCAGGTCCGCCATCTCGCCCATTTGCTTCAAGCGTTCGGTCTGCTGCGACCGATGCGAGCGAGTGGACTCCCCGGTCTTCTCCATCTCGGTCGTGCGACGGTCCATCTGCCCTTGCGCGGCGAGCGAGTTTTGCCTGCTTGCCCCGAACCGGAGCGCGCTCTGCAGGTGCTCGAAGTTCTGTGGGTCGTACCTGTGTACTGTCGGGCTCCAGCGACTCATGTCGGTCTCCTATGCAAGACTGCGTCCGATGGCTCCACCGATGGAAGCTCCGCCGAACGGTCCGCCGATTGCCGCACCGAACCCGGGGATGAACCCGAGCGCACCGCCAGCGAGAGTGCCCAACACGCCGAACCCGCTGCTCTTTTTTCGCTGCTCTTCGTTGTACCTGTCCGTCTCCTGGTCGATGCCGCCAGCGAGGTAGTCGCCGAAGCGGTCCTGGCTCGAGTAGTCGGTCGTGAGCGCGGACAGCTTCTGCCTCGACCCCTCCATGGCGTTGGACGAAATCTGACTACCGACCCGATCCATGAACCCTTCCCACAGCCGGTCCTCGTCCTCGTACCCGAAGCCGGTGTTGAGACGGCCGCGCCCGACTTGGTTGCCGCGCAGGTCGTCGAGGTCTCGGAACGCATCGCGCTTGAGGTAGTCGTAGGTGCCCTGCGCCGACTCGTTCGCGTAGTCCATCGGGTCGTGCCGCTTCAACGCGGCTCTCGACTGCACCGCCGCTTCGCCTTCGCGGTTCATCGCCTCTCGGTATCTGGTCCGGTAGGCATCTAGTTCGTTGCTGGCTGGCATCAGTTTGCCTCCTGTTCCATTTTCGTATCCTACAGCACTTCGCTGTCAGCGTGAACTGGACGCTGCTTACTCCGCATACCAGATCCAGAGGTGGTGCTTGCCGTCTGGTGCAATCCGGTAGTCGTAGTCCACCAGCTCGCGCTCTTCGCTGTAGACCTGTGAATCGTCTGCCGGGTCGTTCGCCTGGAGCTGCCACGCCCGCACCACGGTAGCCAGCTCGTCTCCGGTGTCCGCCTCGAAATGTTGCGGGATAAGGAACCGCAGAGTCCGTACGACGCCACTCTGAATGACCTCGCTCTGGCTCCTGCTATCGCCATTCCGTCCAAGCCCCGCGTTGTTGCTCGTCATGGTGTCGCCGCTATGCTGTCCGCGTCAGACCACGGACCGTATGAGTAAAGAATCCCAAACGGGTTCCAGCCGCATAGCTCGGTCCCGCCAAAACATTCGTTCACGTATACCTCACGGACCCGAACGCTCACGGTGACTCCGCTATACGTCCCCGGCAGGTCGAACACATACGGATCGTTCGGAAGCGTACCGAGACATACCCCTACTGGCTGCGGGTCCCAGAGCGGCTCTCCGCACGTATTGAAGATCGTGCGCCAGTCGCCGGGCGCGCTCACACCGTCGTAGTCGGTCTGGACTTCCAAGCCGCGCAGGTAGCCGCTCGGTGGTGCGTCCGTGCCCCAACCCCAATTCGCGCTGATAGAGCCGCCAGGCGGGCTCGTCAACGCCACGGTTGGCTTACCCTGCGTGCCAACGTCTTCTGCGTCCAGAACTACGGTCGGACCCCACTCGCTGTTGACATCCGGGCCGAGATAGCGGAACTGCACGCCGATTCCACCGAACACTGTAGGGTTGATGTCGTACGGCACGTAAAACCTGTAGCTCGCCGCGCCCCTACATAGGTCCGGGTATCCGGTTACGGGGGTCGTGATAACCTTGACCGACATTTCGATGTCGCGGTTCGCGTACTTGGGTGGCGTCTGCCAGATCAGTGTGTCGCCGCCAGGCCCGCCGTACGTGAGCCCGCACGCTACATCGGTCTTGAAGAACCGCTCCCACACGTCACGCAGCTCCCCGTGCGGGTCGGACCGTACGACACCGATCCCCGGCGGAGCTATCGGGCAGTCGAACGTGAACTTCGATTCGGCGGGCCACGTATCCGGTGAGCCTTGGTATCCGAGCGAAGCCATACCGGCCGCGTTCGTGTACCGCGCCGCCGCCTCATACTCCATGCCGGGCTCCGTCAGCTTGTAGATGCTCACATGCTGCGATGTCTCGGCAGACACCTCTGGAGCTGGTCGCCCAAGGTCGATCTTCTGCCAGCCCGCGCTCTCTTTCCCGTAGAGAGCTGGTCGCCGGAACTGGCCGTAGCACTCTCCACCAGCCGCCACGCTGCCGCCGAACCGGACGCGGATCTTCGTCGTCGTGGCGGGAGCCGTTCCGTAGACGAACGTCCGGTTGTAGTCGCCCTGGTTCATCACCTGTTCGTGTGTCGCCAGCACAGCGTCTGCTGCAGACAGGAACTCCATTCGGAGAAACGTGCCGTGCGTCCTTACCTGCGTGTACGGCCAGAACGCCTTGAGGTCACACTCGAATCGGTAGTCCTCGCCTACTGTCACCCCGGTCGTGTAGACCAGATACGCGGACACCTCGTCGTCCACCGCGCTCGTCCCGGAGACGTTCACCTGCCAGTTTTCGCCCTGTACCCGGTGGTACTCAAACGCCGTGCCCTGCTGTGACAAGTCGATTGTCCAGCCGATAGGCATGTTCGCGCCGTCACCCACCAGCGTCTCGTCGATCAAGCTCACCTTCGTCCAGCGAGGCGTGTTCGGCTTCACCCAGATGTCGATGAGGTCGCCGTCCTGCTGGTCGTTGTTGTCGAACGAGATGATCGCGCCCGGCCACTGACACCCGGCGTCTTCGTTGATCGGTCCGACGAACGCGAGGTTGTCCGGGTATCCGTCCGGCGGAGGACCGCCCGTGTCGCCGTACAGCCGGAACCCGCAGTACGCCTTCCGCGCCAGCTCCCAATACGTCCACCGCGGATCTGCCGGATTGCGAAGCGACAGCACGTAGAGCCGCTGCCCAAACCCGAAGTAGAGAGATTCCGTCTCGTCGATGAAGTCGCACCACCCGTCCGGGAACTCCGTACGCGCCACGAGAGTCGCTGGCTCAAACCCGCCCAGGTCGAGCGGTAGATGGATCTTCTCTGACGGACCCATGTCTGACGCGACCCTCGGACCCTCCGCGCTCCAGAAGAACACCTGCCCGGACACGGTTTGCGCCAGCCTGCCAGCGAGACACCCGTAGAGCTGGTCGAATGGGCGGATGCCGAACGTGGCTCGCGAGTACCCGAATATCTGGTGCGTGTCCGTTTCCTTGAACACGAGCATGGTCTGGCGAGCTGGCTCGCAGGAGATGACAGGATCGCGCCTGTCACCAGCGACGAAGTAGTGCTCCGGGTGCCAGCGGCGCGGTTCGCCCGGGTAGGAGACGCGGACCATCTCCGGCCGCTCTACGGTGCGGTTGCCGTAGCCCCACCCGAACAGGTAATCCATGTGGCGGGACACGCCACGGAATCTGATGAACTCCGCAGATGAGTCCGGGTTCACGCCGGGCGTGACCGGCAGCTCGTGTACGGCCTCTGCTGACAGTCGATGGTCGGTCGTCAGCAGTCCCTTGAGCACCGCCAGGCCGCCGGAGTCCGAGTAGGTGAAGTACGGATCGTACACCCAGGTCGGAGCCCGGCGGCTCAAGTACCGCTCGTCGTGCGCGAAGTACACCTGCCCGTAGATTTCCTCGAGAATGATCTTCGGCAGGTTCGCGGTCGGCCACGCGAGCGTTGGCACTTCGTCCGCGTCGAGGTCGTACGGCCAGTTGCCGAGCGGGATACCGTAGCTCGCCGTGCCGTCTACCCGGTTGATGGTGACATGCCCTGTCGGCTCGTAGAAGCTGACTACGATCCCGACGCGCTCCGAGCGAATGGCGATCCCGGCCAGGATGTGCGTAGCGTCCTCACCGCTCACGTAGTCGGTGAACTGGATCTTCTTCTCCATGCCGTGCCGTACGGCCAGTGAGCCCTCGTGGTGGTAGACGTTCCGCAGATCGAGCATGGAGCCCGGCCGCGCGACCATCGCGCCAGTTTCCTTATCGAGCCCAGGCCCGAACGGTATTTGGATCATCCTCGGGTCTACCATTACGAGCCCGCCTCCGTCTCTCTACATGGAATCGCCTCAAGCGCCGCACCGTCGAACGTGATTTCACCGGCCGGTCTCCTGCCCACCGTGCTGATCCTGTACGTGAACCAGACACCTCGAATGCCGTACCTGCTCCGCTCAATGTCAGCCAGCTCGTACGGCCGCGACAACGGGATCTCAAATACCTCGGTCTTCGGCTGCGTCACAGCGTCCAGTGTGACCGTCTCTGCCGTCAGCTCCACGCCGTCGATGATCGGTACAACCTCCAAACCCCACGCGGTCTGGTTGCTGCGCGTCACGCACAAGTATAGCGACCGGAACCACGCTTCCTCGCTGGTGCCGAACGGAGCGATCATGCGAGGCTGGATCAGCGTCCGTGCGATCAGTCCGAAGTCAGACTCCCCTTCGTGCTTGTAGAGCGCGGCTGGCACGTCTTCCGTGGCTGTCCCAAAGAAATATCCGCCCTCGCTAGCGAGACTCACGTCAGTCTCAAGCTCGCCCCAGAACGGGCGTGCCCATGTGTGAGTCTCGCGGGCGACCGTGTACTTCAACGCCACGCCGTCGATCTCCACCCGGCCGGTCCCGCCGGTATCCACGACACAGACCCGCACTTGGAAGTACGTGCCGCGCATCCCGTACCGGAACTGCTCAACGCCAGCGTCGTCGTATCCGCGCGTCAGATCGACCTCGAAGCGGTCAACGATCCGATTGCCGACCGTGTTGATATACAGCGTCTTGGCTTCCTCTTCGATCACCTCTCCGTCAACTATCGGTGTGATGATGACGGTCGCCGCTGTCGTGTACGTCAGATTCAGATAGAGTTTCTTGAACAGGCACTCGCCGCCGACCCCGGCCGGGATCAGCTCGCGGCTCACGAGACAGGCGTTGACCGGGAACTCGTCGTCGAGGTGTGACGCCTGGAACAGCCGGATCCACATACCGTGGTCGGGCTGACCCACGTTATCGTCACCGAAGTAGTACCCGTCCGGTGTCTCGAATACGGGGGCCTTACCCTCGAAGCTGATCCCGCAAAGCTCCGCCCATGGGCCGTACTCGCAGCCGACGTACGCCCGGACCCGGACGCAGTATTCGCCCGCGAGCATTCTGCCCATGTCCCAATCGTAGGTCGTGTCGTACCCGCGCCAGAAGTTTGTCCACGCGGTATCGCCGTCCCGGCGGAACTCCAGCTCGTAGGCCACGAGCCCGCCCATCACATCGCCGGTCATGGTCGGCTGCGTCCATTCGAGCGTCAGAACCGGGTCCGCCCGGGTGAGGTAGACGGGCGGTTCCGGTTGGAGCCAAGTCGGCGTGCCGGGCAGTCGGCCGAGCGGGTACGGATCGCCGCCGAGCCCGGTCGAGAATACGTCGAACAGGACTTCGGTTGTGGACAGCGCGACCATCCCCGGGGAGCCGGAGGCGTACTCCGTGTCCGTCTCCTGGATCATCCACGCGGGCTCCGACTCCGCATCCGACCAGACCTTCGCGTTCAGCGCGTTGCCGTCCGCCTCCAGCACGATGTTGTAGTAGACGTTCGGCTCGTGCTCGTAGTAGACCGACGAGAGCACCTGTATCCCGTAGAGCGGCGAGTATTTCGCCAGCCGGAACCAGATCCCGTCGTCCAGATAGGCGATGTACGACCAGCCGGGCAGCTCGCCAGCCCAAGCGTAGGCCCGGCCGGTCGCGGTTGCCTGGGCGGAGTAGTCGCCTGCCGTGAGCGTGCCGGACGCGGTAGCCACCCCGGTCGCCGTGCCGACTGCGTTGTGCTCGACCGTCGCCGTGCCCGCTGCCGTGGCGACACCGGTAGCCGTGGCCTCCGGAACCTGCCCGGTCGCATCGCCAACCGCGACGACGGTCGCGACACCAGTAGCCGTGCCCTGGGCGTTGTGCTGGACGGAAGCATCCCCGCCCGCGTAACCAATCCCCGTCGCTGTGGCCTCACCGAGAAGGCCAAGGAAGCCCGTAGCGGACGCTGTAGCGACTCCGGTGGCTGACCCGTCTCCGAACACCTGGAGCGAGCCCGTGGCGTCTGCGGACCCCACACCGGTCGCCGTAGCCCCGCTCCCGGCGAGGTACAGAGTGGCGGTTCCGGATGCGTGGCCGATACCTGCCGCCAGCCCGATGCCGTAGGTGTTGAGCGTGCCAGTACCGGAGGCCGTGGCTACGCCCGTGGCAATCCCTTCGGCTGACGGCAGGTAGATCGTCGCCGTACCCGAGCTGGTCGCCACACCGACGACAGTTGAGACGGCATTGTGCGTGACGGAGCTGGTGCCAGAGGCGGTAGCGACACCCGTAGCGGTTCCGTCGCCTGCGACCTGGCCGGAGAGTGACCCGGTGCCGGAGGCTGTCGCTACGCCTGTGACGGTGCTGACGCCGTACCCGTGCAGGACGGCTGTGCCGCTGGCGGTCCCTACGCCGGTGACTGTGGCTTCACCCTCGACAAAGCCCGACAGCGTGCCAGTACCGGACGCGGTTGCAACGCCAGTGACAGTCGAGACGGCGTTGTGGGTCACATCCGCCGTACCGCTGGCGGTCGCTACGCCCGTGGCAATCCCTTCGCTGCCAGCGAGGTAGAGGGTCGCCGTACCGCTGGCATGACCGATCCCGGCCGCGAGGCCGATACCGTACGTGTTGAGGACCGCTGTGCCCTCGGCTGTCGCAACGCCGGTTGCGATCCCCTCGCTACCCGGCAGGTACAGCGTTGCGACAGCCGAAGTCGTGGCGACACCAGTGACAGTGGAGACGGCATTGTGGGTGACTGACGCGGTGCCCTGGGCCGTGGCAACGCCAGTGACCGTGGCAACGCCGGGTACGGTGAGGAACCCTGTCCCACTCGCTGTCCCGACACCCGTGACCGTCGAGGCACCGTAGGCCATGATGAAGCCGGCGGCGTCCGTGGTCGCGACACCTGTCGCGGAAGCAACAGCGTTGTGGGTGACGCTCGGCGTGGCGAGGACCGTGGCGATACCAGCCGCGATAGCGATGGCGTAGTGCTTGACCGTCGCTACCGCGCTGGCCGTTCCGACGCCCGTGACCGTGGCAACGCCGAGTATGTCGAGGTGGGCCGTCCCGGTCGCTTCCGCTACACCAGTCGCCGTCCCGGCACCGTAGACCGTGACCGACCCGGTCCCGGCAGCCGTGGCGACACCTTTGACTGTCGCTACTGCGTTATGTGTTACGTCGGCTGTCCCGGTCGCCGTGGCTACGCCCGTGCCGGTCCCGTCGCCCTCGACTGTCGTGATTTTGTCGAGAATGATGTACGGATCGAAGTGGTACGTGTCGAACGGGCTCGTGCCGTCGTAGAGCCGGAAGTTGAACGAGTCGCCGTCTGACGAGTCCACTTCGTCTATGAGGTAGACGCAGAACTCCGTCTCGAACCAGTTGCCCTTGGAGATTGTGTGAGATGGGGTCGCGCCGTCTGTTTCTTCCGACGCGCCG
>Ga0307377_10003088_pt1 | contig 19080 bp, 41 predicted proteins | sample TR3MG_FD_202535 | JGI IMG/M metagenome (GOLD analysis project Ga0307377, IMG submission 202535) | Soil microbial communities from Risofladan, Vaasa, Finland - TR-3 | ecosystem: Environmental > Terrestrial > Soil > Coastal area > Acid sulfate soil | place: Finland: Risofladan, Vaasa | collected... | reverse complement strand
CGATGGCCTCCTGGGAGAGGAGTTCCTGCTGGAGGATGTGGTCGGCGGCATGATCTTCGCGTGCCTTCGCCTCCGCTGCAAGCTCGGCCTTGCGCCGCTCATACTCCTGGTACTCATCCCATGCCCGCGCCCGGTCATTCCAGTGCCACTGCGCCGCGAGCGTACGCCAATACTGCCAACTCGGTTTGCGGCCTTTCTGCGGGAGTTTCACAATATCGCAGGCCTTGCGGACCGACCGCTCGGGGCCGAGGTTGCGGTACTTCAGGAAGCGCCTGAAGCATCGCATAGGCTCGTCTGCCCGCCTCTCCCACGGCTGTCTCTGCGCGGCCTCACCCACGTCCGTTCTCCCGTCTCGCCACGAACCGCTCGTGCACCACGCAGAAGTCGCTGCCCTCTATCGCGGGTCTCCGACAAGGCTTGCCAGTGGAGATCACGAACCCCTCACATCGCCTGCGCGTCTCTCGTGGCGGCCGGCGTAGTCTCCGACTCCCGATCCCCTGCACGTCCAGCAACCTCTTTACCCTATCCAGAGTGGGAGCGAACGCCTCTGGCGCATATCCCGCCATGTCTATCTGCCGCTGCCAGAGGGCGCCGAGGCTAAGGCTAGGCATGGACGCGCTCCGCCTTCTCGCCGGTCAGGTTCTCCCACCGGGTGAGGATGACATCGCAGTAGCGGGCAGAGAGTTCCATCAGAAAGCAGACCCGACCAGACTGCTCCGCGGCTATGAGTGTCGTTCCGCTCCCCCCAAATGGCTCATACACGTCCCCCACATGATGATCTATGGGTTTCCGCATGATGGATAGCGGTTTCTGCGCGGCGTGAGAGGTGATAGTATCCTCTCGTGCCAACGCTTCCGCGCTTCGCCCGTATGCTGCTCCCGGTGGTCGGGCATCCCATACCGTCGTGGTGCCGCGCGCATCCTCATCAGCCGGGACCTGCCATGAGGCCTGCATCCCCTTTCGCACACAATAAAGACATGCTTCGTGTTGCCAATCCCACGCCGACCGCGAGAAGGGCCACGTCTCCTTCACCCATATGATCTCCTGCCGAACTTCAAATCCCGCTGTCTCAAGTGCCTTCTGGAGCGGTATGCGTTGACGATGCGAATGCCACACATAGGCAACGTCTCCAGGGAAGGCGGACCAAGCGTCTACCCACGCCAACTCCTTGTCGTCCTCCGGCACCATATAGTCGTTTCGTTGCGTCGGACTGCCTCCGAGATCATCACGCCACTTGGGGTCGAACCCGACCCCATAGGGCGGATCAGTGACCATGAGGTTAGGCCTGCCCCCCGCCAGCAATAGGGCCACAGATGCCCCGTCCGTCGCATCCCCGCACATCACCCTATGCTTCCCGCACGCCCACACTTCCCCCGGCTGCACCCGCGTCGGCCCGTCCTGTGGCTCGGGGATCTCGCCCTCTTCGGGCGCCGGCGTCGGGTTCGCGGCCTCCAGTTCCGCCAGCAACTTCCCCAGCTCGTCCGGGTCGTACCCCGTCATCTCTAGCTGCCCCACGTCCTGGAGGGACTTCAGGAGGTCGGTCAACGCCTGCGGGTCGGGTTCGGCCATCTGCGCGCTGCGGTTGTCCATTACGAGGAACGCTTCCGGGTAAGGCCCGTCGTAGACGTGGCAGGCGATCTGCACCCAGCCCTCAGCCTTCGCCGCCTCCCACAGTCCATGCCCCGCCAATATCGTCCCGTCCGGCTGAATCACGAGGGGCTTCTGAAGTCCGTGCGTCCGCAGGCTTTCCCGCAGGACCGCCATCTGCGGCTCAGGATGCCGCTGATAGTTGCTGGGGTGCGCTTTCAGGTCGGCGATTGCGCGCTGCTCGACGTTCACCCGCGCCTCCCCGTCAGGCTCTTCGCCAGGTCTTTCCTTGCCTGCTTCACAAGCGCGGCCGCCAGCCGCCACGGGCCCTCCTCATCCCTGATTCGCATATGCTAGCCCCCGCCTCCTCGCCAACTCCCGATTCGCCCGCGCGGTTGCCCGCCGGTGCCGGCGTCGGTGCTCGTTAGGGGAGATCGTGTGCAGCAGACGCGCGAAGCGCAGGTAGCGCGCCACGCGCTGGATATCTCGTTCGGCCACATGCCGAGAATAGGTCTGAGGAGGCGTGGCTTTCCGGTAATCACGGATGGGGACTTCGGGGGTTTCCCGGCCCAGGCCCACTTGTCGCGGGTCCTGCATGGTATTCCGTTTAGCCGGCGTTCTCGTCGTTTCGGCTCCACAAAGCGAAACCGGCCCCTGGGTCCAGGTTCAGGATGATCAGTCCCTACCTCAGCTCAGACGCCGGCTCATATGCGCCAGCTCTTCCCCCAAACCCACAGGGCCAGGGGCTCGGTTGTCCAAATGACCGTTACCACGGCTCAGGCGGCGTTGTCAAGGGGTTGTACAGGGGTCGCCAAACTTTTTTTGGAAACCCTATTGACATATAGCTTAGGTATGGTATAGTAGGTTAGACGCTAGACGAGGGCGAAGGCCCGAAGGGAAGGAAGATGGAAGCGACAATGAGAGTGGGCGATGTTGTAGTGCCGAAATGTGGAGACCCGGAGAACGAGGTCGGATATACCGGCAGGGTGGTAGCGATAATCCCAAGTCCCGGCGCGACCTACCCTCCGCAAATCGAGGTGCGATTCCCCGACGATCACTCCGACTGGTGGAGAGAAGACGAGTTGACGCCCGCCAAGGCCACAATGAAGATCACCATGGCAGATCAGCGGTGGGAGAAGATAGAATCCCAGCTCCCCGCTGAGGAGCGAGGGGAGTGTGGGGAGTGTCACGCAGAACCGCTCCCGGCGACGTACTACCTGCTTGTAAACGGGGCCGCCACCATCTGCCCCAACTGCTACCGCCGACTGGAGAGAGACGGAGGTCTCTAACCCCCCCGGTGGGGTGGGGCGCGGGAGAAAGAGAGGAGAGAGGAGCGTCCATGCCCAAACCCGACGATCTGTCCGACGCTGCCCGCCGCCTGGTGAAACAATCCCACGCCGCGCAGAAGAAGAAACACGGGAACGGATATAGCCAGGAGATGATGCGCCGAGGACGAAAAGGGGGCTGGCCCAAGGGCCACCCGAGGAAGAAGAAGCAGGAAGGCCCCGGTGATGAGCCGGGGTCTTCTCTCAGGCTACCCGCACCCCTTTGAGGGGCCGCCTCCCCAGGCGCATCATCTCCGGACACCTATAGGCCCAGTCGAGTATCTCCGTCCAGTCCGCGCGTTCCTCCATCCCCGGATGATTCCGGCGGATACGCTCGCGGCGTTGCTCAGATGTCTCCCGCTGCTTCTTCTGGCGCATTGTCGGCCTTTCCCGCCTCCTTCTCCGCGTTCACGCAGCGGGACTCCGCGGCGTGTATCATCTCTAGGTCCGTGACCCGTCCGCGCGCATTGCACTCAGGGCAGATCGTGTCACCGCCGCCATAGGCCAACATATGCCGACCACATGAAGAACAGACCCTCTCCGATACGGCTATGCCTCGGTCGGTGAGGATGGATCGCTCCGACTCCAGTTCCGCGACCCGCTTCTCCGCGGCCTCGGCACGGGCGCGCTCCTCCATCGCCCTCTGCTCGGCCGCGTCCGCACGCTGGCGGTACTTGTTCCGTTCCTGGTGGTAGCACCCACAACGCGCACTTGCTCGCTGCCATCGCTTACGCCATCTAGAGGCCCGCTCATGTGCCCGCCGAAACAGCGATTGTCTTTCGTCATCGCCACCTGCCGCCTCCCAGTCGGCACGCGCTGGTTTGGGAACCCCTGCCCATGTCGTCCGGTCACATTCACTCATCCTTCACTCCCTCCAGGCCAAGTCGCCGGGCTTGGGGTCGAAGTGCAGGACCTTGCCCGTGCCGTCGGACACTAGCGACCTCTGCTTTAGATAGTACGGAACCCCAGCCCGTTCGCATTGTGCCTCTATCGCGTTCGCCCACTCGTGTCGCATCGGCCTGCGCTTCGGTCCCGACTCGCAGCCAACGATGACCTGATCTATCCGCCTTTTCGGATTCACGAAGAAGCGCCCCATCGCAATAGGCCCCAGCATCGGCTCCACCGAAATCCAGCGATGTGCGGCTGGCGCGTCCAGCAGTATCGGAATCTTCGCATCGGCTTCTTCCTGGTTGCAGACGGTGACGCCGAGCCAGACGTTGGGGAAACAGCCCAGGCGGTCCATCGCCATATACCGCGACATGAATTCCTGCATACGCTCGGCACGCTTCGTCAATAGAAGCCATGTGTGCCTGCTGTGCGCCGAAGATATGGCTTGCAGTACGTCCACAAGGAACGCATCGGGAACGTCGGGGTGGAACAGGTCCCCCATCGTCGGCACCAGCACGACCCGCGGCCTCCGCCAATGGAGGGGTTTCGACAGGCGGTCGGGGTGAAGGACAACCTGGGAGAATGATACCGCCTTGGCAAAGCCTGCAACCTTAGCACCAAAGCCCGCGTGAGCATTCGGGAACCGCTCCGCCGTCGCCTTGGCGTAACAGTTCGCGCACCCCGGACTGCACGGAGTACAGCCCGACACGGGGTTCCAGCCCTCATCGGTGTACGGGATGTTACTTGCCATCGCTCTCCCTCTCCCGAAAGTGCTCGCAGGCGGCGGTTGTCTTTCGTATGGACCCGGAGAATCTCGGGAATCTATCCTTGTTCTCGCAGACGACGGTAGATGGCATCGTCGCCAACACCCCGTCCTTCCGCCAGTACTGGTCCGGCCGAGACTCCGCACACTCCCCGCAGGTCCGCCGCCGACAATCGCACTCCGGCCCCAGCATCCCTATCGCCCGTCCGCAGTACAGACACGTTCTGCCCGTCTCACTCATCATCGCCTCCCGGCAGGTCGCGGGGTTCGCCCCAGGGCTTGCCGAACTGCGGACACGTATGCTCTTGGCATGCCGTCAGTTCGGGCCCATGCTTGATTTCACAGGACATGCACACCAGGCTCCGGCTCGGCAAGCGGAGAGGCCGCAGTATCTTCGCCTTCGCCTTCGGCTCCTCGACGCGGCGAATGGCGTGCTTACCCCTGCCAAGAGCTTCGGCAACATCTGGAGGCAGGAAGTATCTATGCCCATCTATGTCTAGCCAGTTCTGAGGGCCCGCTCCAGCCAATACCACCCCCACAACCCGCTCCCCCTCCCGCTCCTTCCGCAGGCGCTCATTCTCGCTCTCCGCCTCCACCTGAGCACGCGCGGCTTCTGCCAGACCGACCTCCCACTCGTGGCAGCACTCAGTACACTCCTCCTGCCGGCGGGCGTGCTGGGCGCGGGCGGCGGCGATGGCCTTGCTCCAGACCTCAATGGGCACCAGACACGCGGCCCCCGCTTTCTGGTCCTGGCGCAACCCGGCAAGGTATTCCTCTGCCAGCGACATCAAGTCTATGTCCAACAAGCCACCATCATCCACCGCGTCCCCCTCGTCCTCGGCGTCGGGGGTGGCGACGATCTCCTTTATCTGCGCCAGGAGTCTCCGCAATGAACCCATGTCCTGCGTCGTCGAAGCTAGGCGCGACGTAACTTTATGCTCGCGCAGGTCCGCTTCCGCCAACAGTTCGTCAAGCGTCTTCACCATCACTCCGCTCCCTCCGCGGCCATCGCCGCTAGTTCTGTTTGCGCGTACGCCAGCAGGCAGAGCGCGTCGGCCTCATCCGAGAACGGAGACCCCTCCACCTGCGCCTTGTTCGGTTTCGCCTTGTCGCACCAATCGTTGTACCGCGCCATGAAGTCATCGGCAGCCCGCTGGAACTCCGGTAATCGCTTTCCGAGGTTCGCGGCAGCCTCTATCATGTCCGCTTTGCCCGCGTTGCCCCTTCCCGCCGCGAACTTCTTCAGCGTTCCGGTGTGGACGGGTTTGTGCTCGATTCCCTGAAGCACACAGAACTCCAACAACTTCCCGATGAATCTCTCTGCGCTCGCTGTCGCCGAACCGCCCCGATGATGGGACTGCTCGAAGACGATGAGATCGAAGCCGACATTCCCATGTATCTCAGCGAGGAACTTACCTAGCTTGATAGTACGAAGTCCCTTGGATTCGTCGCGGCCCACATCGAATAGAGCGATACCGCTGTCGATCATACCATCGGAATACGCCGCCCACCCCGTGGTGAGGGCGAGGTCAAGTGCTAGGATGTTCACCGCTGTCTGCCCTTCCGCGATTGGACCACAATCCGCATTCTGTGCTCCCGACCGCATTCGCAGGTCACCTTCGTTTCTGTTTCCCAAAAGGAGCGCACTGTCGGCAGAGATACGGCCTTCCCGCACCGGCAGTAGACGGGTGACATGTAGCGCAATATCGAATATCCCATGCGCTCCCGCGATCCCCACCGCGACCGCCGGCCGCTCATTGCTGCGCCTCCAGCACTTCCACCGTCTCCGGGTCCCATTCGACTCGCCAGCAGGGTCCGTAGATAGACATTGGCCCATTGATCCGCTCATAGGCGTCACCGAATTGGACCCAGCTATCAAACCCTTCGCGGTGCGCCTCAGCGTCCAGCCTGATAAGCCATTCATCCAATGACTTGATGCTTCCGTCTGTTAGCGGGATGCCGCCGCCGACGTTCCCCTCGTGCCCCACGCTCACGATCCGCACCCTCGCAAACGGCTTCGCCCCGCCCTTGGCAAAAGGCGGCCGCGTGTAGAGCAGATGCCAGCTACCGACGTTCCACCGCTTCTTCCCACGCCGGCGGGTGACGGTCTTCCGCCCCTCGATGATCGCCTGCTTCATATCCGCTCTGAATAAGATCACGCCATCACCTCCTCGCCATCACGGTTTCTCCAAGAAGAAGATGTCGCCACGAATCTCCCATACTCTCCACCTTTGCCAGGGGTGCGAATGACAGTTAGGATGATGCCACCCCTTTGTATTCACAGGCGGATTGATATGCTCGCGCGCATAGAACATCTGTCCGACAACGGGCGGCTTGCGAAGCCACTTGCACCGCATCATCGCACCGGGCAGCGATCCCGGCTTAGCGTAGATAACGAGCGCCATCGCTCACACCTCCCCGCCAGCCGCACGGAGGGCGGCATCCCATGCCTTACCCGCCGCTACTCGCTTGCACTCGGAGCAATCGCATGAATCGAAATGGTCATCGTCGCGTCCGTTCTCCATGTGCTGACGCATCCGATTACCAGCCGCCACCATCGTCGCCACCGCACCCTTCTTGAGCGGCTTCTTCGCGCCGAGGAAGGAATGGACGGCGCGGGCCATCTCACGAAAGAACATCCGGGCATCCCCTGTGCACTCATCCCAAGGCAAGCTCCCTGTTGCCCGCTGGATCGCCTTCGCCATCTCGTCATTGCTCATCGGAGCCTCCTGTGAGGACTTCCTTGGATTCTGTCCACGTCTGTTCGCGATGGTTCACCCAATCTCGCTGTTGCACTTCGGCCGCGGTACTGGCCACAACCTCGCCTAGGTCAATCCCGAACGACTCCGCCAACTGACAGGCGAAGATGAGCATATCGGCGAGGGCATCACTGACCCGTTCCCTGCTCCAATCCTCTGGCTTGATCTGATTCACACACTTAATTCCGGCACGCACTAGGGGTCCGATGGCCTGCCCTAACTCAAAGTATTCTTCGGCTACCCCTCCGGCGTGCGCGAGCATGAGTTCGTTCTTCGTCATGTGTGGGAAGTTATGCTTTACCCATACGGTGTGGGCGCGCTGGATGGCCGATATGTCTCTCGCCACCGCCGCCCGGATGTCCGGCACGAACACCTCGCCCTTCTCGTCCGCGCAGCCGAGGGCGCGGAGAATGGCATCGACCTGGACGCAGGCCATGTTCAGCGTGAATTCATTCGTGGGGTAGGAGTCTGGACCATTCTGCCTCATCTGTTCTTGACACATGGGCTTGATTGCATCTAGGGCTAGCCTCGCCAGCGCCTCCACCTGCTTGTCCGTCGTCTGCTCAGTCATCGCTCTTCACCTCCATCTGCCGACTGATTTCCTGAACAACCCGCTCGTGCATATCGTTCGCGGCGAGGTCAGACTCCTGGGTTATGGGTCCCTCTAGCGACCACGGACTCTCGAAACTCACCTCGCGCTCAATGTTGGCCTCCCAGTAGGGCTTCTCATAGACCGCATGGAACGCCATCGTTTCGTAGAAGCGTTCCAGCCCGATCTCTTCTATCTCGCCATCATCCTTGAGCCTCATGTCCCCGACCGTCGATACAACTATCCGCTTCCGCCCGCACTGGAGCAGGGTGTTCCGGCGGAAGGCACAGCGACCAACGCATATGAAGTGGGCCGCCCAACCCCGTTCGGTGCGCTTGACTTTGCTCATCGCTTCGCCTCCATCGCCTCCCTTCGCTCCCGCGCTCGCAAGCCTAAGTAGCATTAGCACCTGCGCCAACTCCTCGCGGGTGTGTTGGTGACCGGCTAGCCACAACTCCCGCGGCGCGAGGTGTCCTGGCGCTTCCCCATCATCGCCAACCCACTCGCTTCCACAGAAGCCTGTCCTCATCGCATCCACTACCTGCGGGCCATCGTATGGCCGCCAACAGAGAGCGATAGCACCCCCGGGCAGGTTCTCGCAGCAGGGACAGTCTCGACAGGTGACGACCTCCTTAGCCATCATCGCCTCCTGTGAGGGCGCGCCGGATTTCCCTCACTGCTTCTCGAATGAAACGTTCATACATCACGTCATAGGTCTTGGTCGCTCCCCCGTCTATCTCGTGCAGGATGCGGAGCGCCCTCGCCACGTCCGGCACGAACACCTCGCCGTCGCGCTCGCAGCCGAGGTGACGGAGGAACGCTTTCGCCTGTCTGGCCGCGATCAATCTCCGGTGGGATTCCCGGCCCTCGGGTGTCCGCGCTGGTGGACCCGTAGCCACAAACTCGTCAACCTCTCGCAGCAGAATGTCCTCCAACACCTCCAGCTTCTCGACAGTCGTCTGCTCAGTCATCGCTTCTCCTCCATCGCTTCGATGCGCTCCACGAGGTCGGCGAGGGCGTCGGAACGGGTGCGACCTTTCGCATATTGGGGCGGACTTGCCCCGTCAGCGTCCCACGCGTCTACAATCCATCCATCCATCCATCCGGTGAGCGTTCCTATCTCTTGCCGCTTCATGCGTCCCAGTCGCCACCCGCACGCCTTCAGTCTCCGCTTCGCCTCCGCAACGGTCATGTCAGCCACGGTTAGCCCCTTTCGGCAGCAGCACGAGGGGCCGGTGTTCCAGTAGTCGATCCTTACTGTGGGCACACCATCCCGTGTCCAGTCGCACCATGTAGTGAGGGGAACCCACAATCTCCGTTACCGTTCCCTTGAGAATGCCTCCATCGAGATTGCGGTCCCCGTGGGGGTTAATAATCTCCACCTCAACCCAATCGCCGACCGATACGCTATCCAGCCATCCCATGTTTCTCCTCCTTCGTCACCGTCTGCTTAGCCACTCGCCTTCTCCTCCTTTCGCATGAGAACGCCCCGATGGTCTGCCATCATCATGGCGAAGTTAGCCGCGTCTACGCACGACTTTAGGAGGTCAGCCTTCTCGCTTTCGTCTCCTTCCGCATGGTGATCTATCAGTCCAACCTTCCACTGCAATTGGTCCAAGAGGAACTGCCAATCACACTCGCGCCAGTGTATCCACTCCTCGTTGTCGGGGTCGGCAACGAGCGGGTCCTTTTCCCGCAGCCTCGCCTCCATCAACGCCGCAAACATCGCTACTTCCGGTCGCAACTTGAATTCAGCCATCACGACTCCTTCCTCGCCTTTCGCTTCGCCGCAATCTCCTGCTTCAGATCGTCCGATAGCCCTGGAGTCCGCAACAACACATCAATGATCGACTCCGGTTCGCCGCCGCGCTGAGGGGCAGGCGTTCGCTTCTCGCGCCGCTCTCGCTGTATCCTCGCGTAGCACTCCCGCCAGTTGTGCCGTCGTCCGCAGTGAACGCACGGGGGGAAGGAGGGGGCGCGGTGCTGTTCGGTCCGTTCAGGTTCAGGCGACTCTACCCACCAAGGACGCTTGCCGCTCATCGCTTCGCCCTCCTCGCCAGTAGCGTCTTGATACGATTCAGGTGATAGTGACTGACGATGGTCTGCAGCAGGGGGACGCTCTCGCCCCAGGCATCATCCTTGCCCGACACCGCGTAGGCAATGACTGCCCGCACTTTCTGCCAACCATCCTCGCCCTCTTTTGCGTGCTCCTTGAGTGTCGCCTTGAGTCTAGCCGTGTCAACTATCCCGATTGCCACCTTCTCATCGGTGAGGGAACGGTATCCGTCCGCGTACGCCTGAAGGCATTCCATCCAACCGGGCGGAGCCTTCGCGACGCCCGTATTTTCGGGTTCGGTTACGGCTACGGGTACGGATACGGAGACCCCCGACGGTTTGATATAGGTTTCCGTAGCTATCGCGAACCCTTCGCGAAGGGTTTCCTCGGACACGGGAAAACCGTTGGCGCGACAGGCTGAAGCTATGATTTCAACTTCCGTGAGGTCCACGCCCCTGCTGAGGTTGTAGCCTATCACCAGGGAGGCGAGTTCGGGGGGCTTACGGAGGAGGTCTTTCGCTGAGGCGACGAGCTTGTTGGGGCTGTCGGAGCGGTAGCCGATGTAGTTCTTGACCCACCAGTAGTCCCGGTCAGGGAACCAGGCAAGGCCGCTTATGGGTTGGGCGGTGGCTTCCTCGACCATAGTGCGGAATCTCTTCGGGGTTAGCTTCTTGAAGTTGGCGAGGTGGCGCACGGCGTCAATGGGGCACTGGAAGAGACCGCTTGGGGTTCGCATCGGCCCCATCCATGCCCACTCAAACAGGAGGACGTGGGCGAACTTGCCCGCGAGCATCAGCGACTTGATCCACGCGTCGCCCCAAAACTTGTTGCACTCAAATTCCTCGTATCCCTCGCCTGCCATTCTAGCTATGTCTCCTGCCGCGATCTCGGAATGTCATGTGTTGGCCCGTCAACTGTCGCCACTCTACCTCCCTCGCCCTGTCATCTCGGCGGCGGTCCCACTGCCGTCACTATCCGCCGCCCGATCCACTCCGCGACCTGGGGGACGACGGTGTTGCCGAGGCATCTAAGTCTGTCCATGAGATATGGTAGCCCATCAACCACTCTTCCCACGCTGGGTTCACTCGCCCAAACCGTTCCTCTCCGATAAGCACTTGGGTCCGTAGACGTTGATATGTAGTCGGTATGATCTCCCCACGCCCCCATGCCGCAGCCCACCGGAGAGAACCGCCCTTGTATTCTGTCGCCCCCGGCGTAAGCCACAATGAACACCCTTTGTCGTGTATGTGGCGCACCCAGGGCGCACGCCGAAAACATTCCCCATTCCGCATCGTACCCGCCCTCGGCCAGGTCCCCGAGAACTCGTCCGAACCCCAGGGAAAGGAGGCCTGGCACGTTTTCCAGCAGGATGAGTCGGGGTCGTAGATCGCGAAGGCATCGGACGACCTCAGTCCAGAGTCCCGTTCTCTCGCCTTCGATTCCCGCCCGCTTGCCGGCGACTGATACATCCTGGCAGGGGAACCCGGCACAGATGAGGTCAACGGGTTCGACTCCCTCCCATTCGACTTCTCGGATGTCTCCGTATCGTGTGACATCAGGCCAGTGCTTCTCCAGTAGCTTGACGGCGTATGAATCGTTCTCTACCTGCCATTTGCACGTCATGCCGGCTCGTTCGAGTCCGAGGTCCAGCCCTCCGATCCCCGCGAACAGGGAACCAAAGGTCATGGCGGCGGTCCTAGCCACTCCGCCGCCTTGTATTCCGCCGTCTGCTCCATCGCTGTAGCGGTCCTCGCCGCGGCCCGCTCAATTTCGGCGAAGGCGCAGCCGATCCGCACGCAAGCCCACGCCGCTGCCAGAAGCAGCACCATCACCCCCAGCCAGGTTGTCCACCGGCGGAACCTCACGGGTTCTTCTCCTTCCGGGCGGCGAGTGCGTCGATGGCAGCCCAGTCATCATCATCGAGACTTGAAAGGTCCCTCTCGCCAAGAGCATTCCGCAGCCCCTCCGCCACCGTCTTGAGTTCCGCGAGGGCAGCGAGGGCGGCGTCCTTCTCTTTGCGCTCCCTAACGTAGCAATCTCGCATATGCTCCCATTGGGCGTGCCATGTTGTTCCGTTTGTGCTCATCCTCTTTCCCTCCATAGCTCCCCTTGCTGCCCGCCCGCCTTCCGCGCCGCACCGCTCACGCCGACGCGATCCTGCCAGCGCGAGGGGGAGGGGCGGGGGACTGGTGAGCACGATGGCTGCTGCCAGCCCCCCTGCGGGTCCCCGGCGAGAGGTTCCGGGCTGTTGCTTGGCGTCGTGTGGGACACCCTCTCGGTTCTCCGGCGCATACCCGCCAACGCCGCTTCCGTCCGCTCCTTCGCCGCCTCCAGTTGTGGGTTCGGTTCTGGCTTCACGGTTCTGTCGTCTGGGTAGTGGGTGAGTCGGTGACGAAACTCCCTGCGCTCCACAATCCGCTTGGACTCAATGCGAAATCCTCTTTTCTTTAGTTGTGCCTTCGCTCCATCCCAAGACCAACCCGCCAGCAGGCCGTCCCCCCACTCAACCTTCGCGGCATTGTATGCTGCGTGAAGTTCTGAGGATGTATGCCACTTGCCGTCGCGCAGGATGCAGTAGAGTCGCCACGGGCCACGATCTGCCTGAAGCCAACGCGCTCCGTAGTCAGCCTCATCGTAGTCAAAACAGGGGGCGGCGATGGCTCGGGAGACTTGGGTCATTGAATCTCCGGGATGTCGGCGGGCAAGTCTCCGCAGGCCGCGTCGAGCCATGTCGCCAAGCCACATAGGTTGTCCGCGTATGTCTGCCGCCGCTGGGGTGCCTTCACTCGCCCGGTAATCGTGATGTCCGCCCTTGTTCCGATCTGCTCGTGGAGTCGCATGATCTCCCCGTCCTCATTGAGGTAAGCAAGGCCAAGGAGAACGTCTCGGTGCCGCTCCGGGGTCGTGATAATGCCACCCCGCTTCAGCGAACCTACCAGAATGAGGTCCTCCTGCTGCTTGCCCTTGAGCCTGATTTGGTAGGCCATCACTCTCCCTCCTCGCACGCCGTTGCCGCCTGGTCGCGCCGCGCTTGTCGCTGCTGGTCGGCTAGGCGCTTCGCCTGCTTCAGTTTCTCCCATGCCGCAAGGCTCTCTGCTTCGAGTCGCTCGACTTCGCTCTGTTTGGTCATGCTCTCTCTCTCCTTTCGTTAGGGGGCGGCCCCGGCAAGGGTTAATCACTAACATGGCCAAGCCACAATACCGGGACCGCCCCGCGAATGTGCTAGTCTTCGTCTTCGGGGTCGTCCTTGTGGATGAGTTTCGCGACCTCCGGGTGCAGAATCCAGGTGTCGCCGCTTTCTGGAAACTCAACCAAACCCTCATCCTCCAGTGCCTTCACGAACTCCGTGATGGTTGCCGAGGAGTCACCAACTCCCCGCTCTGCCACTTCCAGTCTTTCAGACAGAGCGGTGATCCTGCCCTGCAACGCCGCCATGTCCTTGCCCATCTGATATCCGTCCATCGCTCTCTCTCTTTCTCGGGGGGCGGCCCCGGCCCGCGGGTTCTCGCCGACAAGCAGCAAGACCGGGACCGCCCCGCAAGTGGACTACTCACTTATCCAGTCCAAGGTCGGTCGGCGTTTCAGCTTCACCATTGCCACCGGCAGATGTTTCGGCCTCCTCTTCTGCCGGGGCACTTTCGGGGGTAGCCTTGTTCGGTCCCCGCTTCCGCTTGAGCGCGTCCTTAACGCCAGCAATGCCGCCCCGTTCTTCCATGGGCGGTTCCTCCGTCTGGAACCACTCAGCCGCGACGCTCATGCCGTCCTTGAGCGAGGTGTATATCTTCTGGAGTCCGACCATCTGCGCCGGGGTCATCGCGTCGAGCTTGCGCTGTAGGCGAATCTCGATCTGTTCCTTCGTCACCCCGTATTTCTCAAAGGCGGTGAGCATCTTCTTGATACCGTCGGGGGAGGTATCCGCCTTGGCCTTCAGTGTCTCCTCGCACTGAGTGACGGCCTCCTCCACGATGTCACCGGGTATTAGCCCGAGGATGCAGGCCCGTACCCGTCGCGCCCCCTGATTGGCGGTCATCTCGTAGATGTCTCGGGGGTCTTCGAGCGCGTAGGATGTCTTCCGGGTGTGGCGAACGTGCTTCACCTTGAAGCTCCGCACCTGCCGCACGTTCCGCTCCAGGTCCCACGCATACGCCTGCATCGTGCTCTCGCCGGGGCGCTGGTCGAGTTCTCGAATCCCAAAGTCCAGGTTGCCCCAGTTCTGAGCGATAGCCTCAGCGAGGCGGATGCTCGGGCCGGTGATGTTCGTGCCACCGCGGGCGTACGTGTACATCGCCCCTTCCGCCAGTCCTGACCGCTGGCAGGCAATGAGGATGCGCTCCCTCGCGTCCTTTTCGTCGCGGGGGAACCTCTGCGCCACTAGCATCATCGCCTGTACCTCGGCGATCTCTCGCTGTGATACCGCCGCCACGAGGGCGTCCTGCTGTTGCGGGCGGGCGGCGATACGATTCTCGCCTTCGTCGGTGAGCTTCTCTAACTGAGTCACGTCAGTTGCCTCCCTTCAGGAGTAGGCGTCGGCTCCCCGGCAGCGTCTTTGTGAACGACGCGTACAGGTCCGGGTGGGCCTCTCGGAATGCCTTGGGGTCGAAGCGTGAGGAGTCCTTGGCCTGCTTGTAGGTCAGCAGAACGTTGCCCTCAGCGTCGGCGAGGGTGTCCGCCTCTCGGAGGGCTTGCAGGATCGTAAACCTCGCGCCCTCTTCGTCTGCCTTGAGGTCCTGCGCCCGTTGCTTGAGAGTACGCAGGGTATTGACCGCCTCTATAGCGTCCGGCATGGCAGTCACCACCTCTTCCGTCGAGGTCGCAAACCGCTTCATCGCATCGGCGAGGTTCACCGGCTCTGGCGGGGTCTGCGCCTCCACCATCTTCCAGAATGCCGCCTCCCGCTCGATGATAAGCGCCTGAAGTTCCTCGTCGCGGGGCACTTCGTAGATTCGGAAGTCAGAGCCGGCGATCAGCAGGGGAATGTCGAACACCTCCAGGCCAGACACAATCATGTTGTGCTGACACTGAATCACGTAGACTTGGGGAACCTCGTCGGTCCCCTCATCGCCCCACTCTGCGCCGGAGCGTGAGGTCTTGATCTCCAGGCCGCGCCCGTCGTCGGTGATACCGTCGAGCGTCGCTAGCATGAAGGGATGCTCCACACTCTGCATATGCCCGTACTCATCGCCGACCGGAAAGCTCACTGTCCGCCCGGTCTCGTCGGCATACTTCTGCCGAACCACCGGCTCTAGTCTCGTACCCCACTCCATCGCGGGGGTTGTCTCCTGTTCGCCTGACAGTCCGAGCTTGTCGCACCAGACCTGATAGGGCGTTTTCCAGGGAGACAATCCGAGCACGGCGGCAGCTTCGGAGCCGCCTATGCCGTTCACTCGCTTGGGGGAAAGCGTAGCCTCACTCACAAGCTTCCTTCTCCTCTCCGCCGCGCTCTAGCGGCTCGAATACGCGATCAAGCGCCCATGCCACCGCGTCCACTTCATCCTTGTGGCGGCGGGTAGCCTCCGCTTCATCCATAGCGGCGCACTCCTGCCAGTAGTAACCGCAGGGCTTGTGGCGCAGTTGACAAGTGCGGCAGAAGGCGGGTACACTTCTCTTGCCTGAAGCCGCTTCGGTCCCCACGGGGGCTGAGGCGGTTTCGCTGTTACTTGCCATCGTGTTTCCCTTCCGGCACGAACTCGTCGGGGCGGTCATCCCATATGCGCTCACCGCGCCCATAGTCTCCGCCTCTGCGAAACTTACCGATCACGTAGTCCATGCCTGGGTAGTTCCTGTATAGGCAAGCAACGGCACTCGCATCATCGGTTACGCCATCTTCCTCTCCGATGAATTCGATCAGGTAGTCAACCGTCACGTCCTCGCCGCTCGCGGCCCTGCCGTCGAGGATGCCGTACTCATAGGCCGGGGCGGGTTCGCGTTGGGTGGTCATCCCTCCTCATTCTCCTCCGTCGGTTCTGGCGGGAATCTCATAGCGAAATGGTCTACGATAGTGAGTTCGGCCCGCAGGGAAACGAGGCGCTCTGCGGCAAACTCCGGGTGGGCTGCGCCAGCCACGTCGGTGACCGCCACCGCTGGCTTTGAGTCGTAAGCGCTCACCCTCTCAGTCTCCATTAGCGCCACACGAAATGCCCCGGATAGACCGGCTGCGCTACCCATGTCCGCCACAGCCTGCTCTGGCGATGTGACCACCTCGGGGGACGAGTATCCCCCGGCCTGCTGTGTTACGCGAACCGTGTACGTCCACTGTGGATACTTCACAATCTCACCTCCTCCGTCAGTCTGGCGAGCTGTTCTGCCCGCCGCCTACAGTGCCGCTCCCTCTCCCGGCACTCCTCCGCCGGTTCGGATCGTCGCTGGCCCTCGTAGTAGACTTCTTGGCACTGCGTCTCCACAATCGCCTCCTCGAACAACTCCGCTAGAAACGTCATCTGCTTCCGTAGTGCGGCCTCTCGTCTGCTGGCTCCCGCTTTGCCCATGCTGTCCTCCTCTGGGTTTGTCGGTCGCCTCGCCCGGTCACCTTCGACCGTTACTGCGCGCTCACTAGCCGCCAACTCCCATCGGCGTTCTGCGGCGGAAGGTCGCGGTCTATCATCTGCGAATACCGCTCCTCCTCCACCTGTCGCTGCGGACTTTGGAGAAGACGCGGGTTCCGAGCACACTTGCGCCAACCCTCGGCGAAGCACCAGCAGACGAAACTGATAATGGCGGTGACGAAAAAGACACTCAGCAACCGCCGGATAGAGAAGTGGATTGTCGCATCGTCGTGCTTGTGCATATCAGCACTCCTCGTTCGGGGGATAGGGCTTCCAGGGGACTTCGCCGGACAAGGCAACGTTGCAGCGGTAGCATTCCGTCGCGTTATGGAGAACAATACACCCACACTTTCCGCAACTCGGGACTGCGTCCTGGCGCGCCACCTTCGGCCACGTCTGCTTCTGCTTCTCCGGCAGCGGCTCTCCCGCAAGGCACTCGCCGCCCGCGTCGCGGATGGCCGCGAGAACTTCGGGAATGCCGTCCGTCGCAGCGCTTCGTGTGGCAACAGTAGTGCCGCGGGGTACCCGATAGACGCCGACGATCTGTTGATACCAGGGCGACGTAAATCGTTCCCCAACCTGAAACAGCATCGACCTCCATCCGCGGGGGCATTCGGTAGGGTCGGTTGCCAACAGCACCTTCACCGCCATCTTGCCCTTGTCGAGGCACTGCTCGGGCTTGCACGGCGGAGCTTCCTGGGCACGTTGCTTCGCGGCTTCGAGCAAGTGGTCTACTCCCTGTGCGGGACGCTTAGTGTGAGCGATTTTTAGCGCCTCCGTTATCGAGCCAGTGGGCACATGAGACCACAGCAACTCCCACAGTGCCTCTCCGCTCTCCACGTAATTGCACCCGCTCGGCACCACACTTATCGTTGCTTCACCGTCACAGAGTATGGGGTACTCGCGTCTAAGCTTTCCCATCACATCCTCCTCTCGCCCCCACGGGCTTATGACTGCTCACAAACGCCCGACTGGCGGCCATGGCTGTTCGGGGGGAGTGTATTTGACCGCCAGCCGGACGAGATACGCTGCCGGGCCGCACGATGTTCCAGACGAGCAGCACTCAGAACCATCAGCGCAGTCAGTTGTGGCGCGGCCCGACTGTTTGGTGGGTAGCCCCTCCCGGTAACGCGGGTGTGCCGACGAGCGCGACCGGGGTTGCGGGGCCATCGGTCCCCTCCTTGTGAGTATGATTGCGGCCGCGGGGCGTCGATAGCGGAATACGACGCGGGCAGAAAGGAGGAGGTTTTTCCCGCACCCGTGGGACCGCGGCTTGCGACGTGTGGATTCACCCTGCTGAGGGAGGATGGCTGCGGGACCGCGGCTGTAGCCGTCAATGAATGCTGAGATCGCCACGATCCCGCCGACGACGCGGGTACCCGCGCCGGTCTGAGACGCTGAGAAAGAGAGCAGGGGGCGGCTCGGCGGGCTGTACCTTTCCCCCGCTGACCAGCAGCGAAGGCAACCGAACCGCCTCCGGGGGCGCAGGCCGCTACGCGGCTACCGCCCAGAAAGATGGACTGTGCGTGTAGGCCGTAGCGAGGAGTTCCAAATCGAACGGCCAATTCTGGCTTGACCATTCCACCTGCCTCATTCACGGCTTCATTCGGCAGGCTCCCCCTACCGTTTTGGGCCGCGCCTCCGCACAGTCCAAACCCCGCGGCCGGCTGCGAACTCTGGTCTGCCGCCTCTGCATATCCTGGTATCGGGGCCGCGGGGGACATCGAGTCTCCTATCTCCTATCCTGGTCTCGGTCGAGCGCTGGAAGGACAAACCCGTACACCCTGAGTGCCGTAATCAACTTCGGGTCCGGGCGCAGGAGTCGCGCGACGTGGAGAGACTCGCCGCGGGGGAAGACGCGTAACGTGGAACAAGGAGGATGCGCCGGGCCGGGATACCGTTCGCTACGGCCCGATGGCAAACTCACCGGAAATGTGGATTTCGACGCGATCACCGCTCCCGCTCCTTGGCGATCTCGTTGAGGGCGCTCCGTAGCTCGTCTACTTCTGACTTCATCGGGGTAGCCAGAACGCTCTTATCACTCAGCTTGTCCCAGACGGCCTTGCCGGATTGCCTGACCCGCGCCGCTAGCTCTTCGTAACTGACCTTCAGCTTGCGCCGCAGCGCATCTGTCGCTGATCTCTCCGACCGTCTCGCCTTCCTGTCCTTCGTTTCCGTGATGCTCATTGCAGCCTCCGAGGGTACTCTACACCACCCATTCCACGTTGTCAAGGGGTTTTACCATATTTCGGAAAAGTATTTTGGGCATCCTCCTCCGGATATGCTATGGTGCTCGTGGTGCCAGAACATGGAATGGAGTAACCAAACGATGGATTCGACTACCGCCAGGGGGTTCTCGGCGGCAGTGGTGACCTGGCTTCAGTATCTTGCTGAATTCCGCGGCCACTCGCCGCGCACCATACACGCATATCGCCTTGATCTGCGGAGGTTCGGGGAGTGGGCTGAGTATTATCTCGACAGAGCACTGGAACCGTGTGACATAGACCGCACACTGGCCGTCGCCTATGTGCTATCCCTCACCTGTGGAGCCTACGCGAAGCGCCGCGTTGT
>Ga0307377_10003085_pt1 | contig 19096 bp, 16 predicted proteins | sample TR3MG_FD_202535 | JGI IMG/M metagenome (GOLD analysis project Ga0307377, IMG submission 202535) | Soil microbial communities from Risofladan, Vaasa, Finland - TR-3 | ecosystem: Environmental > Terrestrial > Soil > Coastal area > Acid sulfate soil | place: Finland: Risofladan, Vaasa | collected... | reverse complement strand
GGCTCACCCGATTTAAAAAGTGCAAAAATTGTAGCAGATTACTTGGGAACTACACATCATTCAGTAACATCTACAGAAGCAGAATTTTTAGGAGCTATTAAAAATGTTATTTATATTTTAGGTACATTTGATGTAACAACTATTAGAGCATCTGTAGGACATTGGTTGATATGTCAATATATTAGAAAAACAAGTGATGTTAAGGTTGTTTATTCTGGAGAATATGCAGATGAGCAGAATATGTCTTACTTATATGGTATGAATGCACCTAATCCAGAAGAATTTCAAAAAGAAAGTATCAGACTTCTTCAAGATATATGTTATTTTGATAACTTAAGAGGGGATCATTGTGTTTCTAACAATGGTTTGGAAGCACGAGTACCATTTGCGGATAAAGATTTTATGTATTTAATGATGTCAATTGATCCTAAATTGAAAATGTTTAATAATACAGATAGAATTGAAAAGTATTTATTAAGAAAAGCATTTGATGGGCAGAATGTTATTCCACAAGAAATTTTATGGAGACGGAAGAATGGGTTTTCTGATTCAGTTAGTGACAAGACACGATCTTGGTCAACTATTATTAAGGAATTTGTAGACATAGAAATTACTGATGAAGAATATTTACGATGTAAAGATGAGTTCGTCTTTTGTCCACCTAAGACAAAAGAAGCATATTATTATAGAAAGATTTATCAAAAATTTTATCCACAAAAACGTTATTATCTAACACCTTATCAATGGTTACCTAAGTGGTGTGGGGATATTACTGATCCATCTGCACGTGTTTTAGAAATTTATCAAGCAGATTAACAAAAAATTAACAATATTTATTTTATAATTTCATAAAAATTGTAAAATATTTCAGAAAAAAACATTAGTAATGATATACAAAAAGTAACTAAATGTTTGAGAGCATTAGTCTTCCATCTTTATCAGAAATACCGTGTATTACCAACACTTCATCTTCATACAAAATTTTTGCATGTATTGCTACTTTAGGAGTTATTTCCACTGCTTGTTTATACCATAATGAAATTATAGCAGTAACTCGTTCTGAACTAGAGAAATGTAATATTTTTTCATCTTCTGTTGTAGATGAAGATGAAGTTAAACTTGTAGATGAAGATGAAGTTAAACTTGTAGATGAAGATGAAGTTAAACTTGTAGATGAAGAACAATGATTTAATATGATTGAGCGTGTAAGTAAGCAATATAAAAATCTTTTGACAAAGTTTAATTAAAATTAATTTTAATTATACATAAAAGATATATATGGTTCTGATTACTAAAGAGCAAGTACATAGAAAAGAGGCTAGCCAGATTTTAAGACAAATATTTCTTAATAATAGCATAGAAGGTCCATATAAATCTTTAATAAGTAATTCTGTTAATCAATATGTTAAACAACGTATTAATAGATATCAATTAATGCAAGATTTAATTAGATTTAAAATGGCACATCGGAGATATGAAACTGCTTTAACATTTTATTTTGAGAAGACATGTATTTATAATAAAATAATGCCTATACCTGAAAACAAAGTAAATATGACTCCAATGATTATGGAACATTTTGGTGGTAAAATTAATGCATATATTTCTAATTTATATTTAAAGATAACTGATTTGGAAAAAGATTATCAACAATGTGTTGAAGTAGAAAAAATAAAACTACGTCGGCAAAAATTTTTGGATAATTTAATTGATAAAATGTGTCAACACCCTGATTTTCAATATTTACCAGGAAATATTAATATGTACTTTGGCAAATATTTTGATATGTATTTAAATCATAAAGAGTTTACTACTCCTTTCTTTCTGAAGATGTTGGAAGAGAAACATAATGATATTATGAAATCAATTGATCATACTTTTAGGAGAAAAATGATAAGGAAAAAAAGAATATAAAGAAATAAAGAATTAATAATATCAATAATATAAAAAATGAGTTGGTGGGATCGTTTACCAATAGATATTCAAAATTATATTTTAAAATTAGCACATTTGGAGAGTGATTGTTATGAGATTAAACAAATCAAGGGTGATTTTAATCAATATAATACTAAAGGTAGTTATTTAGGAAAGCATTATTCAACTTATTTTCATACACTTACTTTTCCGATAGATAAGGAAAAAAATTATTTAGAATTGGAATGGAAAGTTATAGAACCCGATGACTTACCGGTGTGGAAATGGCAAGATCTGGAGCTTCATAAAATTGTGGTTTTAGCTGGTAATGGTAGGACAGTTAAACATAGGAAAATAAAAGTTGAAGATCCAGATAAAGAATATAAAATATCAGTTAGATTTTCAAAAGAATTAATGTTATCTAATGGAAAAGCAATGGTCAAATATTGGTTTCATAGTCCTCTATGTATTTGTAATAATGGTCTTTTTAAAGATGCGTTACATGATGAATATCTTTTAACGGAAAAATGGTCATATCCAAAACACCTAGAACAGTTTACAGTATCATAAATTCTAAATTAACTTAGAGAAATAATAATATTAGATAAATATTGATACACGATCAAAAAATATCTATCTAATAATCTAATAATTTAGTAGTTTAGTAGTTTAGTAATTTAATAAATAAAATGAGTTCAGATACAGATCAGATGCTTAACCAGATGGAGCAAGAGTTAGTTTCTGCACGTTTGCAACAAGAGCAAGAAAAGCTTTCTGAACAGGAATTATTGCATCAGAAATTTCGAATGAAAATGATGGAAAAACAAATGCAAAGAATGGGGAACTCAGCACGACAATCTAAATTAGAACAAATGCAAAAGAAAATGGTAGAAAAGATGGCTGAAGAGAAAAAGAAACAAGATGAAGAAGAGCGTTTAAGAGAAAAACAACGTGAGAAAAATCGGAAGAAACGTGAACGGACTAAGCGTGCTAAAGAACGTAAAAAGATGTCGGAGAATGGAGAGCGACAAGAAAACGATTTAGATTTAGATTTAGATTTAGAAGATAATAATACATCAAATAGTATAAGCTTGAACGTTAATCTAGACGATATTTACGAGGAGTGTTTAGAAAACTAATGGAGCATTTAACAGCGTATGATAAGCAATTCATAATGGATATAAAATTACGACAATTTTGCCAAAAAATGAATGAAGGACTGAATTCATGGGTTGAAACAATTATTTCTACAGGAGTGACTTATCAATCAATTTTAGATTATTTGAAAAAAGACATTATAGAGATTTATAATAAGCATATTGAATATGATGAGAATATGTTTAGAGTTAAAATAAGACGAGATAAGGCTTTATTAAACAAGTTTGAAAATAATTCATTAACTGAAATATTTAATGAAGTTTTTGATGAGATATATTTGGATCCATTTAATACTTATATAATGCCACCGCTGTTAATCAATGAATTACATGATGATGTCACTGAAATATTATTAGAAATGAAAAATATATTGACCCAAAAATATCTCAGAATATATGCGTATAATTATAATATACTAAGAATATCTTCTGGTATTGGTTCTATCAGCTATTATTAATTTAATAACATAATTTAATTATTTTATTAAAAATAAATCAGGACTACATCTTCCAATTTTATTACTTGTCTCGTTTTATTTAATTCATATCATTTATTTATTATTTATTAATTATTAATTTATTTCATTATTTCATTATTTATTTCATTTACTTCTTGCTCAAGAGTTTCTCCATGGCCTTGGTATTTTTCTCAATAGCCAAGGTAAGTTTAGCAAAATGGTCGCACAAGTTCTCGCCTTCTTCGTTCTCAAAGAAAGCGGACAATACTTGGTAAAGTGGATTCTCAGTTAAATCAATCTCTTCATACTCTGTCTCTTCTGCTGAATCATAACCTTCCTCACGTCCAGATACACGCTCGCTGGTATTTTCTTGATCATTGCTACGATTGCTACGCTCACTCATTATTTGATTATCTATATAGCTTCTCTTATAAAAATATAGAAACTATTAAACGCAAATCGATAAAGCTATAAGGACAAAGTAAGAAATAACAGCAATAAAAATTGCACTTGGTGCTAAAAGTATACTATACTCTTTCTTCATTAATTTTGGTTGATACAACATTAAAAAGATAATGGCTAAAATGTAAATTAGGATGGCACTTCGAACAGGGCAATTAAAATCTAAAATCATTGTAAATAATGTCCCTAATATATATAGTGATGACATATTTTCTCGCCATTTTTATTTCTCTGATTGTCTTAACTATTTTTGTGACATTATTTTTAGCATTTGTTTTCACTTATGGTTTTTATGAAGGTTGTGAAAATGAAAAATTTAAGGTAAGTTTTACTACTAGAACGAAAGCTAATTCAAAAAATGATCGTAATAAAGATGATGGCGAATCAAAAGATAAAACCATAGAGCAATGGCAAAATTTTCAGCCGATGCATTGGACAAATGTCAAGAAGATTCCCTATATTCATTATAATTACTTCAATCCTGAATATACTAGAGAAAATTTATTAGCAGGAGAATTGCCGATCGATGAACATACTTTAACGATCGGAATTAGTGAAAGAAACAAGAATACTCTGCATAGATATATTTTAAATCATTTAATCAAAAAGACTATTTTATATCAGTCTAAGCAATTTAAGGTTTTGGATATTGATTATAAAAATGATTATCAGGTTTTGTTAGATCTTAATAATTATAAATTGAATTATGGAATAGTTTCAGCACCTGTTTTATATGATTATTTAATAGTTAGAAATCAAGCTTACAAGACTAATCTAGAATTTTTAACAGCATTGTCTTATAACTTTGTTTATGGACTTACTTTAGCCAATCGACAAATTTATACAATATACGATTTGAAAGGGGCTACTATAGGAATTACTAAGAACAATGCTACCGAAAGACTTGTCATTCGTGATTTTATGAACAATATTAAAAATGATATTGGAAATGATTACAGAATTTATGAAACTGAACATACTCAACTATTAGATAGACTTTATGATGGTACTATCGACTTCTTTATTATTATTGATGAATTCCCAAGTGATATTATTAGAAATCTTCTTAGCAAAAATCGACCACTACAATTGGTCGACATGAATATGAATAATCATATGGAATTTATTAGTAAATATCCATATGAAAGAGCTAGGTTGAATACTAAATTGCTTGATTATACTAATAGAAACATCTTCTCACATGAACATCAAGGACGTTATTTACCAGTTAATAATCCTTATAGCAGTTATAATACAGATCATCCGCATATTTTAACATATAAGTTCCAAAATTATCTCTTAACAAATAATGGTAATCGTATGGTTCGTAGTTATGAATTAATTAGAGATATCTATCGTAGACTCACTAATAATATTAAGATTGGTCTAGGATACTTTCCAGAGAATTATTTACAAAGACATGTTTCACCTGGATTAACGCGCTTGCCCATCCCGATGCATCCATCTGTTAAAGATTTACATACTCGAATCACTTATCATCCCGAGATAATCTAATTATGTAATAAAATTAATTATTAAAATTGATTTTATTAATTCTTAATGAATAATAATGATATATCAATTAAAAAAGTAATTGATATCGTTCCAAATTGCTAGAATTTTTATTATTGACTGAATATTTGATGTTATATTTTTCTTGTGATTCAGGAATACATTGATATTGAATAATTCCATTAAGAGTTTCACATTCAGCTACATATCTACAACCTTTTTTATGTAATTCTGATGAATTGATATAATTAAATCTAATACACATATTAGAATATTCATAAGTCACATCTTTGTTAAACATTATACTGAAAATAGTATCATCCTGCTCAGGATCAGGTCCAGGGTAACAAAAACATTCAAACTGCCATGCTCCTCTACTCTGAGGTTCAACAGCATCAAAACAGTTTAGCCAACCTTCTTTGATATTAAATTTATAAACTGCTTGAGGCAAAGAATTAGAAGGGTCGCTATTGGGTTGGCATAGAATTATGTTATTATTTGTTGGATCTAGTTCAAAAATTTTTCGTAATAGTTCCTCATTAGTTATTCTGGATCTGGAAGTGATATCATCATCTCCATTTTCAAAAGTAAATATAGATGTCAAATATTCTTTAATGTTAGCTGCGATACTAGATACTCCATTAATTGGTAACAATAAATATTCCTCCAATGATGAAAAAATATCATTAAATAAACTATTTTCTTCATGATCATTACTAACTTCGTTATCTGAAACAGCTGAATTATCAACTTGTTCTTGTCCTTGTTCTTGTCCTTGTTCTTGTCCTTGTTCTTGTTCTTCATTAGAATTTGATTGGTCAACTTCGTTCAAAAATTGACCATATTGAGTATTATTAACAAATTTGCTAATTGACATACCCATCTTAACTATATTAAAGTTTTTTTTACTATAATAATAAATATTATAATTTTTTTAAGTTTAATTAATAACTAATAATTAATCAATAATTTTTAACAACTAATAATTAATCAATAATTTTTAGTATTATATTTGTAAATCTAATTTAATACATCCATACTATAGTCACTAATACCATCACCATCAGTGTTCATACCCTGTTCTAATTCACCATAGTCGTCCCCAATTTCTAATATCTCTAGACCTTCTTTAGGTTGTAATAAATCGTAATCTTTATCAACAACAGTATCATCGTAATGCATATCTTGTAAATACTCTTCTTTCATGGTAGCTATAGTTCCGACGGTAGGTTCTTCTCCATATTCTTCCATATAATCTTTCTTAATCTTGGCTTCAATGTCAGCCAATTGATTTTCTTTGACCAAATCTAAATTTAAAGGAGATTCCTCCTTCTTTTCCTCAATCTCTTCTTGATATTTTCCAAAAGTATATTGCCATTCGCTAATTTCATTTATTTGGGTTGGTTTTTCATTCTCTCCCCGAATTAATAATTCATAATTCATAATATCTTCACTCGAAATATTTTGATATGTTTTTTCAGCATTTATTTCATCTAATAATGTTACAATAAAATCAGCAATCACCTGACAGTATCCAGACTTATCTTGACCACCAGGAATATTAGAAATAAATCTATTGAGTTCTGTTACTAATAAGTATATTAATAAATTAACTGCTTCTTTGGGTGTAAAAACAGATTCCTGTATTACCTTAGTCATAGCACAATTATATCTATCAGCATATCCAAATAAGTTATTAATCTCATCAGCAGTATAATTGAATCCTAATTCTTGAAAATATTTACATTTCTGTATGTATTTCTCAAGTTTCATATTTTCTTGATAAATCATTGATTGAAGTTCTTCTGCCAATTTTTTATTAATTCCCATTGATTCTACATCTAGTTTCTGTTTGGTGGGATCTACATTATTTTGAACATATGAAAGACTTTTCCTGAACAAATTATTGAAATATTTTTTGATTAATCCAATTCGTGTATAATCACTATGATTACAGATCCGACTAATACTAGTATCAATCTTTTCATCAATAATTTGCTCATTAACAATAGGATCAATAGTATTAGCTTTATTCTTTTTTTCATTCATTATTTCTTCTTTCTTTTCATATCCTTCCTCTTTAACTAAGTCAATTCTTTCATCATAAATTTCATTGAGATTTCCCATATTAATGATAATATCATAATACTTATCACCAAAGGTTTTGTCAAGTTTCTTATTCAAAATTTTACTAAGTTTGTCAACAAAAGATCTAACTGTGATATTAATATTTTCCAATTCTTCTTTATTCATATCCTCACCCGATTGTTCTAATAATTTCTGATATAATTCAGGGAAGCGTTCTTCAATAGTTTGTAAATTAAAATTAAGTCGACTAATATCATTCAACAAGTTATTAAAATCTTGAATAGAATATTCTGTATTCTTAATTTCTTTTAAATTTTTTTTGCATTTGACGCAAGTTTTTTCTACTTCGCCTTCTATCCATGAATGTTGTTCACCCTTAGTATCTCCAGTACTACAATATGTCAAAAACATACCACTGATAATATCTACATCTGTTTCATTAACCTTCCAGGGAATATCATTGTCAGTTTGCATAGATATTTCTGCTGGCCAGTATTGATGATAAATTACGCCCTTATTCAAAAATTGTTGAGCAATAATAGTTAAATTCTTTATTTCATCCATAATATCATAAACATCTTGGTTAATGTAATTGTAATAATCGACATATTCATCTGTTTCTTGAAAACAACATGTATTTTCTAACATCATCGGATTTTTAACATAACTTCCTTTGACGGCTTTTCTAACTAGCTCCTTAATTCGTAGAGATAAATATCTTATTCTTTGTAGCACTAATGCTGAATTTATTAGATCTTCATCTGACAAAGGTGGTATCTGAAACTTTTTCAATAATGCATCTAATTCTAGTTCTTCTACATCTTCTTTCAATTCAATCTTGACTAAGTATTTTTTCTTTTGAACAAAAAGATATTGAATATGTTTCTTTTCCATGAGATCATCATAAATTTCATCAAAATGTTTACGTGTATTCTCTAGGAAAAGATCACGATCTTTTTTCTTTAATTTTTGATCAAAAGTATCCATCTCATCTAGAATACAAATCATAAAATCTTTTCCATCATTTCCTTCCAACCCTGACAAAGAACATTTAGTTAATGGTTTTGATATATTATATGGTGGTACAGTAGTTTGTAAAGTAATCAAAAGTCTTGCTGCAGTTGCAATATATTTTTTAGAAGCAAGATAGTTTTGATATTTATCAGAAAAATATCCTCTCTCATTGAGAATATTAATTTTTTTCAAAGACACATCACGTTTCTGTAAATTGACAATCTCTATTCGTCTGAATTTTTCAAAAGAGACTAGACGTTGAACATAGTAAAGAGTATCTAAAAGAATACTGACAATATCCGATTTTAATAAACTAATATTAAATTTGATTATCAAACTATGAAGTATCTCACAAATATCAGATAGACCCTGATCAACACGAATTTTTTTCAATTCCATTTCTTGTTTGAAATCAAAACTCTGGCAGAAAAGTTGAACATTATCAATAGCAATATTAGTTGTAGTATTAGTAACTTCTTCTTGTAATAAAACTTCACGTGTTCTAATAACATGACCATTCTCATCAAATCCTTCGACATCATCATAAGGTACTTCATCTAAATAATTACCACAGATCTTACAAACTTCAAATCCTTTATTAGCACTACCCCCATCACTAAATTGGTTTAACATTCTTTGACGAAGTTTCCATTTCTTCTCATTATTATCAGTTTGATCCTCTAGATGTAGAAAATACCAATGTCCACAAATTAAACGACTTTCATATTTTTTTGAATAAATAAAATTTCCTATTAAAATACCATCACGGTCGATTAATTTATAAATTAAATACTTTCTTGCAGTTTCAGTAGGCATTTTTGCAATTTGATCCAGTATTTTCATAATAGAAAATGCTATATCTCCAGAAGGTGTTACGACATCTCCTTTAGAAACTTTAGAGCTACTATTTGCATCAGTCACATTAACTAAAGTATCCATATTCAAACTAGTATTAATATCATTGGCTGACTTAACTTTTGACTGTTCCATTTCTAAAATATCGGCATAATAATTTAGTTTTTGTGTAATTTCTTCATCCATGCCACTATCTTTCAGGAATTTTATTTGCTGACGGTAATTTTCTATACTGATTTTATTATCTTCTATTCTTTTCTCATATCTTAATAATCGTGTATTATGACAACCACTGTCAGATTCATATTCACACTTTAAGTCCTTGAGTTCTACTTTTTCCATATCAACATCAATGTCTATTTTTTTTATCTCAGGAGATTCATATTTTTTATTCTCACCTAATTTATTCACACCTAATTTATTCTTACCTAATTTATTCTCACCTAATTTATTCTCACCTAATTTATTATTATCAGTATTACCATCATTCGGAGAGCTTTTAAATTTTTCTATAACATTATCTCCAAAGAAACAGTATTGTGAATATTCAAAGAAAGATGTTTCTCCAACAGGAGACCAAGTGTTATTATTATATTCATACATTATCGGATCCATTGCCAATTCGCCCTTATCGGTATTTGGAGGTTTAGGACGCACTAATGCACGTGTACCAAGTGGATAAGGAGTAGGATCGTCTACCAACTCTTGATAACTATCATACTCTTTAGTAATTTTTTGACAATCTTTATCAAAATATTTATGAACCTTTTTTTCTTTATCAAATATTTTTTGATGTGCGTTCAAATCACCTGTTAAAGTTTTTAAAGTTGCTTCCAACTCTACTAATAATTTTTTCTTATTAGCTTCTTGAAGTTTTTGGTTAGTATAAGTAATATAATAAGTTCCTTGGTCCGCTGATTGTTTCAACCAACTTAGTCTAGCACTTATATTGTCATTCGCAGAGTCTTGAAGAGGATATTTTCCATATAAATTGGTAATTTCAGGATCATAAAAATGTTTATCTGATAGGAAGACAATGATATCATCATTAGATATAACATTACTATCAGATGTTTTATTTCCAGATGTGTTTTTAGTATATTTTTTATCATTTAAGACAACTTTCTTTTGATACACTTCTCGTTGCTTTTCTATATTGCTCAACTCTGTGTTAGCATTTTTTTCCAATATATTTCTCCATGCTTTAATTTCTTGTGCAGATAAATCATCTAATGATAAACCATATTCCTTCAAGATTTCACCCAAACCCTTTAACATAGTTTCTTCAGCTAAATGTTTTGATTCAACATTGAGAATACTTTCTAAAGTAGGAATAACCAATGATAATACTTTAGAATAATCTTCTGGAAGGAGTTTGATATAGTCTAATTGATATAAGTAAGCTTTATTTGTATCGAGTTGATCAAAATCTTCTAATTCTTTTCCTTTAAAGCCTTTATTATCAGCATATACCTTAAAATCTTCTTTTTCGCGATTAATCCATCTTTTCTCAAAGGGTAATTTCAAAATGCTATAAACAGTTCCTAACTCTCCTATTTCACTTCCTTCTTTGGTAAAATCAACCGGAATAACAAAGGTGTTTTGATCAAGAATTTTAGGAACAAACTCTCCATTAATACTAGGATTGCTTTTAGTACCAGAAATCAAAATTTTAGCATCATCTAACAAACCATGATTAGGTACTACAATAATAGCATTTTTTGTAGGCTTAATTTCAGTAATTTTGCCAATTTCACCCCACTTATCACTCATCCAATAATCCCCTATCATTTCCTTCTTAATTCGTTTTTTCAATCCATCATCGCCATCATCGCCATCATCACCATCATCGCCATCATCACCATCATCGCCATCGCCTGTTTGAGATAGAAGTTGATAAATACTTCTCACATCTTTAGGTAAAACAAAGAACCCGATTAAATTAATCTGTTCTCCATTAACAACTTTACGTCGTTTATTTCCATCACCATCTTGATTTGCAATAGTATAGAAAGGGCCAGCACCAACACGTTCTTCCCAGAAGCGATTATTAATATTATAATGACGTATTAATTGGTAATAATCTTTTAATTGCAATTCATAACCAGTCGGTACATTATTACTTTCTGAATCTTCCAAATAATCACTATAGAAATATGGTGCTGTCACCTGTCGCATTAACTGATAATATCGATCAAAACCTGGATCACCTTTCTTATACCCTCTATCCAATTCAGTAGTTTGTTTCATTATTTTTTTTTGATCTACTAATTTTATACCCTCCTTCAAAGGACTATCAGTCACATATTCAGATTCTGGTGTATCAATATCAACTGGTCGATCCTCATTGATTTTTCGGTAAATCTTTTTCAAATCTACTACTAAAGGTATAATCCAAGATTGACTGAAATTATGGGATAAATATTGATCATACAATTTATAATAATCAATACCACCATGAAGCATGATATATTGTCCTTTTTTCTGTATTTCCAATATTTCATCTACACGTTGAACGACTTGATTTTGCCAATATTTACTACTTTGTTGACTGATAGAAAGATCATTAAGGAGCTGATTTTCCAAGTCTTTTCTGTAAATTTCTTCATTCTTATAGACACGTTGATATTCAGGTATTTCTTCAGTTACTTCGAGAACAATGTCGCCCATATCAGCAAATAAATCATCAAAACTAGCATCTGTTATGATATTTTTATCTGGAATAGGAGTATCTTTGGTAGATGATTTCTTATCACTTGACTGTTTAGTCTTATCTATTTTTTTGATTTTAACTTCAATCCCAGAAGATTCGTCCTGTAATTCTTCTGCATCATCTTCTGCATTTTCTGTATCATTTACTTTTGCTTTTGCTTCGCTATCTTTTGTATCCTTTTTAATCCTCTTGATCTTGATTTTCTTTTCTTTCAACTTTTTCTTTCTAATCTTCTCAGCCTTTTTATTTTTGCCTCCTTTTTGTTGACTCTTATCATGATTACTTTCATCCTGTAAGTCTTCCTCGATAGATATATCTTCACCTTCACCTTCACCTTCTGTACTGGAATCAGTATCAGTATTAGATTCTGATGTAGAATTAGAGGCAGTATTAGTGTTCTCATAGGTATTATTAGAAGTTGCCATATTATCATAATTAGCTTCAGCATTTTTTAATAGATTCCCAACTTTTTGATCACCACCACCATTTTGCGTTAAGTTAGATATATTTTTGGTTTCATTATAGATAACTTCATCGTTTAGCATCCCATTATTCCAATTAAAAAAATTACTCATTTTCAAAGGCTAAACCTTATATAATATCCGGATAAATTTTGTCCTCTTAGCTAACAAAAATTGATTTTATTTTGGATAATATCTCCAAATATTTCTTGACTTAGAAACCAATAATTTAACATTACCTATCAAATATTTAAGTATGGAAATTCAAAAATTATTGCAAAATAAATTTGCGAATGCTAATTTTAATGAAATCAAGGAAATTTTGGCGAATAAGTATGATTTAGTAGTTAAAGAAGACACTGATAACCCAGAATTGTATTTAATCACTTTGAAGAAAAATGAAATATTAGAAAAGACCTTGGGTTTAAAGAAAAATCATGAACAGGGCCAAGGTAAAGACCAGAGTCCTAATGAAAACGTTGAGCCTCAACCATTTTTAGAGGAATGCCATGGAATTATATTGGAAAAGAATACTAATAAGGTTATTTGTTATACCTTTGGAGTAGGTCAAGAATATGATTATGATACAAATGATGATGATGCTAATTTAGAAGATTATGGTCTTCAATAATTCCCAAGTAGAACAATCTATTGAAGGAACACAATTAAGATTATATCAATATCAAGGAAAATGGATAGTATCAACAGTTAGATGTATAGATGCTAAGAGAGCCTTTTGGCATAGTCAAAAGAGTTTTGCTGATTTGTTTCAGGAAGCTGTGCAAGCACAAAACTGGGAAATGGAAGGAAAATTAACCCCTGGGCATTGTTATGCGTTAGTGTTACAACATCCTGAGAATCAAATTGTGATAAAATATCAAACTCCTCAGTTGATTCATGTTTTATCACGTGATTTGAGTCAAAAAGGATTTCCTGAAATTGATGAAGAAATTGGTTTGCCTAAACCTAAGAGATTTGAGGCTAATTATTTTAGTAATTTTCAAGATCTTTTGAAACAGGTCAAGAGTTATCAAAAAATGGATATCGAAGGATTTATTATTAAATCTTTAGATACTAGTAACTCTAAAAGGTTGAAAATTATGGCGGAATTTTATCGTCGTGTTAAAGATTTGAGAGGTAATATTACTAGAGGTAATTTTATTTATCAATATTTGATTCTCAAAAAGAATAATCAGATTCAAGAATATTTGAACTATTTTCCAGAAGATGGAAAATTTTTCCGTCGAATGGAAAACAAGTTACAGGATTTGATTGCAGAGATTCATAAACAATATTGTAAAAAATTCGTTAATAAGGAAATTACTATGAAAGATGTATTTTTCCAATTTCGCCCATTCATCTATGAAATCAATGGAATCCATTTGGAATCACGAATGGTAATTAATAAGAAGAAAGTTGCTGATGAATTCTATAAGAGAGATCCGGCACAAATGTCTTTTATCTACAAGTCCTTTTACGACGAAAAGAAACCAAATAAATATAAGACATCGTCTGTACCGTCTGTACCATCAACTCTCTCTTCAACGGGAGAGGAGATAACCAACTCCCAAACTGATAGCAATTAGAAAGGGAAGGCGTGAGAAGAAACAGAATATTGATGATCCAAAATACAAAATTATAAATAATAAACCAGCATAGATGAAAAATTTATAAGGTTGATAGTTGTAAGATGCAATAATACGATCTAAATTAACTTTAACTTGTTGTAAATAATTATACATTTTATATAATTACTTATGAAAAAATTACTTATGAAAAAATTACTTATGAAAAAATTACTTAACTATTATCTTTTTGGTTTTAGCTTGAGTTTTAACTTGAGTTTTAACAGAAGCTTTAGTAGAAGATTCAGTAGTTTTAACATTATCTTCTTTGGTGATAGTTTTGGCGATGGTTTTGACAGTGGTTGAGTTAAGATCTTTTCTTAATTCCATAATAAATTTCTTAATCTCTGTAATATTTTCAATAAATACAGTCTTATTATTTTCTAAGTTATTGTTATTTTTCAATGCCAATCTAATTATAAGTACTTTTCTAAGAGGATGTGTAATATCATATCCAGCAAAGCTGACTTTGTCATTTTTTACTAAATATGTTTGTAGTAAATTTCCTAGAGTATCATTTTCATCAGGTAACATAAAATCAAAGGCATTCATAGCAATTTTAGGGATATCAATATAGATAATTTCCCGATCATTTTCCATTAATGCTTTAACTACATGATCTAATTTATTAATAAGAATTTCCATACCTTGATCAAACAAATTTTTATTAGGAATCTGTCCAACAGTTTCAAAAGTAAAATTGAAAATACTAGGTTCACCATTTTTGTCCTGAAGGTAAATACGTTCTTTATTAAGAATAGTAAAATCTTTTTTTTCATCAGCAGGTATATTATTCAATGCTTTTTGTAAAGTTTGAGTATCTTCTGCAAAGGTAAAAATGGCAACAGATGTAGGTGTAAATTCAGCACCATTTTTTTCCAAAGTACTTTCCATAAATTGTGCCTTTAATACTAAAGATTGAAATGGTTTAAGTTTAATATAGAGAATATCATCATGTTCTACTAAAGTCTTAATATCAATTTCTTTTTCTCCTTCAAAAATTTGAAAATCACTTACAAAGATATCCTTAATATTATCAGTATCATTATTAGCATCTAGTTTGATCTCAAGTTTTTCTAGATCTAATTTTTTAGCATTTTTATAATTAATTGGAATAAGAGCTAATCTTTTAGATAGAACTTCACTATTAAGAACAGAAGTATTTTTCAAATAGATGACGTTACTTTTGTCAATAGCAATAGTAGGTATTTGAGCGATAATAGTTCTTCGGATAGCGTTAGCTAGACTTTTATAAACTTTCTGGTTACTATGAAGTTCGAAGGTTAAGACCCCATCTTTTTCTTGGATATTTTTAAAATACTTCATTATTTATATTATTCTAACTTATTTTTCTAAGTATTATTAAAAAAATATTTTCAATTTTTTTTGTGCGTGTAAGTACTAATTCAGAATCATAAAATATTATTAAAATTTATATCTATGAATCCCCAAAGTAAGTACATTTTATTTTTTAGCAATAATTGCATTCATAGCCGTGAATTTATTAATCAATTATACAAGAATCAGCCATTATTTAAGAAATTCATTAAAGTCGATGTCCAGAATGCAAAGGTAAATATTCCTAAGTGTGTGAATGCAGTTCCTGCAATTATTATTAAAACACCAAGAATGAAACCCCAAGTATATATTGGCGATGAAGTATTTACTTGGTACAATCATTTTCAAAGTCGCCTAGAACGTGCAACACCATCTTCATCTTCTAGTATAGGTAGTGGAAGCGGTGGTAACGGAAGAACTCAAGGTTCTGCATTAGGAAATGGAACACACAGCAGTGTAGCAGGTATTTTAGATTATGATCCTTGCACTATGTCAGGATTTTCAGATAATTTTGCTTATATAGATGATAAATCAATAAATACAAATCCAATTGAACATAAATTTGAATTTTTAAATAATCCGATGGGTGTTGGTTCTGATGTTGGCTCAAGTCAAGATACACCTATTGGAGGAGGAATGTCAGAAGGAATCCCAGGCGGACGCTTAGAACAAAACCTTAATCAAACTCAGAGTTTAAAGAGTGAAAATAAGTCAGAATTAGATAAGGCCTTCGAACAATTACAAGCCCAGAGATCAATGGAGGTTCCACAAACACCTCAGCGAAAAGGTGGAGGTGCAATGTGAATGTAAGAGTATTTATAAATATATACTTCGGTCAAAAAAAATATATAAAGATATATGATATGATATAAACTAATATATTTTTATCTGATTAGAGTATCCCATATTAATTAATAATTATAACGATGTCGGGTAATTTAACAAGATTTAATAATCAGATTAGTGCATTAATTGATGCCTTAAAAAAGGTTGATAAAATTAGTGGAGATAAAACAATTCATATTTTTGAATTAAAATATAATACGATTGTTTCCTTAGACTCTAAAAAACCCTTAGAATGCTTTATCAAATATGTCTATCCATATAAGGAACATATTATGAAAAAAAATGAGGCATTTTTTTTGGGAGATGATATGACTCAAAGAGTTAATGAAATTACTGATAATCTAAAGAATGAAGATGATATCATTGTTAATAGTATTAAAGAGAATGATGAATTTATTTTACATCAGGCACTTAATATTCAGAATCACTGGAATACTAATTTGACAGATGCACAGAAGAATGTCATCTGGACATATTTTCAAGTTTTGGTTAAACTTGCGGAACGATATGTAGTACAAAAAGTTGATTTAAACAAACTTTAATAAGTTGATACGAATAGATGTAGTCGAGACTTATGAATATAATTTAATCATATTCATAAATACATATATAAAAGGAAGATAAGTTAATATATAGAAAATTTAATATACTTTCATCATATAAAGTTATAAATGGGTGAAGCTTCTGTTCTGGATAGATTTAATAATGTTTATCAACAATTTTTAGAAGATTTAAATAAAACATTTAAGGTTAAAACAACCATTTTGCCAGATCCAGATAAGAAATATCTAGAAGAATTTGTGCAAAGAGTCTTACCATATATGGATAATGTTTCTGTTTGTAACGAAGATTTCTTCAATCATTCCAAAGATCCTGTGCTATTAGTAGTTGGAAAAATTACTTTTCACCAAATATTCACACACTCTGAATATCGAAAGAAAAATACTAAGATTAGCTTCTGGAAATATTTGCATGCATTATATTTATTATCAACTAAATTAACAGATAATGTAGAAAAAATTATTAGTGGATTAAAACACAGTGATTTAGTATCAGCTACTAAATGTGTTTTAGACTCACGTGATACTATTATTAATAATTTGAAAAAGTATAGACCAGATATTGTTTTCACTCATGATACTCTTAGTCCAGAAGATACTAAGGCCATACAACATACTACTCAACGAAAGAAAGATCGTGAAGAGTTAAAAGAAATGGAAGATTCTATGAACGAGTCATCAGATTTCTTTAGTGGTTCTTTAATTGGACAATTAGCGAGTGATTTGTCAAAAGAGGTTAATCCGGCTGATTTTAAAGACTTAGGTAATCCGGCTGATTTAATGGCAAAACTTTTTGGAGGTGGTCTAGCAACTAGTGGTACAGGAGCTGATTCAAATTTTTTAGCAGGCGGTTTAGGAAATATTATGGCAACTGTCTGTAATAAGATGGATGAGAAAATTAAAAGCGGAGAATTGAATCAACATTCTTTAATGATGGAAGCACAAAAATTAATGGGTGGTTTGAATTTATTTCCACCAGGAGGAATGCCTCCACGACCAAATGTTGCTCAGCCTTCAGCTTCACCAAATGGAATGCCTATGCCACCAAACTTGGCTAATATGACACCAGATCAATTACGACAAATGGGAATGCAAATGGGAATGATGAATATGATGGCAACTAGTATGCAAGGTAATCCTAAGACTAGAACTAAAAATTCAGGAAAATCTTGTGGGGAAAATAAGAAGGGGGTCATTCGTAGAAAGAAGAAATGATTCATTAATCATGAATCATTAATCATGAATCATTAATCATGAATTAATAATTTAATAAATAATAACAAATAATAACAAATAATAACAATGTAATTTCATATTATTTGTTAAAAATGGCAAGATTGTATAACAAAAATTATATCAATAATATTATATATATATCATGAATGTTTATAATGATAAACTCTATAATTCAAAAAGTGGAGTGAATACTGATGAATTCTGGTATAATGATTTAGGCATACTTTTTGATAAAGATCGTGTATCAGAGTTTTATCCTAGTTATGATATGACAATGATTGAGAAATTAAATGCTATTATGCGAATGTCTATTTATGTCGGAGCAATATTGTTTTTGTTGAAAAATAACTATCAGTATCTAGCTATTCCATTTTTAATTGGAGCTTTTACTATATTTATTTATAAAACACAATTAGATAATCTGGAATTGTTTTTTACAACTTATAACAGTACTACTAACAAACAAAATGAAGCACAATTAGAAAATAGTGAAATAAACGAGACTTTGCCAACTGTTGATAATCCTTTTATGAATTATATTCATGGAGTGCCTAATGGCAATCCATATAGATCACCGGCTACCAAGTCTTATAATAATGATATTGTCAAACATAAGATTGAAACTGATTTTAATCATAATCTCTATAGAAATGTTGATGATATTTATGCTAAATCAAATGGTCAGTTAAATTTTAACACCATGCCAGTGACAACAGTTGTCAGTGATCAGACTGCCTATGCGAAATGGTTGTATAACAGTGGGCCAACATTGAAAGAAGATACAACAGTTGGTGCACCCAACTGGAATCCTGTAGATCAATTAGAGCCTGATAGCACTTGTTAAATATTCATGCCAT
>Ga0307377_10003082_pt1 | contig 19099 bp, 19 predicted proteins | sample TR3MG_FD_202535 | JGI IMG/M metagenome (GOLD analysis project Ga0307377, IMG submission 202535) | Soil microbial communities from Risofladan, Vaasa, Finland - TR-3 | ecosystem: Environmental > Terrestrial > Soil > Coastal area > Acid sulfate soil | place: Finland: Risofladan, Vaasa | collected... | reverse complement strand
GGTCGATCTGGTCGCGCACCCACTGGCGGAGGCCGCCCGACTCCTTGATGGAGTCGAGGACCTCAGCCGGGGTCATTGCTTCGTACACCGAGCTACTCGGGCCGAACCAGTACTGCAGGTCGCGGGCCATCTTCTCAGTCATCTTCATATCCGCCTCCTTCACACCTGCAGTATACCAGATACGGCACCCGAGTCAACGACGAAGTTGAAAAACTTGTGAAGTTTTTCAACCGCCAAAACGGCCGCACCACCGGCCTGTCTGGTGGTGCGGCCGTTGCTGTACTACTTGCCCGCCAGCGCGACCGCTGCGTCGAAGGCCCGTGCCTTCTCCTTCGCCCGCGATCCGAACAGCAACGACTCGTCGGCGTTGCTGCCCTCGCGCCAGTCCGAGTTCTCGGTGACCGCGTTGTACGCCGCCCACGCCGTCCCGCGCATATCCTCGCGGTCGAACTTCGCGTAGCACTCGCGTGCCAGCTCGCGCAGGGATTCGGCCCGACCCATCAGCTGCTGGTGTCGGAGTTCGGCGAGCTTGATCGTTGCCATCTGATCCGCATCGAGGTCCTTCGTGTACACCGTGCGCTCCTCCTCGGTGGGGAACTGCTCGTAGAGTATGCGCAGCTTGCGCGGCATCGCCGGGTCGGGATACGCCGCCAGGAAGATCTCCTCGGCCTCATCGACGGTCAGTGTCTTCCGCGCCAGCGCCTCGCACAGCTCCTGCGTCTTGTTCTTCGCCTCGTGGAACTTCTTGACGATGTCGGCAGCGAGCTTCATCTGCTCCAGGGAGTCTGCTTCGTGCGGGATCTTGATGTTGATGTTGGCCGAGCTGATCGCCATGCTCAGCGTGTTGTTGCAGACCGTGCGGACCGGCGTGTGCAGGACGTGGTGACTGATCCCTGGCTTCATCGAGATGGCCACGGTGATGTAGCTGATGACCTGGTCGCCGAGCACGTTCCACTCCTCGGCCTTGAAGCTGACGAAGCAGATCGCGCCGTGCTTGATTAGACCTGCGGTCTCGACGGGGTACGTTTCCGACAGCTTGTCAAAGACCTTCGCGCAGGCGACGTACGATTCGAGCTTCCAGCTGTCAGACGCGATGCCGAACTGCCGAGGGACGTAGTCGTCCTTCATCGGCTTGCGGACGATCGCGACCTGGTTCGACTTGTACTCCTTGCCGTCGAGCCAGTAGGTCATCGGGAGCTTCACGACCTCGGCGTCCTTCGTGACTTCCTCGACCCACTCCGACGCCGTGGCCTGCTCGCCCTTCTTGGCAGTGCGACCGATCCGGTGCCAGCCTGGCGTCTCCCGCGCTACGAACCTGTCTCCAACTAGCTCATGTGCCATGTTTCCCGTCCCCTTTCGGTGGGGCTTCCGGCCCCACGCTGGTAGAAGTATATCAGATACTGCCTCTGAGTCAAGAAAAACTTGTGAAGTTTTTCAGACCACGTACTTCACGAACCGACAGACGTCCTCGGCGCGGACCTCGTCGCAGTAGGTGAAGAGCACCGTGAGCGCCTTCGCCTGCGGCGTGTCGCTGTTCTTCATCTCGCGGCGGAAGCCCGTGTTCGTCACCATCAGGGACTCACCGAACCTGGGCATGCCGCTCACCTGCAGCATGAGCTTGTCGCCGTAGTCGAGCACGTCGCCCTCTACGTTCTTGGTATGGACGTCGTCGCCCTGGGTCAGCGCGAACTTGTGGCGGGCCACCAGCTCGTTGGCCTGCTTGACCTCGGGCGGCACGTAGCTGGCACCGAGCCCCGCCTTGTCGGCGACGTTCGATCCCTCCTTGTAGCCGCGCTCGTAGTCCTCGACGTACTTCCGGGTCGGGCTGACCGTCGAGAACCCCGCGAAGCCGTGCCGCAGTCCGGTGCGGTAGTGCGCCGCGCCCTGCTTCGTCGCGCTGCCCAACTGCGGCAGCCACTGCACCCTCTTGCCGTGCGCCTGCAACTTGATCACCGTGAGTCCGTACCTCTTTGCCATGTCCGTCCCCTTTCCTAGTTCGGTCCGCCGCACGAGCGGAAGGCGCCCGCCGGAAGTTCCCAGTCCTTGACCGTCACCATGAACGCCGGGTACTGCGTCGACATCGCGAGCGTCGCCTGCCGCGTCTCGCTCTCGATCTGCTCGTACACCGCGCCCTTATCGGCCTCTTCGACGATCGACGTCTTGCGCTTGATCGTGCAGTCGAACTCAGTCTCGTACGACGCGATCTTCTCGAAGCGCGTCGGGTCGAGGGCGCGGATCGTCGCCCACTGGTTCTTGTCGCCGAAGATGCAGGCCATGCAGCTGACGCGGCCAAAACCCAGGTGGTATGCCGGGTGCGGGTTGATCGACCAGCGCTTGATGATGTCCCACACCTGCTGCTCGCTCCAGTCGATGACCGAGCGCCACTGGTGGACGGTGCGGCTCTTCGTGTTCGACTTGTGTGACTCGACCTCGGCGTAGCGAGCCCGGTTCGCCGACTCTTCACGCCGCTCACCGGTGAGGACGCAGAGCTTCTTGCCCTTGAGCGCCGGGTCGTTGTTGATCGCTCGCGTGCAGACGTCGATCTTGAGGTAGGACGAGCACCAGCGGACCGACAGGTCGGCCGACACCTGGGGGAACTTGCGGCGGGTGGCCTTCTTGCCACGGGCGCTCGGCGCGGCGTACTTGATCTCGCCGTCCTGTGTCTCGAAGTACGCACCCTTGGTCATCGCGTCCTCGCGGAGCATCTCGCCCTCGAAGCCCTGGTCCTTCCACTGGTACAGCAGGCGGATGCCGAGGTGCCTCGCGACGGTCTCGCAGTACGCCTCGGTCACGTTCCAGTCCATCAGGCGCTCGTCGGTCTCACCGTCGATCCGCTGGTGCCAGAGCTGGATCTTCGCCTTGTCGACACCGCGCTCCAGGAGGTCGAGCACCATCGCGAGCGAGTCCTTGCCGCCCGAGAAGCTGACGATGAACAGGTCGTACTCGTTGAGGTCGAGCAGGTCGGCCGTGTTCGGTCGCGTCTCGTTCTTCACTCGCTTCGTCATGCTTGTCCTCCCTTGTCTGGTAGCAGTATACCAGATACTGCACCCCAGTCAAGAGTCAATCTGAAAAACTTGTGAAGAAAATCAACCGATCGGGTGCGCCCGCTCGGCGGCCTCGTTCGCGGCGTCCTGCTGTTCCATCGACTCGACCTTCATCGCCTCGTGCATCGCCTCGTCCCAGCTGTCCTCGTCGAAGACGTCGATGAAGAACTCGCGCAGGGCCGACCGCTTGATCTGTGACTTCTCGTCACGGGCCGCGTCGTAGCGGAGGCAGTCACAAGCCGCCAGGTAAACCAGAGCCTTCTCTTCCGCCGTCAGTTCGTTCGTGGCCATGGGAACCTCTCTTTCGTGTTAGCAGTATACCAGATACTGCGTCGCGATCAAGAGGAATCCTGATTTTGTTATGAGGTTTTTCGAGTGTGTCTCATTAAAGAGACCGGGCGCCCCGAGGGTGTGTCTGCCGATTGGCCCAGGTGCGGTGGGAAACGGAGAATGGTGGCAGACACACCTCCGAGGCGCCCGGAGGTCAGCTATGTTGTCGAGTAGCCTACGTCGCTCCCCTCGTTGTTGTCAAGGACCGACCGGGGTCCGTGGGAAAGGACCTGACCAAGCCATGGGCAGGGAGGACGGCCGGTCGGTCCAACACTCAGTCGTCCTTCGCCGGTGCCCCACTCGGTCCGAGAATCACCTTCTCGTCGGGCACAGACAGCCCGACATCTTCGGAACGCTGCTGGTCCATGAGCCGTTGCGTCTGCGCTCGCTGAACGCGCTGCGCCCGGATCGAGAACTGCCCGACGACCTCCTGGTCAATGAGGCCGAGGATGTTGTCCTCGTTGACGAACAGGAAGTGCTCGGTGCCGAGTCCTTCGGGATCGCTCCACTCGTAGGTCACCTCAGCATTACGGGGGTTGGCCACGACCGTGTCACCCCTACGGTACCGCGTGGCCTCCGGCCCGGCGTCGATCACAGTGAGGATCGGGCACTGATAGCCCCCAGGTCCTCCGGTCTGTGTCGGCACGATCAGACCCTGCCTGGAGAAGAATTCGATCGGCTTCACCCAGAGGATCAGGTACTTGCCCGTGGGCACGAACGGGCACTCGCCCCGGCCGAAGAGTCGCGGGCCGCATGGGCCATCCGGATCGGGGGCCACAGGGTCCTGTGACCAGCGCGGGTCGCCCTCGCCCCATTCTGCGTCGACTGGTTCTTCCGCCGTGTTCAGATCAGCTGCTTCTTCGTTCATTGTGTCCTCCTGGAAGTAGGGGGTGTCGGTTTCCCGACACCCCCTTGGTTCCCCCCACGACTACTCCTTACGGAGTCCGGCACGTTCGACGGCCTGCTTTGCGATACCCCCCTTGACCGCTCCGCTACCATCGGACTGAAGTATGTCACCAACGACCGAACCATGCAAGAGCTTCTTGAAAACTCCGTCAACGCTGTCGCCGGTGATCGCAGCGACCGCGCCGAGGCCCTCGACCATCTCGGCCGCCAACACCTTGTCGCCGTGCACCTGCCACGCAGCGATCAGGTCCGGCGAGACCGCCGCTATCTTCTTCACGAATGCTTCGGCGCGGGCAAGGACGGTTGTGGTCTGGATGTCATCGAGCGCCTGCACATGACGCTCGCTCTCCGTGTTGCTCTCCCTCGCGTTCTCGACGTACGCCCGCTGCTTGTCGCGTTCGATCTCGGTCTTCACCGACTCGATCGCCCGTAGAAGGTTCGCACGAGCCTCCTCGTCCGCGAGCTGCTTGGCCGTCAACGCGTGGTCCATCTCGCGCTTCTGCTCACGCAGCGCGTACGATGCAAGCCAAGTCTCGTGCGCTGCTCCATCGGACGCCCGGTTGATCCGCTCGCGCTCGACCTGGACGCGCAGCTGCTCCTCGTCCCGAGCGAGTTCGACTTGCTTCGAGACGATGTCACGCCGCTGTATCTCGACCAGCTCCGAGATATCGCTGTCGACAACATCGGTCGCGAGGACCTCGACGTCGTTGACGCGCATCCCGTTCTCCGGGAAGAAGAGACCGTCACGGTAGTACTCGAAGTCATCCGCTGACGCCTCGGCCTGTTTGCCAGGTTCCATCAGGACAGCCTTGGCCTTGGCTTCCTCGGTGAGCCTGCACTTCTGCACACCCAGGAGTGTGTTACGCACAACTTCCGGCGCCCGGCTGATGAACTCGTGGAGCTTCATCTTCTTGATCTCGCTGCGAACGAGAGATCGTGCATGGTCGCACAAGAGCTTGACGTAGTTCTCGGAGTCAAACCACTTCTCCGGGTCACCCTCGAAGTCGGCTCGATACGAGACCTTGATCTCGACCGGCACGAAATCGGCCGTCTCCGCCTTGATGACGTCGCCGACCTTGTTGTTGATCACGCGCAGGTAGACGGTCTTGTACAGCACGTCGGTGGTCTTCGGCTTGCCGGTGGACAGCGCCATCCGCTCCAGGTACTGATCATACTCAAGGAGCTTCGTCTTCGGACCAACGACGACTTCACGCTCGCCGACCTTGCTGACGACCATCACTGCGTAGCCCGTCCACACGTTGATGGTTACCGCGCCGTCGTACTTCGTATCGAGCACGAGGGATCGCGGAGGCGTGTAGTCGCTCTTGCGTGTGATGACGTCACCCAACAACTCCTCAGCGGCCTTCTCGGAGATCCTCCTACGTGATCTGACAGGTGCACCGACAGTAGGACTGGCAGCAAACATCTCGCGCAGGAACTGCTGTGGGCTATCTGGCGCCGTCACGTAGTTCGACACGGGGTTCTGCTGATCCTCTGCGACGTTCGAGACCTGCTGCGCCAGCTGCGCATTGACCCCCAGGGCCTGTGTGTTTCCGGGGAACCACAGACCACAGGTGTCGGCGTCGAGCACGCGGCGAACGACAACCTCCTTGCGTGGGTCAGGCAGGTACATCTTCGGCCCGAGCACCAGCTTCACTTCGCCAGTGACACGGTCGAGTATGTAGCGGCCGTCGCCCTTCGGAATCGCGATCGCGAAGATACGACCGTCACCCTCTGCGTACTTGATGCTGGCGTGCTCAGGGCGCGGGAAGTAGATCCGTTGCTCCTTGCCGGTGATGAACAGCTCCTTGCCCTCGGCCCACTCGGTGAGCATCTCGCCGTCGACATCCGGCAATGGGAGGTCGTCTTTGTAGTCCGCAACGACCTTGATGTAGAGACCGCACCCGTCGTTCAGCTCGATCGCCCTGAACTTGCGCGTCTCGACACTGGTCTGCTCGTCCTTGTGCTTGACGAAGTGCTCGGTCGCACGCGGGAAGACAACCTGCGGTCCGCGCTCGTAGCGCTTCTCGCCGTTCTCGTCCACGAGGATGCAGTACTCAAGGGTCTCCAGGGTGACCGCGTCACGAACGTAGTCGCCCTTCTCGCCCTCGATGACTCTGATCCCTGTCGGCGGAATGAAGAATGAGACCTCGGTCCCCTTGATGATCAGACGGCGACCGGTCGCCAGCTCGTCGGCCGAGATACCGAACAGCTTCTTCGCTGCCTTGGATTCCTCGTCCTGGTTCTGGCCCTCGGCCGTCTTCACAACCATCTTGTCCCAGTTCGCCTGGGCCTCCAACTCGTCGACCACCTCGGCGATCAGGTACTCATTGGTCCTGAGCTGGTGGCCCTGCAAGACGCGGGCGGTCTGACCCGGCCACAGAGCGAACGAATCAGGTCCCGGTATGACGACCTGCTTGCCGGGGTCGAGTTCGGCCATGTCTTCGCGCTTGCCCGCGCCCGGATGATGATTGCCACCCTTGCCCGGGTTGAACAAGATGATGTAGTCGCCCTGCTTCGCGACCGGCAGCGGCTTCTTGGCCTCAGCCTGCCGGACATGAATGAACTGGTTGCCATCGTACACCACGGGACTGTCGGTGTTCGAGAGCGACTCCTTCATCGGTCCGACGAAGACCTTGATCCTGCCGGTCGTCGCGTCCTGCACGTACACGTACTGCGTAGGGTCAAGGAGTAGATCCTGTTCCCTCATTCCTTCTGGCGGCACTTTCCGTCCCCTTTCGGCTCCCCACAGACCCTGTGGGTTTCCACTGCCTGGCAGCCTTCATGCCCGCCGCGATCACGAAACGGAGGTACTTCGATCGGTTGACGCCCCGTGCGCCAGCTTCACTGTCGATCGATACGATGGTCGCAGGTGGCAGTGCGAACGATATACACTTCATCAGTTCTTCCGGCGGCTTTGGTCTCCTTCCAGCTCCTGGACGCCGACCACCACGCACGATTTTGTCGCGCTTAGAGCGAGGCATACGACACTCCCTTCGGTGTTCGACGTGGCCCTCCTTTACCTGGTGTCACAGCTTTGCAATTGCCGTTCGACAACTTCGAGCAGGCGCTGAGCCAGCTCCTTACGGTGCCAGAAGACGAACACGTCCTTGGCGCAGTCGCTATAGTGAAAATCAGCGTGAAGCAAGAAGTCCTGGCGCATCTCCCAAAGAGCCCGCGCCTCACGAGCCGTGTAGGCTCCCCGCTTCACGGGCACCACGTACACTACGCTGTAGCTCGGCACGTCTGCTGCTTCGAGCTTGGCCGCCTGCCCCCGTGGGTCGATTGCATCGGACCTTGGGAGGATCACCATGTAGTCGTCGCCGGAGATGTACGAGTACCACCCCGAGGTGATCAGGTCCGTAGGACTCGTCGACTCACGAAGCTCGACATGGTACCCCCAGAAGGCATGGCTGCTGACGATCGTGAGCTGCAGCTCAGTGAGGTCCGGGCACGCCTGGCGGAACGTTGATTCTATTATGTTCATAACGTCTCCCAGGTAGAGTGTACGGGGACAGTTGATTCCGTCAAGGGGAAAATCAAAGATTATGAACGGCGTCCGAGGGCCGCCAGCTTCGACAACCCCCGGTCCACCTTCGGCGCGACAGGAGCCTTCTCAGAAACAAGCTCCTGTGCAATCTTCTTCTCGACCGGTGACTCGTTCGCCTTGGCACTGAGCGCCAGCGCGTACATAAGGTTCCTGTGCGCATCGAGTGCTTTGAGACAGTGCTCAGGGAACTGGTTCTCCAAGAGCAACAGTCTCAAATGGTCCTCGGTCTGGGCAGTATCCAGCTTCGACCGGAACGCCACCACGCCACGCAGAGCTTCCCGCAGATGCGTGGCGATCGCCTTGATGTCAGACCCCAGCAGGGGCTGTTTGTTTCGCTGCCTCTTGTCTCTCGACCTCTTTGACACTGCCGTCCCCTTTGGTCATCTCGGGAACACCGTAGTTCCCTTTTTGCCGATCACGCAGCTCGGCCTTCTTCGAGCCGTTCCAGTTGTGCATCTGCGAGTAGTACCCGACTATGCGGGTCATGTGCGACATGATGCGCGGTTGCCGCTTGCCAGTCAACACAGCCTGCAGATCGTCCCAGCTGTGCTCGCCGATCGCAGAGATGGACACCGTGTAGTGGCCTGGCTGCCACGACCCATGTCCATCATGCGAGATCAGTACTACGTCATCAGTTGAGTTCACTCCCTGCCTGACACCCCTCCACGTGAGGTGCGCGTGCTCCTGTACACGTCTGTAGAATTCACGCCCGTCCATCCGTAGGGTCCTCTCTTCGGGGTATGGGAAGTGACGCCGGATCGGCCGCCGCCAAGCGACTCGTGATGTCCTCGGGTGTGTCCAGTGATTTGAACACTGCGTCCAACGAGATCCCGACAACACACTGCGCCGTCTTGAACGTGTACTTCTCCAACTTCGGTTTTCCCTTACCCGCCTTCTTCTTCGCTGCTCCCTTCGCCCTCCGAGGATACGTTCGCTTGGTCACCACCTCACACGGTGGTATCCAGAACTGAACGCCACGGTTCGCGTCGACGTGATACCCCCACGCCATGAAAATCTCCAACAGGACTCGCGGGACCCACGCGGTTGGATGCCCATTGAGGACCTTCGTGACAAGGAAAGGCAGACGCCCGCTCTCCTCAGCGTCACGAACGCACTTCGCCCAGAAACTGAGCAACGAATTCTCAGGAGACACTGTGTGGAAGATCCCATGAAAATCAATGCCCGCATACGACTTGAACTCGAATGAGATATGCTCGGTCAGAGGTCTGCCCTCCGGCCGCACGTGCGTCATGTCGCCGTGCTGGAACTTGGTGAGATCCTTGCCCTTGATGTGTCGATTGGTGGCTCGTGATCCCGAGCCTGAGGTGCGCCAGAAGAGATCGTCGAGTTTGCCGCCGCTGTACCAGAGCGAGAATTGGCGGCACATCCCGCGCTCAAACGAATTGCCTTTTTGGTTACCTTGTACCATGGTTCCCCACCGTAGTCACCGGCTGGTCATCATACCCCGCTAGACCCTGCGGAGCAAGCCGTTGCTAGAAATCCATCACTAAGAAGGTGAGCCCGTAGGACGCGTCCTGGGCCTCGAAATCCCACCCACCGTAGATTCCGACCTTGATCTCGTACAAACTCGTCACACGCCACGACAAGCCAACGGCGGCCAGGTCCTCGGCCAGGATCAGATCACCAGCGAAGCGCTTCACGTCCCACAGCTCAATGCCGAGCAGGACACTGACACGCTCCTTGGAGACCACGAACCCCGTCGAGACATCAGGAAATTCGTATGTCGCCTCGACATCGTTCGAGCAGGACGAGAAGCTTACCAAGGCCAGGAGCAACGTTAGTACGCTTGCCCAAGAAGATGTTCTGCATGCGCTTCCACACCTCTTGGCATCTCGCAAGGGACCACCCCGCCTTCTTCGATTGATACGCCCTGAAGACCTTGTAGAAACGGAAGAGCAGTTTGCAGACCCGCTCCTTGTCGTACTTCTCGGTGTCGATCCAGCGGAGGACCTCCGGCACCAACTGACGGTCGACGACCTCCGCGTGCTTGGCCAACAGCTTGTCGAGCTGGCTACGCTCCGACTGAAGCAGTGATGGGAGCACGATCTGAAGAGCACCGTACTCCCGGAGCACTGCCTTGATCGGAGCCCAGATCAGTTTCCCGATTCGGTCTTCTCGGACTTCCGGTTGCGAATCGTCTCAACGATCAGGTCGAGATGCTGTGCATCCTCGCCGAGCTTCGCCTCGATCGCAGCAACGATCTTGTCCTCAGCGATGTTGTACAACTGCTGGTTCGCGAGGAACGTCTTCACGATGCCGACGGCCTTGGCCGCCTTCTCCTTCGACGCGACCTTGGCACCACTGTCAGCAGCCTGCTTCTCGGCCCAGGCCTCGGTCGCCGTCACGGCCTGTCTCGCTGCCGTGGCCAGTGCTTCGAGCTGCTTCTGCTCGACCGACAGGCCGAAGCTCTTCAGCAGCTTCGTCAACAGCAGGAGCCCCACCACGCCAGCCAGCGTCCCCAGCACCGGCGCGATCACGTTCACGAACGACGCCCAGATCAACTCCAGCATGACCGACCCTTCTAGCCGAGCAGGCGACTCTTGCTCGACGACTCGCCCTTCTTCTTGGGCTGCTGGTCGACCACATTGATCGTGACCGACTCAACCTCACGAGGCACATCAACCGTGATGTGCTTCCCCTTCTTTTTGGCCATAGGAATCTTCCTCGCTTTCTCACTGACCAGGTGTGCACCACTCACGAACGCTGACACAATGTCGTTGCTCGAAATCTCTCGCGTGGCCTTGACCGACTGCACGAACTTGATCCGCTTCTTCGCTCGGGGCAAGACGTACTTGCCCTTGAGCCCGGGTAGGTTCGACACACCGCGCTGCGATCGCGTCGAGAGACACCGGAAGCGTCCAAGGCCTGTAACACAAACCGCTTCTCCGAGCACGAGCTGACGCTGGACCTCGGAGACCAGCTCACGCATGACTCTATGAATATCGGCGGGCCGGGCGCCGCAACGGGCGGCCACGGTCTCGACCAACTCCCTATGATTCATTCTCGTCCTTCGTCTCGTCGATGGTCATCGCCAGATCGAGGTGGTCCTCAGTCTTGTACAGCTCTCCGCTGGTGTCCTTGCTCGGAATAGCCGAACCCTCTTCCTCGTCGCCTTCCCTCCCGAACCAGTCCTCACGAAGGTCCTTCACGAAGAAGTGCTTCGCATCGGAAGGCTTGACCTTGCGTGACTCCATCATCTGGTTGACCCGGCCGAGCCGCGTGACCAACTCCATGAGCAATGGCCGTAGCTCGGGCCGGAGCTTCTCGAACTCTGCTCCTGGTGCTCCCGAGGGTCCTTCGGCCGGAGGCGGCGGCGGAGGCAGCCCCGGACCGGCGGCACTGACATCGCCCGGCGGTGGCATCTCAGGAGGCGGCGCTGGCGGCGCACCAGGCTCGCCACCTTGTTGCTGTGGAGCACCCGGCAGGATCAACTCGTCGATCAGCCTGTCGGACAGGTGTCCGTACTGCTTGAGCACGTACTTGATCCAGATCTGCATGTCGAAGTTGACTTGTTGTCCGAGGTTGAGCAGGCGATCGATGATGTCAATGCGGATCTCGATCAGCTGCTGACGGTGCAGCTCTTCGAGGAACGAGACCGGCGCCATAGCCAGGGTGAACTGGTTGTCCGGATCTCGGGGGTCGATCCCCCTAAACGCCAGGTTCAGCTGGAGGACACGGTGAACACCAAGCAGGAAGTACCGCTGCAGCTTCTGTGGGATGCGGACGTATCGACTGTCCTGCTGTGTGAGTCTCCGGCTGGGGTCATACGGTGTCGAGCCCTCGATGTTGTAGCCAAAGAAGCTGGGCGGGATGCGGACCGACGCGTGATACCGCGCCAGGTAGTAGTGCAGGTTCGTAGCTTCATTCGCGTTGCTCGAACCCTTGAGTCGTTCGATCTTCGTCTCGCGTCCCTGCACCTGAGGGATCACGAGGTCCTCGTTCGCCGTCCACGGGTTCCAGTCCTCGCGGAGCTGGCCGCTGCTCGGGTCGTAGTACTTCGTCTTCTTGAGCGTCGTCGTGAAGCGCTCGACGTAGTCCGAGGTCTCCTCGTCAGTGAGGCCAGTGCAGTCGACGTAGTAGACGTCGCGGTCAGCATGGCGCTGAAGGATGTAGACGACGTCGGCGTCTTCGGCCATGCGCAACCTGCGGTACGGCCTGCGAGATGACACGAGCAACGTGGTGCCGTACATGGCCGAGAGCGATCCAAAGATCCTGAAGTGCACGATCTCCCACGGCTGCTTGTTCGGCTCCGAGGAACCACCAGCAGTCTCGCCGAGGTAGAAGCCGAGCAGCGTTCCGGTGTCGTAGTCCTCAAACCTGCGGAACCGCTTCGGGTGGTGGTAGCGCAGCATGCTAATGCCGGTACCGGGCTCCCAGAAGAGTTCGACAGGGAAGTCGCCATATTTGCCGAGGCCTCTGCCGACCAGTGGCGCGTACTCTTCGAGCTGAGTGGTCTCGATGCACTCCTCGCAGATCTGGCGGATCTCTTCGTTGCAGTCCTCCACCCAGAGCATGCGGTTCGTTGCCGGGTCGATCTGGATTGCGTCCTCGGTATACGTGTCGAGCACGGCCGACGGGAGATCGTCCGAGTCCATGACATCGACCTCGTCGTAGATCTCCATCCTCGTCTTGCCCAGACGCATGCGCTCGCCGTAGAACGAGTACATGTTCTGGCCTTCTTCGCCAGACGCGAGCGACGGCGCGGCAGCCTTCCCCGAGGTGTCCCGTCGTCGCATGTAGGGTTTGGGCGCTCCATAGAGGACGCCTCGGATGAAGTTGTAGATACGGGTCCCAAAGCCTTGCCTGGGTCGCATCTCTTCGTTGACCACCTGCGGTGCCTGCGCCATCTATCAACCTCCCACCAAAATTGCCGGTGCCTGCGGTAGTCCCCCGACCGGTAGCCGTTGCTGCATCTCCAACTTGTTGGCCCTCTTCCTCGGTGGGATCAGACCGTAGACTGCCCCACACAGAGCGTCGCTCACGTCCTTGGACCCACTGAGCGGCTTGAAGACCTTCTTCGCCGTTATGTCGTGCGACAGGTGCCTCAGCTCAGTTTCGAGCGGTTCGTACGGGTACGTCCTGATTATCCCGGACTCGTAGACACCCTTCAAGTTTATATACGGATCATCCGATTCGTCGACACTCACAAAATCAGCCTCGATGCCCATCTTGTGGAGCTTCTGTACGAAGTGCCTTGACTGGTACTTGTCCAGGGAGACCATCTGGAACGTGTAATGGTTCCGGTGGAGGTACTCAACGAATTCGATGATCTTGTCGAAGTCCACTTCGCCCCGGCCGTACGGAGGCGGATCGATCCGGAATGCGAAGTCCAGGTAGGTGAGCGGCATGCCTCCCTGTGGCGGTGTCCACATGTGCACGCACGCGATTCCCACTGAGCAGCCGGTCACCGCAAGGTCGATATGCATGACGCGCCCAGCCTCTGGGTGCAGCCTCGGCCGATAGTGGTTGAGGTGTGTCTCGAACATGATGTCCTCGCGCACAGCGTCCTGAATGCGGACAGGCGAGTTCGTCGAGATCACCATGAACTGGGTCTTGAACGGGTGAACCAAGTTCTCGTCGTAGTTGTTGTATATGACTTCCGGCCTGTGGAACAACCCGCTCGCCGCAACCGTCGCACGCCCAGCGATATTGCGGATGAAGTCTTCGATGTTGTTTTCGGCGTCGGGCTTGTGCTCCAACGGGGCCGTGATCACATTGGCCTCGTCTACCTGGTCAGCCTCGTCCTCGCCCTCCACGAGAATACGAGGCTCCGCAGTGTCGTCGCCACAGAAGACCCGGAACGTCCTTCCGCTCTTGTATGTGCCCTCGGGCTGAACGTCCCATATGGCACGAGAAATTACCGCGACACCGTCCTCGTGGCCGTGCTTCGTAATGTGCTCTTCGAGGAAGTCAGTCTGGGCGCGTCGCTGCGAGAGCAGGCACATGAAGTATGGCGCGGCCGAGCCAGGGCTGGCTACGAACTGGTTGCGGAGGCGTCCTCGGATCGCGCCGTACAGCTTCTGCGCCTGACCCAGCGATTCCTCTGCATGCGCCCTGCTTCGGCCCTTAGCCGAGCGCATGAAGTTGACCTCGTCGAGAATACCGCCGATGAATGTTTCACCCAGTGCGTGAAGCTCGGTGGCGCCCTCAACGATCGACACATGGTCCGGAAGGATCAGCTCCTTGCTGCGCTCGCCACTCAGCCGAGGGAACTTCTCCACGAAGTACGGGCACTCGTCGATGATCGCCTGGATACGCGAGTGCATGTCGCCGGTCTTGTACTTGAAGATATTGAAGATGCCGTACCGGATGCTCGATCCACGCATCAGACCAAAGAATCCCTGTGGGTCCCTCAGCAACGAGAGTAGATAGATCCGGTACCCGGCCATGATCGTAGCCAGGGTGGTGTTATGTGTGACTACACAATGGTCTGTCAGATAGAGACCACCTGGCGCGGACGTTGAGATGCACTGGGTCTCTTCCGCACCGGAGTATTCAACTGATACAATGGCCCTACTTGGAGCGTATCGAGCCCTCGGCCTGTAGTGGTTCTTCTTTCTAGTGAGCTGGAATGGGCAGAGCCATGATGGGAGTGCCAGCCTCAGCCTATACCGATCTCGACCGGCCGTAGGACCAACAAGATATCTGCAAACACCGCCAAGACTTTCGACCAGGAAACGCACATCGGCAGCAAGACGTGGCGACGCAGTCGAATACTCCAGCTTGTTGTTGCTGTGCTCAACAGAACCGTTTTCAGTATCCATGAGACCCTGCAACAAATACGCCCGTTGCTGTACGCTGCCATAGAGGTAGTCCTTCGGTAATCGCTTCTCGTGCGCTGGGTGGCACATGTCGAGTGACTTGAGGGCTTGCATCAACGGATTAGACTTGCCACCACGCGTGCCAGAGGAGAGCGAGTAATCGTACCGATCTTTGTGGTTTGCCTGAACACCAGGAGGTAAGAGAGCCTCCACCCAATGCAGAAGTTCCCTATCAGAGGTCGTCAATATTGGCGTGTTCTGTGTGAGACCGCCATCACCGATCAACACACCCACCAGGTATGGGTGGAGCGGAAGTTGTCGTTCCGGCCACTGTATCGGGTTAGCCACTGGAACGAACCACTTATTAGAGCCGTCCCTATAGTGCAGGTCTGATGAAATCTCCCGAAGAGTCTTCGTTCTCAGGGGTCGCCTATAGTGCTTGTCAGACTTCGTGAAGACAGACCAGAGATGTTCTGCGCCGCACCGAACCGTCTGTCCATCAGAGAACGTCACAGTGTAGACGTCACGAACACCCTGTGGGTAGACACCGGTCACAGGGTAGAAGTAGCCATCCCTGCCAGCTGCCAGATCGTTGGTAGTGATGTCTCCCATCTTCTTCAGGCCGCCAGAAGTAATCAGTTCTGAGGTCAGTGGCTGGTCTTTGCCCCACCTTGTGGAGCCCGTGAGGACGACCTCGAAGACTCGGTTCTTCGGGTTGAGCAGCCAGCACGCATCCCGGAAGTTGACTGGGTAGAGACCCTCACCGAAGCGGCCCGCGTAGTATGGGTCAGTGAGAAACTGGCGTGGTGTGACCGGGATGTCCTTGTAGTCCTGTGTGACAATCCCAGCCGCAGTCTCGCTCCAGCCATCAAGCATCAGCTCGTCAACGATACGAGGAATCGAGTCGCGGAGGTGCTGGAAGTCTTCTGCCCTGACAAGGTTCGCAACCTCGTCGAAGGATGAATAGACCTTCAGAATCTCTCTGCGGAGATCCGGGTCGAGACCGGCGACAAACTCGTCGTCACCGTTTATGTGAGCCGTCAGTGCCAGCTGGAGGAGATTTCTCTTCTTCCCCACTACCGGCCTGTCGACCTCGGGCCTTAACATTGATCTGCTCCACTGCTACTTCCCGCTCGACCTTCGACGGTATGTCCGGCCCGTTCTCAGGGCCGCCGGACAGGAATCCCTGCATGGCTTGGGTGAACTCACTGACCGAAGCGGTCAGGTGATGCCTCCGCTGTTCAACCTGCCTCCGCGCCTCGGTGTCGGTGCTGTCACCAGACTCGATGGTGCCAGCTGCTACGAAACCCATGCGCACGGTACCGCCGTCACCTTTGGGCGGCTTGGGCGTCGCCTTCTCCACAACCTCAGCAAGTAATCGTATCGCGTTGGTCGCGTCCTTGATGTGGGCATTGGCGTGCCCCATGAAGTCCCACAGATCGTCGTAGTTGAGTTCCGATGCGTCAGCCAGCTCGAACATCCTGCGTGACGCTACAGCGCTTGCCTCCATGATCGGACCGATCCTGTGCATCTGGTACGTCAGCAGCATATTCGCCGCCGCACGCAGCAACGAAGGGTCCGCGCTGTCGATCTCTATCTGCTGGTTACCGTCGAACCAATCAGGCCAGCGTCCGTTCGTCATGCGGTACATGTACGCACGGTAGATCTGATCCCCAGTGACCCGCTTATCGAACGGGATGAAGAACGACTGGCCGGGATACATCTTGTCGTACTCACGCAGCGTCGTCTCGTGATCCTCGCTCAGGTGCTTCTCGAATTCAGCTATGCCGTTGAGGTGTTTGTGGCACAGCCAGCAGGTACGCACACCGAGCTGCTTCAAGATCTTGGCATCGGGCTGCTTCCTCTTCTTCGCCTTCTGCTCAAACCAAAGCTCACGCCGCGTTGCCGCCTTCTTCTTGGCAGCCTTCTTCTTCTTCTTCTTGGTTGCAGCCTTCTTCATCTTAGCCATCAGAGCGTGGTCTCAGTTCCATAGCCAGGCTGTCCATGAGGCTCTTCATGTTGATGTAGGTCTGTCGGACTTCGGTCTTGCGCATCCCCAGCCTGGTCGCAACCTGCTCTACCACCCGCTCGATCTTCTCTTTGTCACCCTCGCAGCTGCCCATTGCCGTGTATACCGACACCTGCTTCAGCTTCGTTACGAGATCACGAACAGACGGCACCGCGACTGTGCGACCGGAAAAGATCTCGACAAATTTCAGCGCGTCGTCTCCGAAGATGTCGAAGATCTCCGGCAGCGCGTCGAACGGGCACTCCAACAACACCGCCGCGTGCAGGGCAGTGACGAACCGCTCCCTGTTGCGGTGGAAGATCTCAAACACCTCGTTTGGTATGTGCATGCCCATTATGCCACCAATGCTTCTGGTCCGTAGGTCACGTCGTAGTAGACCCAACGGTAGAGTATAGTCAGGTAGGTGTACATGAAGCCCGGGTCCCAGTAACCCGTCTCGATGATCATCTCTTCTATCGTCCTGGAGTCTGCGTTCCGGCATTCAAGCTCCACGTAGTTACGGCACAGGTCGAAGTCCACGACGTCGAAGCGTGCACGTCCTGCCATCTTCTCCGCGATCACATCCTTGTGCCAACCCGCCAGATGCGCGGCCCACAACTTGCCGTGCAGATTCGGCTCCTGCCCGGGCTCGGTGCTCTCGGCGTACTTGTCCCGCGAGCGCTCTTCGGCCTGTGTCTTCCGATGGTTGCCGATCAGGAATTGTTGTGTCACAACCCGCACCGACCCCACAAAGAGACTTGGACTGTCACAAGGGATCTTCCGCTGGGACAGCCTCGACCATAGCTCCAACTGCAGCTCGGCCAGGTGGTCATCGAGATCGAACTCGGAACAGTTGTAGTCCTTACCCTTGATGACCGCAGTGACGTAGTGCTTGATCACCGACCAGATCGCAACCCACCGATCCTCGGGCATGCTCGTCTCGTTGCCAGCGGCATACTCACAGTACGCGTGGAACGCCTTCATCTTGTAGTCGCTACGCCCCATTGAAAACCACCATTGGCTTCGTTGGTTCCGGCTCGTTGTATGCACCTATCCACGAGCCCTGGCTCTCGGTGTAATTGACAACGATCTTCCGCCGTACCGGCACCGGGTACTCTCCTTGTGGGCTCATTACGAAGACAGCCGAGCCCTGAGCAGTCGGCAACAGATAGTTCTTGTAGAGACGACGCTTCGCCCATGGATCAAGTACGTCGACAACGTCGTCGCAGACTAGGATCGGCACCGGGTTCGGCCAGGTCCCCATAAGCACCTCACGCAGAGCGGCCTGGATACTCAGGTCGATCTTCCTTCGCTGACCGACCGAGGACTTCTTGTACTGCCCGGCCCGGCTCTGCACAAGCAGGTTGATCTCGGCCTTGGTCGTGCCCTTCTTCAGCTCGCGATCGGTGCATAGCTGCGCCAGGAACTCGGATTCCCAAACATCGTTGCACATCTCGACGAGCTTCGTGTTCACTGCATCCAGCACCGACCCCATCTTCCGTATTGGGATCTCGGCGAAGGCAGCGTCTAGCAGATCCAACTCAGCAACCTCGCCTGTCGTCTGCGCCACTGCTGTCTCAACCTGGGTGAGCTGTAGCTCGATCGAGGTAACTTGCTCTGTAGCCGCGTCTACTTGGGCCAGCTCACCAGTAAGCTGCTGCAGCTGCATGCGGTAGTGCTGGATCTCGGCAAGCAGCTTGTCAGACACAGCTTTCAGATCGGCCAGGGTGCTCGACGCTATGACCCGAGCACACTCAGTGTTCTCGGCCGTGAGCTTCTTGATCGCGTTCGCCGCTGTCTTCTGGGCAGACTCAATCGCCTGCTTCGAGTAGGGCCTCTTGCAGGTCGGACACGCAGTCATGCTCTGGAGCGAGGACCTCTGCTGTGCAATCTGGCGCTCAGTATTGTTCTTGTTAGCCATGGCCTGGCCTATGCGAGTCGACTCACCCTGAACCTTTGAGTTGGCCGCGCCGAGTTGCTGGCTCCTCGCCTGCTCCTGCTGCTGGGCCGTGGTCATCTCCGCCACGATCGTGGCCCTCGGCCTACGCACTTGGGCCTGTGTTGCCCTGAGCTGCGTCAACTGATTGCGCAGGGTGTTGGCGGACCCTTGTAGCTGCTGCAGCTCGCCGGTGCGCTTCCTGCGCTCCTGGGCAAGCGTAGAGCGAGCCTGCTTCCAACGTTCGAGCCCGAGCAACTCAGAGAGCTGCTGGGCTCGGTTGCCTGGTGTCCAGGAGGACAGGCGCTCGGCCACCCCCTGGCCAAGGATCAACGTCGAGCAGAAGATCTCCTTCGGTGGGAAGACCTGCGCGAGGTACGCTTTGGAATCCGCCAGCGTGCGCGGGCCACCATCGATCGTGATCTCGTTGCTAGTACCATCCGCCTTCTGCGACCTCGCGATCGTGACGAATGGAAGCTCCAACTCAACGCGGCACGACTCCGCCCCGTTGTAGCAGACCTCTCGGATGCCCTCGGTGGTCTC
>Ga0307377_10003081_pt1 | contig 19100 bp, 20 predicted proteins | sample TR3MG_FD_202535 | JGI IMG/M metagenome (GOLD analysis project Ga0307377, IMG submission 202535) | Soil microbial communities from Risofladan, Vaasa, Finland - TR-3 | ecosystem: Environmental > Terrestrial > Soil > Coastal area > Acid sulfate soil | place: Finland: Risofladan, Vaasa | collected... | reverse complement strand
GATCAACAAGAATTCCTGTTGTACAGGATTTGGTGAAAGATATATTTGGTAGAGAACCATCTAAGAATGTGAATCCCGATGAAGCTGTAGCCGTAGGTGCTGCTATTCAAGGTGGGGTTTTAACAGATACTATTAATGATGTCCTTTTACTTGATGTTATTCCAATTTCGGTTGGTATTGAAACAATGGGTAATGTAATGACAAGATTGATTGATTCTAATACTACAATCCCTACATCTAAGTCACAGGTGTTTTCAACCGCATCAGATAACCAACCAAGTGTAGAAATACATGTTATTCAAGGTGAAAGACCAATGGCTAAAGATAATAGGACTTTAGGTAGATTCCACTTAGACGGTATTCCACCTTCAATGAGAGGAATTCCACAAATTGAAGTAACATTTGATGTGGACGCTAATGGTATTCTTCAAGTATCAGCTCACGATAAAGGAACAGGTAAGAAACAATCAATTAGAATTGAAGGTTCAACTAATCTAAGTGATGCTGAAATCGAAAGAATGAGACAAGAAGCCGAAGAAAACGCTGAAGCCGACAAGAAGTTGAAAGAAGAAACTGATACTTTAAACCAAGCAGATGCAATGATTTTCAATACTGAAAAACAAATTAAAGAATTTAGTGATAAATTCGAAGGTGATGAAAAAGAAGAATTGGGAAAACTTGTAGGTGTATTGAAGGAATCACATTCTGCTAAAAACATCGAAAAAATTAAAGAAGATGTTGAAGCTATAACAGCTAAATGGAATACAATTTCAACAAGGATTTATAGTCAAACACAACAACCACCAAATGACGGTGGAGGGGGTTCTGATGATCCCGAAGTGGAAGATACGGACTTCGAAGAAGTTAATTAAAAAGAAAAGGTGATAAGAAATTATCACCTTTTTTATTTGTTATAAGCTAACCAATTATTTGTATAAGATAAACGATCTGTGACTTCTTCCCCAAACCATTCAGGAATTTCAGAATGACTAACTACAAATTCACTATCATGAGATTCTATTTCAACTAATTGTAATCCACTTTCGAATATATCTACACACATTAATACACGAACAAATTGTTTCTTATATCTGGTTTTCTTTATGGATGGATACTTATATATTTTATCATCGAAATTATCCCAATCAGATTTCTTCCCGTATTTCTCTCTTACTATACCGTGTCCTTTAATTATATCCACATAACATCTACCATCACCATATAATCTAACCCTTGTTGATTCTATATAATTAGGTTCTGTTAAATACCATTGTTGGATTTCTTCTTTCTTAAAATCTGATAAATCAGGTAATTCTTTTATTAGAAATTTTCTTTCATATTGCTTACTTATTTTCACCTAAAATCTTTTTAATTTTTTTATCTCTTATTTTCAATAATCTATTATCATAATATATTTTTTCGCACCCACTTGAACAAAAATCATCCCACAATTGCCCATTAATTATATTTTGTTGTGTATCATATTCTTCTTCACAAACAATACATTTTGCTTTAAAATTTACAACATTAATCATGGTACTGTATATATTTATTATTGTAATCAATACATACGTCAAGACAATTCTTTCTACAAATCGGGTCAAGGAATGAATCATGTGAACTAAACCAAGATTCTCTTTGTTCTCTCATATTTGAACCAACTCTACCAATAGGTCTACCACCTTCACGCATATTAATCACGCATGGGTAGTGGAAATCCCCAGCAATCACGCTGTCGTCCAATACAAGGGCACATCTATCACTATCTGTATCCTTGATACCCCTGACATTAATACCCTCTGCAAAGTGGTTTATACGGTATCTAAGGATAGGGTATTTATCTTTAATTCCTTGTGGTACTTCATGTAATCGTGGAATTGGTTCATTATATTGTGCTGCTGATATAATTCTAATATCAGATACTCCTAATGAATCAGCAAATTTAATTGTATCAATAGTTGAATCAATATTTAATTCATTTAATACAACACCAACGGTTACATAAGTTTTTTCAGAAATTAATCTGATATTTTCAATTACTTTTTCCCAGGACCCCTTTACACCCCCAGACATCTTATCACCATCCTCAGCACAACACGCATCTAACGATACAGAAAAATCATTTGCACCAAGTTCAATAAGTTCTTCATATAGTTCCCATGTATTAGAACCATTTGTAGAAATAGCAATTCTATTGATTCCTCTTTCTTTAGCATAAGATATTATTTCTCTAATATCTTTGTGTAAGGTTGGTTCACCACCAGAAAATCTTATATTTTCTAATGGTTCTCCATCACACCAATAATCTATATTTTGTTTAATTTCTTCTAATGAAAGTTGTTTTAGTTTTCTGTCACCATAGATTTCATCTTTTAATCCTCTACAATACGGACAACTGAAATTACAGTATTCGGTAATAATCATTTCACATCTTTTCATTTGTGATGTTGATGATGTGTTCTTTACCCTTTCATCTGTTAAGGTATAGAAACCTATGTTTTCTAATTTGTCCGACATTTAATTTTATTAATTTTTTCCATTCTTTTCTTTAATCTATATTTATTGATATGTGTTTCAATTTTCATATCTTTTAAACTATCATATTGTTTACAGGGTATTTTTATTTCATCACCATTATCAAATTCAACTAAGATAAACCACCTTAAACCTGATTTATGATCTTTATTAAAATATTCGTTTTTCCATTCTACTTTATAATCATCTTCCACTTAATATCTTATTAATTTTTTCTTTTCTTCTATTCAATTTATATTTTTCTATACATTTTTTTATTTTATCATCTTCTGGTTTACCAAATGGGAATCTATATTCTTCACCGTTTTGGAATTCCAATACCAAAAATGGATCACCACCAGCATCGAAATCAACATACTGTACATATAATATTCCGTATGATGTTTTATTTAACATTTAATATCTTATTTATTTTCATTTGTCTGAATTTCAATGGGTCAAATACCTGATAAAAGCATTCCATTCTTTCACCCGGTACTGTACCTATCATTAATTTATCCAATTCTTCAAATTTTTCCATTTCTGCTCTTGGTAAATCCCCACCTCTACCTGCTTTATCAGTAATAATTCTTCCTAATTTTATAATAACTTCATCTTCTAAATTATTGCGATCAAAATATGAAATGATTACAGGTTTATATAATTCTATTATTTCTTCATCAGTTTTTCTATTTATATGTTTAACATTATAAGATTTCAAATCCTTACAATTATATTTAATGTTTCCGTATGTAACTGTCTTTGCCATATTAATGTAATTCGTTTATCATTTCTTCTAAGGTATCTTGTAATTTATGGAATGTAATTTCATATTTTCCCATAGTATGTTTTATCATATATCTATGGGTTTTTTCAATATAAGTAAATGTTAAATTATTTTTTGAACAAATATCTTTAATCATATCAATATTATCACTTAAATTATAAGTTAAAAAGAAAATTTCATCACCGGAAAAAGCTCTACCAATCGTGTAATATTCTTTTAATTCGGAAAAGGTATTCTTCAATATGTCATTTACTTTACTATATCCTAATTTTTTATTCATTCCTCTAATATCATCAAAGTCAATTAAGAAAATTTTACAATCTTTTTCCACATCTTCATTTAATACATATTCAAATCCATTTCTAGTATAGATATCAAAGTATCTATCTATGATTAATGAATCAATTAAATCTTTATTCATTGTTTTTAATAATTTTTCCATTTTCATCTTACGTATCACACGTTTATCATATATTGGATCATAAAGGGTATCACCCGAATATGGTTTTCTAAATGTGTGATTTCCCCATACTATTGCCATAGCAATTATATTTTTTTATATATAGTGTATAAAATTAAATAAGTTACTTATGATAACAAAATTAATCAGAAATAAGATAGAAGAATGTTACTATCTAAATGAATCTTTTGGAAAATTATTAAACATAAATTATAAAGGTAATCTAACTGATGCCGTATTATTAGAATTGAATGATTTTATACTTAGTAATAATGAAATATATGAATCCAATAATCTTATGGATTTAATTTATGAATCATTTATGGATTTAGATGAAGATAGATTCACTAACTTTCTAAGAAATATGATCAATGAACATCCCGATAGATATAGAACATATTCACATATGATAAACGATATTAAAGAAGATTTAGATATTAAGTATGATCTTCCTAAAGGATATTATAATATGTCAAAATATGAATTAAACATGGAATGTGATAAGTTGTTCAAAGAAGGAAAATATTTATTATTATCAAAGACACGACAATTTATAAATGATAATATTAGATTAAATGATTATCAGAATTTCGTATTTGAAAACAGGGATTTAGCAAGAAATATATTAAAGAAAAATGATTTAGATGAAACTGACAGAGTTTATGTTAGAATTAGAGAACTTCTTAAAGATAAACCGAATTTATTAGGATTGTTTACATATTATAATAAAGTAGAAAAAATTGGGTTTGGTAGATTGAAAACATTATATCAAAGATTGTTAAAGAATAATGATATAATCGGCCAATTACCCGATTTACAATCTTATATGGCAAGAAGGGGAAATTTTAACGGACCATATAAAATGGAAGATGGTAGAACATACAACACACATTTTGAAAGATTAGAAGATGATTTAACCAGATTAGAAGAAAAACACATAGCTAAATTATTTGCTGATGCTTATCCAGGTGATATAAAGAATGGTTTACCTGATAATCCTGATTTTGTTGAAATCATAAAAGAATTAACAGACCGTTCAGATAAATCAAGAGAAAAATTAGAATTGTATAGAAAATTTTGGTTAAATAAAGTATCTAGATACAAAACACAAAAAGAACTTGTTGATTCATTAACTAATTTTGTTTTTGCAGATAGTAACGTAGAAGATATAAGGCGACAAATCTCTAGTAATTATCAATTGAAAATGGTATATGATGATGGTGAAATAATGATCATTAGGGTTTTATCATATGAAGCAATTCAAAGTATAGGGAGTGATACATCTTGGTGTATCAAAGATTCATTATCCTATTGGACAGACTATATTAGCGGAGAAAATGTACAGTTAGTTATAATGGATTTTTCTGTACCGAGAACATCACCTAATAGAAAAATTGGAGTGACAATCTATGAAGGTGGTAGATTTAATACAGCACACAACACGAATGATAGTTATGTTTCAGAACCACATGTAAATGAAATATTAAAGAAATCTAATGTTACATTAAACGATATGTATGAAGTTGCACGATATTTAGGTTCTAATGAATATTATGCAGCAGATGAAGTAAGAGATGATAGTTATGGTAATCATAATGATGGTTGGTAAATGGAACCAAACTTTCCAATATATAGTGTATGGATTTTTACATACCGACATATGAAGAATGTCTTGAAATAGTAGGCAGTAACCCAAAAATGTATTTCTATGAACAGAAGTATAATATAGATAGTTATAAATTATCTATATTTGGGTATAGATACGCTCAATACAACAATTTCATATTACCTGTTATTCCAGAACCCGATATTAACGCATTGGAATTGAAAGGAATATCGTATGTATTTAATGATGATGGATCATTATACAATCACTATTTGATGTTACATAAATTTTGGGAACTTAATCAATATGAACATTGTACATATGAATTATTTAAAGATAAAGAAATAAAAAACATTACCACAAAAGAAGATGGTTTTCTTATCACATATATAATGTTACCAAGTGGTGATATTGTGTCACAAACTAAAAAAGGATATGACCAATATGTAAATATGTTAGCTAATGAATATATCGGTAAAACAAATTATTATGTTTTTATAAGAGAATGTTTATTACAAAACATTCAACCTATATTTGAATTGGTTGGTGAAAAAAATTGTGTAAATCGTGTAAAGTATAAAAACCCCAATCTCATTCTTACTAAATTAAGATGTAATAAAACCGGAAAATATTTAGATATAAAAGATTTTGATACTAAAAATATTTCTGTTGTTAAAGAATATAAGAATAAATATAATATAGATGATTTATTAGAACTAAAGAAAACTGTTAAAAAAATTGAAGGATGGATAGTTCATTTCCAAGATGACACCATATTAAAAGTAAAAACCGATTGGTGGTCAAACCAAAAGAAGAAAAAGAAACATGAAACCGTATAAGTATTTCGATTGTTCTAATAATTCTATTTCAAATCAAAATCATAATAAAAATTCATTAGGTCCAATTGAAAATGACATAATGAAAGACCTTAATCAGTATTCTAATTTATTTGGTTTCAAAAGAACATATAACTACGAAGATGCTGATGTAATTATAACCAATACAATCTACCCCGATGAAATTCTTGAATGGTCAGAAAAACATTCTATTCCCAAAGTAAAAAGAATGGATGGTATTTATTGGCAAAATAATTTAATTTATAAAAACGAACCACTTAATAAATCAGCATTAGAATCTGATCATGTAATATTTATTTCAAATTATTCAAGGGATGCTCTTAAAGAATTATATGGATTAGAACCTAATAGTACAGTAGTTTTAAATAATGCTGATGATACAGTATTCTACCCAAGAGAAAAATCCGATTTTAGAATAGTTTCTTCTTGTAGTAATTGGGAAAGGGAAGGAAAAAGATTAGATGAATTAATAGAATTATCAAATAATATTGATGATGAAATACATCTTATCGGTAAATGTGACATAGATTTACCAAAAAATATGATTAAACACGGTTATATTGACAGTCAACTAAAAATATCAACTATAATAAGTGAATCACATATCTTTATTTCATTGTTTTATAGGGATGCTGGCTCCAAGGTTACTTGTCAGGCTGTTAAATGTCACGTACCAGTCCTTTACGTGACCTCTGGTGGACTTAATGAGCTTGTGCGGGGTAATGGGGTATCTTTAACCGATGATGTGTCCATGACCTTTAGAAACGATGTACCGACCTTAAATATCGAAGAAATGTTGAAAAAATATAAAGAATTAAAGTATTCTTATAATAACATAATAAATAACTTCAAAGAAAGAGAACCATATTATCATACAATAGAAAGTTATTTTAATGTAATGAAAAGATATTTATAAGACAAAATGACATATTAATACTATAATAAACTTATGGTATAAAATTTGATATATAAACATTAATTAAGACTAAATAAAAATAAAAACGAAGAAAATTATGGAACATTTAACAAAAGAAACATTTAAAGAAAAAGTATTTAATTTCGAAGAGAACAAAGATTGGAAATTTGAAGGTGATAAACCAGCAGTAATAGATTTTTACGCCGAGTGGTGTGGACCTTGTAAAGTTGTTGGACCTATTCTCGATGAATTATCAACAGAATATGAAGGAAAGATTGATATATACAAAGTTGATACAGAGGATCAATACGAATTAGCAGGAATGTTTGGAATTCAAAGTGTTCCATCTATCTTGTTTATCCCTATGGGTGAGCAACCACAAATGTCAATGGGGGCCATGCCAAAAGAAACTTTGAAACAAGCATTTAGTGATGTTTTAAAAGTAGACTAAGAAAAGTTCACTAAAACAAAAAAGGGAAGATAAACACTTCCCTTTTTTTATTTATTTATAGATCGTTTATGTTCGATCGCTTGTTTTCGCGCTACCTTACACATTTTTGCAACATCTTGTAGACTTTTTCTTAATCTTGTAGTTGCTGCTTTATTATTCTTATCATATACTTTTGAGTAATCCTTTTTAGCTTTTTCTAAAATATTTTGCAATTGTCCTAATGTAATTCGTTCTTCCATCTTATTTATTTGTTATTTTTATATTATATATTAGAAATAGACTGTTCAAAAATTAGAAAATCGCATAAAAAAACCTCTATAAATGGTAATTATAGAGGTTTTATTGTGATTATAATGGATTAATCACATTTAGACCAGTTACAATCTAAACAGGTTTTGCACCCTTCTTTGAAAACTATGTTGTGTGAATGACATGTTGGACATTCATCACCTAATATTTTAGTACCATCTTTTATATACCTTTTGATCATACGTTTTACACCGTTTCTCCAACTTGAAATTATTTCAGAATCACCAAAATCTAACTTATCTAACAATGATAATACGTTTGGTAGAGGCATACCATGTCTTAATATACCTGATACCAATCTACCCGTATTCCAAAACTCACGATTAAACGCTCTTGATAATCCTCTGAATTCTTGTACATATCCATCTTTATCAATATATTTTAAATCATATCTTGAATGTCCATCTTCTTCGGCGTTTCTTCTTTTAATAATTTCACCCACTTCAATATAAGTTGGAATATTAACTGATTCTTGAAGTCCTGTGAAACACTCATAAGGTCTGTTATCCATTAGTCCTAAGAAACCAATCCACTTTTCACCTTTATTGGTAAAACGAATTACATCACATTGTAAAACCTTTGGTCTACGTGGTGCATCATTCTCTTGGAACACATTTGGTTTCTTTTCTACTTTAGAAATTAAAACACCACTTCTTGAACCATCACGATAAACAGTTATACCTTTACACCCACTTTTCCATCCAGCTTCATATACTTTACCTACTAATTCTTCATCTACTTCTTTTGGTAAATTAACTGTTACTGAAATAGAATGATCTACCCATTTTTGTATCTTACCTTGCATCTCTACCTTTTCTAGCCAATCAACATCATTAGATGTAGCACCAAAATAAGGTGATGCTTCAATAATTGGTTGTAAGTCGGATGGTTTCATTTTTTCTAATTCTACTGAATTATATCCTTTCTTTTCAGCCCATATTTTAAATTTAGGATGAAAAACATTATATTCTTCCCAACTATCACCATTTTCATCAACAAAATCTACTTTAATAGATTTGTCATTAGGATTAATTTTTCTTCTTCGGGTATATACTGGTAAGAAAACAGGTTCAATCCCTGATGTCGTTTGTGTCATGATAGATACTGAACCCGTTGGTGCAATTGTAAGAAGTGCTATGTTTCTTCGACCTGTATTTCTATACATATCCTGGTATTCTTTTGGTAATTCATTCCACACTCGCTGCATAAATGGATGATCAAATTCTTTATCAAAATTCCATACATCAAATGCTCCACGTTCATTAGCCATTGTAATAGATGATTTGTATGCGTTTATTGCTAACGTTTTATGTACTTCTACTGAGAAATCTGTAGCGTCTGTTGTACCATACTTATAACCAAGAGCGGCTAACATATCACCTTCAGCAGTAATACCTAATCCTGTTCTTCTACCTTGATGGGATTTTTCCTTGATCTTTTCCCATAGTCTAATTTCAACTCTTTTAATTTCTTCTGGTTCAGGATCAGTTTTAATTTTTTCGATAATCTTATCCACCTTTTCAATTTCTAAATCAACAATATCATCCATAAATCTTTGTGCGTATTGTGCATGTTCTGAAAATAAATCAAAATCAAAATAAGAATTATCTTCAAATGGATTTACTACATATGAATATAAATTAATTGCTAATAGTCTACAAGAATCATATGGACACAGGGGAATTTCCCCACACGGATTCGTGCTAGTTGTAGTAAATCCGTGTTCAGGATACATATCTGGTAATGATTCTCGTTGTATAGTATCCCAAAATAATATCCCAGGTTCAGCAGATTTCCAAGCATTATGTACAATCTTTTTCCATATTTTTACAGCATCCACTTCTTTTGTATATTTAGGTTCATCTGAACCAATAGGGTATCTTTGTGTATAAGGTTTTCCTTCAAGAACACAATTCATGAATTCATCATTTATTCTAACTGATACATTAGCACCTGTTACTTTACCGGCTGTCATTTTAGCATCAATAAAATCTTCTGAATCTGGATGTTCAACTGATATAGATAACATCAATGCACCTCTTCTACCATCTTGGGCTACTTCTCTTGTGGAATTTGAAAATCTTTCCATAAAAGGAACTACACCTGTTGATGTAAGGGCTGAATTTTTAACTGGTGAACCTTTAGGTCTAATATGACTTAAATCATGACCTACACCTCCCCTTCGTTTCATTAATTGTACTTGTTCTTGGTCAATCTCCATTATACCACCGTAACTGTCTGATTTATTACCAACTACAAAACAATTAGATAATGATACAACTTGCATGTTATTACCTATTCCTGACATCGGGCTTCCTTGTGGTACAATATATTTAAAATCTTTTAATAAATTAAATATTTTTTCTTTTGATAAAGGGTTAGAATATTTTTCTTCAATTCTATTTAATTCCGAAGCTAACCTATTATGCATATCATCGGGTGTTAGTTCATAAATATTATCATCTGAATCTTTTAATGCGTATTTGTTAATCCATACATCTCTTGATAAGAGATCATTTTTAAAATATTCCGTCGCGTGCTCCTCAACTTCTTTCCTGTTGTAACTGTTCATTTATTCTGATCTTTTAATTTTTTATAGAAAGTTTATACCATCTAAATCTTTCAAATAACCCTTTTGGGTCAGTTCTTTTATTATAATTGTAGCAGGTCTTTTATCTAATAATTTAAACATATTGAATATATTATCTGTAAAATAATATGATAACTCAACAAATATTTCAGATTTAGTATATCTGAATCCCAATTCTTTTAATAAAAGATTGTAATAATTATTAAAAGTTTCTTTATTGGGTTTTCTTCTATTCTGTTTAAAATCTAAATCAGTTTCTTCTTTTAAAACTCCATAAACATCTTTTGTTAAATTGTTTTGGTCGATATTATTAGAATATTGTTCGGATTCATAATCGAAGAAAGTTGTTATGTCACCATAATCATCTTGATCCATATATCCTTCTTCGTCTGGTTTTTTATCTAATTTACCTTTGAAAATAGTATCTCTTTTTAATCTGTGTTTCCCTTCTTGTCTGTGTTTGTTTGTATTAAAATGATATAATAAATCAAATTTTTCCTCTTTAGTTTGCGAATTATCAAAATCATCATTGAAGTCATCATCGTGTTCATCAGATTCACCATCAAAATCATCATCTTCTATATCATAATCTTCGTCTGGTATTTCTATTATTTCTTCTAATTCTTCTTCATCAATTATTTCGATATCTTCCATATTTAAGTCATCATTTTCATCATCATCATCAAAATCAATATAATTTTTATCTTTTGACATTTACTTATAGATTTTATTTTGAACCTAACAATACATCATTGTCCATTGTTAAGTATTTATTATTGAAATCAAATCTTATTTGTTCTTCATGATGTTCGCCATCACGTAATTTCAATATTTTTAATTTATAGACATTCTCTTTTTTCATTTGAGAATTTCTAATTATTGCCCATACACTATCAGCGGATTCAGCAATAGCTTTACTTTCGGGAATATCATCTAAGTTAATATCTGATGCTCCCCACACAGACTTATCAGTTTGTGTAGCGGTAATCATGCATATATCATACTTGTCACCTAATCTTCTTAATCCTTCTGCTAAATGTTTACCTTTTAGATATAACATAGTGTCTAATCCGTATCCCTTTTCAATAGACATTAGATTGATATAATCAACAATAAATACATCAATTTTAATTCGCTTTGTTTCTTCAAATTTTCTGATGAAATTTTCTAAGTCAGTAATAGTACAATCACTTGTCGGATACTTCTTAACGAATAATTTACCTGGTTTACCACCGTCAAATAATTGGTTGCTAGGTGTAAGGTTTTTTGATTCATTAATTTTTTGTTTCATATACATACTATCTTTACTCATAGTATCATATTGGTCAGCAGGAATTTTTAATCTCATAGAACCAATTCGTTTCATACATTTCCTTGCAGCCATTTCTAATGTTACAAATACAACATTGTATCCCATATCAACTAATTTAGCTGATATATTTTGTAACCACATTGATTTACCTACGTTTGTTTCACCCATCATTATATTAAATGTTGCGTGATCCCATCCACCACCCATGATTTTGTCAAAATTAGACCAACCACTTGGCATCTTTCTTTCTGAAATAAGTTGTTTGTGGGATTCAGGATCATCGAAATCATCACCTAAGTCATCATCATCATTTCCTAAAGAATCAATTTCTGCAAACTTATCTTTAAGTCTTTTGGCAATATCCATTACATTATCATAATTGATTTCATCCATGTCTTTAATCAAGTCAATAGATTCTTTCAATTGATCCCTTGTGTGTTTAGACACTTTCCAAGATTTGAATCTTGACATTAACCATTCATCTTCATACGCAGATAAATCTTCTTTTAATAAAATTTTAAGTGATTCTTTAGTTACTTTTCTTTCACTATCAATCAAAGATACCATTGTCCATATTTGTGCCGGACTTGGTACAATTTTACTATTTGATTCAATATATTCACTTCTTATTGTATCGTATACAATCCTTATTTGTTCGTTTACAAAAAAGTGAGGTTTTACTTTATAAAATTGTTCTGGTTCAGTTAGAATTTTAGCGAAGAAAGCCTTCTCTAAATTTACATTAGCAGCATCAGCCATTAAGTTTTTTAATTATTTTTTAAGAAAATAAATCGGTATCGTCTATTTCATCAAAATCCGAATCTTCTATTACTTCATTATTATCCATTTTTTCGACATAAGTTTGTTGTTCTTCGAAAGAAGAATAATCAAAATACTTATAAATGATTGGTTCTAATGATTCAAGTACATCCATTGTAAAAACTTCTGGTGTAAATAATTGTTTTTCAAATACTGATTTATCTAAGTGCTTCACATACCAACGTGTTCCACCTGGATCAATACCAACTATACCATCTTCTTCTTTTTTCTTTCCTTTAGCTATACCAACTTTTTCAAAATTTTCTGGAGTACAGAAAAATTCTAAACCTCTAAATTTGTTTGTTCCATATTCGTGATCAATTTCAAATTTAACTTTCTTTGGTTTAGCAATACGATTTTTCTTAGACTGAGCAGTAACAATTACACCCGTTGCGTTCAAGTCCATTACATCTTCTCTACCAGTCTTTAATTTAGCAGTAGAAAGGAATACAATAGTTGAAGCTGAATATTCAGCACCTTTACCACCACTCATTACAGGAACGGGGAAGAATGCAGTAGTATCTTCATATGTGTGATTTGTTGCAATCAAAGGAATTCCAAGATAACCCAAGTCAGAATTAATAACCCTAAACAATTGTTTAATTGATTTAGCTCTTGTCATATCTTGTTTGTTCTTACCTTCAAGTGCATCAGCTTTTTCTTTTTCTGATGCTAATTGCCCAATAGAATCTAAGAATATAACTACTTCTGGTATTTCTGCACCATCATCTTTAGCAGTTTTAAGACCATCTAAGAATTTAGTTAAAAAGATTTTCAAATCTTCTACTTTATTAGATGATATTAATTTTAAATTTTCATCATCGGTTTTAAGACCAAACCCCTGCAATACTTGTCTACTTACTGAATGTTCAGTATCAATAAACAAAAGAAATTTTCCTTGTTTCTGAGCATTCCTCGCGATGTTGTAAATTAAATAAGATTTACCTGTGTTTGGAGGACCAGCGAAAATTGTGATTCTATCATCAGCAACACCACCATGAATAATACTCTTTGAAAGTAAAGCGTTCATAATATAGATGTCAGTATTAATGAATCCTTGTTCACCTTCTTTCTCAATGATTATTTTGGTTTCGTCTGAAATTTTGTCGATTAGTTGTGACATTTGAGAAATCGAAAATGATTTCTGCTTCTTACCTTTTGCCATTTAAAAATTATTATTTTTTTGAAATGTAACGAGATTACAAATCAATTATTCTTTTTAGAGTGTTTTATGTAAAAAGTTTATTGTTTCTACACATTTCTTTTAGGATATTTTATCAATTAGACTTAACGTAATCAATATATATTAAAAAAGAATCTAAAAGATTTCTATGGATTTTTACCTTGTTTTCACAAAAAATAGAAAAAGGTTTGATAAGTATATAAAAGTCAATAAGATAAAGAACAAAGTTATAATAGATATAAAGTTTCTGTTGGATGATTATGAAGTGGATGATTATGAAACTTATAGAGAATATTTTAACCTAATTATTTATACACGTATTAAACACTCAATAGACAAAAATAAAGATGTCTATTATATACCTAATTTTAATAATAAAGATTTTGATATCGAAGAAGTATTTAAAATTAAAAAAATACTTACATCTAATGATATGAATTTTAATATTCTAATTTTTTATGACGAATTTAAAGACAACGATTACATCAACCAGTCCATACTGGAAAACATGAATATCTTTGATGCTTCCCAAATACTCAAAAGTTACTAGAAATAATTTTATATATAATATAAATATTTTTATTTAAGTGCATTAAAATCAAATCAATTATATTTATGTTCGATGAAATGAGTTTTTTATTTGAAACAAGTAGTAAAATTTCTAATAAATTTAATAATGCTGGTCGAGTGACTAATACTAATAATCCTGCTCAAGCATCAACTGATAAAATTGAGTACAATGAAAAATCAGGGGAATGGGAAGAGAATAAGTATACTGTTACTAAAACCACAGTAATGAATTATATTAAATCAAATGTAAACGCTGCTTATCAAACAAATGGCCGAAACCCGTATTTAGAGTTATTAGAAAAATTTAATGGTGAAGGTACTAATCCTAAATCATTAAAATTAAGAGCGACTGATTTAACATATCTTAGAGATTTGGGTGTCTTTCCTATTAATAGACTTATGATATTAAGAAGATTTCCCGAAGGTGCTTTAGTATCAACTGATTTGAATGATACAGATGTAGAACCAATAGCAACCATTATCGGGTGGGTAAAAGCTGATCAAGATTTATTAAATTTTAATGTAAATGAAGTATGGAAAACTCAATCTAAGTGGTTACATGATTTAATGAGAGAAATTATTCAAAACGAATTTGGGATTGATATTGGGAATATATTACCAATTCCGGGTTGGGGTCAAGGATTTATGTTTGGTTTATTGAAAAAGATGGGTTTAACTGATTATAGTGCAACTAATTTACCTATTGGTGATGCTAACCTTTTAAGAGAAGGTGTAACAAGAGCACACGAAGAACAAGGTTTACGTTCAGCATTCAATTTTAATTTAGAAACTGTTTATGAACAAAAATATATTGGTGGAATTGATGCAGGATCAGCATTTAATGATATAATGTCTAACAACCTAACAATGGGTACTTCTAATATTAGATTTTTAGGAAAACCGGGTAATAAATTATCAGAGGCATTGAGAGAAGCTAATAACAACCCATCTAACCCAGAAGGTTGGAAAAAATTAATTATATCTACTGTACAAACTGTCGTATCCGCATTGAAAGGTACAATAACACAGACTGTTAAGAAGAATGAAGATGTTTTTGCACAAGATACACCAGAAAAACCAGCAGATGGTGAAACAGAAGAAAAAAAGAATAGTAAAGAAAGTGAAACAGCAGAAGCCAATGTTAAAAAAATCGGTATAATCCAATCACTTATATCAAGTGTATTAGCATCTACCATTGCAAGATACCAATGGCCCATAAGAGGAGCTTTAAACCAATTAACAGGTGAAGCAGCTACACCGTGGCACTTAACAATAGGAAATCCTTATGCGCCATTATTATCAATTAATAATATTGTAGTTAAAACATTAGATGTTACATTAGGTAATGAAATGGCTTACAATGATTTACCAAGATACATGACAGTTAAAGTTACATTAGAACAAGGTAGGGATTTTGGTAAGCAAGAAATAGAAAATATGTTTAATATTACATATAAAAGAGAATATAAAAAAGTTAATAGTTAATTATGGAATTTTATACATTTGATAATACCAACCAAAAAGTTTCAAAAGAAGGATATGTATTATATGACTTTTTTGATAAAACGATGGTGAATGACGAAGAACTTATTTATAGTATATTTACTGTACCAGAAGAATTTGATAGTAGATTAGATTTAGTATGTAAACACGTATATGGAAGTATGGCTTACATGGAAGAATTAATGACTCAAAACGGTATTATAAATCCATTCTCCATTAAAACGGGTGATGAATTATATTATTCTTATTCCACAAATGAACTTAGAGCATTATATCAAAGAGATCAAGATTTAAATGAAGAAAATAAGAAAAACATATTAAATGTAAATAAAAGTAAAGCTTCCCGCCAAGACCCAAACGCTTCTTTACCACCATCAATAAAACCTGGTAATTTAAAAGCCGTAGACGTTAATTATAGTAAGAAAGAGATAACGATTATAAATCAATTCAAGTAAAATGATAACAGTAATAGATAGACCTAGTATTAAATTAAAAAAAATAAGTTTCAATTTAGTAAAAGAGGGTAACAAAAGTACGAAAATAGATGAATTTTCTAAAGATATTGGTCGTTATCCTTATATCGAAATTGGTAAATTAGCTATACAACCTGATCAAACAATATTGCTACAGTTGTTTAATGACCAATTTTTGCCGAGAATTTATATACAATTTAGAGATACGTCAGGTCAATTAATAGACCCGTTATTTCCTATTGACGATACTATATTAAAAGTCTTTATTCAAGCTGATAGCGATATATTAATGCCTGTTAGAATGGACTTTAAGATAACAGATATTAACCCAATTAAATCAAAACCGGGTGATAACTACGATGTTATTTTTGGTTTATCGGGGATATTAAATGTTGATTATTTATATAATACATTTTTCGTATCACATAAAGACACAAGCTATAATGTATTAAAAACATTAGCAAGTGAAGCAGGATTAGGTTTTGCGTCTAATATAAATGATACAGATGATAGTATGGTTTGGATAAATCCAGCCAATCACTATTTAGAATATATACAAAATATAATTAAACACTCATATAAATCACAAGAATCATTTATGTTTGCATATGTGGATTTTTATTATAACTTAAACTATGTGGATATTGAAACAGCTCTTAGTGAAGATATTGAAGATCAAAAATATATATCTAGTGATAATTATTTCTTTGACACGGATTCACAAGAAGAAACTACTGATGATTTAGTATTAACTAATCATCCTGATAAGCAATCAAGTAATGTGTATATAGATAAATATGATTTATTAAATAGATCAACTGCTATAAATTTAGAAATAGGTTATTTATATTACATGTCCTATTTTGATACTGATGGGAATACATTATATAAACTTGTATTAGATAATATATCAACTCCTGGTGTAGATAATAATAGTATAATTATGAAGGGTGGAATTGGAGAGGTTTCACAAATGCAACAATATTCAGCAGATGGTGAATATATAGGTAAAGTAGATACAGATAATGTTCACCCGTATTTCTTGTATTCATTAAAACATAACGAGAATAATCTTAAATTTTTACAAAAAGTAAAATTAAAAATAACTATAAATAAATCTAACTTTAATTTATATAGATTTCAAAAAATTAAAGTCAATTTTTATAAAACAAGTCAAATGGACGAAGATGATGTTATTGTTCAAAAAACATTACCTGTAAATAAAAAAACTGTGGATGAAAAAGCGGGTGTAATATCAGAAGAAGATAAATTAAATCAAAGATTAAGTGGAGATTGGTTAATCACATCAATTAATTACACATTTAATAAAAGAGGCGGAATGGAGCAAGAAGTAACATTAGTTAAAAGGGAACTTAATTTCAATGATAATGACTTCGATCCCGATAGAGCTTATTAATATATAGATAAAAATAAAATATTAAAATGGGTAGTACAAATTTCATAGAGGAAAGATCAGCTAAAGAAGCATCAGATGCTCTAGCAGCTAGGCAAAAAGCTGGTACTGAACCTGATGATAAAAATGCTCTTGAATCAAAAGACATAAAGAAAACACTAGGATATGTAGATGGTTATTCCAATTATACAACAAAGTATGGTGGACCTGTTGACGGTACAATGGGTGGTCCAAGAACAGGAGAAAAAATAAGGACACCTGAAATCGAAAACCCAAAACCAGATAGTTTTTCTAACCAAGTAAATACACAAATTAATAAATTTAGAAATATATTTGGATATGGAAGTCAAGATAATAATGGATCAGATGGTATAGAGGACCCAACATTTATTGTTTTTGATTTACAAATGGATTATGCAGAATCCCCATTATTTAATTCTGTAACTGATTTTATAAACGAATATTCTGATTCTACTCCAGAATTAGTAGAAAGAGTTAAATTATATGAACAATTTACAGGAACTTTGTTTAAAATATTTCCAGGAAATTCGGATGAAAATAGTGGATATAAAAGACATTATGTAAATTCTATATCGGGATTAGATAATTTATTTAAGAAGATTGTTAACTATCCTGATGATGTTATATCATTTACATTATCAGAAGATATAACAATGATTGCACAATATATTTCTGAATTATATTCTAATTTAGTTTATTCTTATGACACTCATAGGTATCTTATACCAGATAATTTATTACGTTTTAATTTAACTATATTTTTTAGTGATGTTAGAGATATTGTTTCGTCAGTAATTGGAGGATCAAATATAGTAAACGAAAATGTATCAAAATTCGCATATGTTTTACATGATTGTCAATTTAATTTTTTTAATTCAAGAAATTTTGGAAGTGATATAACTGTTTCTGGTTTTGAAGGAGGTGCTACAAATACACCATCAACCTTATCATTTAATATAAATTATAAATCATATAGTAAAATTATGTTACCAAATCTTATTGATGATTCTACTTATATTGATTTAAGAGAAAGAATTATAACAAGTAATGATGATGCTGATTTGGCTAGATTTAATAATGATTATGATGTAGGTTCAATACAATTAGAAAAAACACAAGCAGAACGAGAAAAACAAAGTATCCCAGTGGGTACATTACCAGGGAAGATTGATTCAGTTGCTTTACGACACCCAGGAGGAACAGGGTATGAATATGCAACTCCCGGATTAGGTGATAAGATTAAAAACGCATTTACGGATGAAATATCTGATGTAAGAAATGTGTTAGTCAATAAGATTAAAGAAGAAGTAACGGT
>Ga0307377_10003080_pt1 | contig 19102 bp, 9 predicted proteins | sample TR3MG_FD_202535 | JGI IMG/M metagenome (GOLD analysis project Ga0307377, IMG submission 202535) | Soil microbial communities from Risofladan, Vaasa, Finland - TR-3 | ecosystem: Environmental > Terrestrial > Soil > Coastal area > Acid sulfate soil | place: Finland: Risofladan, Vaasa | collected... | reverse complement strand
CTTTATATTGGGGCGATGAGGTGGTAGCATTCTCGACGTCGTTCAAGTTGGTGCCAAGGTAGACATCGTGCGACTCGGCCACGTAGCCGGCCGACCAGCTAAGCTGCACGCCTTCTTTCGGCAGGTCTTTAGCGCCGTCGGCGGGGCTGAGAACAGCGGCTTTCGCCCGGTAAGTAGTAAAGCTCCAGACGGGGCCTGTCCACGGGCTGTTGGCGTCGCTTTCGTTGACCTCATTGACCTTCCAGTAGTAAGTCTTGTCATACAGGAGAAGCCCCGGCGGGTCATAATCGGTATCGCCCACCGGCTGTCGGCCCACGAACACGGTAGTGCTCTCACTCAAGACATCGTCACGATTAGTACCAAAGTAGACATCGTGCCAGCCAGCCTTCTCTCCGGCCACCCACTGAAGCGTGACGTCCGGCTGGACGTTCTCCGCCCCATTTCCGGGGCTGGGAGCATAGGCGTTGTCCAACGCCATCAGCATCAGGACAAAGGCGTTCAGAATGCCTCGTCCGCCTATCCGGCCGGTGCGTACGGGGTCAATGTGGCCGCTGCCGGACTTGTACATCACTATTACCGGACTGCCATTGGTCATGAACTTTATCTCGGAGGGATTCAACTCATCATCCGAGAGAACGTTCTGGATGGGTACGCTGCAGGCGTCCTGAAGTGAGGTAACGCCCTCGGGCCAGGGACCGGGGTCCCAGCTGACCTTCGTGAGTTTCTGGAAGGAGTCCGCCGAGGCATAGGGCAGGTTTCTAAAATCTTTGACTGACATGGCCCTGATAACGGGCATTGGCGGGTCGATATCAGAGCCGTCGTTGGGCACTGAAGTTCCGCTGCCAAGATCAAGCCACCGGTATGCGCTGAACTGGTTATGGTAGCTGTACATTACGTATGCACCTGGGGGTACATCGTGCAGGGCCAGCATTATAGAGCCCCATTCAATTTCAGGCCAGTCCACGCATGTGAACCAGCTATTGCAGATGGGGCCAGGTTTGGGGTCGAAACCGTCGTAGTATATCCCTGCCAACGGCCCGCCAAAAGCCCCCAGCCCCCGTGGGTATGGGCAGCTTCCTCCGGCTAAGCTGGCCATGGTCAGGCCGGAGACCTTCAGGCCCCCATCGCCCTCGCGAATGAGACTCATGGCGGCCGTGACTCCCGTGTCGTCTATCCCGTTGGGACAGGGAAATTGTTCACAGGCCCAGGAAGCGTCATGGCTGTACATATCAGCCCAGCGCCCCGTCGCCCAGTGCCACCAGCCGGGCTTTGCGGTCGGCGGCCTTATTATTTCGCTGTTGGGACACTCTACCTGGGCGAGGTCCACTTTAAGGCAGAAGTTAGTGGTGGTGGTAAAGCCCCATGTCTCTCCCTGGACGGTCGGGTCGCCAACCTCCTCCACTCGCCAGTAGTAGGTCTTGGCCTTCTTAAGCGGGCCCGGCTCAAAGTAATTATGGTCGACGGTAAAATTGCCCTGGAACGTTGAGCCAGAACCATTGGTGACGGCGGTGTAATCATCACCAAAATAGACGTTGTGCGAAGCGGCGCCCTCTCCCGAAACCCAGGTAAGCGTCGACTCGAGGGGCACGCACCAGTCATTATTCGGTGGGTCGGGGTTCGACGCCTCCAGGGCCGCCGAGGCAGCGCCGACCAGACCCGACAACAGAAGAACAGAAATTAGTAAAAACAGTTTTCTACACATTGCAACATTCCTCCACTACAAAAATAGTTAATAGGACTCGTACTTTCTTGGCCACGCGCCAAAAAACGCTTATCTTTTCAACATGCGCAAAAAGCCGTCCATCCCGACGGTCTTGCGCCTGTTGCAGACATGCCCTCACGCTTTGACCCAGCTCTCCAGTCTCCTCCAAAAGCTAAATCTTTAGCGAACCGCTCCCTTCCCGAGCCGCCAACGGCGCAGGTACGAAACCAGCAATCGACAGACACTACCAATTTTACTTATATCAGATTGGTCGGCCCCTGTCAACCCAAAATTATTGGCGACTTTGAGAAATTTTCAGGAACATTATGGGGCGTTTGCGGCCATACAAGGGGGTTGAAGACGGCAAAACCCCCGGCCTGACACAAGCTGGCCCGCCGGGCGGCAACTGGCAGTTCCCTGAAAGGCAACTTCAAGAAAACCCTGGGTAACACCTGATAGAACCGTAACTTAGATTCGACCAACACCTGCGCGCGGTCGCTAAAAAAAGCAGCTTTCCTGCCGATTTCTGCAAATTCTCGGCACTTGCTCGGCTCTTTTTTCTATTTTTTTGGGAATCTGCACATTCGGTCAGGAGGATTTAGGAATCTGAGCTTATTCTCGGCTCGTTTGCCGCGAACATGCTGCCGGAGCAGGACCGTTACCCAACAACCAGCCGCAACAGATTACGACTGATGCGGGTTTTGGCCGATAATATCACTTTTTGCAGAATTGCGAACAGGTTTTCGCCATCTTTTTTTAATCCTTGACAAAGGTAACGTCCGATAGTTAAATTAGGGCAAAAAGGCAATTTGGGAAGGCCTTAAACCAAAAGGACTTGGTGAAGGAAAAGGATTGGGTAAGATGAAGGATTTCCTGACAACAGGCGAAGCCGCCGAGATTTGCGGGGTGAGCCAACAGACAATCATCCGTTGTTTCGATGCCGGGCGGCTGGAGGGATTTCGCGTTCCGGGCTCGAGGTTCCGCAGAATTCCGCGCCAGAGCCTGATCAAATTCATGAAGGAAAACAACATCCCTCTGGAGGGTCTCGAATCCGGCAAGAAGAAAGTCTTGATTGTTGATGATGACGCTGAAATCATCGAGCTTTTGCTGGATGTGCTCGGCAGGGACGGCAGATTCAATGTCAGGACGGCATCGAGCGGGTATGACGCAGGTATATTGACCCAGCAGTTTCGCCCGGACCTTATATTGCTCGATTATATGCTGCCCGACGTCAACGGAAATATCGTGTGTCAGACCATAAGAAGAAATCCCGAATTCGAAAACATTAAGATCATAATTGTAAGCGGCGTTATAAAACAAGATGAAATCGACCAGCTTCTAAAATCCGGCGCCGAGGCTTTCATAAGAAAGCCGTTCGATATCCGGGAACTTACCGGCAAAATCACCGAGATATTACAGACGAAATAGAACTCAAATGCAAATGAATCGCGTATCGAACCACGAAAATGAGGCACGAACAACCAGGGCAAGGATTTAACCAGATGACCGCAAAGGACCCCGACCCGGCAGCCAGGCACGTAGAGCTTGTTTTTCGTCGGCTCGATTCGCTCTCAACGCTGCCTTGCGTTGCGAGTCGATTTGTTCGTCAACTGGTACAGAGTCAGTTCTCACCGTCGACTTTGGCGGAAACAGTTGAATCAGACCCGGCGCTCAGCGCGAAGGTCTTGTCGCTTGCGCACCAGCATGGTTTAAGCTTTGCAGACGAGAAGCCCTCGGTCCGCCGAGCACTCGATAAGCTGCCTTACGATGTTGTCCGCGACGCTTTGTTTTCGATTAAAATCCTGCAGCCGTTCAATGGCAAGCCTGAGAACAACAGGATGCCGATACGAAGCGGGCTTACACTTCACTGCCTTGCGGTTGCGTGCTGTGCCCGGTATATCGCGGAAATCGTGTTACCTCAGAAAGATTGGCAGATGGCTTACTCGGCCGGTCTGCTGCACGATATCGGCAAGCTGGCCCTCGAGGAGGCGATGCCGAAAAGTTTTGTCCGGATAGTTGAAGAAGCAAAATCACAAGAGTGCTCGAGCCGGACGGTTGAGCAAAGGCGCCTGGGCCTTGACCACACAACTTTAGGCAAGCGACTGGCCCAGAAGTGGGGTCTGCCGGAGGAAATTACGCTGGCGGTCTGGCTGCACCACAGTGACACTGTGAGAATTGCTCAAACCATTGCTGAGGCGCAAATCGCCCGGATTGTGCAGCTGGCCGATACTGTGGCGCGGCAATGCGGGATAGGGTTTTCCGGCAGTTACGACCCAACGGGCTCGACGGAACAGGTCGCCGAGGCTCTTTCAATAAGCGACGAGCAACTGGAGCAAATCCGGCGAGACCTCCCGGGGACGGTCGACAAAAAATCAAAGGCCCTGGGGCTGGACCTGTCAAATGAAATTGGAACCTATTGCGAGGTGGTTCACACCGCCGCCAGTCAACTGGCGCACGATAACAGCAGACTGTTTGTCGAGAATCGGCGATTGCGGACGGCTTCAAGCCACTTCGATTTCATAAAGGATTTTCTTTCAAGCATAGATTCGAATAGTGCGCCAATCGAAGTGGCGGAGAACTTTGCTGTTCGCTGGCAAAAGTTTTACCAAACGGGGATGGTTTGTCTTTATTTAGTCCCGCCGGCCGGCTCACAAACGCTCGAAGCGGTGGTTGTGGAAACCTTGGCCCGGGCCAGAACGGTTTATTTGAAAGTCCCTGCAGACTCGCCGGTGATACCGAAACAGTCGGCAAGCAAATTTGCGATACTGGATGCCGGCGATTATGTCGGCTGGCTGTTTGAGCAATTGGACGCTGACTTTGATTTGAGCCAAACAAAACTGCTTCCTATCGCGTCAAACGGCAAGGTGATCGGCGCGATTGTTTTCGAGCTTCGTTATCCGGGAGATATCGAGCTTTTTCAGGAGAATTTCAGGGCAACAGCCTGCGCCGCGGGCTCGGTGCTGGATATGGCCTTCAACTGGGCCAGCCAGCAGCATTTTGCCGAGCAGTTCGCTCAGTTGTTGACAGGCCCAATAGACGAGCTGGTCAAACCCGCTGCAGAGACTGCCGCAAAGCAAGTACCTCCGGAAGGCGCCCCAGACTCGTTCAGCGCATTAGCTGAGATAGCTGGAGGGGCGGCGCACGAGTTGAACAATCCTCTTTCGGTCATATCAGGCCGGGCGCAATTACTGGCTGAGAGTGAAAGCGACCCGGAAAAGAAGCGAATACTGAGACAGATTCAAGAAAACAGCCGGAATATATCCCAGATAATCAATGATTTGATGACCTTTGCGAAACCGGCGTCGCCCAGACCGGCTCAGGCGAATATCAGGCAAATAATCGACGAAGCCATCCAATTAGCAAGCCAAAAGACCAGGGTAGAACATATCAATGTCCAAACTGAACTCGCCGACGGGCTGCAAAATGTTTTTGCAGATTCGGCCCAGATTGTATCAGCGGTCGCGAATATTATCTGCAATTCTCTTGAATCCTATACAGGCGATATGGGCCCAATAAAGATTGCCGCCGAGGCCGAGGAATCCGGCGGCCCAGTCAAACTGAAAATTAGCGACCTTGGCCGCGGAATGGACGCGGAAGCCCTCAAGAAAGCGACACAGCCTTTCTTCTCCGGCCGGCCCGCGGGGCGAAAACGCGGAATGGGTCTTGCTCACGCGAGACGGCTTATCGAACTGAACAAAGGCTCACTCCGGATAACAAGCCGGCCGGGAAGCGGAACCACCGTTACTATCCTATTGCCGCGCAAATGAATCGCTGAGACCACGGTTAAAGAAAAGCTCCCCACCAACAGGCTGCAAATGCGAAAAAGAAGGATTGCCTGCCCATTTTTCAGTTGACTGCCATAGGTAACAAGACATAATTCACAGGACTATCGCGGATTGTCGGTGGAAAAGGTAATACTGCAAGGCGGTTCGGTGTGCATGTTCACGGCAGTAGAAGTAAGAATGGAGATTTCTTGAAAGGAGTACAAGAATGAAAATCACTATCTCTACCCTCATTTTCTTGCTGTCTACTGTTTCCTATGCCGAGGCAGAAACGATTTTCGATTATGGCGTCGCAACAAAAGGACCGCTGACTTTGGCAGGTAGTATAATGCATGAAAACCGCATTTCCGTTGAGTCGGACGTCTATGTCGAAAGTTACGACTCGAACGAGGCCTTATCAATGATTGGGAACGCACACATAGTCGGCGAAGTAAAAATAGCTAATGCCGATGCAACCGTTGCTCTGCATGGCCCGGCCTGCATAGGGGGAGACACGGGTGAGGCCGCGTTGAACCACGTTACGTTCGGGGCGGCACCACTGGAATTCCCCATACCGGTTCCAGCTTACTTTGAGCATTATGCTGCAAATATAATTGACTCCTCAACAGACACCTCTGAGGATGCAAGCTTCGACAATGTACGAATAGCGGCCGGCACCAATCCAATATTTACCAGCAGCGTCATATTCAGAGGGGTGGTCTTTATTGAAACACCAAATGTGGTGATATTTGCTGGAAGTACAACAATAACCGGCATCATCATAGGAGGCGGAGATGTAAACGATAATTCCGCCACAAACCAGATTTATCTGCTTGGCTCCGTGGAAAGTTACCCCGTAAGTGAACTACCGGACGAACCGCAATTCGCAGGACTGCATGAAGAAACCGGCACTTTTATCCTGGCGCCGGGCTTTCACGTTTTCTTAAGCGCGAATTTCGGCACCCTTAGCGGCGCCATCGCCGGTAATGGTATTACCTTCTTGGGGGACGCCGGGGGGACGGTAAATGGAACTTTGGTCAACTATTCGGACGAGCCAACAGAGCTATCGGGCAATAACGACCTTTGCTTCCACCGTTCAGGCAGCGGCGTATGCCCGTGGCCCTCGCTGCTGGTCCCTAACGGAGGCGAGACGCTGGTATCGGGCAGCAGCTACGTAATCCGCTGGTTAACGGTACCCAAATACGGGTGGCCGGCGGGCTTCATTCCGGCGAGCGGCTCCGTTTTCATCCCCGAGGTTCTAATTGAATATTCCTGTGACAACGGCCAAAGCTGGCACAGCATTGATACCGTTTCAAACAGGGGATCTTATGAATGGCTTGTACCGGAAGTGGATTCGAATCAGTGCCTCGTGCGCGTAAGTGACGCAAACCATCCGGGTGTAATAGCTGACACCAGCGACGATGTCTTTACGATATTCCAATGCCGGCAAGCAATCAGGGGCGACCTTGACGGCGACTGCTACGTTAATTTGCGAGACCTTGCACTACTTGCGGCAATGTGGACGAAATGCGGCAACCCATTTGACCCGGCCTGTGGAATGGAATAGCACGTCTTCAACGGTAGCCCGCTCGAATGAACAGGGGGGCCAATTACCGCCGGGCGCGAGAAAGAAGGCAAAAGCTTGACCCGCCCCCCGCAAACCTGTAGTCTATACTCTATGACAGATGGGGCTGGGTAAATAAAGGTTCAGCCTGTTGACCGAAGGAACCAGCGCGAGGTGAAATGAGGGATACGAGATGGCATACAACATTCGTATTGTCAGCACTTATCCGCCGCGAAGGTGCGGAATAGGAACATTTTCGCGGGACCTGGCCAACGCCATCGAACACTTTACAGGGGAAATAGCCAGTATAAGAATCGCGGCAATTGATAAGGATAACCTTCCATACAATATCCCCGTGGATCTTATTATCGACCAGTACAATCCCGAATCCTGGGGGCATGCCATCAAAGATGTTATGGCAAGGGCAAGAGAAAGCCCGAATCCCACAATTGTCCTGCTGCAGCACGAGTACGGACTCGACCCGGACAAAAACGGTGAAGACGGGCAAGGGACAAATTTTGTGGACATGGCCGAGGCGTTCCATGCCCAGGGACTGACAACGCTGGTTTACCTGCACACCGTCCTGGATAATCCGGACGCACACCAGAAAAAGACTTTGCAGGAACTTGCGGTGCATAGCGACGGTCTTGTTGTCACGACGGAAAGCGCCATACACATACTTGAATCAAATATCTACGGCATCGACCACTCAAAACTTAAGCATATTGACCACGGCATCAGGATGCAACACCCGTCTCAATATGACCGGCTGTCAATCAAGGAGCAATACGGGCTGGAAAACCGTTTTCTCATTACCACTCTCGGACTGCTGTCGCCCGACAAAGGAATCGAGTACGGCATTCGTGCCTGCAGGAGATTCCTGGAAGCGTCGTGTACCGAAAGCCAAAGAAACAATATCGTTTACTTAGTTGCCGGGCAGTGCCATCCTGATTTTGCAAGGATACAGGGTGGAAAAGAATACCGAGAATACCAAGCGATGTTAGCTGATACTCTGGAAGCCTCCAAGTTGAAATGGTGCAAAGTTGAACAGCTCGGCAGCACGGATTTTGGGCGATACGACATTGTTTTTCTCGACACTTTTCTGGACGAGAGCATTCTACTGAAGCTGTACGGAGCAACAAACGTCATGCTATTACCTTATCTGAACATGCAGCAAATCTCAAGCGGCATACTGGCCGATACGCTTGGTTCGGGCAGAGTGGCAATAGCAACAAAGTTTCGGTATGCTGTGGAGCTGATTCATTCCAACAAGCCGTGCCCGAGTGGTCTTGTTATCGGCCGCCATGCCAGAGGCATTCTGGTCGATGCCGGGGAGCCCTCAATTGAACAAATAGCCGAAGGACTCGACTACCTTGTCTTCAACAAGTATAAACGTCTCAGGATGGAGAAGCAGGCTCACCAGAGAGGCTACCAAATGAGCTGGAACAATAGCGCGTGGGGATTATTGCAGCACATAGAATTCCTGCTGGAAGAGAAAGAGATAGTTACCGGCAGAGGAATAAGATTCGCGCGAGAAAAACCGTCGGTTTTGCAGAAGAAACGTGCAGAGGGCGAGTAATCCCTATTCTGAGGAAACGCGAGCCTGATTTTGTCGGAGCGGGGGAATCAAGCTGAAGGCCTAATGCGCACGCCGACCGCCTCAAGGCGGTGTTCGACCGGGGTGTAGTGGCCTGAGCAAAAGGACAAATAAGGTTGCGTCGACAGATTTGCAGCTTTTGTATGATACAAAGAGGACTCTGAGGACTCTTCAGCCCTGCGGCACAATTCCGTTTCTAACCTTGCGGGGATAATGAATTCTATTGCTGACTCCACCTAAGAAGTGCCGGCAATTTTTTTATGGGACTTTTGGACCGGCAGCGGCCGCAAGACAAACAGAGCATGGTATTGTGTTTGTGGGCGTCCTACGCAACAACAAGAAGATAATCGCGCGCGACCGGGAGCGTATACCAGGAGAGCCTTATAGTGTCCTCGGGCCTCGGGCAAAACAAACAGAATTGCGTGAAAAATGCAATTTTTCAGCAGAATAGCACCATCCGACCGAGGGATTTTGCTTGCAGCAGACAAGATATAATGGTATAATATCCTCTTGAACCACACCTAAAGCAGCTAAGCTGTCGAGACAAAAAAGCGGTTAAGTTATTTCCGGACTTTGCCGCCGGGGTCATAAGGCGGCGGACGGGCAGTTTTGGGATGAGGAAGAGGGTTGTGCGTAAAGAACTGGGGTTTCTTACCTTTCTCGTTGCACTGTTGGGTATGATGAACTGCGCTTCGGGTGCAACCATCACGTGGACAGATGGTTATCCGTGGAGCTCACTTTGGCGCAGCGCATTAAACTGGAACCCGCCGAAGGTACCCGGGCCAAACGACGAGGTATATATAAACTCTCCGCCCGAGCAAGGTCCGGTAATTGATTACAACGTAACCGTTCTTGACATCAGCGGCCCCAGATACGACTCAGACAGCAATCAGGGAATGCACATATTGGGCGGAACTGTGCGCATCAACGGCAGATGGGAGTTCGGCAATCGCGGCAGCGGAACCGCTGTCATCAATATCGGCGGCAACAATCCCGACGTTACTGTCCAAAATGAGATACGGCACCGTGAAGGAAAAGCAGAGATTTATATAAGCGGCGCAGCAAGCCTTACCTGCAACGATAGGATGCGACTGGCTGACTTCGGCTCTGCCACCCTTGACATAAACGGCGAGCCTAAAATCATTATTGCCGGTGATTTGAGCGGGGGCTACGGCAGCAGCGGGTGGTTTGAAACCCGTGTCCGGGGCGGCAGCCTCACTATCGGCGGCAGTTTTCATATCGGAAACGACGGCAGCGGCATAATCGATGTTAGCGGCGGAACAGTTGATTGCCGGATTCTGAAATTGGACACACGCCCGAACGCATCGACGGGCGTGCTTAACGTGAGCGGCGGCACTATTCACGTTGAAGAAATCCTGCAGGTCAGCGACGGCAACGGCGCAGGCGAGATCAATTTGAGCGGCGGGGATGTTAACACCGGTGAATTGCGGGTTGCCGGCTGCAACGCCAATTGTATCATCAATATGACGGGCGGTTCCCTTGTTGCACGCGGCGCATTAATGGCGCCCAAGGACCCAAACGGCACGGTTACCATTCACCTTTACGGTGGAGCCATCGAGTGCGGCTCGTTCACCACCGCTGCAGCGTACGCTATGGATGTGAACGAAGGGGTATTGATAATAGACGGCAATGTGGCTGAGGCTATTCTGGCTGACGTTAATAACGGGTATATCACCCCTTGCCACACTAAGGACTACATTATGGTTGACTACAACAACGTCAAGAAGGGCAGGACGACCGTGTGGGCTGTGCCGCATTCTGAAGTCGTGCCTGACGTTGTTGGTATAAACCGGCGCGAAGCGGAGGCGGCCATTATTGATACTGACCTTGTAGTCGGCACTGTAGTTGAAGAATATAATGACATCATACCAGCAGACGAGGTAATCAGCCAGGCGCCGAATGGTGGAACGATAGTCCCACTGGGGTCTGCGGTAGAGCTTGTAGTCTCTTTAGGCCGGCCGGTTGTACCAGAGGTGGTTGGGATGACCGAAGCTGATGCGAACTCGGCGATTACCGCGGTCGATGCTCTTACAGTCGGCTCCACAGCGTATGACTACCACAACACCGTACCGGCAGGTCTTGTAATAAGTCAGAATCCGGCGGGCAACACGGCGGTGCTGATAGGCTCATCTGTTGATTTGCTCATATCATTGGGCCAGCCGGTCGTCCCTGACGTTGTGGGCAGGGCTGAGTCAGCGGCGATAGCTGCCATAGAAGCTGTTGACAATCTCACGGCGACGACGACCGACGAATACCATAACACCGTGGCTGCCAGCAGTGTAATCACGCAGAATCCAGCCGGTGGAACATCTGTACTGATTGGTTCAACGATAGTTCTGACAGTATCGTTAGGTCGGCCGGTCGTTCCGAATGTTGTTGGCATGAGCCAGGCTGATGCGACGACGGCAATCGAAGCCGTTGATACTCTTGGGGTAGGCAGCTTGACTTTGCAGTACAATGATGCCATCCCGGCTGGTGTGGTAATCAGTCAGTTCCCGGTGGGTGGTACAGTTGTGCCGGTCAGCTACAAGGTTAGCTTAACAGTCTCGCTGGGTCGGCCGGTTGTCCCGGACGTTGTTGGTGCGCCACAGGCTGACGCAGCAGCGGCTATTGAAGCTGTCGATAACCTTACGGTAGGTAATTTAGCATCGTTATACAGCAATACCGTACCGACAGGTTCGATAATCAGCCAGAACCCTGCTGGCGGAACATCGGCGCCAATTGGCTCAACTGTTGATTTGGTAATTTCCCTGGGCCGGCCGGTCGTGCCGGATGTTGTGGGAATGACCGGGGCCGACGCGACAACAGCCATTGAAGCCGTTGACAACCTTTCGGTCGGTACAATAGTTCAGCAGTTCAGTAATACGGTGGAGGCCGGTCTGGTAATAAGTCAGAATCCGGCAGGCAACGCGGCGGTACCAATCGGCTCGACTGTTGACCTTGTGGTGTCATTGGGCCGGCCTGTTGTGCCGAATGTGGTCGGTATGACCGAAGCCGAGGCGAATTCGGTAATAATTGCCATTGATAACCTCACCGTCGGGGTCGTAAATTATGAATACAGCGACACGGCGGCCCTTGGAGCCGTAATAAGTCAGAATCCAGCAGGCAATACGGCAGTATTCATTGGTTCATCAGTTTCCCTTTCGGTGTCGTTAGGCCAGCCCATTGTGCCGAACGTGGTGGGTATGAATGAGGCGGAGGCGAATTCGGTTATTACCGCGGTTGATAATCTTACGGTGGGCGCGGTAACCTATGAGTATAACAATACGGCAGCCGCAGGTAATGTTATCAGTCATAATCCATCCGGGGGGAGCGCGGTGTCAATTGGTTCAAGCGTTGACCTTGTAGTCTCGTTAGGTCAGCCGATTGTGCCGGACGTCGTCGGTATGAACGAGACTGACGCAAATTCATCCGTCACTTCCGTTGATAACCTTGCGGTCGGCACTGTAACTTACCAGTACAATGACACAGTTACCGCGGGCAGTGTAATCGGGCAGAACCCGGCCGGTAACACAGCCGTACCTATAGGCTCGCTGGTCAACCTTGTGGTGTCATTGGGCCGGCCTGTTGTGCCGAACGCGGTCGGTATGACCGAAGCGGAGGCGAATTCGGTTATCACTGCCATTGATAACCTTACGGTCGGGGCGGTAACTTATGAATACAGCGATACGGCGGCTGTGGCAACCATAGTAAGTCAGAATCCGGCGGGCAATACGCCGGTGCTCATCGGTTCATCAGTTTGGCTTGTGGTGTCGTTAGGCCGGCCCGTTGTGCCGAACGTGGTGGGCATGAATGAAGCCGATGCGAATTCAGTTATTACTGCGGTTGATAATCTTACGGTGGGCAACCCGACTTATGAATACAGCGACACGGTAACAGCAGGACTCGTAATCGCACAAATTCCGGTCGGCAACACAGCGGTGCCAATCGGCTCATCCGTGCACATAGTGGTGTCGTTAGGCCAGCCAGTCGTACCGGACGTAGCAGGTATGACGGAGGGTGATGCGAAACCAGCCATTACCGCCGTCGACAATCTTAAAATCGATGCCGTAACTTACGCATATAGCGACATTGTGCCAGCCGGACTTGTAATCAGCCAGAATCCGGGGGGCGGCGCGTCTGTGCCGGTCGGCTCATCTGTATATCTTTTGGTGTCCCTGGGCCAGCCGGTCGTGCCGGACGTAGTGGGTATGATTCAAACCGATGCAGGCGAAGTTATTACAACTACTGCCCTTTTGGTTGGCGCGATAGCTTACGAATACAGCGACATCGTTCCGGCCTATGTTGTAATTAGCCAGACCCCTCCTGCCGGCACGCCGGTACCCACAGGCTCAACTGTCGACCTTATAGTTTCATTGGGCCGGCCGGTAACGCCGGAGGTCGTCGGCATGACTGAGGCGGAGGCAAGAGCCGCTATCGAAGCAGTTGATAATCTGACTGTCGGCAGTGTTACCGAGCAGTACAGCAACACAGCAGCCGCCGGGCTTGTAATCAGTCAGGACCCGACCGGCGGCACAACTGTCGCAATCGGCTCATCCATCGATCTATCAGTCTCGTTAGGCCGGCCGGTAGTACCAAACGTCATCGGCATGAGCGGGGCCGACGCAACGACCGCTATCGAAGCGGTTGATAACCTTACGGTAGGTACGGTAACTCAGCAATACAGCATGGCAGCTGCCGGTCTTGTAATCGGTCAGGACCCTGCCGGCAGTACGGCGGTATCGATTGGGACAACGGTCCATTTATTGGTCTCGTTAGGTCGGCCGGTGGTGCCGAACGTTATCGGGCAATCCGAGGCCGATGCAGTGGCCGCCATACAAGCCCTCGACAGTCTCAAAGCCACTGTGACTTACATATACCACGAGACTGTGCCGGAAGGCAACGTAATCAGCCAGGACCCTGTCGAAGGCACCGTGGTTGACATCGGTACTACAGTGAGAATTGTAGTATCAGCAGGCAAGCCTACGTTGACGGACCTGGGCGGTTACAGGCTGGTCGAACTGCAGAACAATGATGGCGGCTGGGACCGGCCGTTAAACGACGGCGACCCCAATAGCGCCAGTGACCCCTACACATTCGCATCGGGAGCGATGGGTCTGGCCCAGGCGTACCGACAAAGTCGTCAAACCAACGAGCCGGTCATGCGGGCGGCTCTGGAAAAAGCAGGCAAATTCCTGACAAGAAAAGTTCATAACTTTGTGAGCGGCGATGGAGCCCTGGCGGTTGAACTTGACAGAATTCTGGGCGGCACGGTCCACCGAGCTTATGTCAAAGCAAACTTTTACGACAAGCTGGCGGCGGGGACCTTTGCCGACGCAAGAAGCGGGCTTTTTGACTGTAACACGGCCGAATACGTTCAGGCTCAGCGCGCCCGTTATACCGGCACCTCGGCCAACCTGGCAGCCTGGGACCTTGGGCTGGGCCTCTACAACGCCCAAATTATCGGCGCAAGTACGGCTGAGTGGATTGCCGGCGTGAAGGCTGAAATCGAGGAGATGGACGGGAACCAGCCGTACGATGTTCTCGGCCTGGCAGGGGCTCTGCTCGGTTTGGCAGTTGCGGGCGAGGATTTTGACCCCCAAACGGGAGAACATGCGGCAGCCTCAAGCCTAAGCGACCTGGCGGAGGTTCTGGCGGGTTATCAGCTGGGCACAGGAGGTTTTACGTGGTGGGGAGTATTCATGGAGCCGGGGGTGGACGAGACGGTCCGGGAAACCGTTTGTGCTTTGATGGCCCTAAGCAAGTTCGACAGGACCGTTCACTTGAGCGAAATCGCTGCAGCAAGCGCTTACCTGCAGAATGCGCAGCTTGCAACCGCCGGCTGGGAAAACTACACCGGTTCCGTTGAGGGCGAGAACAATGAGATTACGGGTGAAACTCTAACGGGAATTGCAGCAGGCATACCTATGTGGGGCGACTTTGACAAAGACGGCGACGTGGACCTTGCGGACTTTGCTCTATTCGCCTCGGCCTGGATGACCGCGGACGGAGATACGCAATGGAATCCCGACTGTGACATCGGGGTTCCTTATGATAATTCTGTAAATATACTGGACCTGGCGGTATTTGCGGACAACTGGCTGACAGGCATCAAATAGCGGCCTATTCCAAACGCAGTTGAAAATGAACGGGACGACGAGCATCATGCACGAACTCTTCTTTCGGCGCATCTGCGCTGCTTACGGGCAGGCGTCAAGAGAATATACGCTTTCAGTAAGTCCGAGAATACCGACAAATCAATGGCGGCTCGACAGGCTGTGTTCTTTTAACGGTCCGCCTTCAACTATGCTCATACACCTCGGAACTGGCACCCGACTATTTATGGGGCCGCGGAATAACGCCTTTTTTAAATTTCTTCGTTCCTAAAGCGACGCATTTATTAAGCCGAACTCTAAACTCGGGAACGGTCCAAAGCTTCACCGAAGGGATAAGGAACCAGATACCGTGGACGACAAGGATCGACATAGAAGATTGCGTCTGCTTGCGAGAAGGCTCAACAAAGAACGCAAAAAACAGGCAAAACAAATAGATATACTCTGCAATGACCTCATTGCCGCGCAAAGAGACTTTATCAAGAGACTGGATACCGTCAGTTTCACGGCGAATTTCTATGAGTCAATCATCGGACCGACGGACTTGTGCGGTCTTTTACACACTGCCAGCGAACTTGTGCAGGATGAAATCCCCGATGTAAATGCTGCCTTCTTTTTGCGCAGGCAGGAGACCTTCGAACTACACGTATTCGAAAGCGGACCGCCAAACACCCTGCAGAAACAGGACTTGGAGACTTGTTTCACCGCGGAGGTGGCGGCCAACATCTGCAAGTCGAACAAGACATGCTCTCTGGATGACATGTTTGCGATGGGTCTGGAGGGCAACTTAGTCAGCCTGAACAAAATCGCTGCTGCGACAATTCCGCTTGGCCAGCTCGGCTCGTCATTGGGGTTCATATTCATTTACCGCCCGTCACAAAAGAAATTCACTGCCGAGGAGCTGAAAAATGTAATGGCAATAGCCCCGGGACTGTCCCGAGCCATACAGTCCTGTCAGGTACTTTCTCACTCCACGCAGTAAAGCTAACACTGGCGGCCGGAATCGGCTCCCGCGCAAGTATGGGTAAATGCGCGCATATGCTTGTAAGTAGTTACGTACATCGCACAAGCAATTTCAGGACAGGCAGCAATTTTTTAGATTTGGTGGGGTGGACTGCCTAATCTCTTAGGTTATTGATGAGAACCTGGTATAATATCAGCCTATAAAATTTTATGCAGGAATCGAAAGAATGGCCCAAACAAGACCATATCCGCAGATATCAAATCTGCATAATTGCGCCGTAGTTGTCGCACATCCTGACGACGAGACCCTCTGGGCGGGAGGCACGATGCTGTTGCATCCGGAAGTAAGGTGGACAGTGGTCACGCTTTGCAGAGCGAGTGACCAGGAACGGTCGTCCAAGTTTTTCCTCGCCCTTGAAAACCTTAACGCCGCAGGGGTGATGGGCGATCTCGACGACGGCCCGGAGCAGCTGCCGCTGCCGGACCGCGAAGTCCAGAAAACAATACAATCGTTGTTGCCTCCGAGCAAATTCGACCTTATTATTACTCACGGCCTCTGGGGCGAGTACACACGGCATCGCAGACACGAAGAAACAGGTAAGGCAGTTTTAGCACTGCGAAAGACGGGTGAGCTGTCCGCCGGCCAGATATGGATGTTCGCTTATGAAGACGGGGGAGGGCGGTATTTGCCCCGAGCCGTCCGCGATGCGGATGTACGGGTAAGGGTGCCCGCGGAGATTTGGCAGGAAAAGTACAAGATTATCACTCAGATTTATGGCTTTGGCCCCGATAGTTTCGAGGCCAAAACCACTCCGCGTGAAGAGGCTTTTTGGTGCTTTGGAGGGGAAGATAACGCTCAAAGACAGTCGAATAAACAGGAGTCGAAAAAATGAAAGTGTTGTTGTTATACGATTATCCGCCCTCTCCGGCGGGCCTGGCGACGCAAGGAAACCTGCTTCACCGAGGTCTGGAAGAGCTCGGCGTCGAAGTCCATTCGGTGCACTTCGAATCGGCGCAGGAAAAAGAGTGGTACTACCGGTGGTTCGAACCGGATGTTGTAGTTGGGGTGGGCTATTGGGGACATACGCCGCATCTGGTGCTTCACCCCCAGCGATATGGCGTACAAGCTGTACCGTGGCTGGTAGCTGATGGTTATATGGGCGATTACTACGAAATTCTCGAAGCGCTCCCGCTTATCCTGGTCACGTCAAGATGGGTTAAGAAAGTTTACGTGCGAGACGGACTCAGCGGAAAAAATATCGAGGTGCTTCCCGTAGGCTGCGACACGGATTCCTTTATTCCGCGCGACAAGAGCGACCCAAAGGTGGCCGCTGTTCGCGAGACACTGGGGGTTGCGCCCGACCAGATAATGATTCTTACAATAGGAGGAGACGCAACATCCAAAGGGGCCCAGGAGGTTATGCAGGCTCTGGCCATCAATGATAAAGAGGCCCCGGACTGGAAGTATGTGTGCAAGGTTTGGCCTCAGCCTCGAACACGGCAGCAGAACCTGGTTGACCTGCAATTGGCAACGCAGCTGGGTATCGAAAAAAATGTGGTCTTTACGACGAACGTCATCTCTCGAGATTTTATGCCTTACCTGTTAGCCGCATGCGATATTTATGCCGCACCATCGCGATTGGAGGGTTTCGGCATGATTCAGGTTGAAGCGGGCGCCTGCGGCAAGCCGGTCGTGGGGATAAGAGCCATGGGGATGCTTGATACCATGGTTCACGGCCAAAACGCATTTTTGGCCGGCGTGGCACAAGAGGTCAGGCTGAAGGAAACGACACTGGACCAGGAGTCCGGCCACGAGCCGGGACATCGGGTGGTGTTTAAGAGGCCCCGAACCGTTGACTACCGTGCCAGTGTGCACGACATCGCAAACTATCTTATGGATTTGATGGCGGACCCGGAACTGCGAAAGAAGATGGGCGAAGCGGGAAGAAAACGTGCCGTGGAGAATTACGACTATCGTGTTGTAGCCAAGAAATTTGTCGATATAATCGGGGAGCGGCTGGGGATTTCGTAGTGGAAAGACGTAATAAGGCTTTGACTGAACAGGCGAAACAGGCCGCCTTGAAGGTACTGCTTCATAACGCGCATGGCCCCTGCCGAGGCCTTCCGCGAGCTGCGGGGTGGGGCTACCCTGAGCCGTATACGCGCGATATCATGATTTCTTCTCTCGGCATATTGGCTACGGGAAATAAAAGCCTGATAAAATCCCTTCGCCGGGCACTGGAGACCGCAGCCCAGAATCAAAGTCGGCTGGGCCATATTCCTTCGCTCGTTCATGATCGGGACGACCGCGGCGCCAGCGATTGCACGCCGCTGTTTCTTATGGCTTTGGCCATCTTCCGGAAAGTAACCGGCGAATCGGATTTTCTGCAGCAAGCGGTGGACAAAGCCATGCGGTGGATGGAATATCAAAGCCCGTCGGATCGAGTCATTGTGACCCAATTGCCTACGAGCGACTGGCGCGACGAACAGTGGGTTTTGGGATACGGGCTGTTTGTAAACACGATAGTCTACACTTACTTGCGTCTTTTTGGCCAAAACGACCGCGCCTCAATGCTCCGAGAGGCAATGGGCCGATTCACCGTCAAAGGTGACCGGCAAAACCGGCACGTGCACGAGGGTTTGGTCTTGAGGCACAAACCGTATTATGCGCTGTGGTCTTACAAAGTTTACAGAAGCGAGCGGTTCGACCTGCTGGGCAATAGCGTTGCGATTCTTTCGGGTATTGCGTCTCATACCAGGGCGGATTCACTTGTTTCGTGGGTGGAAACAGAGTGCCATTCTTTAAGAAAAAACGAGGAATTGGCCGTCAACCTGCCGCCCAATCTTTTCCCCTATATCAGGCCCGGAGACCCAGACTGGCTTCCGAGATATGAGCGGTATAACCAACCCGGAGAATACCACAACGGGGGAATATGGCCTTTCGTGTGCGGGTTCTACATTGCGGCTTTGGTAGCCGCCGGAAGGTATCAGCTCGCTCAACAAAAGCTTGTTGCTCTTAGCGAACTGGTCAAACCCGCCCGCCAGGCAAATGTGGAATTCGGTTTCAACGAATGGTGCAGAGCCCAGGATGGGACACCCCAGGGCGAGGATTGGCAAAGCTGGACGGCCGCGATGTACCTCTATGCGGCTACATGCGTAGAACAAAAACGGACCCCCTTTTTTGATGAGATCCGTGATTGAGTTACCGGTATGCATAGAAAGCGATGCAGCTTACCCAAGCCGGTGCGCAAAACGGCGCTGTAATCCGGCCTAGGAGTCTGTAACTTATAAGATGCAGGCATAGTGGTTTTTTTGCCGATATGAATAAAAAAAGTCGGTAAGGAGACCACAAAATGCAAAAGAAATATGTAGTAGAATTGACAAGTGAAGAACGAATACAAC
>Ga0307377_10003079_pt1 | contig 19102 bp, 19 predicted proteins | sample TR3MG_FD_202535 | JGI IMG/M metagenome (GOLD analysis project Ga0307377, IMG submission 202535) | Soil microbial communities from Risofladan, Vaasa, Finland - TR-3 | ecosystem: Environmental > Terrestrial > Soil > Coastal area > Acid sulfate soil | place: Finland: Risofladan, Vaasa | collected... | reverse complement strand
AGATGCCGTTCGACTTGGTCGCCGAGGTGATCTCCTTGCGCGGGCGCGTCATCGCCAGTTCGAACGCGAACTTCATGATCCGGTCCACGCCCTTGCGCGTGAAGGTGGAAACCTGCTGCGCCATTTCACGCTCGGTGCCCTCGAACAGGCGCCCGCCCATTGACGAGTATTCGCCTTCGGTGTTCTCGCGCACCACGTAGTAGTCGATGTCTCCCACTTTGCGCCCGGCGAGCGGGCAGCTCACGCCGGGCATCAGCCGCACCGGGCGCAGGTTGACGTACTGGTCGAACTCGCGCCGGAACTTGATCAGAGAATCCCATAGCGAGACGTGATCCAGCACCTTCGCCGGCCAGCCGGTGGCGCCGAAGAAAATGCAGTCGTGGCCGCCGATTTTGTCCTTCCAGTCCGGCGGCATCCACCAGCCGTGCTTGTCGTAGTTGTCGCAGCTCCAGTCGAAGTGATCGAAGGCGAGCGCGAGCCCGAACTTGCGCGCCGCCGCGTCCAGGGCGCGCACGCCCTCGGGCATGACCTCCTTGCCGATGCCGTCACCGGCGATGACGGCTATATGGTGTTTCTTCATGGTTGCCTTTCAGAATTATCGAAGCGCAGGGCGGTTGAGCGCGTGGCGCGCCAATCGGATCGAGCGAAATCAACGGAACTGGCGTGATTTTACTTCATCGCGCGAATGGTCTGGTTTTTTGGCTTGGCTGTGGCCATAATCCCTTCCTGTTGTCTCTTGCGCCATACAGGAATTCGAGGAACATACCGATGCACGCGATCGAAGACTACGAGGTCTATGCCATCCGCTATGCGACGCTGGCGCGCAAGGCGGCGGACAATTTCATCGGCGGCGATCCGCACGAGGATGGCAGCCCGCTCGACTATTTCGTCTGGCTCGCGCGCAGCCCGTCGCGTACGTTTGTCATCGACACCGGATTCGATGCGCGCGTGGCCGAGCGCCGCGGGCGCAGCATGCTGCTGGCCCCCGATATAGGGCTGAGCCGCCTCGGCGTGCTCGCGGACGAGGTGCGCGATGTGATCATCACCCATCTGCACTACGACCACGTCGGCAATTTCGCGCTGTTTCCGCAGGCGCGCTTCCATCTGCAGGACAGGGAAATGCAGTTCGCCACCGGGCGCCACATGACGCAGCCCATTTTTTCGCACGCCTACGAGGTGGAGGAAGTGGTCGGCATGGTGCGCGAGGTGTACAAGGGCAGGGTGGTGTTTCATGACGGCGACGCCGAGCTCGCGCCGGGGCTGTCGCTGCATCGCATCGGCGGACACACCATGGGCATACAGTCGGTGCGCGTGCACACACGCATCGGCTGGATCGTGCTGGCCTCGGACGCCACCCACCTTTACGCCAATATGGACCAGGTGCGGCCGTTTCCGATCGTGCATGACGTCGGCGCAATGGTGGAGGGCTACCGCCGCTTGCGCGAGCTCGCCGACGACGCGCGCTACGTCGTGCCGGGGCACGATCCGCTGGTGATGCAGCGCTATCCCGCGGCTGCTCCCGGCCTGGAGGGCGTGGCGGTGCGCCTGGACGCCGAGCCGCGCGCGCAGTAATCGACAAAGCCCCCGCCCCGCCGTGAATCTCATTGCGCTCGAGACTTCCACCGAATACTGTTCGCTCGCCGTGTCGCGCGGCGCGCAGCTGTTCGAGCGCAGCTTCCATGCCGGGCAGCGGCACTCGGAGCTCGCATTGCCCGCATTGCGCGAACTGCTGCAGCAAGCGGAACTGGACATACGGGACGTGCAGGGCATCGCCTACGGCGCGGGGCCGGGGTCGTTCACCGGGCTGCGCATCGCCTGCGGCCTGGCGCAGGGGCTGGCGCTGGCGCACGGTCTGCCGGTAGCGGGCATCGGCACGCTGCTCGCGCTGGCGCAGGACTGCGGCGGCGACAGGGTGATCGCCTGCCTCGATGCCCGCATGGGCGAGGTGTATCATGCCGCGTATTGCAGAAGCGGCAACAAATGGATCGAAATGCACGCGCCTGCGCTGTATAAGCCCGATCAGGTGCCCCCTGTCGACGGCGCGGGCTGGGTCGGTTGCGGCAGCGGTTTTCGCGCGCACGGCGCGGCGCTGGCGCAGTGTTACCGCGGCAAGCTGTCGCGCACCGATGCCGATGCGGTGCCGGGTGCGGTCGCGATGCTGCGGCTCGCGGCGCCTGTGTTCGCCGCGGGCGAGGGGCTCGACGCCGCCGCAGCCGCGCCGCTGTATGTGCGCGACAAGGTGGCGCTGAAATCGAGCGAGCGATGAGCGCCGTACTCAAACCTGTGCTCGAATTGCGCCCGATGGCCGAGTCCGATCTGCCGGCGGTGATAGCGATCGAAAACGCGGTCTACGCTTTTCCCTGGACGCAGGGCAATTTCCGCGATTCGCTCGCCGCGGGCTACAGCTGCTGGATCTACCTGCGCGACGATAGTCTGATCGGCTATGGCGTACTGATGCCGGGGCCGGACGAGGCGCATCTGCTCAACCTCAGTATCGCCGCGGACTGCCAGGGGCAGGGTTATGGCGGCCTGTTGTTGCTGCGTCTGTGCGATATCGCGCGCGCGGGCGGTTCGCGGCGGATCTTCCTCGAAGTGCGGCCGTCCAACCCAGCGGGCCTGCGGCTGTACGCGCGCCATGGATTCCGCCAGGTAGGTCTCAGGCGCGGATACTATCCCGCGCCGGGCGGCCGCGAGGACGCGCTTATTTTCAGCTTGCAGCTATGAACCCGCGCCGGGAATTGTTTCTCGAGGAAATGGGATTGACGCCGCTTTGGCGGCGCAGGAACAGAGAGGCGCCGCATGAGGCGCCCGAGGTGCAAATGCCTGCTCCGCCCCGAGAGGCGAGCCGCGACGACGCTGCGCCGCAGCCTCCGCGGCACACTGCGCCTGCTGCGGACGAGCGCGCCGCAGCCATCGCGCGCATGGATTGGACCGCGCTCAAGGCGGCAGTCGCCGCGTGCACCGCCTGCGGCCTGCGCAAGACATGCAAACAGACCGTGTTCGGCGTCGGCGACGAGCAGGCGGACTGGCTGCTCGCGGGCGAGGCGCCGGGGGCGGAGGAAGACGCGCGCGGCGAGCCCTTCGTCGGCCAGGCGGGAAAGCTGCTCGACGCCATGCTTGCCGGCATCGGTCTGAAGCGCGGCGAGGATGTCTACATCGCCAACGTGCTCAAATGCCGGCCGCCGGGGAACCGCAACCCCGAGGCGGCGGAAGTGGCGCAGTGCGCGCCGTTTCTTGCGCGCCAGGTCGAGCTGATACGCCCGAGGCTGATCCTCGCCATGGGTCGCTTCGCCTGCCAGACGCTGCTCGACACCGATGCGAGCATCGCTTCGCTGCGTGGACGCGTGCACCGCTATCGGGGCGTGCCGCTGATCGTCAGCTATCACCCGGCCTACCTGTTGCGCAACCTGCCGGACAAGGCGAAGGCATGGGAAGACCTGTGTTTTGCCCGCCGCACCATGGCTGACCTGCGCCAACAAGCCGAAAACCGTGCGCCGGCCAAAACTTGACTACGGCCAGGGGATATTTTTTGTCCGTAATATGCCGATTCGCTTGATGCACTAGCATACTGGGCGCAGAATATGCGCGTGTGCAAGCGTGATTTGGCGGCAAACCGCTAACTTCAACCTAACAGGCTTAGCAGCCGGAGGTACGACAAATTGGCAAAACCCAACTACCAGTACGAAAAGCGCCAGAAGGATCTGGCGAAAAAGAAAAAACAGGAAGAAAAGCGGCTGCGGAAGCTGGAAAAACACGCTGTTGCGACCGCGGATAACCCGGATCAGGCCCCGAGCCAGGTTCCGGCGCCCGAAAGCGGAGAAAATTCCTAGGCGAACGACGTCTACGGACGCGCGCCCGCTACCTTTAGGACGGGTTCCCCGCCAGGCAGTCTCCTCCGGGCAGAGGATTTCGCCCGAACGCCTGCAAAGAAAACGCTGTTAATAGCAGTTGTCGCCATTTCCTTACTGCGCCAGACGCCCTATAATCGCGCCCTGCGTCTGCCTCCGACTCCTCGCGATCCATGGTGTACGACCGATATTCGCCGAACGGCGCGGATTCCAACGTTGTGACATGTAAATGCAATGCAGTCGCATATACTATTGATGCAGCGCAAAATCGACGCGCACGCCTAAGGCTACACTGCTCTGCCATAGCGCGAAATTTGTGGACGAGAAATTTGAATAGGCATTGCGGTAATGCTTGAAGCGATAGAACTAGAGTGTATCCGTGGCGAGCGGCGGCTGTTCAGCGGCCTGAGCTTCGGGCTCGGTAGCGGCGAGCTGCTGCGCGTGGTCGGCGCCAATGGCAGCGGCAAGACCAGCCTGCTGCGCATTATGTGCGGCCTGGTTGCGCCGAGCGCCGGGGAGCTGCGCTGGCAGGGCAGGTCGATCCGCGCCGAGCGCGAGGAATATTCGCGCAACCTCGTCTATATCGGCCATCTCAACGCGCTGAAAGACGATCTCACGGCGCTCGAAAACCTGCAGGTCGCGGCGGCACTCGCGGGAATGCCGGCCGACGCCGCACGCATGCTGGCCGCGCTCGACTGCTTCGGCGTTGCGCATTGCGCCGAGTTGCCAGCCAAAGTGCTGTCGCAGGGGCAACGCCGCCGCGCGGCATTGTCGCGGCTGGCGCTTTCGGCTGCGGTTCCGCTGTGGATACTCGATGAACCATTTTCCGCGCTGGATGTCGCAGCAGTGGTGGAACTGGAGCGCCTGCTTGCCGCACATCTCGCCTCCGGCGGGATGGTGGTGCTGACGACACACCAGGAGGTACAGGTGGTGGCGCAGGCGGTGCTGCGCGTCGATCTCGATCTGCATGCTGCGGCGCTGCTGGCCGCATGATCAGGGCGCTCGCCTGGGTACTGCGGCGCGACCTGCTGCTGGCATTTCGGCGTCGCGGCGACGTAGTCAATGCGCTGGTGTTTTTCGTCATCGTGGTGAGCTTGTTTCCGCTGGGCGTCGGCCCGGAGCCGAACCAGTTGCGCGGCATGGCGCCGGGCGTGCTGTGGGTGGCGGCGCTGCTCGCCTGCATGCTGTCGCTGGCGCGGCTGTTCGCACCGGATCATCAGGACGGAACGCTGGAGCAGATGCTGCTGGCGGGCGAACCACTGGTCGTTCTGGTGATGGGCAAGGTGATATCGCATTGGCTGGTATCGGGATTGCCGCTGGTGCTGATCGCACCGCTGCTGGGCCTGCAATTCGACCTCCCCGGCAATGCGCTCGCGGTACTGGGCGTGTCGCTGCTGTTGGGCACGCCGGTACTGAGCCTGATCGGTGCGGTCGGCGCGGCGCTGACCCTGGGCGTGCGCGGCAGCGGCGTGCTGGTCGCGCTGCTGGTACTGCCGCTGTTCGTGCCGGTGCTGATTTTCGGCGCCGGCGCGGTCGGTGCGACGGTTGCGGGCACGGGGGCCGAGGCTCATTTTTTACTGCTCGGTGGATTTCTGGCGTTGTCGGTGGTGCTTGCCCCTTGGGCGTGCGCCGCTGCCCTGCGCATAGCGATGGAATGAAATGGCAATGAGCAAGTCGAGACGATTTAGCCTGTATTATTTTTCCTCGCCGCAGAGCTTCTATCCGCTCGCCGGCGCGCTGCAACCGTGGTTCGCCGCGCTGGCTGTATTGCTGTGCGCCGTGGGCCTGTATATCGGCTTTTTCGTCGCCCCCACCGACGCGACGCAGGGCGAGGTCTACCGCATCATTTTCATCCATGTTGCGGCGTCGTGGATGTCGATGTTTCTCTATCTGGTGATGGGGTTCTGGTCCGGCGTCGGACTGGTGCTCAACACGCGGCTGTCGTCCATGGTGGCGACCGCGCTGGCTCCGACCGGCGCCCTGTTCACCTTCCTTGCCTTGTGGACCGGCTCGTTTTGGGGCAAGCCGACCTGGGGCACCTGGTGGGCTTGGGATGCACGTATGACTTCCGAATTGATTCTGCTGTTCCTATACATAGGATTCATGGCGCTGCAGTCCGCGATCGACGATCAGCGCCGGGCCGACAAGGCGGGTGCGGTGCTCGCGCTGGTGGGCACGATCAACATCCCGATCATCTATTTCTCGGTGAAATGGTGGAGCACCCTGCATCAGGGCGCGTCGGTAAGTCTGACCAGCGCGCCGACGATGGCAAAGACGATGTTGCTTGGCATGCTGATCATGGCGCTCGGTTTTTGGATGTATAGTATCGCCGCCACGCTGGCGCGGGTGCGCTGCGTAATTCTCGAGCGCGAACGCCATACCGATTGGGTCGAAGCGGAAATAGGCAGGCAAACAACATGAACTGGGGAAGCTGGCAGAATTTTGTTGCCATGGGTGGCTATGGCTTCTACGTTTGGGGGGCTTACGTTGTCACCTTGATCGCTCTTGTGGCCGAGATTGTGGGGCTGATCATGCGCCGGCGCGGCGTGATCGAGCGTTTGGCCAAGTATTACGCGGCGCGAAGGAGAAATAATGAAAGCGAGGCATAAGCGGTTTGTTTTGGTCGGGGTCGGAGTCGCCGGGCTGGCGCTCTCCGCCACTCTGGTGCTTTCCGCTTTCCAGAAAAACCTGGTGTTCTTCTATACACCAACCCAGGTTTTCAAAAAGGAGGCGCCGATCGGCAAGGACTTTCGCATCGGCGGCCTGGTGGAAAAAGGCAGCCTCAAGCGCGAGGCCGATGGCGTGACCGTAGATTTCGTGGTGACCGATACGGCGAGGAGCATTCCGGTGCACTACCGCGGTATCCTGCCCGACCTGTTTAAAGAGGGCAAAGGTGTGGTGACCGAGGGCAAACTCGGACCCGACGGCACGTTCCACGCCACGGAGGTGTTGGCCAAGCACGACGCAAACTACATGCCGCCGGAGGCGCGCGACGCAATCAACGAAGCAAAAGCCGCGAACACGTCGCAGTCGCTGGTGATGCCCAAAGGAAAATAATGATTCCCGAACTCGGACAATTCGCTTTGGTTCTCGCGCTTTGCATCGCACTGGTGCAAAGCATCGTCCCGCTGGTCGGAGCGGCGCGCGGAAATGCCGCATGGATCGCGGTGGCACGGCCGGCGGCGCAGGCGCAGTGCCTGTTCATCGTGTTTGCTTTCGGTTGCCTCACCTATGCTTTCGTCTCCAACGATTTTTCGGTGATCTATGTGGCCGAACATTCCAACACGGAACTGCCGCTCGCCTATCGCGTTGCCGCCGTGTGGGGCGGGCACGAAGGTTCGCTGCTGCTGTGGACCATGATGCTGGGCCTGTGGATGTTTGCGGTGAGCATTTTCAGCCGCAGCCTCCCCGAGGAGATGGTCGCCCGGGTGCTCGGCGTGATGGGGATGATCGCCATCGGATTCCTGCTGTTCATGCTGCTCACCTCTGATCCGTTCACACGGCTGCTGCCGGCGGCGGCGAACGGGCGCGACCTCAACCCGCTGCTGCAGGACCCGGGCATGGTGTTTCACCCACCCATGCTCTATATGGGCTATGTTGGCTTCTCCGTGGCGTTCGCATTTTGCATGGCCGCGCTGATCGATGGCCGGCTCGACGCCACTTGGGCGCGCTGGATGCGTCCCTGGACCACCGTCGCATGGTCCGTTCTCACGCTGGGCATCGCGCTTGGCAGCGCTTGGTCGTACTACGTGCTGGGCTGGGGCGGCTGGTGGTTCTGGGATCCGGTGGAGAATGCCTCGTTCATGCCCTGGCTGGTCGGAACGGCTCTGGTGCATTCGCTGGCCGTGACCGAAAAACGCGGGGCGTTCAGAAGCTGGACCGTGTTCCTCGCGATCCTCGCGTTTTCGCTGAGTTTGCTCGGTACGTTCCTGGTGCGCTCCGGAGTGCTCACCTCGGTGCATGCCTTTGCGGTCGATCCGAAGCGCGGTATTTTCATCCTCGCCTTCCTCGCGGTGGTGGTGGGCGCGTCGTTTTCACTGTTCGCATGGCGCGCCTCCAAAGTCGGCCTGGGCGGGCGCTTTGCGATGGTGTCGCGCGAGTCGATGCTGCTCACGAATAACGCGCTGCTGCTGGTAGCCGCAGGCGCGGTGCTGCTGGGCACGCTCTATCCGCTGGTGCTCGATGCGCTCAATTTGGGCAAGATTTCAGTCGGACCGCCTTATTTCGATGCCGTATTCGTGCCGCTGATAGCACCGGCGCTGTTTCTTATGGGAATCGGGCCGCTCGCGCGCTGGAAGAAGGCCAGCGCGCCCGACCTCGCGCTGCGCCTGCGTTGGGCTCTGGCGGTGAGTTTCGTAGCTGCGATCGTTGTGCCGTTGCTCATGGGCCATTGGAGCAGCATGGTCGGCTTCGGCATTTTCCTCGCAAGCTGGATCACCGCGTCTTCCCTTGTCAGCTTCAAGGCGCAGTTCGCGCATGTGCCCAAAGGACAGGTCGTCGCACGGCTGGCGCAGCTGCCGCGCAGCTATTACGGCATGATTCTGGCTCATCTCGGGGTGGCCATGTTCATCGTCGGCGTGGCGCTGGTGAAGGGATATGAAGTCGAATCCGACGTACGCATGGATGTCGGCGATACCGCGCACCTGCATGACTACACCTTCCGCTTTGCCTCGATCGACAAGGTGAACGGGCCGAATTACACCGCGGATCGCGGCACCATCGTGGTGACGCGCGGCGACAAGCACGTGGTGACGCTGCATCCGGAAAAGCGCGTGTATACCGTGCAGAACATGCCGATGACCGAAGCGGCGATCGACGCGGGCTTTTTCCGCCACCTGTATGTTGCGCTGGGCGACCCGCTTAGCCCGACGTCCTGGGTCGTGCGCCTCTATTACAAGCCCTTCGTCAGCTGGATTTGGGGCGGCTGCCTGCTGATGGGCATCGGCGGCCTGCTCGCTGCCTTCGACCGGCGCTATCGCGTGAGGGCGCGCGCGGCGGCGGCAAGAGCGGTCGCTGTGGCGGGTCTCAACCCCACCGCCGCGCGCTGATCATGCTGCGCGCACGTTTTCTGCTCCCGCTCGCGGCCTTCGCGGTCTTTGCTGCGGTCATCGCGGTGCTCGGCGTTGGTCTGACGCTGGATCCGCGCTTGGTGCCCTCGCCGCTGATCAACAAGCCCGCGCCGGCGTTCACGCTGCCGGAACTGGAGCATCCGGACAAGACCTTTTCGAAAAAAGATATGCTGGGCAAAGTGTGGTTGCTCAATGTGTGGGCCTCCTGGTGCGTTTCCTGCCGCGAAGAGCACAGCACGGTCCTGGCGCTTTCGAGCAGCGGCGTGGTGCCGGTGATCGGGCTCAACTACAAGGACGAGCGCGCCGACGGTCTCAGGTATCTGGCGCGGCTGGGGAATCCCTATCAGGTGATCGCATACGACCACGACGGCCGCGTCGGCATCAATTTTGGCGTCTATGGCGTTCCAGAAACGTATGTCATCGACAAGACCGGTGTGATCCGCTACAAGTGCATCGGTCCCGTTACCCCGCAGATCGTGCGTGACAAGATCCTGCCGCTGGTCAAGGAGTTGAATCGAAATGCTTAAACTGCTCGCGCTGCTGTTGGCGCTCTTCCTCGCCGGTTCCGCGCTCGCCAAGGAGGCTGCGCCTGCCTCTCCCGATCCGGCGCTGGAAAAACGCGCCGTGGCATTGGAGAAACAATTGCGCTGCCTCGTTTGCCAGAACGAGACCATTGCCGATTCGCGTGCCGAGCTTGCGATGGACTTGAAGAAAGAGATTCGCGAGAAGCTCAAGGCGGGCATGAGCGAAAAACAGATCAAGCAATACCTGGTCGCGCGCTACGGCGATTTCGTTCTCTATAAGCCGCCGGTCATGGCGACCACGGTGCCGCTCTGGTACGGTCCGTTCGCGCTGTTGCTCGCGGCGGTGGCCGGGCTGTTCTATTACATACTGCGGCGGCGGCGATCGGTGGCAGCGCAGCCCCTGAGCGAGGCGGAACAGGCGCGTGTTCGGGCATTGCTCGATTCCTCCGAGGGGCAGCCATGACGATGTTCTGGGTGTATGCGGCGCTGTTGACGGTGGTAGCGCTCGCCTTCCTGATTACGCCGTTGCTGCGCGGTCGCGGCAGAACCGTCGCTGGCGTGTCGCGTACGGCTTCCAACCTCACCATATTTCGCGATCAACTCGCCGAACTCGACGCGGATCTGGCGGCCGGCAGCATCGATCGCGAACAGTGGGAGGCGGCCCGCGGTGATCTGCAACGCGGATTGCTGGAGGATGCCGCTACTCCCGCGGTTGCGCCGGCCGCAGCAGCTGTCAAACGCTCCACGGTGGCGGCTGTCGCCCTTGCGGTCGCGCTGCCGATCGTTGCGGTATCCGGCTATGTGGTCGTGGGCAATCCGCAGGGACTGAACCCGAGCAAGGCGAGCGCGATGGCGGGAGCCCCGCACGGGGTGACGCAGGCGCAGATCGAAGGCATGGTTGCGGAGCTTGCGCAAAGGCTGAAGTCGAAGCCGGACGATGCCGAGGGCTGGATCATGCTGGCGCGCAGCTACAGCGCTCTGGGGCGCTTCGGCGAAGCGGCAAATGCCTACGCGCAGGCCGACTCCAGGTTTAAGCTGAATGCGCAGCTGCTGGCCGATTACGCCGACAGTCTCGCCATGTCCCAGGGGCAGAGCCTGCTGGGCAAGCCCGAGGCCTTGATCCAGCGCGCGCTGAAGGCGGATGGCAACAACCTCAAAGCCCTGGCCTTGGCCGGAACGGTGGAATTCGAGAAACAGGATTTCGCCAAGGCGGCCGAATACTGGAGGCGGATATTGCCCTTGCTGCCTGCCGGTTCCGAATCGGGGGATTCGATCCGCGCCAGCATCAAGGAGGCGGAGCAGAGGCTGGGCGGAGCGCCCAAATTATCGAAAGAGACAGGGAAGGCAGGGGAGCTTGCCGCGGCGAAGTCGACAACTGCGACTACGGGAAAAGAGCGCCTCAGCGGAACCATCACGCTTGCGCCGGCACTCGCCGCGCGTGCGGCGCCGGAGGACACGGTGTTCGTGTTCGCGCGGCCGGCGAAGGGTTCGCGCATGCCGCTCGCCGTGGAGCGCGTCAAGGTGACGGATCTCCCGCTCAAGTTTTCGTTCGATGATTCGATGGCGATGAATCCGGCGGCAAAGCTTTCTGATTTTTCCGAGGTGGTGGTGGAGGCGCGTGTGTCAAAATCGGGCAACGTGATGCCCCAGCCGGGTGATTTCGACGGAGTGAGCAAGCCGGTACATCCGGGGACCAAAGGCGTGCACGTCGAGATCGCGAAGGAGATCCGCTAGGTGCTCGTTGCAAAATGATTTTTGCAACGAGCCGATATCAGGGGAGTACGAGGGGAGGGGCCACAAAGGTCTCGATCCCGCTTCCCCGGTCCCGCTGACGGGAGCTGGAACAGCCCCTCTGGGAACAACCCCCTCCGTTTTCAGACAGGCGCTAAAAGCCTGACTCAGCTCGGGTGCTTCTCGATACCGATGAGATGCAGCGAGTCCCCGCGGCTCTGGTTGTGTTTGTGCAGCCTCATTACCAGCATCATGGTGACGCACACGAAAACGCCGAATAGCGCGATGATAGTGTTGATCGCGAAATCGGCGTGGATCATCAGCGCATACAGCGCCAGCATCAGCAGGATATTCAGGTTCTCATTGAAATTCTGCACCGCGATGGAATGGCCGGAGGACAGCAGCACGTGGCCGCGGTGCTGCAGCAGCGCATTCATCGGAACGACAAAGAAGCCGGCCAGTGCCCCCACCAGGATGAGCAGGAAGTAGACCAGCGGCATCCAGGTGACGAACATCAGTGACATGACGGCGAAGCCCATGGCCACGCCGACCGGCAGGACGCGCAAGGACTGCTTCAGTGGCACCATGCGTCCAGCGAGCACCGCTCCGAGCGCGACGCCGATGGCGACGATACCCTGCAGGATCGCCCCCTCGCTCAGCGGCATCGCCAGGCTGCGTTCGGCCCACCTGAGCACGATGAACTGCAGTGTCGCACCCGCGCCCCAGAACAGGGTGGTCACGGCGAGCGAGATCTGCCCTAGCTTGTCGCGCCACAGGGTGGTGAAGCAGTTGGCGAAATTCTTGACCATGACGATCGGGTTGCGCGACTGGTGATGATAACGCGCGCCGGTATCGGGGATCCTCAGGTTGATCCCCGCCGCGATCAGGTAGAACAGCGAAATCACCAGAATCGCGGCTTCGGGTGGGCTGTTTATGCCGGTGTCGATGTGCGGCACGTCGATGGAAAGCAAGGCGGAGGAGACCCTGGGGTCGATCAGGGCGCCGCCGAGCATGGTGCCGATGATGATGGAGGCGACCGTCAGGCCCTCGATCCAGCCGTTGGCGATCACCAACTGCTGCGGTGGCAGCATTTCGGTGAGTATCCCGTACTTGGCCGGCGAGTAGGCAGCCGCGCCCAGACCGACCACTGCGTAGGAAGCGAGAACGACCTCGTGAGCGCTGATTCCGAGCGACAAAAATGAGTCGAAAAAAAACATCAGCGCGCAGCCGGCGAGCTTGACGGCGTTGGTGATGAACATCACCGTGCCCTTGGGCATGGCGTCGGCAAAGGTGCCGACGAAGGCCGCAAGTACCACGTAGGACACGGTGAAGAAGAATTTCAGCAGCGGCGTCATCCACGCCGGGCCGTGCAGTTGTACCAGCAGCGCAATCGCCGCGATGAGCAAGGCGTTGTCCGCCAGCGACGAAAAAAACTGCGCCGCCATGACGGTGTAGAAACCGCGTTTCATGTCAAATACATCAATATTTACCTATGAAACGAGAAACTTATATATTTCATTTGTGGGAGATTTGAGGGAGTTATTGTTGCTTCTGGAGGCAAAACGGCATTCGTGCACGATTTCGGAGTGCAATAATACCGCATGCATACTGCACGCGCCGAGCTAGCACTCACGACAGCCGGCGCAGCGCTTCTTGCACTTCCCGCGAGCCCCACCCGCCACACAGGAACCTAAGAATTTTACCGTGCTCCGACGTGAGTATTGGGTTCGTGCGCAGGGTCTCCGTCGCCCCGCCGTGAAAAATTGACAGCGCTCCCGCATCGCTGACCTCACATATGTAAGTGCCCCCTCAACGCACAGGTCAAACCGCATGGCGTCGGGCAGGTTGCCGTAAATCAGTTGTATTTTGAAATCAGTGGCCATCGCATCATCTCCGATGTGGCTGTCAGCGTAACAGCAGTACGTCCAGCTATGCCGCCAAATCTAGCTGCGGCCGAGCTAGGTATGCGGGACTTGTTGCGCTCAATCGAGCGCGTGCTATCTCCGCATACGCCGGGCTCAACTCGATGCCAAGAAACCGCCGCCCATGCTTGAGCGCAGCTACGCCGGTACTCCCTGCGCCGGCGAAAGGGTCGAGTACGAGGCCGCCTGCCAGAGCACCAGCGAGGACGCAAGGCTCGACCAGCTCAACAGGGAATGTCGCGAAGTGCGCGGCTGCATGGCGCGTCGGGGCTATAGTCCACACGCTGCGGCGATTGGCTCCCTTTGGGTGCGGTTTATGCATGGCGATATCACTCGCCATGTTTCCAGCAGCTACTAGCCCGGTTCCGTCATCTCTTCCTTTGAACTCGCATCCCCAAGTAGTTTTCGTTTTTTCCGCGTACGGCTGGCGAATAGCGTCAGCGTCGTAGAAGTACCACTTGCTTTTTGAGAGAAGAAAAATATATTCGTGTGCTTTTGTGCAGCGGTCTTTCACGCTCTCCGGTACGGGGTTGGGCTTGTGCCAGATAATATCTTGCCGCAGGTACCAGCCGTCAGCTTTTAGGGCAAGGGCAACGCGCCACGGCATGCCCTGCAATTGCTTGTCTGCGCTGTAGCTGTCGCCCAAGTTTAGCCAAAGCGTTCCGTCATCGCGCAGGACGCGACGTGCTTCGCGAAACACTTCAACGAGCGCTTGAAGGTAGGCTTCGGATGTCCGCTCCAGACCAATCTGTCCGGCAATGCCGTAGTCACGCAGGCCAAAGTAGGGCGGACTGGTGATGATGCTCTGAACGTGTTGGTCGGGCAGGGTCTTAAGCATGACGAGGGCGTCACCGACTGCGATAGAGAACATGTTGCGCTACTCCGTAAGCATCGGGCGAATTGCCCGGTACTTGGTGTAGGTCCCTCGCTTTAAACATTTCCCGCTCGCACAGTTTTATATTTCTTCTCACGTGAGTTCAATCTGCAGCTACTCATCTCGCGCTTCGCCGAGTTCGCAGATTTAGAACATAGAAGTTGACCCTCCCTGCGCCGGGACTGTAACCCCCTGGAAGCTCAGCGATTACCGGTTGTCCTCCACCATTCGGCGCTGCACTCACGGGCGCCGAGAACTGAAATCCTGCGACCGACTATTGTTTCCCGGAAAACCGGAGGAAATGGGCGAGGTCGGCATTTCGCAATACCGTAGCGGGGTCGCTCTGTCACGCCGTTACGCGGTTACGCATGCGTCCAGTACCCCTACGGTTGTCGTTTTCCGAGAAAATCCGCGCTTCTTCCCACGTTCTTCCGACAAATACTTCCAAGCCGACCCGTGAAAGGGCAATAGGTTGGCCTTGCTGTGTAACGCCGTAACAACGTAACGCGGTAGCTCCCCGGTGCCGTAGCGCTGTAACAGCGTTACGCCGTTACGAGCATGTCCGGTGCCCCTGCGTTTCTGGGGCGCCGAGAACTGCCGCCCTGCGGCCGGCGATTCTTCCGACCAGAGCCTCGATGTGGGGGGATGTCGACCTGGCGAAGCGCTGTTACGGTGTTGCGCCGTTACGCGTGCGTTCAGTGCCACCGCGTTTTCGGGGCATTTGCTGAGGACATTTGAGACTTAGTGCTCACTTGTTCCTAGTCTATGGTTCAGGTTCTAGCCGAATGGCCGTTAAATGACAAGCGTAAGTGGGATTTAAGCTTACACGCGCTCTTTAACAGTTTGCATCGAACAAATATCTCGCTGTGACCGGCACGGGTCGCGGCGTAGAGGTATCGAAGGACGGTCCCAGGGATAGGGTATCGCCCGAACACACAAACCATTGACCGCATGTGCGGCCAAAAAGTCCGCCGGTTATCCGTCCGGTGGCACGCACCAGGTGAATCCACTTGTCCAGCTGCGAGGTCCGTCTTAGGGCTTCAAAGAACTTTTTTGGACACCCGCTGCGGTTCTTTCGAGCCGCAGCATCACAAGGATGCTTCAATATGTCTTTAACGAATGTAATAGATTTTTTGAAACACAAGGTCGCGAGTGTAACAAAGACAATTAGTCTGCCAGACGATATCTTTACGCAAGTGATAAGCCGTGTGTCGAAACTCATCTGGCCGGAAGGAGGCTGGCAGGCCGCCGGCTACGATGAGGACTACAACTACGTAATCTTGTCCCGGAAAACGGGGCAGTTTAGACACCTCAAGCCCCGGGACCTCAACCCGAAGACGATTCGCGCCGTCCTCGGCGCTGAGTTCTGTAAGAAATACTGCCGGAGATTAGACCCAGAGACTCAGCAATGGGTGGAAGACTACCGACCGCTTTTCGAGGAAATCGTGAACGAGTGCGAAGCCAGGGGGCTGTTTTCCTTGGATGGCGTACGCGGACCCGGGTTCTATCGGGATGGGGACGAGTTGACAGTGAACTACGGATATGAAGTGAGGACGGCCGAGGGAAAAGAAGTCGATGTAACCCCGACGCCGGACCGCACATACGTCGCGGGCAAGCCGCTCGACATTTCGCCGGACACTTCGTCCGCGACGAACGAAGATATTCACAGGGCACTGGAAGTATTCAATACGTTCGCCTTCGCCAAGGCAAGGCAACTTGTGTTCACCTTGGGTTGGCTCGTGTCGCGCTTTTACGGAATCGCGCTTCACGTCCATCCGCTGCTCGTTGTCGAAGCGGAGCCTAAATCGGGAAAATCCACTCTTCTGACATGGATGATTGAGTTGCTGGGTGCGCAGGCCCTTTACCGGGAGGGAATCCCGGCGAAGGCACAAGTGATTTATGCGCTGGAAAATACGCAGAAAGCGCTGTTTTGTGACGAAGTTGGAGTGGCTCGCGATAGCCGCCGGGCCTTCAAAGACCTGGAGGAGCTTGCGCGAATCGGATTCACTTCGTCATTGCGAGAGCGAATCACGCGGGTGATAGGGGGAATATTGAGAGTGTTCAACGCTCCGGTGGGAGTGCTTTTTGCTGGAGCCAGCACGCCGGCATTGACGCCGGCGACGGAGTCCAGAGCCATTCGGGTACAACTGAAGGAGCCTGAAGTAGGAAAACCTCGCCAATTGCACCCCTTGCTCAACCCAGATAACCGGGAAGAGCTGCTCGGGCTCGGCCGGCGCTTGAGAAAACTTATGCTCGAGCGTTGGTCGGTAATGCGTGACGCCCAAAAGGTGTTCTGCAATCAGCTGTTGGCGCGAAAGCACGCGGAGCGTACCGCCGCTAAGTATGCGGTGGTGCTGGCGGGATATGTGACATTTACCAAAGGTGCCGTTCCGACGACTGAAGAGGCTGACTCGCTGATTTGCGAGGTAGGCCTCGAGCGGCCGGAGGAACAGGTGGTCGACCGGGACTACGACGTGGGTCTGAACACGCTGATGGACAGCAATATCACTGTTCAATTGGACGTGCCGGGCGCGCGGAAGACCCATCTGACAATTGGTGGAGTGGTGCGCAGAATCATCACGGCACCGGAGGCGGAAAGGCGCTCGCTATCGGCGCAGCTGGAAGAGTTTGGGCTGCGCGTTGATTTGCTTGGCGCCTGGAAGCTGACGGTTTCGGCAGCTGCGAATCACCCGCGGTTGTCGGCGCTCTTCAACCGGAGCCAATGTGCTCAAGGCGCGTGGAAGGAAGTTTTTCTTCGCGTGCCGGGTGCCGTGGAGACGACGCAACGATTCGGCAGCGGGAAACGCCCGCAGCGTGCCGTTAGGTTCGATGTTCCGGGGTGGTTGCTTTCTGCAGATGACGAAGGGGAAAATCCTCAAGCTGTCTAACGGGGGCAAGACATTCCGAAGCTGTTAGGAGAGAGATACCCTTTGGCGCGGTACTTTGTACCGCGCCATTTCTTTTTGGTGCGCCAGGCTGGCGCGGTCCGAACGTCTGTGGTGGCAGGCTGCGGTTGCGGGAAAGACGATTGGCAGGTGGGCGCGCTCTACGAGCCCTAACTGTGCGTCGCCGATAGCCGCGCCAAAGCCTCTTGCACGACCTTTGAGCCGCACAGCGCATAAACGGCTCGCATTGCTCTGGCCAGGGTTGCCGCGCGCACCGCGCACCCAGGAAGCCGTTCTGTACGACCGCCGCGGCGAATCTCGAGCACACCGTCGTCGGCCAACGCGCAATAGTAAAAGCGGTCTTCAATGTGAATATCCCATCGAAGCACACCGGCCACGTCTGCCAGCTGGCTGACCTTTATCTTTCCCATTGCGCTCTCCCGAAGTTGTGGTATCTGGTGTAGGCAATAGTTTTATCTTGAGACCAAGTGGTCAGGCGCGGACGACCTCATTTCTTAGATTGCCGCGGTGGTTTGACCCTGCGCCGAGACGCAAAGACGCACATCAGCTCAAGCATCGCGCCCGATGCAACAATCTCACTCCACGTTCGGTCATTTTCCGCGGCAAGCGCTTTCGACGCTGTGCGGCATGCGTGCTCAACAGCCGCATCCGATTCCCCGGCGAAGCTGAGCATGTGCTCGTACTCTCCCCACGGAATAAAGATTGTGGCTAGCCCAGCGCCGCCGGCGCTGTACACACACACCTTTTTGAAAGCATCTTTTTGAGCGGGCAGGGCCCCCTTGGGAAGGGGTGCCGCTGGCGTTGCCGGCGCACGGGTGGGCTTCGCGGCGGCCGGGATTTTGGCTGGGGCTCTTGCCCTTCTGTAAGCAAATCTTGTGGTCATGTGAAAAGCGCGCCGGGTCGGGGAGCGGGAAACCCGCTCCTGTAACTGTGTAGCGAGTGCCCGCACAAAGGCGAACAGCCATTCGTAAGGTGGCACGGGGTAAAACCCCGGGATACTTCGAAACCGTTGCGGGGGAAATCGGACGGCTGCCCTTGACGCTCGTAAGGCCGCATGCCTGATGAAGGAAGCGCTGCGCGTCAAGGCGTGAACACCCAGCCGTTAGTCCAGCAGCGAACAATGACAAGCATCGAGCACTGAATCAGCTGCGCCGGCCGCACCCTTTCAAGCGCGCTCAATGCCATCAATCACCGCCCCTGTCGAGGTTGCTGCTACGCGCGAAATTTGATGCCCTTGATGGGGACACAAAACGGCGTAGCCGCAGGCGAAGCCAGGGTACGGCGCAGGACGCCGCTAAGACCTAGGCGTGGTCATGCCGACGACACTGTCGACGCCGCGGAAGTTGGTACGTCTACTGATGCGCTTTCTGGTGCGTCAGCCGGTGCAAAATGTGGTGCATCATTTGGAACTATTTTTGACGCGCCGGGTTTTGCGGCGCCGGGGGCATTTGGCGGAACACTTTCTGCACCACGTGCCGCATCGCGCGTTAGCTGTGACAAGGGTATTCCTACGCTCTTCAGACGTTGCACGTAGCGCAGCGGCGGCAGCTTCGGAAACGCATCATTCGCTGCACGCCGGCGCTTCCACTCCCTGCGCCACAAGCCGACTATAAAGCCTACCTGCGAACGGATGCCCGCGAAGCCGGGGACCGAGTACAACTTCTTAGTGATGTCATGCTCCGCGCGAAGCGCGGGTTTGCGTGCGCACGCGACCACGCGTTCGCGCCACGATTGGTAGCGCTCCGCAGTCATGCGCCAAGACCATGCCGGCGCACCAGAGTCCTTGCGCGGGAGCTGCACAAGTTCGTACCCATCAAGGCGTATGCGCTCGCCGGGAGCGTGAGCATCCCGGAGTGTCTCCAGCGCGGCGGCCGGGTGCTCGCCGTCTGACACCAGGAGGAACCACAAAATGGTGCGCGGTTTGGCCCCATCGTGAGAGCGCCGGGTGTACATGAGCAGATGCGCGGAGGCGATGCCGGAGCGCTTCATTCGTAGACGCTGCCCGCGAGTGGCGTCGATGCGGTAAAGCGCAGCAAACTTCTGCGCAAGCGCATGCGCGCGGTCGAGCTGGACTTCGCCAGAAGTCCAGCGGTGGTGCCCGGTGCGCACGAAGTCGGCGACGCGCTGCATGAACGCGGGGCGCGATGTGTGCACTGTTATTTCGAATCTCGAACTCATTGCCACCCTCCAGGAGTCGGTTTACAAACAAAGGCGACCCCGCGTCAGCC
>Ga0307377_10003078_pt1 | contig 19104 bp, 31 predicted proteins | sample TR3MG_FD_202535 | JGI IMG/M metagenome (GOLD analysis project Ga0307377, IMG submission 202535) | Soil microbial communities from Risofladan, Vaasa, Finland - TR-3 | ecosystem: Environmental > Terrestrial > Soil > Coastal area > Acid sulfate soil | place: Finland: Risofladan, Vaasa | collected... | reverse complement strand
TGTTGTCAACGTGTGCGGGCACTTACTTGCGGCGGGCGGCGCGGATTTGCGTGGAACACGCATGGTAAATATATATTGCGGTGTGTGGTTGCTCACACCTGGTGGTGTGGGGGAGGATGCGGGTGTGAGCGGTTGCCATGTAACGCGTCGGCATTAAAGGCGGTTATTGCGATAGCCGCGCCGCCCACACTTTTAATTCTTGGGAAGGATATGAAAATGAAACAGGTTACTCAAGAGGATTGGACGAACGCTTTAATTTATGCGTGGAATCATCATCGTTCATTAGGCGGCGCTGTCGCTAACGCATTTGGTTATCTTGATAGTGATGATAAAACCAGTTTGAATTGGGAAGGGATGGTTCAACAAATTTTTAATGCGCGTTTATACCCTATCCTGCGCCCTCATGTATTACTAAAACAATCCGTTGCTACCTGGATAGCGACAAAGTGTATGCACGCGAACAATGCTTTATGGGATGGAAAAATTGACGTTGCGCGTCGATGGTTAATGTCCGGTAAAGATGTTCAGCGACCGACAATTCGTCGCCGCCTTCACGCTGAAACAAAACCGTCGCGTGAAGATAAAACTAAAATGCGTATTAATGTGCGCGATCGTGACACTCGTCACGGCTGGCATAAAGTAAAGTAGTTTTATAAAGACAAACGCCGCGATCAACGCGGCATTATTAAAGGAGAATGAAATGCCAAAATTAGCGAATCAGATACGTGGTGGTAGTCGAATGCAATTTCAAATTGACAATGAAGGATCATTTAGTGGTGAAAATATGTTACGCATTGATGCGTTGAACGGAAGTTTGCGCCTGGAATATGTCTCATGTGGACAAATTATCTCAACAAGTTTGTTGAGCATTAACGATATTTTTTATTATCTTCCTCAGATTTTGGAAGGGTTAAACGCGTTGAAATACAAAGGAGAATAAAATGCAAATTGATTATAACCGCACACTTCATATTTCGTTGCACGGCAACGAAGTGGATGCGATGCTTAACGTTGCGGCAATGGCGCGTTTATATCTGGATAGCTTACCCGTTGTACCTATGCGCGGGTGCCCGTTAATCCGCAAAGGCGACCTGTTAGGAAATGATCTTAATAACGTTGAAACTTTGCTTGACAGAATTTTAGAAGATTAAGTGAAAATTCCTTGTCGCTGTAGCAAATGCGGTACGCGTAAATCCCTTAACCGGAAGCCTTTGCAGTACCTACGCCCGCCCCGCTGCCCCTCTTGTCATGCTCGAACCTGGCGCATTGACAATTGGCGTCTAAAGCATGAGTATGGTGTTGGGTGCAACTGCGGGGGATACTGGTTTCCACATCGTGACGGTTCAAAATTCTGTCACCACAATCCGCATTACGAAGATGCGATCAACAACGAAGGAAAATATCATGTCGACTGAAAGTAATCTGCAATTTCGCGTCAACTTTTTCACGCTCAACGGTGAATATCTTTTATCAACTGAATGGACAAAAAAGCGCGACGTGGTGATACATATATCAGACACGACCAACTCACGCGGCGGGCTATCCGCCCGACCTGAAACAAAGGCATCCGGTTACGCGGATGTAGGCAACGGAATTAAATCGCACTAAGCCGTGACAGTACGCAACACAATATCGGACGATCTTCGCATCATTGCGGAGCATGTCTATTATAGTGACGCGCCCGCTCTATTGGGCATTACGCCTGAACGCCTTGAACGCTACGTTACCGAAGAAGCCGCGCCGCGTCCAGGCACCGCCAATTACAAATCCATCAAGGCCGTTGCCGCCCGTTTCCGTTCGCAATCATTTCAGGACATTCTAACGGTACACGAATACCTGACGATTGCTGACGCGGCAAAGCTGACAGGATCAACTAAACGTGCCCTTGCTGACGCTGCAAACGGCAGGGCGACACTATCCGCTGACGTAACCAAAAAGCTGCACGCAATCGCCGTTAAAATGCGTCGCCGCGAAGGGCAACTTGAACGTGTTGCGCGGGAGCAACTGGATCGTGCCGCCCGCCGTTCTGTTCACGCACAATTACGTGCAATCGGCATGTTTGATGTGCATTTGCCGCAATACTTGCCGCCTTTTCTTAGATACCACGAACACGGCAAGCAAGGCACACCAGTTTACATTTACGATTTCAGAAAAGTGAACACGTTTGAAAGGGTATCGCAGTTTTTCCGGTTTATGAAAACCGTGTTGCCTAGCGGTTCGTTTTTTCTGACGTATGCTGTTCGTCCAGGCGGCACAACGCTGCAAGGCGGTAAAAATTATTATGTGGATCGTGACATTATCATCAGTACGCCCTACACCGATTTTTGTCGCACGGTTGGCCGTGATGTACCTGGCGGCAGTTGTTTAATGATGACTGACGTACAGTTTTGGGAACATTATCAGGAGGTGGGCAATGCCTCATCAGGGCGAATTATTATTGAGTGTGGTATCTCGCATCGCCGCCCGCCCATGACGCAACCACATTACGAATTGACACCCGAAGAAATTGCGGAAGATGAAGCAATGAGCCGCGATTGGGTATTAGGAAAGAAAATTATCTGGCGTGATTAACTTTAACCTGGGAGGGTTCAATGAAAATTCTGTTATGTTTTATTGGCACTATTATTTACCTAAGTGGCATTCCTTTTTATCTTTTTAACAATACCTGGTCGCGTGAATTCAAGGTTTATATTGCTATTCAAAAGTGCGTCTGGAGTAGCAATACGTTTGCTGATTTTTATGTGAAATTTGAACGCATTGATTTTAGTAAAATACTATGAGCGATAAAGATAAAATTAAAAAGCGCGGCAACTATCCCATTCCGTTCAAGCGTAAAAAATTCAAGCCGCGTGCCAACAAACTGATTGCGTATGACCTGGAAACAACCAACATTGAAGCGGGTACTCCGAAGCCTTTATATGTCACCGCATTCGGCATCGTAACGGATGGTATTGAAGTCAATGAATACCGTTATGCGGAGCGTGTTGATAGCCTGGATGATTTGCTTGAAGTATTGGCGACGCAATTCCTGATACCCGAATTGAACGGCGTGAAATTTGTAGGCTGGAATGCAAACAACTTTGACGTGTATCTGGTTGCAAAAGCGTTACTGCTGGATGATCGTTACATCATGCGCCCTTACATGACGCGCTCCCGAAGTTTGCGCGGAATGCGCGTTATAGATCAATCAAACGGATGCGAGTTTGAATTTCTGGATGGTATGGCGATGACTGGTTGTGTGATGACACTGGAAAAATTCCTGAACACATTTGCGCCCGATTATAAAAAGTTGAAAGAGGTTATCAACTTTGAAGCGGGCGAACAGTTTGACGCAAGCAAGCAATCGCATTGTGAATATGCGATGCGCGATAGCGTTGGCTTGTATTACGGCATAACCGAAGCGCAACGGATTGTGCATGAAACTTTTGGTATGTATCTCACGCCGACTATCGGTAACCTGGGCATCAAGATTTTTCAATCGTACATGCCGCCCGCTGTCAGTGTGCAACCGCTTGTCGCAGAAGTTGAACAGATAGTACGCAAGTTTGCGATGCGCGGCGGGTACTGTTATTGCGCCCGCAAGTTTACCGGTAAAGTTTGGAAATACGATATTAACCAGGCATACGCCGCCGCGATGCGTGAAGCCTGGTTGCCTGATGGATACGCCGAAAGGGTTTCAAATTATTGGGCGCGGTATCCAGGTATCTATCGCATCAGTGCAAGGCATTCAAGCAACATCGTGCCCTTTTATTATCGTGACAAAGACGGCGATTCTGTTTTTGGGATGCGCGAAATAACTGACACCTGGATTACGTCAACGGAATATGAACAGTTGAAAAGTGAAGGCTGGCGAATAAAAATATATGATGGTTATCTATGGGGCGGGCGTTTCAAGATGCAGGAATATGTTGACACCCTGGAGCATTTACGCACAACGGCGATTGGCGGCACCAGCGGCGCAAAGGGTTTGATGATTAAAGCCATAGGCAATAATTCATACGGAAAAACCGTTGAACAGTTGGATGGTGTGGAATATGTTTTGTGCAATGAATGCCCGCCTGGTTACTTGTCGGTACTAACAACCGATCCTGAACACAATGATTTGCCTATCTGGTCAAAGGCGGGCGAACCGGCGATGAAAGATTACCACAAGCCGCAAATCGGTACATTCATCACCGCATACGTGCGTATGGTTGTGCGGCGCGCCGCCCTGACAAATCCTAAAGCCTGGTTGTATGCCGATACGGATTGCACCGTATTCACTCAACCGGCGAATCTTGATATTGATCCCAAACGATACGGCGCATGGAAAGTTGAATGTGAAGGCGAAGAATATCGCATCATCACAAAAAAGGTTTACGCCAAGGTTGATAATTCAGAAAAACATGCGAAGGGGATGAACGTCAAAAAATTAACCGCCGAAGATTTTAAATTATGGAGTGAAGGCAAACCGCCGACACAAACACAAATTCACCGAAATAATTTAATAAAAGTTTTGGGCGGCGCGGATATGTATATCGAACGGGTTAGGCGCGGCACAAAAATAATTTAATTCTGTTGTTTTTCTGCAACAAAAATAAATTTGCGTAAAAAAGTTTTTTGTGAAATAATCTTTTTGCAATTTTCTAAAGGAGAAAATAATGCGAAATAATTTATCAAAGGGATACTAATTATGAACCATTGGACAAGCTACACAACGGAACAATCTTTTGCCGCAATTTTCCTGTTCGGTATGTTTTTTCTCGGCATCATGTGCGCGTTTTATTTGCTAGCTGAATGGGCACTGAAATTTTTTGCTCCGATTGAACCTGAATTGATTGAACCTGAATTGATTGAACGCGAATTTGAAGGCCGATTGATTTGCGGCTATGCAAGTTGTGGAAAATGTCACGTAATTTATCCGTGCTATATCGGTGAAGGTGATGTTTTCCATTGCCCGCGATGCGGCGGTACAGAATGAAAAATCAAAAAATAATTGCGTGGGTAAATGGCCGTTTCATTTATGCGCGCGATGTTGTAAAGGTAAACCGCAAACCTTTTTAATTGCGGAGCGTTAAAGGAGCAACACAAAATGGCACAAGTCAATACGTTATCAAAAATCACCGTTCGCAAAGTTTTCGGCGCGATCCCTACCGTTGCGCGTGAAGTCAAAGAAGCTGACGGCACCAAGAAAACGGTTATGGTACTCGAACAGGAAACGCCCTTGATGCGCGTTTACGGGCAAGCAACGGGGTTCCGGGTGGCAACGTCACAGTATGGCGATTCGTGCGTGTTCAAGGGCATTTTCAAGGCCGTGAACATGGATACGGGCGAAGCGTTTGGAGCGGGTGAATGTTGTCTGCCCAAGATGCTTGAATCGCAATTGTCGGGCATCCTGGCTGACAGTGAAGGCGCGGAATTTGCCTTTGATGTATTTGCGATCCCCGCAAAAAACGCTTTCGGTTATGAATACAAGGTGAAAACCCTGATTGAAACCGTTGACGCGCCGGTTATCTCGGCACTGGAAGAAAAAATGGGCATGTTGGCATTGCCTGGCCCTACCGAAAAACCTGCTGGCAAGCCCGCAGCAAAACCCGCCGCAGCTAATGGCAAAGGCAAAAAGTAATCACGATCCACAACCAACAAGCGGGGTTTATCCCCGCTTTTTTATTCGGAGAAAAACATGAATGAAAAGAAAATTGTTTCATTGCATACACCGTCAAACGACGACGCAAAATTGATTATTCCTGATGATGCCGAAGTGTGCCAAAACTGCACGCACCTGTATCGTGACAGTGAAACCGCAAAGCAAGGCGCGTGCCGCCGTTACCCGCCGTCCGTGTTACCCATACCACAACCGCATCCGATTACGGGTCAAATGACAATGACGCTGCAAAGTTTGTCTCCGCCCGTAACGCTTGATTACTGGTGCGGCGATTTTGAACCGGAGAATGAGCCGCCTATTGATTAACTGTACGTTATGGTGTACGTTGTCTGTACGTTGTTGCAACGTGTTTACTACGTTGTTACAACGTACTTTGTACGTCTGGAGTACGTTATTCATACGCAAATTAACCGGTAAACAAGGAGAAAATCATGGTATCACCGAAAAGAAAACCCCAAACAATTGAAGCGGAAACCGTATTTATGACGCCCGCCGAATTGCGACAAGAGCAGGAAAGGTTGCTGCAACTGCAACAACATCAGCAAATGCAAACCCTGCCCGCGAATTTGCTGGATGAAAGTTTTGACGATGATGTTGATATTGACGACGTAACCGCACTGAACAATGTATTGGCTGAATTGGGCGTTAGCAACGATGCGTCAAAAGGGTTCATCACCGTGTTCAAGGAAAAGATTGCAAGCGGCACAAAAACAGAAGATTACCTGGGCAAATATGCGATTACCGAATACGCAAACGGTAATCTGCTGGATCACCTACAAAATAATTTTGGCGGCGGGCGGTATCATGTGCGCGTTTATAAATCAGGTGGGCGCGGCATGGTAATAGCCGCCAACAAATTTATTGATATTGCGGGCGATCCAAAAACGGTTACCGCCGCCGTTGCGCCTGGTTCATCATCTGTTGACCTTACACCGATACTTGCGGCAATCAATGCACAGAACGCCAATTTTGAACGGTTACTTGGCGCGATGGTAAACAATCAGCCAAAGCCAAAAACAACCCTGGAAACACTTGAGGAAATGCGCGTGATGCGTGATGTATTTGCGCCCGCTGGTGCGCCCGCTACACCGCCCGCAACGCAATTCATGGAAGCGATGAAAATGGGTATGGAAATGGCGGCGATGAATTCAGGCGGCGACGGCAACAACGCCTGGGCGTTGAAAGCGATGGAAACATTCGGCAAGCCAATAATGGAAGCGGTTATGGCTGGACAAATTGCGCCGCAGATGCAAAATACGCCGCGCAACTTGCCCGCGCCCAAACCGGCACAGGTACAAACTGAAAACAACATAGAGGATGACAACGCAATGAACCTGATGATGAAGGGCTATTTTAAGATGCTGCAACGTGCCGCCGCGCAGAATGAACCCGTTGACGGATACGCTGACACGGTGTTGAGTTTGATACCGGAAAACGCCTTGCCTGAATTTGAAGCCATGTTGCGCTCCGAAGGCTGGCTAGGAAAATTGAAAGAATTTTCACCCTCTGTAACAACCCATACGGACTGGTTCACCCGATTACGCAACATGATAATTGAGTTTATTGATTCGGACAGGCAAGAAGCGGCAGATTTGACAGGCGGCAATACTGGTGATAGTGTCAATTCCCATGAAAATGACATTACCGGTAAATCAGCAACGAACCATAACCCTAGCGGCACTCCCTGACGGAGTAGCGGGGATCAGGGCAACGCTTGCCCTGATGGTTAAACTCGCGCAGCAAAGCAAATCATCGTTTGTTGTGCGGGATAAAGCCCTGACACTCGTTGCGGGTGTCAAACAAAAAAGCTGGATGAATGAAGTACGCGCAATTCAGGAATATGTGCGCGATGAAATCCGCTACGTCAAAGACATAAACGGAATTGAAACGCTGGCGACACCGGTACAGACAATGCAATTGATGCAGGGTGACTGCGACGACAAATCATTGTTGACTGCGGCGTTACTTGAATCAATCGGACATCCTACACGGTTCGTTGCCGTTGGACATTTACAGGGCGTGTACGAACACGTTTTGGTTGAAACACAAATCAGGGTTAAGGGCGGCGCAATACAATGGGTTCCGGTTGAAACAACGGAGCCGGTTCCCGTTGGCTGGTATCCTCCAGGCATGACGCAACGCCTGGTTTACAACGTATAGGTGATGCGATGAAAATGCAAATGAATGGATTGGGTATAAACTCCGTAGCAATACGTGCGAAAGCAGCATTATGGGCAGCAAATCGTGCGGCAGCAGCGGCAGCTAATCAAGCATTATTGAACGTCCAACTGCACAATTTTTATCTGGCAAAGCTGGCCGCTTATACAGCGGCATCGACGGCCGAAGCAAAAGCGTTACTTGATGTTGCAAAGCAAAATGCTGTAGGCACGCAAACCGCAATCAATGCCGCCGTACAAACCGCACTTGTTTGCGAAAACAATTCATTAAACGCTTATCAAATTATGGCGGGCGCGGCGCAACAAGATGTATTGCTACAGGCACAATTAAAAGCAACGGCCTTCGGCGCGGCATACACGGCGGCAAAGGCGGCATTACTCCCGTTTAATGGATATTGGAACACGCAAAGCTGGCAACCACAATATGCTATTGACCAGGTTACATACAACGCGTTGAAAAACGGCAAAACAATATATAACTGGATGGGCGCAACGTCCGTTATGTTAGGTCGTCCGGTATTGTGTTTTTGCAATGGATATTTTCGCGCAAACCCAAAGGCGACACTTGCCGACATAAATAATTATGGCGGGCAACTTTCGGCGGCGGCACAGTCTAGTGACAGCTTCGGATCATTCCTGATGGGCGCGTTGCCTTATATAGCAATCGTTGCTGTTGTCGCAACGGCTGTTGTATTTACGGCGGGCGCGTTGGCACCTGCCGCAGCAAGTTCGCTTGCGCCCGCAAGTGCGGCAGGAGCATTAACCAATTCGCAAATCGTCGCGGCGGGCGTTGCTCAAGGTGATGCGGGCGGCGGGATCGTTGCTGGAGTTGTCAGCGCAACGCCGTCCGTTACCGCGTCAACATCGCTTTTGTCGTCCATCACCAGCCAAATACCTTCGGCAAGTACGCTTGCCGAAGGTGCAATTACCGGTATCAAAACAAGTGCAACACAATTGATTGAAAAAGCGTTGACACCAAGTACGCCCGCATCAAACGCAATTGCATCGCCGTCGCTTTCTGTTTCATCCGCTACACCTGTAGTAAAAAAGAGTTCATGGCCGTTAATACTTGGCATAGGAACAGCTTTGATAACATTTATTCGCTAGGAGTAAAAAATGAAATTACGAAATGGTAATCAACAAAACCTGGGGAGCGCATTTACTGATTGGCGCAACTCGGTTGAAAATCAACTAACAAATTTGATTGGCGGTTCGCTTACGCCTTCGGGCACCGCAAAGCCGATTGTAACCACACCTGCACCGGTAACGATTGCGGGTATGTCGGCAACCACGATCGGCATTATTGGTTTGGGTGCGGCACTTGTCTGGAAGCTGATGCACCGCCGTTAAGCCATGACACGCGCACTGAAAAAACAGACGGTTCAACTGGAGATACCCGCGCATGATTTGCGTATCCTGGGTGAAAAGCTGCAACAATCAATTCAGTTGACGCGTGCGCGTATTCCGTTCATCAAGTATCCGCGTGCGCGATTGAAAGCAATTCGCGCCCTGGATCGTGCCGAATATATGTTTAATACTTTGTCAACAACGGCACAGACAATTGACCGGATGAAAACTTTTCTGGAAAACGGTTTTGGTTTGAACATAAATAAATTGTTTGCACTTGCGGGGCGCGGAGAATATGCTTCACGCGTGACAACCTACAGCGCGATGACATTAGTGAATACGGGCATTGAGCGAACACTTGATGAATTGGCGGCAATCAATGCTGCACTTGATAAGGAAAATGAAAATGTCAAACAAACAAATATCTGATACTGCCTATGAGTTGGCATTGTTCATTGAAAACGATGCAGACTTGTATCGCCAGCAAACATTGCCGATCATTATCAATCTGCAAAAGAAGTTTACGAAGGGCACGTATGATCCCGCGCAAGCCGTCAAGCTATGGAAATATCTTGCCGACAATGGCGCGAAAAAATACACGTTTGAAAATGATGACCGGCAAGGAAAACGGCATTGGATGGAAATAGCCGGTTACGGCATCTTCACCGTTGCGGAGCGGAAAGAGGTTGCCGCGTACCTTGAACAGGCGTATCTCGAACATGTGCAGCAAGGCTATGTGTCAAAGGCGAAGGCGCGGAAAAGCAACCCCGCATTACCGCACAACAAGGAAAAGTATAGCGTCGCGGTTTTCTATAAAAGCGGGCAACGAACAATTTTATCTCACCGCGATAAAACAGAATTTTCTCTTGCAACCGCTAAAAAATATGCTGACGAATTTGCAGCAAAATTTAAGGAGCGGGTTATGGTTTTTAATTCTGATAACCCGATACCTACAGCGCCCGCAAAACGTAAGTCAAACCCCGCTCCCCGTATCGGCACCGCACGCCCGCGCCGCCTGTCACAGATTACCAAAAAGCCGCCCACAAAACGCCTGCTTGCGCGTCGCAAACATAATACGGACGAGGGTTATTTTCCCAATCCGATAAACCGCGTTATTGCGCGATATAACGCGGCGCGACAAAGTGAAACCGAAGCGTATGGACGAACCCCAAAAGGAATCGCTGAAAAAGATGCGCGTAATGCTCGGGCGGGTTCTGGATTTAAGTATGTGGTAATTCAGTCGTCAAACAAAGGTAATGAAATAGTGGGGCGTTTTGCAACCTGGAAAGATGCTGATATTGCTAGCAGCATTTTTAATGATAACGCGAAGGGCACCGTTCAATTTTTTGTTGAAGCGCTTTCGATTTAATCATGCCAAAATTCGCCCTTGTTGTAACGGATCGCCTTACCGGTAAATCATTTGTTTATGATTATTTTTCATCACGCAAAATTGCGAATGAAGCGGCATTTCATCTTGAACAGCGCGGCGAAGGTTTGCATACGTTTGATGTGATCCAAGAACCCGAAACAAAACGGCGCAAAAAAAATCCGTGCAAGCCATGCGGTGAACGTCAACAAAACCCTGTACCGCCCTCCAAAAAAGTGCAGCAACGCAACGCCGCCGATTTGTATGAACGCTTTACGGGACATAAGGCAACTGAAAGCGTAATGGTTGACAAACCGGTATTGCCTGATGTAATGTTGGTTGTCGGTGATATAGATTTTATCGGATACACAACTGTACGCGATGGAGTTACCGAAAAATATATACACAAATTCAAGAAAAATTGCCGCCCGCTCTTTACGGTTTCACATGACGGCAAGTTATTGTTCATGCTCGGCGGGAGCTATGATTTCACGGAGTTGGGCATTGTGGATCGCACATAGTCCGACAAATTTGAATCATAGTTTTCACAGGAGTAAACAAAATGTCACTGATGCTTATAAACCCACGTAAACGCAAGGGCGGGCGTACCGCCGCACAAAAAGCCGCAACCCGCCGTATGCTTGCCGCAAATCGCGCACGGCGCGGCGCATCCCCAAAACGTCGCAGCAAACGTCGCAGCAATCCTATCGGACTGTCACGCGTAAGCCGCGCCGTCAAACGCGTTACCCGCCGCAGCAAACGCCGCAGCAATCCATCCATGCGTAGCATGACGGGTGGCATGGGCGCGATGCTGATGGACAGCTTGAAAGGCGCGGGCGGTGCAGTTGTCGTCAATGCCGTTACCAACTATCTGCCAGCGAAAGTAACAACCGGCAAAATGGTTTACGTTACCCGCGCCGCAATCGCTTTGGTATTGGGCACGTTTGGCAAAAAATTGCTCGGCAATAGCGCACGCATAATGGCTGAAGGCGCACTGGTTGTAAACTTCCATGATGCTATCAATTCCGTTGCCGGTACGATGTTGCCTGGTAGCGCATTGCATGGCGTTGACGGCATGGGCGAATACATCACCGCGCAAGGAATGTTGCCGCAAGCAACACATGGTACACGGTCATTCGATTCGGAATTGAATCAAATGGGCGAATACATGCACGCCTGATTTACAAACCGCAATAATTTATCAACGTAATATCCACACTACATACACTGGAGAATAAAATGAAACAAATTAACAAAGTATTTCTGATCGTTGCCGGTTTTTTCGCTACAGCAATTTATGCGCTCGGTGAAAAGTTTAATGACCTGGTGTTTGCTTATCAGGTGAAAAGCGGGCAAGTGCTGCAAGCCATTCCATCACTGGCACAGGCTAAGCAATTCTCCGTTACCGGTCAGGGATTGGAGGGTATTCGTCAATCGCTCTATGACAACCTGTTGTATCCAACTGCCGGTTTAACGCAATTCAACTTTTTCGCACAACCTAAAGGGCAAGGCAAATCTACCGCCCTGGGCGTTGCAGCAGGATCGCCAAAAACGATTGCCGATACCAACATGGACATTGGCGGGCAACTTCCCGCAGGTAAAGGCTTTTGTGTTACCAGCATTGAAGTGCCTTTCTACGCGGGATCGGTTGCAACTGCCGACACATACACACCGGCTGTTCCCGCATTTTTCAATGCCGCCGCCGCCGCTACGCTGGAAGCACAACTGGATGACATAAACAGTTTCTATCAATCCGGTTCGCTGCAACTGTACATCGCGTCAAAAGTCTGTCTGGAAGAAGCTCCCTTGATGCGTTTCCCGCCAAAATGCGCGTTGAAATTGTCGGGCGCGATTGCATCCAACTCGGCAACGGTCGGCGCAACCGGTTTTGTTCAAGGTTCCGCGTCCGGTCGTCCGTACATGGTCGAACCGCCGATTTACTTTGAACCAAACGTCAACTTCGTTGTGCAGTTGAATTTCCCAACTGTTGTTGCTACGCCCTCCGGTTTCAACGGACGCGTTGGCGTTATCATGGACGGTTACCTGTATCGTTTGGGTTAATCATCACACCGCCGCAGCGGTAATCAAAGGCGGTTATTCATTTTTGAATAGCCGCCTTTTTTCTTAATATCAGGAGAGCAAAATGGGTAGAGCAGCGGATTTACAAGTTTACGGTTTAAAGTTTGCGGCAGTTGCGCCCGCCGCCGTACAGAACCAAGTGCTGACGTTTGACGCGTCGTCGAATTTTATGTGGTATTACGCATCCTGGAGCGCATACAATGTTGCGGGTAATACTGCCTGGACAGAAGCAACTCGGCAAATACCCGCCGCAACCGTTCTGATTACGCCTGGAGATACCAACACGCAATTGATGAACCAGGCCGTGCCCATCGGGCACTTTTTCGGTTCAGGTGAAATGCCGTTTGTGTTGCCCGCCCCGCGTGAAATACCGGCGCGTAGCACACTGGCATTTTTGCTGACGAACCTGGACAGCGCAATCACCTATGACATTTATTTGTCACTGATTGGAGTAAAGCGTTATTTGGGAGCTTAACATGAGCGGATTTTTCAGCAATCAACGCAACCGCATCCGTTCAATTTCGCGTGATCCTGTAGGTATAGGGATGCACGCGCAACCGCCGCGATTGCTTCCAGACGGTACGGTTGTGCAATCAGGTGTCACTCTACAGCGCGCACGCGGTTTGACGTTTCCGGTAACGGTTGGCTTGGACAGTGTGGAAGTATTGCCGATTGATTTTGATCGGCGTTTTCTGTTCATTCAAAACAACGATACACTTGGTTTATTATGGTGCAGTTATGGCTCGGCACAGGCATTAGGTATCGGAATGCGTTTCACAGCGGGCGGCGGCGGCATACTGTTGGATAACAACGTACCTACATGCGCCATTTACATGATCGGTACGATTGCCAACAATCCGAATATCACAATCATAGCGGCATAATTTAGCGGGGTGATGTAATGGGAGGTTTTTTAGCTGTTTCAACAACGATACATGGCGGCGCGGCAAACCCTGGAATACCATTTATTGATTCGCCAACAGGCGGAATATATGAAACGCCTGACGGCGGTTTTGGTGTGTCGCTTTCGGGTAATTCATTTTTTGAAATGGATACCAAGGGAATGTATTTCGGCTATAAGCCGCCGCAAGCCTTTGCGTTATCTGCAATAACGGGTTCGCCGTTTGCTTCGGGCACTCAGCCTTATGGAATGGCAATGACGCCTGATAACGCGCATTTGATCGTAGCAAATTTTAGCGATTCGACTATCACCGTTTACAACCACAACACTGTCACTGGAGTTTTGACGCCTGTTACCGGTTCACCGTTTGCAACTGGAGCCGCGCCACATTCGGTTGTGGTTTCGCCTGACGGTTTGCATGTGTATGTCACAAATCTAAACGGAAATTCCATATCGGCATTCAGCAGAAATGCGATAACCGGATTTTTAAACGCAATAGGCGGTTCACCTTTTTCTACCGGCGCGGGATCGGGTCCAGGGCAACTTATTGTGTCAGCTGACGGTGCATACGTTCTATGCGTCGCTCAAAACACCTACAAAGTGATTGTGTTTTCACGCAATGCTGCAACCGGATTTTTAACGCCGGTTGCGGGTTCACCATTTGCGTCGGAATACTTCGCAACGGGTATCGCCATGACGCCTGACCAACAATATGTATTTGTGAGTAGCGGCGTAAATTCTGAATTTTCAGTTTATTCATTCAATTCGGTTACCGGCGCGTTGGCGGTTATTGGTGTACCAATTGTTACGCCTAGCACTCCAAACTTCATGGCTGTAACGCCGAACGGAAAATACTTGATTGCATCAAATTCAAGTATTTTTTACATTAGCGTGTACGCAATAAATTCACTTACCGGTGCATTGACAGAAGTGCCTGGATCACCGTTTGCAACTGGCGTTGATCCTTCACAAGTTATTGTGTCAAGTGACAGTTTGCGGGCATATCTTGCGTGTTCAGGCGATGACACAATTCGCACATACCTGATTGATCCGACTACGGGCACCTTAACGGCAAGTGCATTGATCGGTAATGTTGGCGGCGCGGGAGCGGGACACATTGTACTGTCAATTGATGGTTTGCATTTGTACGCATCCAACATAAATATAAACTCTATCAGCGGGTTCAAATCAGCGGCAACGCCGCGTTATAATTTATTAACAGCATTGTTTGACAGCGCGGGTAATCTTAGCGGATCACTTGATGTTTTCGGATTGCTACGCGTAGCCGGTCAACCGATACTAAATGAAGGCACCGCAGATTTACGGTACGCCGCCATCGCGGGTTTGCTTACGCAAGCCTTCGCCGCAAAAACACTAACGCTGGATCACGCGGCGGGCGGTTTGATTGGTACGACTACAAATGACAATGCGATTGCGGGTGCCGTCGGGGAATACATACAGGCAAGTGTTGCATCAGGCGCGGCGGTTCCACTCACGACAAACGTTGCGGCAACGGTTACATCCATTGCACTGACGGCGGGCGACTGGGATGTTGAGGGTGTGATCGCGTATCACAGCAGCGGCACGACAAACGTCAACGATATAACTGAAGGTATCGGAACGGTTGCAGCGACGCTTCCTGTAGCCCCTGGAAGCGTTAATTGCGACTATCTGACAATCGTATTACCCGCCGCACCTGACACGGCGTACATTGCGCCCAGGACGCGTATAAGCCTTGCCGCGCCCGCAACGATTTACCTGGTGTGTCTGGCGCACTTTACAGTATCCACTTTGGCGGCGTATGGTCAAATCAACGCGCGTCGGGTGAGGTAATGAAAAAAGAAACGCAACAGTTGTTGTTAGCTGTTGGCTTAAGCGGAATCGCCCTGTACCTGTTGGCGACAAAATCAGGTCAGGGCGTTTCATCACAAATATCAACGGGGATACAAAACATGCTTACATCACGCGGCTTACGCAATAACAATCCAGGTAATATCCGGTTAAGCAATACAACCTGGCAAGGGCAAAGCGCAACGCAAACTGATGGATCGTTCATACAGTTTGATTCGCCCGAATATGGCATACGCGCCATTGCGAAAATTTTGAATTCGTATGCTTCACGCGGTATCAACACCGTGCAGGACATAATCAACACCTGGGCACCGTCAACGGAAAACAACACGGCGGCGTACATACAGGACGTTGCAAACCAAATGGGGGTTTCACCTGACGCAACCGTTACGGACGCAAACAAGGCATCGCTGATAGCCGCTATCATCACGCATGAGAATGGTTCACAACCATACTCACAACAACAAATTGACACCGGTATTTCAATGGCGTAATGTAGTAATTGCAACACTAAAAAGCATATAGCGAGATACGCTAAATTTCAATTTAATATAAGGAGAAAATCATGCTGAAAAAATTGTGGAAAAAAATGATCGCAAAGTATCACGCTGGCGAGGCGAAGCTGGATGCGGAAACAATCGCTGTTCTGTTCGAATTGGCGATTAAAATTGAGTCGTTGGAAACGTACCTTGCAAACACGCCGAATCATATCGGGCAAGTTTATTCGCTTCCCGCTGAATTTAACGAAGGTGAAAGCGCGCCGGTTGTGGAAGTTTCCGCCCAGGGTGCTGACGCCGCTAAAGCCGAAAGCGCGCCGGTTGTGGAAGTTTCCGCCCAGGGTGCTGACGCCGCTAAAGCCGAAAGCGCGCCGGTTGTGGAAGTTTCCGCCCAGGGTGCTGACGCCGCTAAAGCCGAAAGCGCGCCGGTTGTGGAAGTTTCCGCCCAGGGTGCTGACGCCGCTAAAGCCGAAAGCTGAAAATGAAAATGCAGCTTTATGGGTTATCCGCTGTTGTTGACTACACAACACTAAGCAACAGCGACCTGGATGCGGTTTATTCAGCCGCATTCAAGGTGGGTGACAGTCCGACCTATACGGCGGCAGGTTTGGAGATTCTATATCGCCTGAATACGCCCGTAAGCGCATTTGAATCGCTGTTTGGATACCACAAGTTCCCGCTATACGATGCAATACAGGCAAGCGGGCAAACAACCGCAAATTTCGTTGCTTCGGACGTTGCACAACAGGCCGTTGTGACACAAAGCGGAAATATCGTGAACGCCGCCGCAAACCTGGGTAAAAAATCGCTTTACATTGCGGCGGGAATTATTGGCGTTGCGTTACTGATCAGATTCAGGCGGCGATAATGAAAAAGATGTGGCAAGGCGCGTTGAAAAGCAAAACGATATGGTTTTCAATTTTCATTGCTATCGGCGGCGTTTTGCAGTCAAGTACCGATTTTCTAAGTAGCGTGATGAATCAAAAAACAATGGGGTATTTTATGTTGATCGTTGGTTTCATCACAGCAATACTTCGCGTTGTGACTACGCAATCATTGGGAGATAAAAGCGATGATTAACGCATTGATGATTAAAATTTTGATCGTTGCGGGTTTGTGTATTGCGGCGTTCACAACCGGTTACGTTGTTGAGAATACAAAATTTTCAGCATACAAGAATCAGCAAGCGGGCATAATTTCCGTGCTGAAAAATGAAGCAAAAATGATTGAAGCTAAAGATAAGGAGAATGCAAATGTTGCTAAACAAAACGCTAACCAGGCCGTTGCAAACATCACTGATTGGTATAACAAGCATCCTGTTATCCGCGTGCGCGTCATCCATACCAGCAATAACACCGTGCCCGCCGCCGCTAGTTATTCCCAAATCGTTGATGCAACCGCCGCCGACCAATATGTTAGCCCATATTCACCCGCAGAATGTGAAGTAGTTGCAAGCCGCCTGGATGAATTGCAGACGCTATTGCGAAGTGACGGAGTAACAATAAAATGAGCGATGAAAAACCAGAGCAACGCAAAGTGTACACAATGACCGTCGAACAAATTGCAAAGGTTGCAGAGTTAGCCGCCGCAAAAGCACTTGAAAAAGCATCGGCAGATTTTTTCAAGTATGTCGGCAAAGGTGTACTGTCACGCGTATTTTGGGTTGCGGGCGCGGGCGCATTAGCCGTTTATTTTTACTTGCAGGGTAAGGGGATCGTGAAATGAGCAAAGGTAACCGGCAACACTTTATTCCTGATTACTTGGCTGAAGATATTGACGATGCCGAATTACTTGCACCAAACTGGACAACACACATAGCCGAAGTTGACGGCGGTTATATGTGCTATGAAAAGGAACCGGAACAGGACGTTTGGCTCGGCAGGGAGCATTTTTAAATGAACATCACACAGATACGCGTTGACACGCAATACCTGCCGCCTATCGTGATGAACGATCCGTTTTCACCGAATGCGGCACCTGGTGCGTCATCTTTTCTTTTGAAGCTGTTGAAGCCACAAATAACCGTTACCGCTGACGGTTTAAACCCTATTACTGCCGCCCCCTGGGGAGCGCCTGGATCAAACAAATGGCCGGTTGTACAACTTGGACTGTTGGCAATTATGGGCGGTGCGGTTATGCTATGGCGAAGATGATTTGCGCGACCTCCCCGCGCTCGGTGCGGTAACGGGTTTCCTCCTTTACCGGTATCGCATCATTCAAACGCCGCGTTGATCGCGGCGTTTGTTTTAGATTGAACACCATCCACATTGTGAATCGTCCGTTTCAGTACCCATAACACCTCGCTCATATAATCCCTTAACATCGCGTGTCTGATGCACTTTAATTAACTTGCGCGGGTTTTTATTTATAATAAATTCCTGTTCAATATCTAATAATTCTTTAATGTGTTTGCGCCCTAAAGGGTCTTTCGCCGCCGCTTCCCATTCCGCATTACGCGCTAATAGGCACGGATAACACCCGACACGGTGATGCCCTTTACTATATAAAGTATTTACCCTATCCCCGCGCTGTTTCAAAAATGAAAAAACATCTTCAGTTGTCCAATTTACTATCGGCAATGACACCTTAACATTTATAAATTCTTTTCCGTATTCACTTGATAAATCAGGCAACGTAAAAATATCATCAGGTGTTAAATCACCATATTTTGACTTGCGTTTTGCTGATTCGTCGGAGCGCATACCCATATAAATCAAGCAATCGTTAACACCTAATAATTTATTATCACGTAACCATTGTGCAAACGGTTGCTGCTTTAATCTACTTGTACATCCCCGCGCTACAGAGTTAGGGAAGTAACCGACCTTGCGGATAAAATCAAACATACCGTTATAAACAGAGCTACGGGTACGCACAATTTTAATTTTATATCGCTTTTCAATGTACAAAAGTTGTTCAAACGTGTCAGTATGATCGTAGCCCGTATCTTGGAAAACAAAAAGTAATTGTCTGCGCGGAAATCGTGACAATGCTAATACAACACATACCTGGCTATCTTTCCCCCCAGATACGGGCACAACTATTTTCTTATACATTGATTCTCCTTTAATAAAAGTGTGGGTACAGCGACGTGGTTGCGCCGTTACTCCATACCCACACCCGCATCCTCCCCCACACCACCAGGTGTGAGCAACCACACACCGCAATATATATTTACCATGCGTGTTCCACGCAAATCCGCGCCGCCCGCCGCAAGTAAGTGCCCGCACACGTTGACAACA
>Ga0307377_10003077_pt1 | contig 19112 bp, 13 predicted proteins | sample TR3MG_FD_202535 | JGI IMG/M metagenome (GOLD analysis project Ga0307377, IMG submission 202535) | Soil microbial communities from Risofladan, Vaasa, Finland - TR-3 | ecosystem: Environmental > Terrestrial > Soil > Coastal area > Acid sulfate soil | place: Finland: Risofladan, Vaasa | collected... | reverse complement strand
CTGGAACCATCGCTACAACACCGGCCGCCCCCATGGCGCCCTCGGCTGGAAAACCCCAGCCCAGGTCCTCACCCAATACAACCAATCACTCTCCGATGGTGTTACCTATGTTTGACAAGCCTACACATACATCCCGCCCGCAAGCGCTTTCGAAAGACCGGCACAGCCCACACCCCCCGCCATCTCACCCCTCCGATCGCCGCAGGCCGTTCTTGCAGAAAGCCGGAATGTTCCGTCTCAGCAAGCGCAGGCTGTTCGGCCCGTCGTGCCATACCCGCCTGGCGCTCGATTCGTGGTCCAGGTGGAATGCCACCGCGAGAGGCGCGATCGACTTCGGACGGAGGCCCGCCAGCATCAGCCGCAGACCGAAGTCGTCGTCCTCCTGTCCCCACCCCGTGTAATCCTCGTCGAAGCCGTTGACGCTCTCGAAATCCGTTCGATAGAGGGAGAAGTTCAGGCCCACCAGCTTCGGCTTGTGCCTCTTGCAGAGATGCAGCCGGCGCCGCACCGCGTGCCACCGGTTCCGCCGGTGCACCGCAGCCAGGCGGCGTCTCGCTCGACCCAGAAGGGGGACGGCGAACGCCCCCGACCGCACGTCTTCCTCCCTGATGCGCGCCGAATCGGCCTCGCTGAGCCGCAGCGCGTTGCCCAATAGGAAGGTCCCCCGCCGGGCCCGCCGAACGTGGGCCGTCACGAACCCTCTGTCGGCCAGCACGTCCCCGTCCACGAAGATCAGATACTCCCCCGACGATGCCCGGGCGCCGTTGTTCCGGGCGGCCGCCGCGCGCCACCCCAGATCCTCCTGCCGGACATAGCGGACCGACGGAAGCTCCTCTTGCAGCAAGCGAACGAGCTCCTGCGTCTCCGGCCCCGATCCGTCATCGGTGATGACGATCTCGTCGGGCATCCGTTCCTGCCGCGCCAGCGACAGCACCGACAGGATGAGGGAACGAGGCCGGTTGTAGGTCGTCACGATCACCGAGACCGTCATGGCAGGGCGCCGCTCCTCCCGTGCGGATCGGGCAGTCGCTGTCGCAGTTCCACCCCAGACCATCCCGGTCCTCCCGGGCTCGGACTCCGCGCGCCGGCCTTCCCGCCCCGTCGGATCACACGCGCCGCGCTCCGTCGCCGCGATAGGGGTCGGCCGGCGACCCGCAGAATATTCATCCTATGGGCGGCACCGCGAATATCCCCGGGGACTCGTTCGAGGGCCTCACGCGGGAGACCATCGACGATCACCTGGTGGAGTGCCTGCGGCGGGGCGGCGGCACCCGGCCGGCACTGCTCTTGATCCAGGACCGCCGCCGGCGCGCCATCGTGAAGGACTATCGTCCCTCGGGCTGGCTCATGCGCCGGCTCTTCGGGCCCTGGCTCATCGCCCGGGAGCGGCATATCTACCTCACACTCCGTGACACCGCCGGCGTCCCTCGCCTCGTCGGCTCCCTGGATCGCCACGCGCTGGTCGTCGAGTATGTGCGGGGGCGGCCCTGCTCCGATTATCCTGAGGGCGGCCTGCCGATGAGCTTCTTCGAGCGCCTCGAGGCCGTCGTGAACGGCATTCACGAGCGGGGAGTCGTGCATTGCGATCTCAAGAACCGCTCCAACATCGTCGTGGCCGACGGCCTCCAGCCCTACATCGTCGACTTCGCCTCGGCCTTCACCAGCACCGGCTGGCTCCGCCCGCTCCGGCGCTTGGCGTTCGAGAGATTCCGGGAGGACGACCGGCGAGCCGTGGTGAAGGCCCGCATGCTCGTGGGCGGGGTGCGCAGCGAGGAAGACGAGCGGTTCGCGCGCCACCGTTCCCCGGCCGAGCGCGTCGTGCGCGCCGTACGGGACGGCGCCCGCTGGCTGTTCCAACTCCTGGGACGGCTCTGACACCCGGGCCGCCCGCGCCCATCACCCCCAGGCCCACACTCCGCCCAACCCGGCCGGCGTTCCGAGCGCCCCCGCCAGCCGCGGCCTCTCAGAACGGAATGAACGCCTGTGCTTCCCATCGGCCCTGGTCCCGCTCGTTCACTCCATACCCCACCGACCACCGCGGCGTGATCTCGTAGTTGAACCTCAGCGTCCGCGATTCCGACGCCCCCGTCAGCGCGCTCACGTACGAGATGACGATCCGCTCCGCAATCCGCTGCCCCAGCCGCAGCCGCACCTGACCCGACAGCCCCACGTCAAGCGAAAACTCCTGCATTCCCGTCGCCGCCCCGAACGTCGGCAGCAGGATCCCCGTGATCTCCCCCCCGCTGCTCGGCGTCCTCGTCGGGTCCGCCAGCAGCATCTCGATGTCCGGCCTCGCCCCCCGCGTCGGCGCCACCACCGGACCCACCAGCAGCGCCATCACATACGCTGCATCCAGATATGGAATCGACGTCACATTCAGCGCCAACAACGGCCCTCCCACGCCCATAGGACTCGCATACGGGTAGATCTGCCCCGACGGATTCATCGAAACGGAGTAGTCCCCGACCCGTCCCGCCGCCTCCGCGCTCACCGTGACCACAGGCGGCTTGCCCGGCTCCCGGTCCACCCAGGCCGTCGCCTGCCTCAGCGCCAACACTCCGTTCGGAAACGCAAGCTGACCCTTCGTGCTCTCGAACTCCCCCTTCACCTTCAGCTCAGACGCGTTGAGCCTCCCCTCCAGATCCAGATACCCTGTCAGCTCCCCTTCCTCGCCCACGCCCCCGGGATCGATCCGAATCTCCGTCGGCCTCTTCGCCGCCCCATATCGGAACCACACCTCCTCCCCCACCACCACCCGCGCCTCCACCTTCGGCGCAAACAGCCCGGCCCCCGTCGGTGCCGCAAGCTGTCCCTTCGGCAGACCCAACGTCGCCTCCGACACCTCCAGCGGCCGATGCTCGCCCGACTCCACCTCCACCGTCGTCAGCACTGCCTCCCCCGTCTCCGGATCGTTCCTCAACGCCACCTGCCCCTCCACCTTCATGTCGAAAAAGCCCGGCATCGCCACCTGCGCCCCGTCCAGCTCCGCCCGGATGTCGAACCGATTCCTCTGCCACCCCTCCAGACTCCACTCCCTCAGCACCACCTCTCCCCCCACCGAGAACGTACCCGACCCCATCCTTCCCCTGATCCCGGGACCTGCCTCTGGACCCGTCTCTCCCCCGCCGTCCTCCAGCCGGAGTCGGTTGCCCTCCAGGTAGATGTCCGCGTCGAACTCCGCCGGCACCATCCCCGGCAGCGCGGCGAAGCTCGCAGTGCGCAGATGAAGCTCTGCCCGCGGCAGCGCACTCATCCCGTAGATCGGGAAGGAAGCCGCTCCCTTCCCCTCCATCGGCCCATTCCTCAGCCGAATCTCCTCCAGGCTCAGCACCCCTCGCTGGATCCGTATCGGACTCGCCGTCACCGCCTCGAGCGACAGCCCCCCAACCTTCAGCTCGTCCACGAATACGTCCCCCCGCACCACCGGCCGCTTGATCGGTCCCGTGATATCGAAGTTCACGGTCGCCATTCCCCCAAGCTCGAACGGATACTCGAGCCACGGTTCCAGCAGCCGCAGGTCCAGGTTGCCCACGTCGAGCTGCAGGCTCGTCTCGCCATCGACCGACACATCCCCCGTGAGAGAAGCCCGTGCGATATCGTGCGTCGCCTCCAGATCGATCTCCGCGTTTTCGAGCGAGACGCCCCGGATTCCATCCATCCTCAAGCGCGCCGTTACATCTCCTCCGATATGCTCGACGCTCCGCCCGTTGAACCCCACGTCCTCGAGCCCGAAGGAGACCGAAATCTCCGGCTCCGCCAGCCGCCCCACGGCGTGCACCTTCCCCGTAATCATCCCCCTCAGTGGGCGCGGTATCCTGGAATAGCTCTTGAAGAACGGTGCCCTCACCCCCGCCCGGTACAGCCGCCACACCGCTCGGTCCCCGATCCCCATCACGGTATCCAGACGCACCTGCTCCACCTCGAGCACCGCGTCCACCGTCTGCTCTCTCAGTCCGAGCTCCCCCGAGACAGACACCACACCCTCCCCCCGCCGCAGTACTCCCGTATCGACCCGAAGCACCCCCTCCCCGAACCGCCCCGCAACGACCAGCTCGTCCAACTCCACCTCGTTCACGCTCAGCGGCCCGGCAGTCGCCCCGAACTCCACCTGGGGCAGGCTCGCCGGACCCGTGACGCGCCCCCGAACCGTGAGATCCCCCGTCAGGGCGAGGCCCAACCGGCTCCGCCAGGCGTCTGTCAGCTTCCCGAGATCGAGGCCGTCCCCCACGACCTCCACCGAGAATCCCGTCCCCCGCGCATACCCCCCGTCAATCGTGACCCTTCCGCCGGCGATCTCGAACGAGGCCTCATCGATGGCTAGCTGCCCGCCCTCATACGTCGCCCGCGCCCGGCCCGCCTGGAAGGGCTGCCCCGCGACCGTCAGAGACTCGATCGCCAGATCGACGGCGGCGCTCGGATCGGCCATCGTTCCCGCCAGATCGACCGAGCCGTCCACTACCCCCTTTGGCATAAGCGCCCCCAGGTGCGGTGGCAGCCACTCCGCCACCTCCGCGCCCGCCGCCTCAAGCCGCCCCTCGATCCGCGCCTCGTCCGCCCCCCCTCTCCAGTCATCCACCGCCAACTCGCCCGTATATCGCCCTGCGCCCAGCTTCAGGTCGACATCGCGGATCTCGGCTCTCGTCGGAGACACAGTGAACCCCGCCGATAGGCGCTCGAACGGGCGCCCCTGCATCTCTCCGGGGCCGAGCACCACCCGCCCCGAGGCGCTCCCACCCCTCACCTCGCCCGCTGCCTCTATCCGCGCGCAGCAACGCCCGTTCAGACCCCTAAGCTTCACAGCCGGGCCGATCGCCGACAGGTCGAGAGACTCCATCTGTGCCGTCACGTCGTACGCACCGTCGAGCGAAAACATCGCCTCCAGCACCCCCTGCGCCGTCGGCCCATTGACCGCCACTCGCCGCAGTCGGATCGATCCATCGGCATACTCGAACTCCCCCGCCAGCCGCCCCAGATCGACCCCGTGCACCTTCGCGCCCACGACTTCTACAGTCCCCTCCACCACGCCCCCGCCATCCACTCTCCCCTTGACCTTTGCCTCTACTGTGCCCTCAAAATCCCCTTCCATTCCGGCCATCGTCGCCAGCACCGACAGCGGCACGTTCATCAGCGTGATCGCGCCCTGCGCGGTCGGCGCCCTTTGTCTCAGGTCCACGTCCAACTCAGCTTCGAAGTGTCGCGGGCTTCCATGCGCCCGGAGCCCGCGGATCTTGAGCCGCCCATCGGAGTACTCGAACCGCCCCACGAGGTCGTGCCAGGGAATCGCCCGGAACTTCACCACCTTCACCGTCGCCTTGCCGGTGACAGTCACATCCGACGTCGGCCCCTCCACCTTCGCCTCCACCCGGAGAGGGCTGGGCAGCAAGAGCCCCGCCGGCAAGGCCACCCTCGGGAAAAGCGCCCGAAGCTGCGGATAGCGAATCCCCGCAGCCGTGATATCGAGCTCCAGGGTCGGATTCGAGAGGTCCCGGATCTCGCCCTCCAACGTCACCGGCGCCTCGGCGACCGTCCCGGTCACACCCTCGAACCGCAGATCGCCATCGGCCACCCGGAGCGTTCCCGCCACCTCTTTCCCCGGCCGCCGCAGCCATGGGAAAGCCACCTCCGCGCCGCTCACCTCAGCCTTGACCTCATAGGAGAGGCTTCCTTGCTTCTCCTCTCCGCCCCCAAGCCGAAGCTTGCCCTCCACATCCGCCCGCCCGGTGCTCACCGCCACCACCCCCGCGCCGGGAATCCGCGCCAGCCCGTACGGCAGGTCCAGGCCCTTCACCGACCCCGTGAGGCGCGTCTCCCCCGTGTCCGACCGGCTCTCCCCCCGGACCTCCAGTGACTCGAATGCTCCCTGGTTCTCGGGAGCCTCGATTCTGAAGGTCGTCTTGCCCGCGGTAGGGTACCGCACCGCGACCTCGGCGCCCTCAATCGTCGTCACCAGTCCCCCGGCCGCCTCATCGACGAACGTCACGCGGCCGTTCTCCACGTTCACCGACCCGCGGAACCTGCTCGGCTCTTCGCGGCCCTCGAACAGATCGCTAACGTTTAGCTTCCCGTCTCGGCCGCGCGTCAGATTCAGCTCGGGCGCTACAAGCCGAACCGATCGCACCTCCGTCGGCTTCGACAGGAGTGGAATCAGGCTCCCCGCACGCCCCACCCGCGCCTGCACCTCGGGCGCCTTCAGAAGGGGAGTTCCGTCCTCGTTCCGCACCACCACATCGCGCAGCGTCACCTGCCCCGAGAGACTCAGGGCCGCACTCCCGATGGAGACATCACGACGAAGCTGCTGGGAGAACTCGCTCGCAATCAAGTTGCGCAGGTGATCGGCCAGGGGCCCCGCCCGCAGGAATACGACGACCGCTGCCACTCCCAACAGGAGGAGGGCGATGAATGGCAGCAGTCGAGCGAGTCTGCGCATCTACGAAGACCTATCTCCTGGACCGCAGCCCCCCTCCCGGCTTCGATCCCGCCCCGCTGCGGCCATCTCACCGGCATGGTAGGAGCTCCGTACGAGGGGCCCGCTGAGCACCGAAGCGAACCCCATCTCCCGGGCGCGCTCGGCGTACGAGTCAAAGATCTCAGGTCTTACGTACTTCACCACGGGCAGATGCGCCCGCGTCGGCTGTAAGTACTGGCCTATCGTCACCGCCTCCACCCCCGCCGCCCGCAGATCTCCCAGCAGCGCCACCACTTCGTCCTCCTCCTCGCCCAGCCCCACCATGAACCCGCTCTTCGTCACGGACTGCGGCGCCATCTCCCTCGCCCACCCCAAGAGCTCCAGCGAGCGCGCGTAGTCGGCCTGCGGCCTCACCTCCGGATACAGGCGCGGCACCGTCTCCACATTGTGGTTCAGCACATCCGGCCCCGCTGTCATGACGACCTCGACCGCTGCCCGATTCCCCCCGAAATCCGGCACCAATACTTCGACCCTTGCGCCCGGCAGAAGTTCGCCAACGGCCGCTATCGCCGCGGCAAAGTGTCCCGCGCCCCCATCCGCAAGATCGTCCCGCGTCACCGACGTGACCACCACGTGTCTCAGACCCAGCATCGCCGCCGCCTCCGCCACCCGGCGCGGCTCTCCAGGGTCCACCGGCGACGGCCGGCCGTGATCCACCGCGCAAAAACGGCAATCCCGGGTGCACACATCCCCCAGAATCATGAAGGTCGCGTTGCCCCGACCGAAGCACTCCCCCACATTGGGACAGCGCGCGCTCTGGCACACGGTATGGAGCCCCATCCCTCTCAGCTTCCGCCCCAACCGCTCCAGCTCGGGCCGCTTCGGCAACTCCGGTAGCAGCCATCGCGGCAGACGCTCTCTCACGGCTTCGCCCCCGCCAGTGTCCGCCGCGCCACCGCGCACCGCGCCATTGACGCCCAAATAAGCGGGTTATAAGGAAACAAGCTCACTGACTCCCACAATTCATCCATTGCCCCTTTGATCTCTCCTTCCCGCGCCAGTAGTCTGCCCAGCCGGCCGTGCGCCCAGGCGAGTCGCCGGCGCCCGACTCCCTCCAGCCACCGCCCCCCGAGGCCGCCACCCTCCAGCGCCCGCCTCACGATCTCCCCCTCCCACCGTCTCATCCGAGCCCGATCCGCGCTTCGCTGACCCTCGTGCCGCCGGTAGACCACGAGCCTCGCAGGTACGATCCCCACCTCCCAATCCTGCGCCATCCGCAGCCATAGGTCCCAATCCTGTGCCAGCGCCAGCGACTCATCGAAACGGCCGCACCGATCCACACACTCCCGCCGAACCACCACCCCCGATGTTGCCAGCCGGTTCGCCTTGATCAGCGCCCGTGGCGACACTCGCCGCAGCCGCGGCGGCTTCCTCCCGGCTGCTCCCTCCACTCCCTCGATGCCCTCCGCCTCGGTCCACAGCGTCCCGACCACCCCCACTGAAGGGCGCCGAAGGAACCACCCTACCTGCCACTCCAGCTTCTGCGGCAGCCACAGGTCATCGTCGTCCAGAAAGGCGATCAGCTCGCCGGTCGCGGCCGCTATGCCCGCGTTCCGCGCCGCCCCCGGCCCGCGGCCCGGCCCCTCCACGACGCCTACCGGGATGCCGGCCGCCCGCCGGAACGGAGCGAGCGCCCTCTCTGCTTCCCCTTCGCCCCCATCGTCCACCACCACGATCTCGGACGGAGGCAACGTCTGCCCCTGAACACTCCGAACAGCCTCCCGCAGCAGCATCGGGCGGCCACGCGTCGGAAGAACCACGCTCACACTCTGGAAACGAATCACGTCCCATCTCCGGCCCGAAGTCGGACACCTCCCCCCTGCCTGAGTATAGGAAACGCCCCGCAGCAGTGTCAACTTCGTCCACCTCCATCCACCGCAAGCTAAGCTCTGCCCCCTCCTGGTGGCTCCACAGCTCCATCTCCTCGCCCCAGGTCCATCATGGAATAATCCCTATGGAGGTACCGCCAATGGACAGACGGGAATCCGTGTGTATGGTCGTGCTCCTCCTGGCCGCGGCGCTCTCCATCGCGGCTGTCGCCTCCGCCGACGCACTCTCCTTCGAGGAGAACTTCGACTCCTTCACAACCGGCGTCTATCCCCCAGGCGGGATCTGGACGCCCCTCTCGGGCATGAAGCCTGCCTACGTGGTGGAGGGGATCTTCAGGAGTCCCACCAAGTCCTTCCGCCTCGACAGCAACCCCTTCTCGCCTCGCGCCGACCGCGTCGTTCTCGCCGAAGTGCCCGACCGCCTCAGCTACGAGGCCGCCGTCTGCCTCGACGCCGTGAGCGGCCGGCGCGCAGCCCTCGGCTTCGTAGACCTCGACAACCGCGCCCTGGTCATGTGGAACTCCTTCGTGATCGACGCCACCTTGGGCCGCGTGTTCTTCTACGGGCAGGACGAGGTGGATCTCGCGCCCTACACCCGCGGCACGTGGGTCACGGTCCGCGCCGATCTGAATTACGACTCGCTGACAGCCGCCCTCTGGGTCTGGGCCTGGGTCGACGGCGAGCCCGTTCCCGCTCGCGAGGATCTGCCAATCTACGCCACTATGGATGACCTCGTAACCGACCAGTGGGGGGTTGCTTCTCCGGCCACGTCGGCCTGGTCCAATGTCGTCTACTTCGACGACCTGAAGGTTTGGGAGCCCAGCACCACGCTCACCGTCGACATCGACATCAAGCCCGACTCCGATGTGAATCCTATCAACCTCCGCTCCAACGGATTGCTCCCGGTCTGCGTCTTCTCCTCGGAGACCTTCGACGCAACCCGGATCGACCCCGCTGCCTGCCTGCTCGCCGGTGCTCCCGTCGCCGTCAGGACTAAGCAGCTCAAGTTTATGGCCCACCCTGAGGACATCGACGGCGACGGGCTGGCGGACATGATGCTTCACTTCGAGACCCAGCAGCTCGACCCCGACCAGCTCCAGGACGACTACGCTGTCCTCGCCGGCTCCACGTTCGAGGGCCAGGACTTCGTCGGCCTGGACGAGATAGTCCTGGTCGGGCGCGGCCTTTGCGGGCGCGGCCGCCGCTGACGAGGCATACACGCGCCGCACCCAAGTTGCCAGAAGCAAGGCGGCAGCTTCCCCGCACCACTCGGTCGGGGGAGCGGCCGCGCCACGCCCTCCATATCCTTGCGGCTACTCCTCCCGATTCCCGCGTGGCAGCGGCCCCCCCAGATACCCCAGCATGAGCAGCTTCTTCCGCAGCTCCGGCGTCATCTTCACTTGCGGCGGCGGCTTTGCCCCCAGCCTCTCCCGCCATGACCTCTGCTCGATAAGCCACCGCGCGAGAAGCTGCTCCCCGTAGGCCGCTCGCACCGGCATCTCCTCCGACACGTCCGACACCTCATCCCAGTCGGTCCCCGTGTCCCACAGTCCGATGGCCTCTCTCGTCGCCGTCTCCCGCGGCAGCACCGACACGTCGACCACCCGCTTGTACCCGTCCTCGTCGAGGACCCCCACCAGGTCCAGATTGTTGGCGTCCCAGAACGCCGTCTCCCCGTAGAAGCGTCGGTTCGCCTCCCCCGCCCCGCCCTGCGCCACAGGCGAGAGATCCTCCCCCACCAGCCCGTACGGCAGCTCCGGCTTCAGTCCCACCTCCGCCAGCACCGTCGGCAGCACATCCACCAAGCCCACCCCCTGTTTCACCCTCAGCCCGGCAAGCCGACCCCTTGGAAACCGGATGATGAGCGGCACCTGCGTCTCCTGCCGGTTCAGCGTCCACGCATGGCCCCACGTATCGTGCTCCCCGAAAGACTCTCCGTGATCCGCTACCAGGATAATCAGCGAGTTCTCAAACCGACCGACCCTCCGCAGCGTATCCAGAAACAGCCCGAAGCCCCGGTCCGCATCGAGGATCTCGCCATCATAGAGGTCCACCAGACGCCCATAGTCCTCCTCGGTCAGCCCGGGCCGGACCGGCGGCACGTCCTTCATGTGCGCCACCGACCCGTCGAAGCGCCCTTTGAATCCACGATCGAATCGCCGGAAGCTCTCCGGGCGCGGATCGTACGGCTCGTGCGGCTCCATCGTGTGCAGGTACATGAACACCGGCTGCTCCGGGTCCCATGTTTCCAGCAGGCTCCGAGCCACCTTGTTCACCCAACTCGCCGTCGGCGGCTCCGTCATCAGGAATCGGTCGTATCCTTGGTTAAACCCCGCCTGCTTCCCCACTTGGTGGTTCGTCGTAATGCAGATCGTCCCATACCCCGCCTCGTGCAGCATCTCCGGCAACAACACCGGCCACTCATCGAGCACATCCGACTCGTGCATCGCCCGATGCACGCTCGCATGAAGCCCCGTCAGCATCGTCGCCACCGCCGGTCGCGTCCACGTCGACGGCGTAAAGGCGCGGTCGTACATCGTCGCTTCGCGGGCGAATGCATCCATCGTCGGCGACGTCCCGCGCTCGTACCCGTAGCATCCGAGATGATCCGCGCGAAGCGCGTCGATCAGATAGATGAAGACATCCCGCGGGCGGTTCGGCTTCCGCACCGGCCACCGCATCCCTCCCTCCATATCGTCTGCCCCGACCGGCACAAACGGCTTCGGGAGCGCTTCCAAGTCCGTGGTTGCCACCGGTCTCAGCCGCAGCCTCACCCGCTCATCCCGCCGGGCCCGCACGACATGCCACAGCGCCCCCTTCATGGCAAACACGAATCCCGGAGCCCCCTCCACTTCAAACGACTGCGGCCCGACCGGGCCGATATGCAGGCCCGTCTCCGGCCCCTGCTGCCAGCCGACGAACTCCAGCGCTCGCCTGCCCTCCCCATTCACCAGTTCCGCCGCGCATGCCACATAGCCCGTTTCCCCCTGCGGCACCTCCCGCCGGCTCACCTTCCCTGCGACATCTACACGGACGAGCTGACCCTCCCACCGCCCCACATCGAGCTCCACCTCACACACGGGCCGCCGGTCGCTCCCCTCAGAGAACACCCCCCGCACCTCGCGCGCGGCAACGACACCCGTCCCATCCGTCGAGAGCGTGACCCTCGCCGTCATGACCGAATCCGCCCACGGCCTCTGCCATGCCAGCACCAGCGCCAGCGCGCCCGCCAGCGAAAGCGCGCCCATGACCCGCCGGCTTAGAACCTTGCTGCGGAGGCTGTCCCAGCTCACACGACCACTCTCCTTGCGCCGCGTGTCCCGCCCGCGCGACCTCTGTCACAACCGCAAGTCAAGTGTAGCACACGCCTCCACCCTCCTCAAGGACACCCCGTCGCCCGCGATACCGGAAGGGGATGGTGCGCCAGGGCACCCCAGGCAGGAGGGTGCCGGGATATCGAAGAATTGTGCGAGTGCGGGAGTCAGGAGGGTTTGTGAACGAGGAATTCGAAATCCTCTACAAAGTGCAGCAGATGGATACGGAGATCGCGCGACACCAGCAGGCCCTCGACTTGCTCGACGCGGGGACGCAGCTCGAAGAGGAGATCGGAGAGCTCGACAGGGAGCTGTCCGAGCTTCGAGAAAACCGGGCGTCGGCAGAGAAGGAGAATCTGGACTGCGAGCTGGAGCTGAAGACCTTGGAGGAGAAGAAAGAGCGATTCCACGGGCGGCTCTACAGCGGCGCGGTGAGCAACCCGCGGCAGTTGTCGGATCTCCATAAAGAGGTAGAGATGCTGGCGCGCGAGATCCGCAAGCTCGAGGATCGAATTCTCGAACTGATGGAGACCCTGGAGTCACAGCGCTCGCAGATCGCCACGCGAGAGACGCGGCAGAAGGAACTCAAGGAAGAGCTGGAGTCCGTGCGGTCCGGTTATGAGGAGACCGGCGCGCGCCTCCGGAGCGAGATCGAGGGGATGGAGTCTGTGCGGAACGAGTTCGCGTCGCAAGTCGGAACACAACTGCTGAAGCGATACGAGCAGATTCGGGCGCGGATGGGCAATCTCGGCCTCGTGAGGGTGACGGGGACGACGTGTCCGGGGTGTCGGATCGCGCTTCCAGCCGAGACGTTGAAGCACATGAAGGCGGGGAGGGCGAGGCTGACGTGCGAGAACTGCGGGCGGATGGTGATCTGGGAGGGGCCCAGGGAGAATGAGGAGTAGGGAGGCTCAAGGGGACAGATTGTGGATCGTGCGGATCTGCCCGGCGGCACACGCCGGGCGCTTTCTTCGTGGAGCGCAGGCGGGTGCGCGGAGGCGAGCAGCGGTGCTGCCCATCGCTGGGGTCCGAGCATAGCGGGTATGCAGCCCTGGGGGGCGATCTGGCGCGGGTGGCCCGGGACGGTCAGAGCCGCCAGGGGTTTGGGGCGTCGACGGGGAAACGTCGAGGAGTTCGACTGAAGCCAAATACCTTGGAGCTCTATGAGATGAAAGACGTGGCCGCCAGCACGGATACCCGCGGCATCACGGTACAGCGCGTCGGCGTGAAAGACGTGCACCTGCCGATCCTGGTGAGGCGTAAGAGTGGTGAGTTCGATGGTGCGCTGGCGCGTATCGATTTCGGAGTCACGCTTCCCCACCAGTTCCGCGGGACACACATGAGCCGGTTCGTGGAAATCCTGTTTCAGTGGCGTCAGAAGCCGATCAGCAGCCCGGAACTGAAGGAGATGCTGAAGGAGGCGTGCGGGCGGCTGGGGGCGGAGCGCGCGCGGGTGGACGTCTCGTTCAAATACTTCTTGACGAAGAGGGCGCCGGCTAGCGGGAGCGAGAGCGCGCTCGACTACGACTGCAAGTTCGAGGGCGTCCTAGACAAAGACGAGTACACGTTGACCACATGTGTCGAGGTGCCGGTGACGATATTGTGCCCGTGCAGCAAGGAGATAGCGGCGCGGGGGGCGCACAGCCAGCGGGCGATCATCCGGGCGCGGATCCGGAGCAGGGCGGACACGATGGTGTGGATTGAAGATCTGGTGGAGATGATGGAGCGCCAGGGGAGCGCTGAAATCTATCCGCTGCTCAAGCGACAGGACGAGAAGCACGTGACAGAGGCGGCCTACGACAACCCGAAGTTCGTGGAGGATGTGGTGCGGGATGTGGTGGCCATGCTGCGCGCCGATGAGCGCGTCGCCTGGTTCCAGGTGGAGTGCGAGAGCATGGAGTCGATACACAACCACGCGGCATATGCGTTTCAGGAGGAATCAAGGGTGTCGCCGGACTCAGACAGCAGCCCCTCCCATTCGGCTCAGGAGTCGCAATCGTGAGGGGGAAAGTCAGCATCATAGGGGGCGGGGGACGCGTTGGGTCGAACGCCGCCTACGCCCTTCAGCTCGGCGGAATCGGCGATGAAATCGTCCTGGTCGACATCGATACGGAGGGCGCGCGGGGAGAGGCGCTTGACCTCACTCACGGTCGGTCGGCGACGGGAGGACCGCGGGTCACCTCGGGAGACTACGAGGCCATCGCCGGCTCGGACGTTGTGGTGGTGACCGCCGGCCTGAGGCGGCGGCCGGAGGAGTCGCGGCTGGAGCTGATCGAGCGGAACGCAGCGCTCTTTGGCGAGATCGTGCGGTCGGTGCAGCGAGTCGAGCTGGCCCCTGAGGCGATACTGCTGGTCGTCACTAATCCGGTGGATGTGCTGACGTATGTAGCGGCGACGGAACTGGGGTGGCCGCGCAAACGGACCATCGGCCTCGGCACGATGCTGGACTCGCTCCGGTTCCGGTCTCTGCTGGGCGAGGCGCTTGACGTCGATCCATTGCTGATCGAGGGAGTCATCCTGGGGGAGCACGGGGATTCGATGGTGCCGCTCGTGTCGCAGCTCCGATATGACGGCGAGCCCATTTCGGCGGTGTCGGGATACTCGGAAGGAGCGGTGCAGGAGGCGGTTCAGGCGACCCGCACTGCGGGCGCCGAATGTCTCCGTTTGAAGGGCGGGGCGGGGTACGCTGTCGGGCTCGCCGTGCGGGATGTGGTTGCGGCGATCCTGGGCGACACGGGCGGGTTATTGCCAGTCTCCACAGTCGACGAGTCGGGAGAGTTCCAAGGCGTTGCTTTGAGCCGGCCCACCCGCCTGGGGCGCGGTGGTTGGCGGGAGCACGTGTCGATCCCCCTGTCGGAAGGGGAACACAGGGCGCTTCTGCGGAGCGCCGAAGTGCTGCGAGAGACAATAGCACGCCTCCGGGCGGCAACCTGAGCCGCCTGAACTGGAGGGCACTTGTGAAGATCAAATACCTCGGACACGCTGCATTCCTGATCACGACAGCCGATGGACGGAAGATCGTTACCGACCCATATGAGCCCGGCGGGTTCGGGGGCGCCATCGGCTACGGCGCGTTGGAGGAAGCGGCTGATTTCGTGACGGTCAGCCACGAGCACGCCGACCACAACTACGTCGAGATGGTGCCCGGGAACCCGACGGTGATAAGCCGGGCGGCCGAGGAAAGACATAACGGAATCCTGTTCCGGGCGCTCAGGACCCATCACGACGCCAGTCGGGGGGCCGAGCGCGGCGCCAACGTGGTGCGGGTGATCGAGGCGGACGGCATCAGTGTCTGTCATCTGGGCGACCTCGGGCATACGCTGAGCCCCGAGGATGCCACGGCTTTGGGTGCCCTCGACATCCTGCTGGTGCCGGTGGGGGGAACCTTCACCGTGGATGCGAAGGGCGCCACCGCCGTGGTCAACCGACTGCGGCCGTGCATTGCCATACCCATGCACTACCGAACGCCCAAAGTCACTCTCGACATCGCGCCGGTGGACGGTTTTCTCGCCGGCAAGCCGCGGGTGCGCCGTATCGAAGGGTCCGAGATCGACCTCGACAAGGGATCCCTTCCGGAGCCGACCGAAATCGTGGTGCTCGCGCCGGCCCTGTAGGCCGGGACCTCAGCGCAGGTACCCGAGCGTTCGAAGATTGCTCTTGAGCGCCTCGGGCAGGTCCTCCGGGTCCAGTGCATACGGCGTGCCGCCCCGGCGTGCACTCTCCGGTATCCACAGCCATATCTCGGGCTGATCCGGGGCCGTGATCGCGGGCGGCGCTTGGCATGCCAAGACGGGATCGACAGCCGGCCCCACGACCAACGGCAGCCTGTCGGGCACCTGACCCGTTTCCCCCAGCCGGAAGAGACTCGGGCTCGACGGCCCAGAGCCGACGCGAGCCGTTACGGAGACCGTGTGCTCCGCGTCGCAGCGGTCAAACAGGATGACGTGCGGGGCCTCTCCGGGCGCAAGGGTGATTTCGGCGAACTGGGACGAGGTCGGCGCCCGCCCATCTCCGCCCGCTGCAGACCTGCGGCTCTCTCTCTCTCGATGGACCGAGAGAACGTCGTGCTGACGGAGGGTGGGTACGGTCAGGTACGGGAGGGGGCGGTCGGAGCGGAGCTGGATACTCATCGACTCTGAGCGAGCGCCGGTCACAACGAGCCGATAGCCGCGGGCCGCCTCTGCACAGAGATCGGCGAGGACCTGACGCATGTGGTCGAGCTGGCGCGGATGCGAACGAGCCAGGCTTCGGGTCTGGTCCGGGTCTCGCGCGATGTTGAAGAGCTCCTCGAGCTTACCAGGGTGGGTGACGTACCACCAATCCTCGTCTCGAGCCATGACGGCTCCCCCCCAGCTCTCCGAGAATATCGGTGGAGAATCCCCTTCCGGCCCGGTCACAAGCGGCAACAGAGAGCGCCCCGAAAGCTCTGCGGGCACGGGAGCTTCCGCGAGTTCGAGGAGCGTGGGCATGATGTCGACAAGGGCGACCGGCGCGCCAACACGTCGCCCCCCAAAGCGGCTGCCGGGCAGCCGCAGCAGCAGGGGCACATGCACCACCTCGCAATAGGGCGCGCCACCGTGGCCCATGACGCCGTGATCTCCGAAACCCTCGCCATGATCGGCGGTCACGACGACCACCGTGTTATCTCCCCAAGGCTGAGCGAAGAGCCAGCGCAGGAAGAGACCCAGATAGCGATCGTTGTGGCGGATCGCCCCGTCATAGAGGTCGGAGAGGTACTGGTAACCTTCTGAAGAGAAACCGTCGCGTCGGCCGCCATAGGCCTCGCGGAGTCGAGCGGGGTCAGTTAGCGGCCCCAGATAGCCTCTGTCGAAGAACTCGAGACAATGGCTTTCAGCCCTGAAATAATCATGGACCTCATAAGTGTGCAAGACGGCGAAGAAAGGAGCGGGAGGACGGGTCGCCAAGCGGTCTCGGAGGATTGTCAGTTGCTGCGCCAGCGGCCGTGTGACGTCGGGACACCAGTACCAGTCGAAGTCCGCATCGAATCCGAGACTGGCATTCAGGAATCCGCCGGCTACGGAGGATATTGTTTCGTAGCCCGTTGACTGGAGGCTGGACTGAAGCGAAACCGGCATCGCGACGGGTTGCAGCGTGAACGATGGCTCCGGTCGACCGGGCTCGGAGGTCTTGAGAACACGTGCGCCGTACACCAGGGGATAGCTTGAACTCAGAAGACTCCAAATCGAAGGCAGAGTCCAGGTGGCCTGGCTGTTAGCATCCTCGAAGAGCAGGCTTTGGGCCGCGAGGGAGTCGAGGAATGGGCTGGTGGGGCGCGGGTAGCCATAGCACCCGAGGTGGTTGGCACGGAGGGCGTCGATGACAACGACCAAGATGTTGGGGAGCGATTTCTCGGCGTGGGCGAATACCATGGGGTTGACCCAGACTGCGTAGCTACCCGTAACGTGCTCGTGGGATGCATCGGGCGGAGCCCCAACAAGCTCCGTAGAGAGCTCGATCTCGACCTCCCCTTCGGACGAGGGGATGTCGAGATTGACCGGTGACCAATGGCGATCGTCCTCTGACACCCAGCGCGTGACTTGCTCAGACAGGAGGGTCGATGTTTCGCCGTCGCGCCGGAGGCGGACCGTGAAGCGGGCACCTCCCCCCCGCTTGTTCCAGCTTTCCTGCAACAGCCCGAAGGCAGTACGCAAGGTGCCCCCAGAGGGAAGGCGGAGCGTCTGCTTCATGACGTAAGGCGCGGGGACGGGAAGGACAGGCATCCGCGCGTCGTCGAGGGTCATGCGGGCGGTGCCATCGGAGGCGCGGGGAAGCTCCGTGGCGGCATCTGAGCCGCTGAAGTGATCCACGAATCGGAAGGCGCTTCCGGGCCGAAGTGACACCGTGCCCCCTGTCTCGACGACGGGCTTCAGAGGGGCAGGTGGAGGCGCCTCCGGCGTGCCGCAGCCGAGGACCAGGAGAAGGATTGAGGCGAATAAATAGGGGCGCAATCGGGGTCGCACACTCATGTGAGCCTCGCCTTGTCGTTTTCCGCGTGTTTTCTTCTTAGGTGGCGGGTTAGGGCATTCCTGCCTGAGGGAGAAGGATGCAGGGGGAGCCCAACCGCGAAATCGTGAAAGGTGTCGTGAAGTGGAAGTCGAATCCGGCAATCAGATTCGGGTCGCGAGGGGGAAGGGCGGAATGAAAGTCGCGTCCGGTATCTTTCGCGCGGAGTCGCGGAACGAGGTCATCTACGCCCTCGACTGCGGCGGCGCCTATGGCCTCGTCGATGTCGGCGGCGAAGCGGGGCTGAACGCCAAGCTGGGGCAGCTCGAATCGGACGGCGTCGACCTCGACAAGATTGCCGCCGTCTTCGTCACCCACTGCCACGAGGACCACGCTGGCGCCATCCCCAAGCTGCGCTCTGCTCGTCCGCTGCGGGTTGTGGCCCACCGGCTGGCCGTAGAGCATCTGCGTCACTGTCCCGCTTACGCGCCCATCGACAGCGACCTCGTGGACTACACGGTGGATGCGGGCGACACGGTGGAGATCGGGGATCTCGTGCTGCAAGTCCACCACCTGCCTGGCCACACGCCGGACTCGGTCGCCTGGCAGCTCGGCGACAACCTGTTCCTCGGCGACATCATGCGGTGCGACGGAACCATCGGGTGGATGGACGTCCACTGGGGGTCGTGCGTCGGCGACTACCGGTCCTCTCTCCAACGGCTCTTTCGCATGAAGGTCGCCAACATCTATCCCGGCCACGGGGAGTGCGGCCCCTTCACGCGAGAGGCGGTAGAGGGCGCGCTGCGTCGTCTGAACGCGCTGACAGAGGCGGACGGCAACCTCTTAGTCTCCGTCGGCCGACCGGCGCCCCGCCGGACGGCTGAAACGCCGGCCAAGATCGTCCGGCTCTCCACCGGTCAGCCCGCCGCCTCGTAGCCCCTTCCACGCGTTCCCGTTCTTCTGTAGGGCGGGCGTACCCGAGTTTACCCTGAGGAAACCCGAAGGGCCCGCCGGCCGTTGCCGTTCTTCTGTAGGGCGGGCGTACCCACGCCCGCCGGCCGTTGCCGTTCTGCCGAATGTCCGCCTCGGGCCGTTGCTGTCATTCCGACCGAAGCGGAGGAATCCATTCCCCAACAACTGCCTTCGCTCGCGAAGGCCATCCTCTTCCCCGCCTCCCCTCTCCAATCTCTCGCCCCGTAGCGGCGCCGCCCGCCGGCCGTTTCCCCTCGCCGTTTCCCGTAGGGCAGAAGCGTGCCTTCTGCCCCGGCCGTTCGCCGTTCCCCCGGGGCGTCCCTCCGAGAACGCTCCAACGACGTCTTGGCCGTTGGGGAGGGGGAAGAATCGAGGGGGGAGGGTCCCTCCCCCCTCGAAGAGCATTCGCTCTACTGCAATGCTGATCCGTGCCCCCTTTTCGGCTTCCGACCGGAAGGCATCTTCCGGTCGCCACCCAACAGCCTCCGCCCCGGTCCCAACGGCCAGCACGCGGGCGGCAGACCTCCGACGTCAACGCTAAAACCGAGTGAGGGGGGTCCGGGGGGA
>Ga0307377_10003076_pt1 | contig 19117 bp, 22 predicted proteins | sample TR3MG_FD_202535 | JGI IMG/M metagenome (GOLD analysis project Ga0307377, IMG submission 202535) | Soil microbial communities from Risofladan, Vaasa, Finland - TR-3 | ecosystem: Environmental > Terrestrial > Soil > Coastal area > Acid sulfate soil | place: Finland: Risofladan, Vaasa | collected... | reverse complement strand
GAGCAGTGCATCAGGCACATTCGCGGGCTGGACAAGCGCGGATTCCGCAAACTCCGCCGAGAGTCAGTCGCCATGTTCGGCAAGGACACGCGCATTGTTCTGCCTGATGATTCCGATAAATCGAACAGTCTATTATAGATGGTATTGAAGCAATACCATCTCAATATGCATATGCCAATACAGATTCCACACCAGTAAAGAAAGAAAAATAATGGCTGTTCATTTTTAATTTATTCTTGATGATGTAGATGCTGAAAACATGATTCGGGTCTTAAGAGATTATGTAAATGATCTTAGATTTGAATCTCTCTTGTCTGAATCAAAAAGGTCAAAAAGATTAGGAATAGAGTGGAACAAAAAAGAATGGAATAAAAGACATGCTGATTATTTTGAAAAGGTAATAGAGAAAATGTTAGTTGGAAATTATCATGTAGAAAGCAAAGGAGATAAAAGTGTCAAATATTAGGCAAACTATCCTTATCAGAAAAGACTTAAATCTGCCAGTTGGACTACTTGCAGCCCAAGTAGCTCATTTGCATATGGAATCAATTAGATATAATCTAAACAAGTATTTTGAAGAAGGGGCAAAATTTGAAGATAACCATATATGTTTGGAATCTAATTATAGCGAATGGTTAAAGGCACCTTATATATTTGTTCACGGTGTTCCGAACGCTGAAACTCTAGGTTATTATTTGGAAATAGCAGATAGAAACAAGATAGAAAAAACAAATTGGAGAGATACTGTTTATTTAAATGTATCTGAAACACAAAGAATTGTTTTAAAGGATGTTCTAATTGGTGCAGTTTTAGGACCGGAAGATTCTGATAAAATAAAATTAGTTATTGGAGACTTACCATTATTGTGAAACAAAATAATAGCGATCAAATGAGTTATGTTTACGAAAATAGTAATATAGTTCGCCATATAATTAAAAGTGGCGGTAATGTATACGATTGTCTTTACTGGCTTGTTAAACATCAAGAAAAACTTGTGGATGAAATAATGGAACTTACGATGATTGCACCTAAAAAGGTTAAATTAGAAAATGGCAAATATGCAATTTGGCATTGCCCTGATGAGTTAATTCCAGAGACAGAAATAAACATGCACTGAATGGCTATTTTTCTAAATCAGATGGGATAAGTAGATTTGGATGGGAATCTTCTCCAGTAATACTTTCCTCTCCTTTTTTGTGCCATAAAAGTTCATATCCATTTGAAGTCATAACCCATTTTTCAATAATTAAATTTCCATAATGACAATTGTAGTGACAGTTAGGGCACAAATTTGAAATATTGAAGAAATCATTGGCGTTAGGTATATCTCTGCCATTAATGTGATGAGAATGTAGTATATTAGATTCTTTGCATATATCACAGGGATATTTGCCGTTTCGGTTAACTATTTTTCTAGTGGATTTCTTCACATTCTTATTATACAATAAGACTAATCTATTATAATTCCAGAAGGTGGAGGAATTTTCCAGTAAATTTTCCAAGGTGTTTCATTAGTGTATCCATGGACAAAGAATGTTTCATTAGATATATCTGAACGTATTGTGCTAATTCTATTTGTCCCATCAAAACATTGAATATAATAGTAAAAATGTCCCGGTCTACTCATTGGAACTGTTATATATTTATTGGCAGTTGAGCCATAATAATATGTCCTTCCTATACTTGTATCATTCCACTTTCCATAAATTTTATAAGATGTTGCGTCAGGAGCATTAAACCAAGATAATATGACTTGGTTTGTTTCTATTGTAAATTCACTACCATGAAAATGAGTATATGTATAAATAGGTAGAATCGGTGGAACAGAAATATTTGGATTATATGTAAGATTAGTAGTAAATAAAAATTTATCTATATGAGTGTGACTATTAGTAAGAAAAATCGAATATGTAATATATGTATTTGTGTATACTGGTATAAGCGCGATTAATCCATTAGTTTCTTTAAGTTGTTCCCATTGCCAGTTATTAGATGAATGTGTATTGACGTTCCATTCATTAGTTGTACTAATAACATTATTTGATTCTCCTCTATATATATCTGAAATACTATTAATAAAGAAGTTTCCCTGTCCATCAATCGACTTTGTTCTAAACCACAAAGCTAATTGGTTTTCGGATGGCAAAGAATTAGATGAATTAGATGAATATAGAAATGTAAAATTGGCAGAGGCGTAGTTATTTGATGGGTTATAGATATAATTAACGCCATCAACGCTTCCAGTAGTTATATATGGGTCTAGTATGGCATCTTCAGCTTCTAATATCGTATGAAAATCATTATGGTATTTTATTTCCTTTGAAAACCATCTAATTTCAGATGAGAAATCACTTTCATTAGTAAATATAGTTAAATTGTTAGATATAGTTAAATTATTAATAGATGTGGTTAAATTATAAGTTTCAAGTATATACGCTTTAACAGCAAAATATCTATCAGAAGGGGTAATATTTGCAATAGTATATCTTGTAACATTTCCAACATCTTGAATATGAGTATAATTTTTACTACTTGGTCCGTAATAGATTTTATAATTTATTTCATTTGTAAATATTCCAATTGGTTCATCCCATGCAAGTTTAACCTCATTATTTGCAAATAAAGGATATACACTGAGTAGTAGTGTAAAACATATATGTATGATTCTTTTTGTTAAAAACGTCTCCATAAATACAAATATTTTAAATTGTTTGATCTTAATAGTTGCCATTTGCTAGTAATAATTCTAAAGCCTTTTGGCGGATTTGCTAGGCTTTCTTTTAAAGAAAATGGTTTTGTCAGTATCATGTCTGATTCATTACCCATTTTATCTAAAGATGTAATTCCAACAACATATTTATTTTTTATATTAGTAATATTTATGTCATCGGGCACAACGATACTGGTTATATTTTTATTTACAAAAATAAATTCTGAGTTATAATCAGGTTGTTTTACTGACGCATTGTAATATTTGCGCCAGTAACATTTATATTGTATAATATTTCTATTAGGATTCTTAGGCTTCCCCCAAACAAAAACAATTATATTGTTTCTACTACTAGATCTGTTGGGGGATTTGGTGCCAAAAAATCTATTACGACTGGATTAGTAATAGCCATATCTGATTCATTGCCAACATCATCAATTGCTGAAATTCCAAACAAATAATTTGCTTCTGTTTCTATTGGAAAAGAAGGTGTCTCGTCTGGTAATACTAAATTAGTTTTTGGTGCGCTTACTAGTATATTCGAATCTGAATATGAAGGTTCACCTACAGCTTCCAAAGACCAATATATTTTATAACCAACAATATCTGTTGAAGTTGAAGCGGCCCATCTAATTCGTCTTTTTACTATTTTTGCCATATTTATTCTCCTTTTTTATTATACACTTTCTTACTATATTATTTCTGCAAAAATCAAAAATATCCTTCTTATTAAAAACTTTTTATATTTGAGGCGAAAACTGCTAAAAGTTTAGTGTTTTGGTAATTTAAAAATAAATGGTTCAAATCTATTCACTGAATGGGATTTTTACTGAATATTTATTAAAAAATGATTTAAAATTTTGTATAATTGTTCTATGTGGCAACAAAAACCTTACGATAAAGATAAAGAGTCTGAAAAAATAAAATCGTATAATAAAAGCAGGATTTTGCATTACATTTATATAAATAAATAATATGAAAGAAAATAAAGAATTTAACGTTTGTGTTAGAATTAATTCAGAAGAAAGTAAAATGTTGTCAATAATAAAAAATAAGCATTGTATGAATATATCTAAGCTAATAAGGAAATTTATACGAGATACTTATGAGGGATTTGAAAGGAATGAGAAGAAAATATTTCGTTAATCATGATTTTTTTAAAATATGGTCTAGTGATATGGCTTATATTCTTGGTTTCTGGTGGGCTGATGGATGGATTTGTAATGGGGAAAATAGATTTTACATATCTCAGAATATATTAAGAAAATATATATTAGAAAAAATTCTAAGAAAAATGGACTCAAATTACCCAATATTTATTAAAAAGAATAAATGTTGTTATTTTGCAATTCAGTCAAAAAATATTGTTTCTGATATAAAGTTATTTGGAGGAACAAAAGATAAAAGTAAAAATTCTAAATTTCCTATTATTCCAAAAGAATATTTGCCAGATTTTGTTCGTGGATATTTTGATGGGGATGGTTGTATATGTAAAGTTAAAGATAAAAGAAGAACAGAAAATAGCGGAGTTCAAAAATTTAATTATGTTGTTTCTTTTACATCTGGAAGTAAATATTTTATAGAATCATTATTATATGAGCTTAGAAATAATATAAATGAATTTTGTGGATATATACAAAAAAAGAAACCCAAAAATAAAATTGCAAATGGAATAAAATGGAATCATGATGGATATGTTTATGTTTTAATTTGTGGTATAAATGATGCTAGAAGAATAAAATCATATATGTATAATGGTAGCGACTTAAGGATAGAAGATAAATACAATAATTTTGATGGGATTGGAGAGGTTTCTTCAAGATATTTAAAACAAAAATTTGTTTCTTTTAAAGAAGCAAAAGAAATATCTTTGTCTCTTAAATTAAATAAATGTAGAGAATGGAAACCATATGCCAAAACAAAAGATAATTTACCAATAAATCCGCAAAAAGTATATAAAAATAAAGGATGGAATGGATGGAATGACTTTTTAGGAAATTAAAATGTGGAAGCAAAAAGAATACAATAAAACTAAGGAGCAGCTTTTTATTAATATGGGGAAGGGGAAATTACTATCTAGACTTCTTTCTCAGAGAGATATTGTTGGTGAAAATGTTGATGAATTTTTGAAATCCGAATATAAAAATTTATCTCATCCTTATTCACTGAATGACTGCGAAAAGGCAGTAAGATTATTTTGTGAGATTGCTAAAGATAATGGTAAAGTAGCTTTAATTTCTGATTACGACGCGGACGGTATTCTTAGTTCTGTTATGATTAAAGAGTTATGTAACACTTTTGGTTTAGATTGTTCTGTTTTTCTACCATCAAGATTAGAACATGGATATGGACTTAATGATGTAACTGTAACGGATTTTTTATCTAAAGGTAATGTTGATATTAGTTTATTGTTTATTCTTGATTGTGGAACTAATAGCCATAAAGAAGTTCAACGTCTTTTGAATTGTGGTATTAAGAATATAGTTATTATTGATCACCATCTACCCACTGAATCTCTTGCACTGAATGCTCACGCAATCATATCTTGGCATTTGTCAAAGAATAAACAAGAGATGTGTGCATGCGGATTAACATTTCAATTTATAAGAGGGATTAGATGGCTTACAAAAAAAGTTAATCCGGTGGAATTTTTGGCTTATGCGGCGATAGGAACTATAGCAGATGTAAGTTCAATTATGGGTGACAATAGAATTATAGTTAAAAACGGATTGACTGAATTTGCAATAAATCATGTTACCGCTTCTGGCTTAAAAGCATTAATGAGACAATCTAAAATATATAGCGGGAATTTAACCCAACATGATATTTCATTTAAAATAGCTCCTCGTATTAATGCTATTGGTAGAATATCTAGCCCAGATATGGTTTATGGGCTAATGATAGAAAGAGACCCAGATATAGCCACTAAAACTGCTGAATATATAATGAAATATAATGAAAAGAGAAAAAATATACAAAAAGAAATTGAAAACGAAGCTATTTTAATTGCGAAGAAACAAAATAACAAAAATGGAGTTTTAGTAGTTAATGATTCTTGGCATATTGGAGTTGTTGGTATTGTTGCTTCTAAGTTAGTTGAAACTTTTAATAAACCATCTGTTGTAATTGGAAAACTTAATGATACATGGAAAGGAAGCGGAAGGTCTGTTAAAGGAGTCAATATTAAAGAAATACTTGATTTATGTCCTGAATTATTTGTAACTTATGGAGGTCATTCCGGTGCCGTTGGAGCAACGTTAAAACCAGAAATGGTAGAGAAAGCAAATGAAGTTTTTGATGATGCTTGTAAGAAATATTATTCCAAAAAAGAAATATGTAACCAATCAATAAATTACTATGATGCAATGTTGGATGTTCCATTAATAAATTCAGTTACATCTGGTTTATTAAGGAATAGTTTATATCCTTATTGTAGCAATAATAACTCTGAACCTATTTTTATGATTCCAAAAGTAACAATTATGGACGTTTCTGTAATGGAAAGAGATAATTGGAGACTTTTAACATTTTTTATTGAAAGAAATGGCAAAAGATGTTCACATCCTTTTAAATTTTTTTCCAAGAGATTTGGAACAGAGATTGAAGGAATTACGGCAGATGTTTTATTTTCTTTTCCACAACATGATAATTTTAAAGTTTCTAGATTTTCTCAATTTGAGTTATCTGTAACCGATATTATTAAAAAAGAAAAAAGTTGAATTTTTATAAAAATATCTTACAATATAGTTGACGATACAACTATATTATAGGGAGATATTTTATGGACACAGTGGTAGAAAAAGAAGTTACAGAAAGTGAAGAAGATATTAAGAATTTTATTAGTTATTTCCAATCTGTAACTACAATAGGAATTATTAATAGGGCTAAATCTGCAATAGAAGCAGAAGATAAGGCAAAACAAAAAATAAGCGAGTCAGATTTTATGTGTGGGGTCATAGGACAAACTCCATTTGAGGTATCTAATACTGATGAATGGGAACCGAATGGTTTGCATAAAGATAAAGACGAAGTTTCTTTATGTGAGCCTAGAATGAGTCCGAAAGGTAAATTGCCGAAGTTTAATTATGATAAACCAAAACAGCGTTTCTTATCTCATCCAAAAGTTACAGAAGGGGAAATTATAATTAATTTAGACGATAATACTAAACGATGTATAGCAGATAAATTTTGTAAGGATTTTGAATCGTTACAAAATTCTGATTATTCCTCATTGATTAGTACTATGATTGAGGATGGATTGGAGTAATATGACATAGGATCGGTCAGCCAATACGCAAATTCTGAGTGCATGTGACGTGGCCAAAAATAATTCTTGACATTATCTTGAAATGTGCTATTCTTCTCTTTAAAGGAAATATATGATTGATTATTCAAAACAAACAAAAATAGATAAAACGCAATCTATTGACGAAAGAGTTCAATATCTTAAATATTGTGCTAAACGATATGAGTTGTTTGGCGATTCTCCTATTAAAGATAGAGACTATGATGTAGAATTTGCAGAACTAAGTATTTTGTCATCAGATAGTTTCTTTGATTCTGTTGGCGGAGAATTAGACTCGGCAGTGCATGGAGATAGAATCAAACATGAGGTAGTTATGGGGAGCCTTAGTAAATCCCTGTCCATCGAAGAATTTATTGAATGGTTCAAATCAGCCTATTCAAAACAAGACCTAAGCAAATTATCTTTTATTTTGGAAGAGAAGTTGGATGGATTGGCTATTTCATTACTGTATAAGAATGGGAAACTAGTTCAAGCTTTGACGAGAGGTGACGGAGAAACTGGTGTTTCTTGTTTAGAGTCTGTAAAACAGGTTAAAGGGGTTAAGTTAACTATTCCATGTCTTGATGAAGTAGAAATAAGATCTGAAATAATTAAAGATAGATTTGATTTTGAAAAAGAATGGAAATCAAAAGGATACGCTAATAGTAGAAACTTTGCAGCAGGTAGCCTTAATAATATTGATCCTTCTATTGTGGCAGAAAGAGGACTAGAAATGATTGCTTATGAAGTTGTGAGAAAATCTTTCGCAACCGAATCTGATAAATTAAAATTTTTGGAGGAACAGGGCTTTCCAACACTTAAATCTAATAGTAAAATTACAAAGATTGGATTGTCAATAGATGATGTTATTAGGGCTACAAAAGCTTATATGGATATCATGAATAAAAACAGATCTGGTCTTAGATATTTAATAGACGGAATTGTTTTTAAGTGCAATAAAACTCATGTGAAAGAAAGTATGGGCTTGTTATCCGGTAAGAAGCCAAAAGCGAGCCGAGCTATAAAATTTGTGCCTGAATCTGCTATTACATCAATTATAGGAATAGAATATAGTGTCGGGAAAAATGGAACGATTTGTCCTATTGCCCAGCTACAACCAATTTCTCTTCTAGATACAACAGTCTCAAAATGCACTTTATACAATTGCGGATATATTAGAGACTATAAACAATTGAAGCTTAATTGCAAAATAGAAATTGTAAAGTCCGGAGATATTATACCAAAGCTTGTTAAAGTTGTTTCCGATGGCAACAAAGATATTCAATTGCCAACAGAATGTCCCTCTTGCAATACTAAACTAAATTGGGTTGGACCCAATTTAGTTTGTAATAATGATAATTGTGTTGCTCAATTAGGAGCACGGATTGATCATTTTATAAAAGAACTTGATTTTAAGGGAATTGGTATGGGAATAATTAATCGTCTAACAGATATAAATGAGCTTGTGTGGGAAGGTAAGCCGATTATATCTTCAATTAGCGAATTATTCCATATGCTTGATAATGATCGTTTCAGTGAACATCCTTTTAGAAAATATGCATATCTTAAAGAACAATTTGGAGAGAAGACTTATACTAAAATTGTAGGAGTTATGAAATCTGTTACAGAAACTTCTCTTCCTAAGTTAATATCTGCTATGTCAATTGGTAAACTAGGATCAATGGCGGTTGATCTTTGTGCAGTATACCCAACACTTGATGACTTAGACAAGGCAACAGTTGATGATATTTCTAAAATTCAAGGATTTGGTGCTATTAAGGCAACAGGATTTGTAAAGGATTGGAAAGAATATCGTTCTGAAATTGAGACAATACTCAAATATATTGCTATTAAGAAAGTTGTTCAGAATAGTGATAAACTGAAAGATAAAAAATTCTGTTTTACTGGATCTTTTGAAAAGACAAGAGAAGAATATCAAAAGATGGTAACAGATAATGGTGGTAAAAATTCTAGTTCTGTAGGTAAAGATGTAATTCTTGTATGGGATAGCGAAATACAAGGCGGCAAATACGAAAAGGCATTAAAAGGCGGGAATGAAATTATTTCTGAAAAAGAATTTTTAAAGATGATTGAATAGGAGACATTAAAAAATGCCATCAATATATGCAGTATTAGAAGTAATAGAAGAAGTAGGTTAAATTATGGAGGGTTAAATTATGGATAAGAAAATAGAAGAATTAACGGAAGTAGAAATAAAAGCATTAATATACGACCAAATTCTTATACTGGAAAGAACAAAGAATAATATAAATGTTTTACAAAACGAATTAAATAAAAGAACAGGGGAAGAACAACCAAAATAAATGATCGAATTAGTGAATCTATTCGCAAGAAGATGGGATTTAATAAAGAAGATTATTATGGATCTATTGGCGATGGTTGTCTTGTACAAAATAGTTTCTTGACGGGTCTTTGGATTGGGACTTTGCCACAAAATCAAGCTGTTCTAAAAATGTTTGAATAGTAATTAAAATGTTTGTTTAAAAGGAAATAAGGGAAATAAAAAATGGATAATTCAGAACTATTAAAAAATATACAAGAAAAAGAAAAAAAACTAAAAGAAGTTGCAACTAATTTAAAGCTGCACTTCGTTGGATTAGATTCTATAATTGATAAAGTTATAGAAAATATAAAAACTTGGTATTGTATGCCACAGCTTATGACACGTCCAGCAATTATTTGCTTGTTTGGACCAACAGGTACAGGGAAAACCGATTTAGTTAGAAGATTAGTTAAACAACTTGATTTTTCGGATAGATATTGTGAAGTTGAATTGGCTACTAAAGGTGCATCTTGGCGTCGTAGTGTAGCAGGTATCTTTAGAGAAAGTAATAGAATAGAATCATCTAAACCATCTATTGTTTTGTTAGATGAAATTCAGAATTTTAGGACACTTGATGAAGATGGTAGTGAAATATCAGATTATGAACTTAAAGATGTTTGGAATCTTTTAAGTGACGGTAAGCTACCTTATAAAATAGAAATAGAATCTTTGCTTAGTATGTTGTGGGACTATAACAAAAAAGAAGTAATGGGAAGAAGTATTAAACCATCGTTAAAAACTTCCGGACACAGACTCTCAAAAAATGTTAGAAAGATTCCCCAAGAAGTAACAGCCGATCCTATGTCTGAAGATCAAGAAGAAGGTTTAAGTTATTATCAACTAAATTATTTTAAATCTGTATTGCGATTAGACGATCCAATAGAAGATATTGCCCTTTGGACAGATAATAAGAAAAAGTCTATGATTATTCAAAGGTTAAATGATAAAAGTATCTTTGAAGAAGAAGATTATACCAAATGTCTTATTTTTATTTCTGGAAATTTAGATGAAGCCTATGGGTTTACAAAAAATACTAATGAGGTAGATATTGATGCAGATATTCTCTATGAGAAATCTAAGAAAATTTCTATTTTAGATATAAAAGAAGCTCTTGGAAAACGATTTCGACCAGAACAAATTTCAAGAATGGGGAATATACATATAATATATCCTTCTCTTGGTAAAAATTCATTTAACGAAATTATTAAAAGAAAAATAGACGAAATTATTAAAAACGTAAAAACTCAATCTGGAATTGATTTAACTGTTGCCCCAAGTATTAATAAATTAATATATGATAATGGCGTTTATCCCACCCAAGGGACTAGACCTGTTTTTTCTACCATCTCAGAAGTGTTGGAAGCCTTTTTACCGGATTTTTTAATGTCAGCAATGATACAAAATGTAAATTCCTTAACAATATCCTATGAGAATAATTTTATTGTTGGTAAGGTTAATGGAGAGATTCTTAGAAAATCTTTTACTGGTAATCTTGATATATTAAGAGATAAAAAACAAAAAAACAAGAACAGAAAAACCCTTGCGGCAGTTCATGAAGCCGCACATGCTGTTTCACATGCACTTCTATTTAAAGTGTCTCCTAACCAGATTGTTTCTAGTCCAGTTTCTGAAGACATGGAAGGTTTTGTATATTCTCAAGATATTTGTTATTCTAAAGATATGGTTAGAAACAGAGTTTGTGTTCTTTTAGCTGGTCAAGAAGCTGAAAAAATTGTATTTGGCGAATCTAATTATACTTCTGGAGCATACGACGATCTTAGGAAGGCAACTGGTTTTGTGGCTTCTATGGTTAGAAGATGGGGAATGGAAAATTGGGGAAGTCAAATATATATGGCTGAAAAAAATGATTTGGCTTACAATGGGCTTAGTGATTCCGATATGGTTATAGAGAATATTATCAAAGAGCTTAGAGTTAGGGTTAAAGAACTTCTTTTGAATAACAAGCCATTGCTAATAGATGTTGTTAATAAGCTTATGCTTTTTGATAAAATAACTCCAGAAGAATTTAAAGAACTTTGCGCTTGTCATAATTTGATAATTAGCGTAAGTTCTCTTTCAGAAGATGTAGTATATTGGGATTATTTTAATAAGTTTGAAGAATTTAAAAAATAAGAAAAATAGTTCTTGATGGAAGGATAAAATGATTGAAATAGTAAAAATAGTAAATATTAAATGTGATAATTGTAAAGCTATTCAAACCAGAGAATCATTAGATGACTTTTGGAAAGAAGGATGGATTCAAGTTGCTGGATCAGAGCAGCCAGATACATTGGAATTTTGCTCACTTGAATGTAAGGTTATCCAATTGGGGGATAATGGATTCGTTATTAATCTGTTCAAGAACTAGAAAGGTGTGAAAAAAAACACTAAAAAATTTCTGTTGACTTGTCATGGTTGGCGTAATATACTGCATCTTGACGGTAGAACAGGTATTTAACGAAAGGAAAGATGATGAACTACGGAAGTAAAAATATTGATTTTATAGGTAACTCTATTCTTGATACAGATACCTATACTTTTTCAGTACAAAATGCAATCCTTGATAATTTTCCTAATGCGATTGCAGAATATCGTTATGTAAATAGAGGAACTCATAAGGTTAGTAGAAAGGTATATGAAGAGTTGAAATGGTATATTGAAGAAAGATTTAGATCGTTGACCATGACTAATAAAGAATATCAGTTTCTTAAAGCAAAATGCCCATATTTTAAGAATTGGTATCTTGATTATCTAAAGAATTATAAATTTAATCCAAAAGAGGTTAAATTGTCTTTTGATGATGAAAATGGGCTTGATATTAAGATTGTTGGACCTTGGCATAGTACAGTAATGTGGGAAGTTCCAATTCTTTCTACTATTTCAGAGCTTTATTTTAGACATGTTGATATATCTTGGAATTACACGGGACAAGAGGAATTAATTAATCAAAAAGGCAAAATCCTTTCCGAAAATGATTGTAAAACTGTTGATATGTCTACAAGAAGGCGTAGAGATTATAGTGTCCAAGAGATGGTAGTAGCAGAGTTAAAGAAGCATCCTTGTTTTATTGGTACTTCTAATCCTTTGTTTGCTATGCAATATGATGTTAAACCAATAGGAACGATTTCACATCAATTCCCGATGGCAATGCAGGTTCTTGGTGGTATTAAGCATTGTAATAAATATGCAATGGAATATTGGAATAAAACTTTCGGTACTAATCTTGGGACAATGTTATCCGACACTGTTACGCTGAATGTTTTCCTTGATGATTTTGATCAAATTAAAGCTCATCTTTACAGTTCGACAAGATGTGATAGCGGAAATGATCTTGTTTACGTTGATAAGATGGTTTTTCATTATAATAAGCTTGGTATTGATCCGATGTCAAAAACGATTATTTTTAGTAATTCTCTTAACATTAAAAAAGCAATTCATATCAGAAAATACTGTGAAGGAAAAATTAAATGCTCTTTTGGGATCGGTAATCACTTGGCAAATGATTTTGTTAATAGTCCTGCTCCTAATATGGTAATTAAATTATGGTCGATGAATGGTATTCCAGTGGTTAAGCTTTCTGATGACATAGGTAAAGTTACGGGAGATTTAGATGCAGTTCGTGTAACTAAATGGTGTTGCTTAGGGACTCCTCTTGATCAATAATTTCTTGACATATCCATAGTTTATTCAAGAAGCGTAAAACCCCGACAAAACCAGCGAAGCTGTGTTTTGCTTGACCTTTAGGTTCGGGGATGTAAGTGAACTACTTGAAAAATTTTGAAGAATTTTGAAGAATTTTGTATAATATTCCCATTAATTTTTGTATAATGTTTTTAGACATTAGGAAGTTAATGTTTTAGGTTAATCCTATAGAAGCCCCTAACCTTTAGGTTAGCGGGAGACTTCACAAGAAACACATATATTGCTCAGGATTCTGATGTTATTATAGCATTATTGCCTAATGATGGTTCTCATAGTAATGGTACGGAAGATACTATTAGAAAAGCTGTTGAAAAGAATACAAAAATTATTTTAGTGGATAAAATTGAAACAATTGGAACAATTGGAACAATTGGAACCGATGATCAAAAAAGTAATTTTGATCCGTTCAATATAGGATGAATACATATTATATATTTGATCGTAATCATAGAAAACTTGCTTATATAGATAAAATAAATACATGTGACGTAGCTGCAAAATTAAGATTATTCCATGGACCTATTTTTACCGAAGATGATATTAGAGTCATATGGAACCATAAAACAATTTCTCCTTCTTATTTTAGAATTAGAAGAAAAATCAGAGTAAAGAATATAAAATGGTATATTAATACGCATACCTATGAAATTATGAAGGATTCTGAATGGCATCCCGATTTTTTAATTGGAATGTTACAATGGGGAAAAATTTATTATAGTTCTGTAAATTTTCCCTCATTCTGGTGGTATGGGAATAAATATATTTTAGAATATATTAAATCATCTCCATTTGCTGGCGTTGTAAATGTAGAATGTTTTAAGCCGCGTGATAGATTTATATGGTCTGATGTTCCTGCGTTATGTTTTAAGTATTCTAAAGATAGTGTGGAATATATGGCAGGAGTTTTAAGTACTGGTATTTATAATTTTAATAAAGACAATTCTCTTATAAGATATAATCCAAAAATAGGAAGAATTATTAGTCAATATGGCATTCCTATTGAACACAGAACTAAAAGATGGGTTTATATTTCTCCTTTTTGGCCTATAGTTTTACAAAACTATATGCCTACTATGATAAAAAATAGGTGGAGTGAAATATCGTTTAATGATGCTTATCGTGCATCTGAATATTCTTGTATTTTGTGGAAAATATATACGGGTAAAGACCCTGTATCAAAAAAGATGCCATATTTATTGTCAAGAAGAATGATATTTTACAAATATGGTTCTATGAGGGCTTTGAGACATTTATGGATAAAAAATCAGCTTGTAAATTTAGATATTCGTTTTAAAAAAGTTGTTCAAGATTGGCAAAAAAAATACTGTGTATGAATATATCTCTTGACGTTTTTCCCGTTTTATGGTATCTTACGTTCATATGAAAACAAATAAGACAGACAAAATAAATAAGATATGTGCTAGTTGGGAGCCTTTAGGGGAAATCCCAACTGTTTATCCATGCAATACATATAAAATGAAAAAAATGCAGAATGGACTATATAAATTTGTTCGTCCATTCTTATCAAAACTTTTGCGCCTTATTGTTAATGCTCCTACTGCCTCTGGCAAAACATTAGCAATATGCTGGATCGTAGCAAAAATTCTTCATATGTTCCCCAATATAAAAGCAATTATTTCTGTTCCTCAAACTATTATTGCTGATGGATTTAAAGGATATTTCAACCTTAATTTTACAAATGAAAATGGATGTTCAGAAACGCCCATAGAAATAGCATGGAGTCCTATACATTATTTTATTAGTAATGCCAAAGAAAGTAATATTAATCAAATATTTTCATTTTTGAATAGATTAGGTAATATTAATGATTTAAATGATAGAATCGCAATTTGCACACACGCCACTTTGATTGATACTTTCCATAAACACCATGAATTGCTAAAAGATATAATTATTGTTATAGATGAAGCCCATCATATTCAATATACGCATGGTCAGAATGGTGTAGAGGCCGAAGGAGATGAAGATAAAACGCCAATAGAATATTGTAATCAGATGGGTTCTTTGGTTTCTTACGCATTAAAGAATGAAGATAAGAATATAGGTCTAATTCTTTCAACTGCCACTCTATTTCGTGGTGATAGGTTAGAGGTTATTCCAAAATCTTTGAATGATAAATTTGTCCGTTATTATTATCCAATGGATAAATATCTTGAAGATTGCCATTGGCTAAAAAGTTTCTCATATGATTTTGCAATGTATGAGAATCAATGGGGCGACAGGCTCAAAAAAATATTTAATGATAGTATTGGTAAAACAATTATTTATTTGCCCAGTGTTGGTAGTAAATACTATTCGTATGGAGCCAAGCAACAAGATTTAAAAGAAATATATAAAAGTATTGCCGCCGAACCTAATTTTGTTACTAAAGATATGGACAATGGATTAACTTTGATTAAGAAGGGTCAAAAATGGATTAAAGTTGTTAATTTGGTAGATGATTCAAATATAATATTGAGAAACAAAAGGAAAGAACTTATTATTTCTGCCCACAAACATAAAGATGGTTCGTTAATTGATGTTGTGATTACTTTAAATATGTTTAGAGAGGGGGCTAATTGGAAATGGGCTGACAGAGAAATTATTATTGGATCTAAAGGTTCATTAACAGATACGAATCAAATTCTTGGTAGGCTTTTAAGAGATGCGGAAGGAAAAGAGCACGTACATGCAATTCAATTATTGCCGTTTTCATTTGATCAATTAGATAAAGAAAAATTTAAGTATCATTTAAATGAATATTCTAAGGTGATATTTGCAACGATGTTGTTTGAAGATGCAATTTCTCCAGTAAATTTAAATATACCTTTGAAGAAAAAAGAAACAAGCCAGAACAAGCCAGAACAAAAATGTAATGTTGATTATCTAAGAATGCAAATTGGCGATGAAAATGAAATACTTTCAATTATTGAAGAAATAAGAAATGCGGCAATTATTTGTCAAGATAATGGCGAAGTAAATTTTGGCAATAATAATGAAACGACACGCAATAAATTTGCCGAAATAGTTTCTGAAATTTTGACAAATCATGGTGTAAAGAAGCATCATTCTGAAATTTCAGAGACGATTAGAATAAGATGGATTATCGAAAGTATTAAGAAAATACCTGGGATTGATTTAAAGGGCGTTGATTTTAATATCATTGATATAAATCCGTTAGATTTTTGGCTAACCTATACTTCTGTATGTGGATTAGATACCTTTAGAAAATTTAGAAAGGCCATTGTAAAATATTTTTATCTGCCTTATGAAGAAGCTAGAGAAATATCTAGAAAGGCCACCAAAGATTATGGATTTACTACTGTTGGAGAATATAAAGACTGGGTTAGGGGTAAACGAAAAGATTTACCTTCTGCTCCCGAAGGTATGCCATTAGATTTAAAGGTGTACGGGAGAGTATATAATTAAAAATAAAATAAACTGGAACGATTTTTTGGGTATTAGAATTCGTGTACAGGTTCCTTTTTTGCCATTTAAGGAGGCTAGAAGATTTGTACATAATTTGAAATTAAAATCTTTTTCAGATTGGAAGAAATATTATAAAAGTTCTAAAAGACCGGATAATATTCCTAGTTGTCCGGGAAGAACCTATAAGTCTGAGTGGAAAGGATATGGTGATTGGCTTGGAACAAATGTAATAGCGGCGCAGAATAAAATATATAGATCTTTTGAAGAAGCCAGAAGGTTTGTAAGAACCTTAAATCTTAAATCATATAAAGAGTGGTATGAATATTGTAAAAGTGGTAACAAACCTATAGATATACCATTTCGTGTAGAAAGAACATATAAAAAAGATTGGATGGGAATAGGAGACTGGTTGGGAGTAAAAATAATTGCCAATCAAAATAGAAAATTTTTAACATTTGAAAAAGCTAGAAATTTTTCTATAAAATTGAATTTACATGGTCAAAAAGATTGGATAGAATATTGTAAAAGTAGTAAAATGCCGTCTAATATTCCGTATCATCCAGAAAGAACATATAAATTAGAATGGATTTCTTGGGGTGATTGGTTAGGAACTGGTACTATTGCTACTATAGAAAGAAAGTATTTAGATTTTATTGAGGCAAGAAACTTTGCAAGGAAATTGAACCTAAGATCTAGACAAGCATGGTCTAGTTATTGTAGAGAAAACAAACCACATAATATTCCTACAAATCCTGTTAATGTATATGGAGATAAGTGGATTTCTTGGGCAGATTGGCTTGGTAAAGATTCTAAATCTTTTTTGTCATTTGAGGATGCGAAAGAAAGTATTAAAAAATTAAACATACATAGTCAGATAGAATGGATGAAATATGTTAAATCCGAAAGGAAATTAAGTAACATTCCTTCTTCACCAAGATGTGCGTACAAGAATAAATGGAAAGGATGGGGTGATTGGCTTGGAACTAATAATTTATCACCATTAGATAGAAAATCTATAAGTTTTTTACAGGCCAGGGAATTTTCAATGAATTTGGGATTGAAAACTTGTACGGAATGGATAAATTATCATTCTAAACATAAGCCATTTAGAATTCCTAGATCGCCCCATATAATATATAAAAATGAATGGATTTCTTGGAGACATTGGTTAGGAAATGAAAAATAAGGAGATAAATTGGTCTGATTATTTGGGCATTCGTGTTCACATGAATGTAGAGTTTTTGTCTTTTGAAGAGGCTAGAAAATTTGTTCAAAATCTAAAGTTAAAAAACGAAAAGGAATGGCAAGAATATTCCAAATCTAATAAAAGGCCAGAAAATATTCCATCTCATCCAAAAGAAACATATGCTAAAGAATTTAAGAACTTTGGAGATTGGCTTGGAACAGGAAATGTTAGGGAAAAAGATTTCAAATCATATGAAGAAGCTAAAAATTTCGTTCATGGTTTACATTTAAAAAATAATTTAGAGTGGAGGAAGTATATTGATTGTAGCAAGCCTAATGATGTGCCTTACGATCCAGAAAAAAGATATAAAAATAAAGGTTGGATTGATTGGGCCGATTTTTTAGGGAATAGAACAAGAACATTTAAAAAGAATTGTTTGTCTCAAGAAGATATGATAAAATTTATGAGGGTGAAAAAAATACATTCTGATGATAAATGGAAAAAATATGTTGAAATAAATGGACTGCCTGACAAATTGCCCCTTTTTATAGAAGGTGTTTACAATATTGGATGGAGGGAAATTTCTGGTAGGATATTTAATTTACAAGAGACTTTAGATTTTTGTAGAAGATGGGCTAACGAGTTCAAAACCAAAAATGGGAAATATCCCGGTCAAAAAGAATGGAATATTTGGTGCAATGATAACAACAGACCTATAAATATTCCAAGGAATCCTCAACAGATATGGAAGGAAGAGTTTAAAAATTTTGGAGATTTTTTTGGAACCGGAGTTATTGCAAATAAGAACAAAAAGTATAGAGATTTTATTTTGGCTAGAAACTTTGCAAGATTACTAAATTTAAAAAATGAATCGGAATGGTATGATTTTTGTAAGAATGGCGATAAGCCAATTGATATACCAACTGTGCCGAGAATAGTTTATAAATCTGAATTCATATCTATGCCTGATTGGTTGGGAATATGTAGATCCAGTAAAAACACAATTGAACCTTCTCTAGAAAAAGCCAAAGAAATAATTGCTCCGTTTGTGAAAAAATATAATTTAAGATATGAATCGGACTGGAGAAAATTTTGTAAAAATAATCTTAGGCCAATAAGTATACCATACAGTTGCAATTTGTATTACAAGAATAAAGGGTGGGTTTCTTATAGAGATTTTTTTGGATTTAAAAAATAATATTAATATAGGGTTATACTTAAGATTGTTTAATAATGAAAGGCAATAAAATAAACTGGTTTGACTTTTTGGGGATTCGAGTAAATCTTTCCAATAATAGAGAATTTAAATCTTTTGAAGAAGCTAGAAAGTTTGTTAAAACACTAAACTTAAAAAGCGGCTTGGAATGGCGAGCATATTGTAAATCTGATAAAAAACCAGAAGAAATTCCATATAGTCCTGAAACAACATATAAAAAAGAGTGGAAAGGATGGGGAGATTGG
>Ga0307377_10003075_pt1 | contig 19130 bp, 34 predicted proteins | sample TR3MG_FD_202535 | JGI IMG/M metagenome (GOLD analysis project Ga0307377, IMG submission 202535) | Soil microbial communities from Risofladan, Vaasa, Finland - TR-3 | ecosystem: Environmental > Terrestrial > Soil > Coastal area > Acid sulfate soil | place: Finland: Risofladan, Vaasa | collected... | reverse complement strand
GTTTAGTTTGCGCCTCAGCGCACCCTGTCAAGGATGTATATTTTTTTTACGAGGTTGTTTTTTACCAGCTTTTCAACAGGCGGGCATGGCGTTTCAGATCAATTTTTCTGCATTTAATTTTTCTGGCTAAATCTGGCATAATTGACGCAAATAAAGCTGTAGCCATAACCAAACTTTCTTTTTCAAACTTTCAACAGCTTTTCAACAGACTGTGAGAAACTTCCCCTTCTTCTACTTGCAGAAAAACCTTGCCGCTGCGCCTTAGGCACAACCTGAATTATCAAATTAAAAAACATACTCCATACGCGCTTAGAATCAAAAAACTCTCCATAGCCAATGAGAAGCCCTTAATGGAAAAACGCTACATCAAGCAGGTAGACCTCAGAAAAGAAATTGGAATCAGTCAGCAGCTCATGAGCAAGCTTTGCAAGACGAGGTTCAAACCAGCCATGCGAGGAAAAGCGATTGATGCCAATCATCCTTTGATTTCGGAGTATATCGAGGAGAAGCGAGCTAAGGAATCCGCTAAGGATGCGGAGTCCGGAGGCGGCGGCTCCACCCGCGAGGAAGCGACTGTTTCATTCGATGAAATAGAGAATCTGACAGTGCAGGAAGTAGTCATGCGGCATGGAAGCGTAGCTGGATTTAAAACCTATATCGACGCTCTCAGAGGCATGGCAGACTGGAAGAACAAGGAATTGAAATATATGAGGGACAGGGGGAAGCTTGTCGAGATTGAACCTCTGGCGTCAAGCTTATTCGCTTTGGTAGATTTATCATTTAAGCGCGTCGTCGGAGAGTTTCCCGGATCGGTCGCTCCTCAGCTCAAAGCGATCGTTCAGTCTCAGTCGGATGACGACATAATCAGAATGACCTCACTTATGGAGAAAACGTTGTCCCAGATTATCAAGGATTGCAAATCCAAAATAATCCAGGACTTGGAGCGGGAAAAGAAAAAGATCAAAATATATTAGATAAATATTTTACTACTCCGAATATAGCCAACGCTATAATACATGCAGCATGTATGACTTAAAACTTATAGAAATGAAATAGCCATGATAGAGTTTAAATATAATCACAAAAAGACAATAGAAGCCGCCGCGCTTTTCTTAAAGCTGCATGGCGTACCAATGGAGTATATGAAGCTGCTTAAGCTGCTTTATATGGCCGACCGCATGGCTTTAGACAAAATGGACGAATCGATTACCGGCGACAAGTATGTTTCAATGAAGTATGGCCCGGTATTGAGCAAAGTGTATGACCAAATAATTGACGGTCCACACCAAGAAAATGAAGAAAACAATCTTTGGTCCAAGTATATTTCAAGCCCTTCCGAATACTTGGTGAAGTTGCTTGAAGACCCAGGAGTGGGCGAGTTATGCGAGGAAGAAGAGGAAATAATTGAAAGAGTCTATGAATTATACGGCAAGATGGATGTTTTTAAATTGGCAAATCTAACCCATGATCTTTGCCCGGAATGGACAGACCCTAACACTAAATCGCTTAAATCACTTCCAATTTCCATTGAAGAAATTTTAAAGCATTTAAACAAAACGGAAGAAGACATTTCTTATATTCAAGAAAATGTCGCCAAAGACGAAACTTTAGACGCTTTGTTTAAATAGCCAAATGAATATAGGAGACTCTTTTTTATTGCTCACTCCGCCTCTTCTTCGGTTTCGCAGCAGACGCCTAATGCTCTTTGCATGTCAACTATGGACTGTGAATTGTTTATGGATTCAGCTACGACACCCACTCTTCTGATATACCAATAAGCGCCGCCTGTTTCCGGCTCATACGCCCGGAGGGCTTCTCCGTCGGCTCAAAATCATTTTTCCATGCGATAATCGCGGCCACTCTCCCTTTTAGATTCAAATCCGGGTCTACCAGAATCGATGTAACTATTTTTTCTTCAGTCACTTTTTCCTCCCTTTTTTGGTTTTGATTTCCGTTTTAAAAATCGCGCTCCTCTCCTTCTTGGTCAAACTCGGCAATTTCAAATGTCTTGATCTGGGGTCACTCAGCATTCGAGTGAATTCACAGAGCGAAGATCGGCTAAGTTTCGTCGGTTTCAGTTTCATGTTTTATCCTTTTGGCGGCGCTCGCCTTTAACGATTTTGCCCGGTCAGGGAAATTTTGCCGGTTATTCGCGCCGCATGGTTATTTATCCTTTTTTGATTACTCGCAGAACATCGACGGCTTTCGCTCCTGTTTCATCGGCTAGCGCCTCTTCGACAGTCGCTCTAGGCATTTTTAGCCTGGAGACGTCTTTGGCGTACTCCTCGCTATCCTCCCAGTCTCTAAGTTGAATCAATGCCGTGCTTGCGGGAGCGGATGTTTCTATTTTCTTGACGATCTTGGCAGCTTCATTGCTCAAATTGTTACCTATCGTGTACCTGATTTCCTGATTGTCGGTGTCTCCTTTGGCGAACAGATCATCGAACGCGGGCTTGTTTTTCGGGTCTCCGTACAGAGCTTGGAGCCTGGCGACGTCCGGGTGAAGTTCGACTTGCTCGTGAATCTCCTGCTCCTTGGGCGCTGGCTTGACTTTCTTTTTGGGAGTCGCGGCCTTAGGCGTAGTCGCTGCGTTGACCTCCTCGGTAATGTTTTTGTTCGGAGGGATTCCTGCACGGGGAGACTCATCCACCATTTCCTCGTAGATACCCATTCCCCCCAGCAGTTCCGGGCGGTTCAATTTAATGAGAAAGCTGGCGGCTCTATATTTTAACATCATGCGCGGGAGCTTCGGCCACCAAGAGTCTTTTTTTGAATACCAACCGGCGGCTTTGGCGTCTCCTATCGTGATAACCTCCTCTATTATGGTTCCGTATTCAATATCCTCCGCGAATGCTTTAAATCCCCAAGCGTCACCGTCGGCTTTCGTTCCAATTTCCTCGAACTCGATTCCACGCTTGAAGCGCTTGCTTTGATTCGCCATAGTCACGATTGCTTTTGACTCAAGTCCCAGTTTTCCGTGAACGATATAAGTCCACTGGAAAAACGCCGCGACCGTTAGACCTAGAGACTGCGCCATGTTCAGAGCCAGCATACAGTTTGCCTCATTGCCTTGGTATTCACGTGGAATCATCCCGCTAGACATAGCTATAAGCCTTGCAGCCCTAAAGCTTTGGTCAAACTGGACAGTATCCAAAAACATGCTTACGTTGACCTGTTCGCAGACCGCAGGCGTTAGCTCTTTTATAGATTTTGCCGGGGTTAAATCTTTGTTTTCCATAATCTACTCCTTTATTCAGGTTATCCTCCGCCGTAAACATATGCGGCGAAGGGAATTTTATCTGTTTCGCAATCAATGATTTTAGTCGGCTTTCCAAGTTCGTCCACGATGTAACCCTCGAATTGTTCCAAGGCCTCTTCGAGAGTTTCAGCATAGGCGATAGCCATTCCGTCCGTGTAGTCTCGCGGAACGTCTGTCCAAATGAAAATTTTCATTACTCCTCCAATTTTAATTGCTCTTCGATTGATACGGGTGTGATAACCAATGAATGTGCATCTATTTTCCAGTAATGCCCTCATTGACCTCGCCGTCGTTCTCCTCCCAGGGCAGACCTTTTTTCGTGTTCCTGAACGACCTGTATGTTTCAATATCTTTGACTGGCGAATAATAAGAGGGAATCCAGTAGCTCTGGAAAAAAGCCTGTTGCGGAACGGCTGTCGGCCTCCACTCTCCCTGAGACAAGAAAAACGTTAGATGCCCGGCGGCATACTGCGATTGTTGAGCGGCTTCCGAGTCAGCTATTAATAGCCGCAGCGCATTCCTCGCGTCCTGGTTTTCGATTTTAATTCCCTTTCCAATTTTAATTTCCATCTACTCCTCAAGTTTAAGTTGCTCTTCGATAACCTTCGATTGCTCCATGTATTTCTTGACCAATTTTCTTTTATTTTCCGGCACTTCTCCTGCATTGCTGAAAAGAGTTATCAAATAAATAAACTGACTTTCATTTAAAAAATATTCCACGGTCGGCCTTCCGACATTTTTTGTTTTAACCTCCTCAATGTCTCCAAAACTTTCAAATTTTCCTCGGTACCTATCAACCAGTTTGGTTACTTGGTCATGACGTCTCTCGAAAGTCTTAGCGATAACAACGGAGCTGAATCGACCCTTCATAAATGTCTGTCCAAAAATTTCAACTTTCTCTGTCAAATCAATACTCCTAGTGCTCCCGAAGTGAACCACTCTCCTTTTATATGGCATTGCTTGGCGGCGGCATGTGCCGTAACTTCATCCTGGTATCCTTGTGATTTTGATTTTTTGACATAAACAAGCTTAAGCACGGAGGCATCCGCCGCGTTTAGTTCATCCAATCTTCTTTCAGGATTGTTTGAGATGCCTATTTTTAAATTTCCGTTTTCATCTTGAGCCGCATAGACATAGCGGCATTCAACGTCACCGAAGTCAAAATTTTGTAGAGCGATTTTAATTTTTACAAGTAACCCTGAATGTTCCTGAAATGATTTACATAAAATTTTCTTAAATCTCAACGCCGCTGGCGAAGTCTTCAATAGGGAAGACAAAAACATTACTTGCCCATAATTAAGACAAAAACCTTCAAGCGGACGTCCGCGTCCATAGACACTGGCTGACGGACTTAAAGTCCCAAACTCCCTAAAGGCTTTTTTATATTTTCGTATTAATCTGACTACCTGTTCGTGTCTTCTATTGAATCCTTGCGCAATTTGATAAGTGCTCAACTTGCTCTCTTCGCTAATAAATACTAAATCAAACATTTAATCTCCTGTAATCAATGTTGTGTAAGTAAGATTACAGAACCATTTATATTATGTCAACCCTTTTACGTAACTATTGATGTCAAGCCCCTTTTAAATAAAATCCTCGAAGCTCGTCTGGCTCGCGGCTGACTCGATGCGCCTGGCGGCGATCTCGCAATAGCTTTCTTCCTTCTCGCACATGATCCACCTGCGCTTTAGATTCTCGCAGGCTTCTCCAAGCGTTCCCGAACCTCCGAAAAAATCAACGCATAGGTCGCCGGGATTGCTTGACGTCTTGATAATGTTGCTAATCATAGCCAGAGGCTTTTGAGTCACATGAAACTCTCCTGAATTACGTTCCTTGAACTTCCAAATATTTTTATGATCTGGAAACGTGTTATGAGTGTAGCGCAAGTCCTCGTATTCTTTGCGCAAGTCCTCGTATTCCCGGCGCAAGTAGTCGTCTTTTTCTTGATTAAGCCAAGCCCTGAGCTTTAAATAATGCTCTTCGGTAATCATGGCCGGGACTGTTTTCTTTTCAGACAAACAAGCAGACGCCACCCCGCCTCCATTGTCCGCCGTACCCAACATCTGATTTATTTCTTTAAAGACTATCCTTTCTTTGGCCCTTAAAATTTCTTTTCTTAGGTATTCGCTTATAGGATCGACGCAACTACCCATTATTTTATTTAACCCCGTCTCGTCCTGAAAAGTATAAAACAAACAATATTCGCAAGTCGGAAACCATGACCTTAAATCGCTATCTTTACTTGGGTTTTTCCAATTCAAAGCTCGGAAGTCTCCCTTATCCCAGACTATAAAAGACTTATAAACAAAGCTCGTATTCCCTTCAATCCACCCCATCAGACGAGCGATAACGGGCATTTTGTTATGAAACCAGTAGAAGGATCCGTTGTCTGCCAAGGCAGACTCGCAAGCTTTAAAAACCTCTCCCATCCAGGTCTCGTAATCCGGGATTTTATCCCAGTCATCCTTGCCGATATTATAAGGTGGATCAATGCAAATCAGCGCGGCCTTCTCCTTGAGTGTGGGCGCTAGGTCTCGATAATCCCCGTGATATAGCCGCCCTTTCTCCGTCTCGAAATATGGTTTCATCTTATTTATTCAACCGCGCATTGCCCAGGATCAGGCACTTGGCAAGCCGCTATATTCTGGTAAAACAAAAAGATCGCGTTTTCAGGCTCGAAAAGGTTTTTGATCTTACTCCAATCATAAATCCCTTCCTGGTCTATTTCCGTAAAATATTCGACACCAGTAACGCTGGTTGCCGGTCCAGATTATAAAGCGGTCTTCCCCGCCGCAATCAGGGCAAGGACTTGAATACTCGGAGCCGGTTTTAAGTTTGGGAGCAATGCCAAGCTTTGTTAATTCGTCGATTATGGAAGCCACTTTTCTTTAAAGAAGGTGAAGAAGTGAAGAAAACGTCTAAAAGCTTAGAGCGACAAAGCTTCAGGCTCTTCACTCGCCGGTGAAGTTTTGGTGAAGAAGTGAAGAAGTATAAAAACGGCTTTCTTGGTTTCTTCACGTTCTGAACCTTGAGTGAAGAAAAGCGAAGACAAAGTGAAGACGCGAAACCATTGCAGGACAAGGGTTAGACGGCTTTTATTCACTTCTTCACCGTTTTCTAAGGGCTATATATTTTTTATTGTCTTCCGTGTAGCGGATAATACCTTCCTCAATCAATCTTCCGATTATCTTTCCCTGTTCTGAAAACTTAATGCTTTTTTTTAAGCGATGTTTAAACGCATCCTTTTCGATAGATAAATTTCCAGCTGTATGAATATCCTTTAATTTGTCGATAATTTTTGTTTCCCAAATCTCTTCTTGATTTTGATAGGCATAGCCATAAGCTCTGTAAGTGTTGTGCTTTAGATACACGGTTAATTCAATTACCTTTCCTCGAATGCATGCAACTCAGTAAACACGAACTCCCTGCAATCGCAAGGTTCCGGCTCTCCGCCGTGAGGACGGAAAAGAAAGCTCCCGCATTTTTCGCAAATCATTCTTTCTCCTTATCCCGAAATCCAAAAAACTGATCCTCCATATTTTTATCCGGTCTATTTTTACTCATTCCACTTCCTCATTCTTGATCGAGACGACCCATAAGCCCGCCTCGCTTTCTATTTCAATCTCAGTGTTTGTCGATTTAAATAGCATTGCTACTTCAATCAATATTTTTGCGCAGGAGACCATAAAAGCACTCTGTTGAATTTTTTCCTCTTCCTCGTCCTGCTGAAAAGGGATTTCTTTTTTTAAAAATTCAAAACATTTTCTGACGGCCTTGACAATATATTCATCGTCAAAATTGGTTTTACTCATTCCATTGCCTCCCAAATCTATTAACTGTTTGTTGCTCCATGAATCCCTTGATTGGCTTTCCGTCGTCTATCCACTCCTGAATAACCGGCAGCGACTCATGATACGGCTGATTCAGTGCTCGCAGCTCTTCGGGGTGCAGCTCCAGGACGTTCGTCACCTGCGGCTCCTCGGACTCCTGGACAATGTACGGAATCCGGTCATATGCCGCATAGCCGTTTTCCTCGCACCAGAGCTTAAATCCCTCGTGATAGTGCTTGCTCTGCCAGATATATTTTTTTCGCCAGTTACCGACGAAGGCTCCAAAACTCTTTTGGCCGACTACCTCGTCTCCGGTAACTTTCAGATCGAACGGGATAGCGTGTTTCTTGCCGTCTAGTCCCTCGTAAATCCAGATCATGTCATATTTAGCGCGGCATTTCGCGCCGAAGTTTTCCCAAAAATACTCGATCTGAAACTTGACTTCGGCATAATCAGACATCCACTCGTCGAGCGGAAGCGTCAAATCATTCAGCGTAAACGGGCAATTCTTGAACCGCTCAAGCATGATTTCGAGCTTCTCCCATATCGGAGCGGGAATCGGACGGCGGTAGTCGTGCGCCTTGATTTGGTCGAGGCAAGCAAATTTTCTTTCATAGGTTTTGCTAAGGTTGCCGTCTTTTTTGTAATGCGCTGGATCGGCTTTGCAAGCCTCCACCGCCTCCACTACGTCGTCATTCTCCAAAACCTCTATGATTCCCGCCGGGAATGTCTGAAAATTTGATTTGAAATACTTCTCCCAAAAATCAAACTCTCCATATTCCGCTTCGACCAAGTCTTCAAACATCCTGCCAATCTCCATGAAGCTCGTAGGCTTTACATCGACCGTCGCTCGATCAGTGCAGACGACGAGCGGATCAACGGAGACTATGCATGTCCCCAGAAGCGACGAGCCGATCGCTTTCGAGTCGAAATAGCGGCCATTGCTCATTGCTTCTCTCCCTTCACGCGACGCCAGCCGAGCACATAATTTTCAGTCGGGCCGTAAATGTCCGATACAGACTCCAACACCGGCGGAATCCTGCGAATGAACGTCATATAGAAAAAGTCTTTGCCTTGCCACTTGGCGATCGCCTGTTTTCTTTTACCCGACGCGACATCCCCGTATTCCACCAAATAGCCCTCGCCGTAATCGCCCACCAAAAGCTTGCGATTTTCCGGCGTGTTCGGCGTCATTTCAAGAGTTAAATCGTATTTATCCATCTTGTTTCTCCTTTGATTTTATAAATTCTTGATACGGTTTGTAGCTATCAAGCAGAAAACGAAAAAACCTATTGCGATTGTCCACCTCGGACTTCAGGAACTCGACGTGACTGTCCTCAAGCATGGGCGGGCCGATTTGCACTAGTTTTCGCTGTTTAAAAATTTTATCAGTCATGTTCCTCTTTGAATTAATTATTGAATATAGCCGTAATGTAAATCTCCGCAATATGTTTGTCAATCTAAAAATAGTTTTAATTTAATATTAAAAATAATAGTAAAAAAGGATTGACAAACTTAAATGGAGAATTTAGCTTTAGGGACAGATTCGATTTTTAACCCGAACGGAGAAACGAGATGGGGAGAGAAATTAAACGAGTGCCATTAGATTTTGATTGGCCGATGAACAAGGTTTGGTATGGATATTTTTTCAGCGGATGCTTTGAGGGATCAGATTCTTTTACATGCGAGGACTGCAAGCGTTACGCAAAAATAAAGGGAATTTCGTGTGGCGAGCATGACTATTCGTGCCCTGACTGGAACTTTGATAACGAACCGCCAAAGGGCTACGGGTTTCAAATGTGGGAAACTACGTCTGAAGGAAGTCCTATGTCTCCGGTTTTCGCCGCGCCTGAAGAGCTGGCGAGGTGGCTAGTTGATAATAATGCCAGTTCATTCGGAAATGATACGGCTACGTATGGGCAATGGTTGGCGATGATTGGCCAAGAATAGTGCCCGACCGGAGCGATGATTGACGGAACAGTTATGAGCGGAGTCGAGGTGGCATCTTTAGGGAAGAGCGATTTTTAACCCGAACAGAGAATAGCATGAAATATGAACGCTTTAAAAACGTAGAGACCGGAGAGACAATCGAGGATACCGGATTAACGACGGAATGTAACGGAGGGCGGCAGCCTGTCTATAAAAAAGTTTCCGGCGGCACTGGCGTCGATATTATCGACGACGGCGGAATACTCCTTCTGGACGTGGTGCGACTATTCAAAGAGGAGTGGAAACAGATCACTCCGACAAGGCATCCTCTGATCGACGAAGTAATTTCCGTCCTTCGGGACAACCCGTCTTTCGGAGAGGCGCTGGCTAAAACGCTGGCGATTCTGTTCAGCGCCTCTAATCCCGCCGAACAGGAGAGAATAGTCGAGATTCTGCGCGATACGATGCCGGAGAGGTGCTACCATTTTTTCTCCTAAGTAGTTTCAAAGGTGCAGCTAAAACTTTCGAGGACGATCGTTTAAAAATGAAATATAGAGAACTTTACATAAAAGAAGACTGGCCGATTACAGCGGCGCAAAAGCGTTTTTTCATCCCGGAGTCGGAGGACGATTTCTTCGTGCATGAAACGATATTCGACGGCTGTCCCGGAGAGGTTAAAACCGTAACTAACTGCGAATGCATACAGGTAGACTGCGACTGGTATGTGTCTCTAAATCAGGTGATAGTGGAGTCTGAAAATGATGAGTTGTTCACGCAGGCCGTAACTCTTAAATCAGCGCTGATGAAACTCTATGAATCAGCGACGGAAGAGTGATATTTTTTAACCAACACGGAGAGGAGATGAAAATAGACGAGGCTAATGAAATAAAATTTCACGGGATAATTTATGATGACGAATACCTGCAGAAGGACGGCAACGGGTATTGTGATGAGAAGTGTCCGCATTTTAGATACACGAAGCACGACCATTCGGGTGCCGAGTGTTCGATAGATAGTAAATTAGTGAATCCCAATATACGAACGAGAGAACTTTTCTATTACGATGGATTTTTAGCGAAGTGCTGGTATCAAGATTAGTTTTGAATATTAACAAACATGGAGGGGAGAGTATGGACGAAATTATAATAAATAAAATTCTATCAAGAGCGCTTCAAATAGCCAACAAACACGCCATGCGGGGCGCGCCGATAGAGCTGCTAGTGTGGACTCCTCCGCAAACTGCGTGTAGTGATCCATTCGGATCATTTTACATACAGTACTACGATTTATCGAAATACGGGGATGCGGATTATTAGCTCTGGGAGGGACTATGAATCGCCCTGCTAAAACCGGGCAAACCTAAAAAGGGGACGATGAGAACGACAGCGACGATTGATAAGGATATAGCCGATAGAGTCATGGCCCACGCCGACATGCTTGGAAATCGATCCATGGCGGCCATGATTGAGTTTATGCTCAGGAAAGCATGCGACTGCATAGACGCACATGGTTACGATAACTTTATAAAAAATCTATCAGGAGAGAAAAATGAGACCAACGATAGAAGATGCATTAAAAGCTTTCCCAGAAGGCAAGGTTACAAAAGGAAGCGGTAAATCAGGAACTACTGCTGCAACGCGGTTTACACATCCTCTATTTCGAGCGTGTGAATCTCCAATTTATCACGGGGTGACTCAATTTTATAAACCAAATGGCACTCTTTTTATGGACGTGATAAACCCTAGCAGCATAGAAGATTTGATTGCAATAGTCACAAACTAGCAGAGTTTCGAGGACTATCTGTAACCGTGTCTATTTCGACACGTTTAAGAGAAGGCGATATTTTATCTTGACTTACATATTTATCTATTATAACTTCTAATCATAACATTAAAACAAAGGATATAATGATAGAAAAATTTAAAAAAACGCTCAATGAAAACGGGCAAAGCATACGGTGGTTTTACGACCGCTATGATGTCCATAATAAATGCGGGGTGACATATGGCGGCTTTTGCCATCAATTGAATGGGTATTCGCCTTTGTCTAGCGAGGGCAAAACAGCAATCAAAGAATATCTGGGGGCAAATGCAGAAAGGCAATTGGATACCGCTGGACAAGTCCCTCCTGCGAAAACTTCCCAAGCTTAGGAGATTTTCAGAAGTGGAAGCCGCTTTTTCATTGTCCTGTGATTACGATTGTGGAAACGAGGTGACTGTTTCCGGCTATGCCGCGATGTGGGGATGGTCGAGAAAAGCCGTTAATAAATTCCTGGATGACATGGGTGTTGAAATAGTTTATCCGCAAAACACGAAGAGTAAGCGAAATCAGAGGGGACATATAGGGTTACATAAAAGGGACATAAAAGGGACATATAAGGGGCATAAAAGAATGATTGATTCCAATGACATAGGAGACAAAGGGAACATAAAAGGAACATATAAGGAACATAAAGGGGACATAAAGGGTAGCACTACTATTAATCCTAAGAACCTTAATCCTAATCCTAAAGATAATTCCTTTCCCGAAAACTCTAACGAGTTTCGGTTAGCAAGCTTTCTGTTGAATCATATCAGGAGGAACAAACCGGACTTCAAACAGCCGAACCTTCAAACCTGGGCTAAGAGCGCGGACTTGATGTTGAGACGCGACGGCAGGGACTTAGAGAAAATCAAATCTGTCATCGAGTGGAGCCAGGAGGACGAGTTTTGGAGGGGGAACGTTCTCTCGATGAGTAAACTCCGAAAACAGTTCGACGCACTGGAAATAAGGATGGACTCGAAAAACGGAACGACGAAGAAACCAAGAAGCGAAAACTACGACGCGGAATTCGCGTCATTATTGGATTAATCATGAATGAATCAATCATTGAATTAACTCCCGAACTGGAATCGGAGTACCGGAAAAGGATCGAGGCCAGGAATAAAAAACTGGACGCGCAGAAAGCACCACAGTTGAAAAACACGGTCGCGAGCTACCTTCCAGCCGACTTTATAGAGTTTGCCCGTTCTCGTGCCGCTGAACTACGAAAAGCGAACTCATCGAAAATATCGAATAGCCCGGATGATTTTAAAACGGACGAACACGGGAGGCTCTGGATTTCCACGGAAGACTTGGGAAAAAAATATGATCGAGAGGCGATCGAGCGACACGGGAACGATCCGCTTAAACGGTTCGACGAATGGGAATTCCCTGGAACGCCGAGAGAGCGGGAGTTTTTGTTGCAGCACGATTTCGGCGCACTTATTAAGGATTCCTTAATAGCTCTTGAATCCGGCTCATGGGTCTACGCATTCGGAGAGGTGGGAAACGGAAAGACGGCCCTGGCCATGCGTGCGGCTTGGGAGCTTTTGAAGAGCAGGCCGAGCGAGAGAGCTAAATTTATTTCAATGAATCGGTATATCTTGGATCAAATCAAACGCGAGAACGCCGAACAGGTAGCGATCCGGAGAGGCCAGGAAATCTACGAGGAAAGATTGAACTTTCCTAAAGTGGTTATTCTGGACGACTTCGATAAATTGAACTTTAAAAACGAGCACAATCAGCGAGTTATTTTGAATCTGATAGACCAACTCAAAAATGGGCATCAGGTTTTCGTGACGGCTCAATGCTCGCTGAAGGTTTTGTATGAACGCTATATCGAATCCTGGGAGCTGAAACCGATAATCGACCGGCTCCGCCAGATGTGCCTGGTGCTGCCGGAGTTCAAAGGGAAAAGCAACAGAAAATATAGAGGATAGTTTTAGATGAAATATTACAAAGTTTGTTTTAATGCCTACAAAACTGATTTTAGAGTCGAAGAAGTTGACGTCATTAGAGCGACGGAAAAAACCGTCTTTTTTAAAAATAAGGATGGCGTAGAAATTCGCGCTCTCATGAACGGCAGATGGAGAAATTATTTTCCGACCAGAGAGGCTGCGCTGCTGGCGTTAAAGAAAAACGCTATATTTATTATCGAAAACTCTCGGCGTAAGATTAGTCGCGAGAATGATAAAATTTTTCAAGCAGAAAAAGATATTCAGAAAATAATCGAACTGGTGGAGGAGGAAGTATGAAAAATTTACCGATTGAGAAACAAGTCTGCACGCTGGAACAGGCTAAAAAACTGGCAGAACTTCTAGGAGATGATGCGCCAGGTAGTTTGTGGAGCTGGCAGTGCATAACCGATCCCGTTTTGAAAACTAAAACATGGGTTCTGGTATTAAGCAAAACGTTGCACGGGCTTCTGGTGGATGCACTGCCAGCTTACACTGGAGACGAGCTTTGGGTGATGTACTGCCAGGTCGCACAGGAGGGGCTGCCTGTCTACGAAACTACGCTCGACATGAGAAACGAACCTGAAAGAGCTGTGGAGATCGTGGCGCGGGAGCTGATTAACGAGTTAGAGAAAAAGGAGAGTTAAATGGCATATAAAGGTTTGAATTTCAACAATGACAAAGCGCGGCACAGGATCAGGATGAACAATGACTCGACGGCGGCGAAAATCAGGGAGATTTTAACATGGCTAAACGCATAAAAATAGAGCATGAAGACGAGGGATACACCCCGAGAAAACTGGCCGTTATCGGGAATTGGTGTGACGGTTACGCTCGGCAATTACTCAACCAGGTGAACGCGGGAGTACGAACAATTACTGAAGTGTTACGCATGGCGAAAAATAGAAAAATAAAAACTTCCCGTAAAAAATTCAAGTACGTTCATAAAGTCAGGGTTGGGCAGAGAGTAATTGAAACCGTCTATACTCTTCAGGATATTGTTGAAAATACGGGGCTAACGACAGAGGGAGCCTGGTTGAGAATGCGGAAAATAGTGACGGGAAAATTGCCGATTGAAAATATTTTCGATACTCCCCGTGGCGCGGATCGAAATGTGCTAAAACCAAAGGGGAGATTTTCTCACCTTTCCGGAAAAATGACGGCTGACAGGAAAGAAAAAGCTAAAATTCTCGAAAAATGTAGCAATCAAAACGAATGGCTGAGGAGTTGAGATGAGTGATCAAGAAAGAAACAAATACGATTACGATCCATGCCCTGATTGCGGACATAAATTGATGAGCGTTAGCGGGATCGGCTATTTTACTCCGAATGAATGCCCATATTCCGAAGACAAGATTCTTGAGGAGGAGAAGGAGCTTGATAATGATTTCGAGTTCGATGACAGAATAAACGCTCATTATTGCGAGAAATGCGGGCAGATAAAACATATTTTTGTGGAGTACTGATGGGCGAAATAATAGCTGGAATTGATCCCGGAGTTCAAACGGGACTAGCACTGTGGATGCCTGCCATCAATAATTTTATAGACATAAAAACGGTCGGAATAGTCGAGGCGCAATTTTTACTTTCCGGCCTGCGTCGTCACGGGAAATTGTCTGAAATCAGATTCGAGGACGCCCGGCTAAGAACCTGGTTCGGCAATACCGGACGCGAAAAACTTCAAGGCGCGGGGAGCATCAAAAGAGACTGCTCGATCTGGCAGGAATTTTGCGAACAGAATAAAATACCGTTTCAAGCGATCAAGCCGGCGGCGGGGAATACGAAATGGAACGCGGAATATTTCAAACGAATAACCGGATGGAAAGGGCGAACATCGCAGCACTCAAGAGACGCGGCTGCGCTGGTTTTCGGGGTTAATAGGCGGACATGAGTAATCGCTACACGCAGGGAGATTAACCCGCGAGTGCAAATGGATTTATCGCGGGTGGAATTGGGATTGCGCCGGATTTAGAGAAAAACTCCTTTTTGCAGCTTCTCCACAAATTTAGTTGCCGGCAATTCTAACATGCTTTTATCCATTTTTCCCCGTCGAATTCAGCGAATAAGGGCTCAATTCCCCAGAAAACCTCGGTTCCCTCTTCAATTGCAGTTGGAAGAGCTGCCAAGATTTCATCTTCATGATCGCAGCGCTCGCCTTCTTGCCAAAAGTAAAAAGCGGCGTTATTTGTAATTGTTTCTCCGATTTCGATAACGTTTTCAGCGTCTATTCTTTTATAGGTGTTTTCGTACCGGAAGATTTGGCCGGTCACTTGCTCGATTGCATAGAGAATTTCACTTGAGGTCTCAAGTGATTCGGAAAGTCTTTCGTATTTTTTTTTGTTAAACATTTTATTCTCCTTATGCCGGTCGCCCGGCTTTGGGTTTAATTATCGAAAATTATTTCAGAATCGCCGAATTGTCTGTTGGGGCTTGCGCCTGCATAGTCATAAATTATATGGCAGGCGCATTTGTTTTCAATTCTCTCTGGGTCGAATCCGCCGTCATCATCGTTTCGACAAAGCCCGTATTTAATCGCGAAATCGTCAAGTGCATCGTCATCGACAAAAAGCCGTCCTTCAAATTTAGCCCCATCGTATTCGCCGGAGGCGTTCCAGGCTTGAGCAATTTTTTTAAGTTCGTTTTTCATTCTCTTCTCCTTTCGAGTTATTGTTTCGTGATTCGTTATATATAGTCTCTCTGAATGAGTTCATTCTGTCAACAGCTAAATGCACTTATTCAGGTATTTATTTTCTATACTTCTCGATAATCTTTCGGCGCTTGCTTTCCGGCATTCCCTCCAGGCAGTCGAGGGCTAGACTCATCCAAAAGCTTGACGCCTTGGCTTTCTTGCCGTTCCTGAGATCGGAGACGTGGCCCTTGCTTAGTCCGTATTTAGTAGTCAACTGATTACCTGTCGAGACGCCGAAGACGGCGAGGATTCTTTCAAACATTGTTTCTCCTTTATGGCCGGTCGCCCGGCCTTGTTGTTTTTATTTTAGAAATCACGGTAGGTCAGTCCGGCGACATCGCCGTAAATATTATCTAGATCACCGTCGTTTTCAGCATCCCAGAGCCTTGCGCGGGCAGCCTCGTTAGACTCCGCTATTTCAGATGAGGTGCGGGTTGCCGTTTTTTCGTTTTCGTCATTTTTCATTTCTTCGGATTCTTCCAGCGCGCTCAACAACTCTTTAGCTGTTATAGTCAGAATAAATCTTTCATTTTTCATGTCCCAGTCGAAGACCAGATGTTCCAGCAGAATTTTTTCTTTGTCTTTCAGGGCTTCGGGGAGCCCGATGATCGAGCTGCCGTAACTAGTAAACCCTTGCCGGAGTTCCAACTTTTCGTTGTTTTCGAGCATTTTCGTCCAGGATTTTTCATTTTTCATCTCTTCGGCCTTTTCCTTCATTTTCGGCCAGGCTTTTTGATCAATCAGCATTACGTTAACTTTTTTAACCGGACATTTTTTGCCGGAAATTTCTTCAACCTGTTCGCCTGTTAGCTCTAAAGAGTACCCGTTTATTTTCATTTTAGCGTTTCTAGCCCTGACGACCGGATATTGAGTTTTCAGTTCGCCGTTTTCGTCGATTTCGACTTTGCATTCGATCGTGATTCCTGTTTGCGTTTTTGCTATTAAATTTTTCATTCTTTTCTCCGTTAAGGTTATAATTGCGATTCGTTATATATAGTCTCTCTGAATGAGTTCATTCTGTCAACAGCTAAATGCACTTATTCAGGTATTTATTTTTAGTAGGGGAATCAATTTCCCAGCCAACCCGCTTTAATCTATTAATTCAATTATGTATCATCAGCAAGATCTAGATTTTCTTCTTTCGTCGGTCGACTCCCTGACCGATTCAGTAAACCGATTGTTGATCTCGGAGTGGGCTGAGGAAAACCGCTATTTGCCGCCGGAACTCACCTCTAAGCCAGGCATGTGGGATAACGGATACACGCCGTATCTAGTCAAGCCCATGGACGCCATGTCGCCGCAAAGTCCGACTAGGGAAATCGTCGTCATGAAGGCCGCGCAGGTGGGGGCTACTACGGGGATGCTTGAGAATCCGATGGGCTACACCATCCAGCATTATCCGTGCGGGATTATGTATATCACCGCCGACGCCGAGCTTTCAAAAGTGGCGGTCGAGTTGAAGGTAGACTCGATGCTCAAGAATTGCGATCTTCAGGACTTGATCAAGAGTCAGGACTCCAAGAAAACAGGGAACACCTCCACCAAGAAAGAGTTTCCCGGCGGGTTTATTCTGCCGGTCGGAGCGAGAAGCCCCGGACGCTTGCGCTCTATTTCGGTCAGAATGATTTTGGCCGATGAGCTGGACGGAATGCCGGATAAACTAGGCAACGAGGGCGACACTGTCGAGCTATTCAGGAACAGGACGAACGCATTTGAAGAAACGAAAAAAATTCTTTATCTTAGCACTCCGCTAGTTCAACAGACGTCAAAAATCCATGCTCTTTATCTGCAAGGAAATCAGCAGAAATATTTCATCCCCTGTCCCCACTGCGGGCACATGCAGTATTTAAGGCTACAGGGAGTCCGCAAAGACGGGAAAAAGTTCGCGTTTCATTACGAAGTTGACGACAATTTCAGATTGATACGAGAGAGCGTCGGCTATATCTGCGAGGAGTGCCTAATGATTTTTAAAAATCATGACAAAACTTTTTTTCTGTCTCAAGGGGAATGGAGGCCGACAGCCGTTCCGCAGCAGGCGTTTTTCGAAAGTTATTGGTTGCCTTCTTATTATTCTCCCGTAGGTATGTATTCATGGGAATCGCTCTGTCAGGATTGGCTAAAATGGTGGGATGTCAAAAATCAGAGAGTCAAAGATATTGAAGCATACAGGTCGTTCAGGAACACGAAAGAAGGCTGGCCTTGGGAAGAAAAAGGAGCGGCTCCACGATTTGAGCGAGTCATTCAGCATAGACGCGCTATTTATTCCCGAAACGAGATACCAAATCGACACGCGCTAAAAGAAACCGGCTCCAATATCCTCATATTGACGCTCGCGGCGGACGTTCATAAAAATAGAATCGATGTCGAGATTAAAGGCTGGTGCAGGGATGGGAGGAGCTATTCAATAGATTGGCGGCATCTGAACGGCAGTACGGAGGAGCTGTCGACAGTCACATCTCCCTGGGTGAAGTTATCCAAAATTATTGAGTCTGAAACATGGAAAGCCGACGATGGCAAAAAATATGGGGTAGCTATTTCTTTTATCGATGCAGGGTATAACACAGGATTCGTTTATGATTTTTGCGGACAGTATTCAGAGGGTGTTTATCCCGTGTTCGGTCGCGATAGCCTCCCGTCGAACAAATCATATACCAAAACATTATTTCTCGAGGGGAAAAATAAACACGCCAACCTATTTTATTCACTCAACGTCACGACGTACAAAGACCGCCTAGCGGCGTGGCTGCGTTCGGACTGGAAAGACGGAGAAGTCCAGCCGGTAGGCTATCCGAATTATCCTGGCGACTACGGAGACGATTATTTCAGGCAGTACGAAGCGGAAGAAAAGTTTACAAAAGTTGATAAAAAAACGAATCGAAATCTTGGTTTCGTCTGGATCAAAAAACCGAATGCCGATAATCACGCATGGGATTGCGCGGTTTACAACATGGCCGCGTTAGACTTCTACGCGTTCAACGTCTGCGTTAATCAACTCGGAGAGGAGGGTATCGTCTATGATAAATTTTGGGACTGGCTCGAAAAAAATCATCAATCCGCGTAGTTATTATAAAACGCTTGATTTAATTCAACGTTTCTATTTAAAATAAAAGCTCAAATAAAAAAAATAACCTTTTCCGGTTTTTTATGATCTCCTCAGCTTTCATAGACGCACTAATGACAACCGCGCAGGAACAGATAGCGGCTATAAATGCCGCGCTTTTGTTCCTGTCCGCCAATCCGCATAAATCCTATGAGCTGGATACGGGACAATCAAAGCAGCGAGTAACGAGGGATGACATAGGAGATTTAAACGCACAAATTGACGTTCTATTGAACCGACTAACTACGCTTGATGCGATGCGCAATGGCGCCACAATAAAAATCAGCAGACCGCGTAGTTATTATAAAACGCTTGATTTAATTAAACGTTTATATTTAAAATAAAAGCTCAAGTAAAAAAATAACCTTTTCCGGGTTTTTTATGATCTCCTCAGCTTTCATAGACGCACTAATGACAACCGCGCAGGCACAAATAACGGCCATAAATGCCGCGCTTTTGTTCCTGTCCGCCAATCCGCATAAATCCTATGAGCTGGATACGGGACAATCAAAGCAGCGAGTAACGAGGGATGACATAGGAGATTTAAACGCACAAATTGACGTTCTAT
>Ga0307377_10003074_pt1 | contig 19137 bp, 19 predicted proteins | sample TR3MG_FD_202535 | JGI IMG/M metagenome (GOLD analysis project Ga0307377, IMG submission 202535) | Soil microbial communities from Risofladan, Vaasa, Finland - TR-3 | ecosystem: Environmental > Terrestrial > Soil > Coastal area > Acid sulfate soil | place: Finland: Risofladan, Vaasa | collected... | reverse complement strand
GCGGATCAGTGCAGCCTATGCAAAAGCTGGCGCGAGCGCTCGGCGGCCTTGACCACCGCGTTGATCAGGGTCACGCGGAGCCTGCCCGCCTCGAGCTCGAGGATGCCGTCTATCGTCACCCCGGCCGGCGTCGTCACCTGGTCCTTGAGCTTGGCGGGGTGCTCTCCGGTCAGGAGCACGTTCCGCGCGGCGCCGAGCACGGTCTGGGCCGCCAGCTCGGTGGCGACGTCGCGCGGCAGGCCGAGCTTGACGCCCCCGTCCGAGAGCGACTCGATGATGATGTACACGTAGGCGGGCCCCGAGCCCGAGAGCCCGGTCACGGCGTCCATGTGCTGCTCTTCGAGCACCATGGCCCGCCCCACCGACTGGAAGAGGGCGGTGGCCCACTCCAGCTGCTCGCTCTTCACGAAGCGCCCCGGCGAGAGGACGGTCATGCCCTCGCCGATGCCCACCGCCATGTTGGGCATGGTCCTGATCACGGGCGTTCCCTCGGGGGCGCAGGATTCGAGCAGTTCGAGGCTCACGCCCGCGGCGGTCGAGATGAGGAGCTTGCCGGGGCCGAGGAAGGGCGCGATTTCCGCGATGACGTCGGAGACGCTTTTGGGCTTCACCGCGAGGATCAGGGTATCGGCCTCGGCCGCGACGACGGCGTTCTCGACGACCGCGCGCATTCCGCTGCGCGCCGCGAGCTCGGCCCGGTGCCGCTCCGACTTGACCGAGAGGATGATCCGCTCGGCCGGAACGAGGCCGCGGCCGACGACGCCCATGGCGAGGGCTTCGCCTATCTTGCCCGCTCCCAGAATGCCCAAGGTGTAGCTCATCGGCCCCTCCGATCGGAAAATGGCCCGGCGGCGACGGCGCGCCGGAAGAGGGGAGTATATACCGGGAGCAGGGGGGTTTTCTATCCAGAGATACTGGCGGCGGCGCCCTCGCCCGCGGCGGCGCTCTCGCCGGCGCCCTCGCCCTCGCCGCCCTCCGCCTCGAGTTTCGCCATGTAGGCGTCGAGGTAGGGCCTGTCCTCGTCCGAGACGCGCTGGATCCGGATGCCGAACAGGCAGCGGCCCTCCGCCATCTGCGAATGGGCGACGAAGCCTTCGCAGCGGATGATGCGCTCGCTGTTTTCGCCCGGGACGCTGAGCATGACGAAGACATTGGTGAGGGGATCTATCGCCTCGGCGGAGGAGCAGCTCAGACCCCCGCGCGAAAGGTTCAAGGCTTCGGCCCAGAGGTACTCTTCCCTGTTGGGGAAATATCCTATCAGCTGATTGATCCTGAACCGGGGGGCGCTCCGTTTTTCTTCCATGGAAAGAAGTATAACGCGCTCCTGCGGCCGCGCAAGCTAAACTTGCGCCGCTCGCGGGCGGGATCCGCGTTTCTCCATGGAGGACCATGCTTGCGGCAGAGGACCCTTTCGATGCAGAATCCGCCCATGCGGGATGATCGATCTTCGCTCCTGGCGCCCTCGCCCGAGGATGTTCCTCTGCTCTTCGAGTCCTCGCGGCTCTTGGGGCGCCACGCCGACCTGGCCGACGCCATGCCCGCCCTCGTAGAGCTCCTGGAATCCCGGGCCGGCCTGAGCCTGGGCCGCGCGGCCCTGAGTTCCGAGAGCGAGGAGCCGGTCTTCGTCGCGCTCGGCGCGGGCCTCGACGAGAAGCTTCTCGGCCGCGTGGTGCAGCTCGCCGCGGCCCCGGGCGCCAAGGCCGGCCCCCGCGTGAGCCTCGTCGCGAAGGCCATAGTCGAGGGAAAGCAGCAGAACGCGGAGGGCGACATCGCCGTGCCCATCATGGTCGGCGGCTCGGCCGCGGGCGCCCTCGCCTTCGAATCGGGAGAGGGGGCGGAGCGCGCCTCGGCCCTGCTGCGCGCCTGCGCCGCCCTGGTCTCTGACGCCCTCGGCTTGCGCCGCCGCCTGCGCCGCGAGGCCGAGGCGGCCAAGGAAGCCGAGGCCGCCTCGGCGATCGGCTCCCCGGTCTGCGCCGAAGGCCCCGAGGCGGACTGGGACGAGGCCGTCTGGCACCCCGAGCGCATCGTCGGCCGCTCCGCCCCCATGCGCGAGCTTTTCGCCCTCATGGACCGCGTCGCGGGCACCGAGACCACCGTACTCGTCACCGGCGAGAGCGGCACCGGCAAGGAGCTCGTGGCCCGCGCCATCCACGAGCGCTCGCGGCGCGCCCGGGAACCCTTCGTGGCGGTCAACTGCGCCGCCCTCCCCGAGTCGGTCATCGAGAGCGAGCTCTTCGGCCACGAGCGCGGGGCCTTCACCGGCGCCCACGAGCGCCGCCGCGGCCGCTTCGAGCTCGCCGACGGCGGCACCCTCTTCCTCGACGAGATCGGCGAGCTGCCCCTCTCGATCCAGGTCAAGCTCCTGCGCGTCCTCCAGGAAGGCGAGTTCCAGCGCGTCGGCGCTTCGTCGACCATCAGGACCGACGTCAGGGTGATAGCCGCCACCAACCGCGACCTGGAGGCCGACACGGCCTCGGGGCACTTCCGGGCCGATCTTTTCTGGCGGCTCAACGTCTTCCCGATCCGCGTGCCGCCCCTCAGGGAGCGGCGAAGCGACATCATCCTCATGGCCGACCACTTCGCCGAGAAGCTGGCGCAGCGGGCGGGCAAGAGCATAGCGCGCATTTCGAGTCCGGCGATCGACCTTCTCATGACCTATCACTGGCCGGGCAACGTGCGCGAGCTCGAGAACTGCATCGAGCGCGCCGTCATCCTCTCGACCGACTCGGTCATCCACGCCTACCACCTGCCGCCGAGCCTGCAGTCGGCCGATTCCACCGGCACGGGGCCCACGGCGGGGCTGGACGCGAACCTCGCCCGCCTGGAGCGCGAGCTCCTGGTCGAGGCCCTCAAGATGGCGAGGGGAAACGCGGCCCAGGCCGCGCGGATGCTCGGCATCAGCGAGCGGCGCATGGGCCTGGCCCTCTCCCGTCACGGGCTCGATTGGAAAGAGTTTCGCACGAAGATGTAGCTTTTTCGGAAAAAGCTACGAGCCCGTAGGTTTTACCCTCTCTCCAGTTGCCTCTCGAAATGAGGAGCCGTGGCGACCACGGCCGGGCTCCCTCCCAATTCCGGGAAAATCCCGAGGCGGCCCTCGATTTCTCCGATAGAAACGCAGGCTCCGGGGCCGATCTGAAATTAGTGTGCCTCTTTTCCGAAAACCCCGTGTTTTGGCACGGAAGATGCTACTTCCTAGTATCGCAACTGGAGGAGCAGCACATGAACTCATCGTCTTCCTTTCCGCCCACCTCGATGGACGAGATCTACGGCGCCAACTCGTTTTCGAACGCCGTCATGCGGGAACGCCTGCCCAAGAGCATTTACGCCGAACTCCTGCTCGTGCAGGCGGGCAAGCGCGAGCTGACCTTGGATATAGCCGAGGTCGTGGCCAGCTCCATGCGCGACTGGGCCCTCGAGCGCGGGGCGACCCACTTCACCCACTGGTTCCACCCCCTCTCCGGCATCTCGGCCGAAAAGCACGACTCCTTCATCGCCCCCACCGGCGACGGGCGCGTCATCATGGAGTTCTCGGGCAAGGAGCTCGTGAAGGGCGAGCCCGACGCCTCGTCCTTCCCCTCGGGCGGCCTGCGGGCCACCTTCGAGGCGCGCGGCTACACCGCCTGGGACGTCACGAGTCCCGCCTTCCTCAAGACGGCGCCCTCGGGCACCACGCTCTGCATACCCACGGCCTTCGTCTCCTACTTCGGGCAGGCCCTCGACAAGAAGGTGCCCCTCCTGCGCTCCATGGAGGCGCTCTCGAAGCAGGCCTCGCGCGTCCTAGGCGCCATCGGCCAGAGCGGCTTCGGCCGGGTCCTACCCACCGTCGGCCCCGAGCAGGAATACTTCCTCGTCAACCACGACCTGTATCGCAAGCGCCCCGACCTCGTGCTGACCGGCAGGTCGGTCTTCGGCTCCATGCCCGCCAAGGGCCAGGAGATGGAGGACCACTATTTCGGCGCCCTCGACGAGCGCGTCGACGGCTTCATGCGCGAGCTGAACGCCGAGCTCTGGACCATGGGCGTGCCGGCCAAGACCCAGCACAACGAGGTCGCCCCGAACCAGTTCGAGATCGCCTGCGTCTTCTCGACCGCCAATGTCGCCGCCGACTCGAACCAGCTCGTCATGGAGACCATCCGCAAGGTGGCCGAGCGCCACGGCATGGCCGCGCTGCTTCACGAAAAGCCCTTCGCGGGAGTGAACGGCTCGGGCAAGCACCTCAACTGGTCGCTGGCGACCGACTCGGGACTCAACCTCCTCGAGCCGGGCGACGATCCGGCCTCGAACGCGCGCTTCCTCCTTTTCATCGCCGCGGTGATCGAGGCGGTCGACCGCTATAGTCCCCAGCTCAGGGCCGCTGTCGCCACATCGGGCAACGACCTGCGCCTCGGCGGGAACGAGGCGCCGCCCGCCATCATCTCGATCTTCCTGGGCGACGAGCTCGCCGAGATCCTCGACGCGGCCGCCGAAAACCGGGCCAGCGGCTCCAAGGACGGGGGCGTCATCGAGATCGGCGCGGCCTCCCTGCCCAAGCTGCCGCGCGACCTCACCGACCGCAACCGCACGAGCCCCTTCGCCTTCACGGGGAACAAGTTCGAGTTCCGCATGGTCGGCTCCTCCCAGTCGGTCGCCACGCCCGGGGCGGTGCTCAACGCGGCCGTCGCCGACGTGCTCGCGCGCTTCGCCGACCGCCTGGAGGCCGCCCTGCCCGCCGGCAGCGGGGCCGATCCCAAGTTCAAGGACAAGCGCGCCGCGGAGATCCGCGCCCTCATCGGCGAGTCCTACAAGGCGCACCGCCGCGTGGTCTTCAACGGCAACGGCTACGCCGAGGAATGGCACCGCGAGGCCGAGCGCCGCGGCCTGCCCCGGTTCCGCGCCGCCGTGGACGTCATCCCCGAGCTGGCTTCGGCCCAGGGCGTCGAGCTCTTCGAAAGGCAGGGGGTCTTCTCCCGCGAGGAAGTGGAGAGCCGCTGCGTCATCTACCTCGAGAAATACTCGAAGCAGGTCAACATAGAGGCGGGGGTCATGTGCGACATGGTCAAGCGGGCCATCTTCCCGGCTTCCTCGGCCTGCGCCGCCGACTTCGCCCGCTCGGCCGCGTCCATAGCGGCGGCCGGAGGGAGCGCCGCGGCCCAGGAGGCGCGTTCCCGCCGCATCGCCGAGCTTTCCGGCGCCCTCGCCGACGAGTCGGACAAGCTCGAGAAGGCCCTCGTCGGAGCCCAGGAGATAGAGGAACCCCTGGCCCAGGCCCGGGCCTATCGCGAGGCGGTGATCCCCCGGATGAACGCCCTCAGGGAGAAGGTCGACGCCGTCGAGAAAATCGTCGACGAAAAGCTCTGGCCCTACCCGACATACGAGGATCTGCTGTTCGTGCTATAATGCCGGGCAATGAGGATTGTCCGGCGGCTCGTTCCTTTCGTCGTCGTCGCGGCGGCGGCGCTCGTGCTTCTCTACGTCCCGGAAATAGGCCCGGAGCGCTACACCGATCTGGCCACCTATTTCCGGGTCGAGCGGACGCGCCAGGCCTTCACCGGCTACGTGGTGGCGGCCGTGTCCTCCGGGGCCGTCATGTACGTCGACGGCTTCGGCGTCGACGGCTCCGGACGCGCCCTCGACGCGCACAGTCCGGTGCTGCTCGGCTCGCCCGCCAAGACCATGACGGCCTGCACGGCGCTCATCCTGGCGAGGCAGGGGCGGCTCAACCTGGACAAGCCGGTCTCGGCCTACATTCCCTGGTTTTCCTTCGCCGACGGCAAGGGCAAGGACGTGACCACCCGGCAGCTGCTCGCCGAATCCAGCGGCGTCAGCGACGAGAGTTTCGACGACTCGCACGAGTCGGCCCCCGATCTGGATACGGCGGTCCGCTCGCTCCTGGGCGCCCGCCAGACCTTCCTCCCCGGCCAATCCTTCCATTACATAAACACCGGGTACCAGGCCGTGGGCCTGGTCATGGAGAAGGCCGCCCGCGACAGCTTCGCCTCGATCGTGCGGAAGCGGCTTTTCGCCCCCCTGGGGATGAAGGAAAGCACCGCCGCGCCCGCCGAGCTGGGCCGGGCCCTGTGCTCGGGCTCGGGTTCGTTTTTCGGCGCGCCCCTGTCGCGCCCTCCCGTCTCCCGGCCCTACGCCGGCCCCTCGGGCTACCTGGCCTCGACGGCGAGCGATCTGGGGAGCTACCTCGTCTTTCTCGCGGCGCCGGAGAACATGCCCAACCCGCCCTTGCCTCCGCGCTACGTCCGGATGCTGTTCCAGCCCCTCGAGCCGAAGATGGATTTCGGCTACGGATGGTTCCTCGAGACCGAAAAAGGCCGGCGCAGCGCCTTCCACGACGGGGCCATAGACGGCTTTTCCTCGCGCCTGGTGGTCTGGCCCGACCAGAAGGCCGCCATCGCCGTCGTCGCCACCCAGGATTCGCTGCTGCAGTCCCTCATCTCCCTGCCCGAGCTGACCGAGGGGGCCAGGAGGATCATGCTCGACGGCGGAACGCCCCGCCCCTTCCCCCTTTTGCGGCTTTACATACTCCTCGCCGTCATCGCCACGGTCCATCTGATCGCGCTCGCCGTCCAGACCGGCGGGGCGCTCCGCTGGGCCAAGGACGTCAAGGGAAGAAGCGAAGCCAAGGGCGTGCCCGGCCCCATTCGCTTCGCCCGTTTCAGGGCCATCCTGGGCATCCCGCTGCGCATCTTCCTCGTGGCCGCCCTGCCGTGGTCGCTCAGCCACATTTTCGATCGCAGCGTGAGCTGGCGGGTCGCCTTCGCCTTGGAGCCGGGCGTGGTGAGCTGGTTCGTCGCCGCCTGTTTTTTCGGGCTTCTGCGCAACACTGCGCGCCTCGCGTGGCTGAGGGGCGCCCCCCTGCCGCCTGCGGGAAGGTGAGGAATCCATGATCGGCGCCTATCATCGCAGACCGCTCGTCTCCGGCCGCGGCCTCCTCGTCGTGGTCGCGGCCGTCCTCGTCGGCCTTCTGGTCATTCGGGGCCTGCCGCGCATCTCGTTCATGCGGAAGGACGTCTCGCAGAGCCTCGTCCTCTACCTCGAGGACATAAAGCCGGCGGGCAGACTCGTGCTCCTGACCGCCACGGAGCGCTACACCGCCTCGAAGGAATTCACGGCGCAGATCCTGGCCCTCCTCCACCTCAGCGCCAAGGTCGAGATCTCGGCCCTGGCCGACACCTCGTACTACGTCGATCTTCAGGACACGAAACTGTGGTCGGCCGTCTGGAACGGCCGCGGCAGGACGCTGAGGCTCATCGCTCCCTATCCCGACGTCCTCCTGCCCGCCGTGCACACCGACACCATCGAGGTCCGGACCGAGGGGCAGAACCTTCTGACCAACGCCGTCTTCCGCTTGAAAAAAGAGGCCGAGGCGATGCGCAGCCGGCTTTCGGCCGATCTCGAGGCGCGCGCGCGAGAGTCGCTCGGCGATGGCGAGCTTCAGGACAAGATCCGATCCAGCCTCGCCGACCTGGCCCGCGCCTTCTGCTCTTCGGTCCTCCATGTCAAACCCGAGACCGTCTTAGTGGGTTTTCGCCCGCGGATCGATCGATCCGGCTCCGCTCCGGGGCCTGTCGGTGCGGCGCTTCCCACAGTCGGCGAAGATTGATATATTAGAATAATGACCCAGGAAATCCTCGAATCAGATCCCAATTGGCCGTATTCCAAGGCAAAGACGGCAGTCCTCTCCGCGGCGGTGGCCGTCATCAGCGAGGGGGGCCCGCGCGCGGCCACGCTCAAGAACATAGCGAATCGGGCGAGCATCACCGAGCCGGCGATTTTCCGTCATTTCGACGGTGTCGACGGGCTTTTCGGCGGCCTTTTCGAAGCCTTCGAGTTCGTCCACACGAGGATCGAGAGCGCCTACGATTGCGAGGAGCGCGGCCTCGGGCGGCTGCTCGCGGCCCTCTTGTCCATCTCCGATATCGCCGCCGAGGGCGAGGACTTCGCCTACATTCTCATGCACGGCGAACACGTCTTCCGCGGCTACTCGGACCTGCACGACAAGCTCGCCGAGATGCGGAAGCGGGAGTGGAGCAAGCTGATGGCCTGCGTCGAAGACGGGGTCTCGCGCTCCGAGATCAGGCGCGACATCGACGCCGAGTCGCTCGCCTACGCCGCCCAGGGCGCGATCCACATGACGATCCGTTCATGGATCGAATCGGACTTCTCCTTCGATCTCCGCGCGGCCTGCGAGACGCGCGTCGCGATGATCGAGCGCATGCTCACCGCGGCCGAAGCGCTGCGCAGCCTGCCGAAGCGGAATCTGAGCGCCAGGCTCGTCGCCGCCAAGTCGGCGGCGGCCAAGCCCGTCGCCGCCAAGGCCGTCGCAGCCAAGCCCGCGGTCGCCAAAAGCACGCGCCGTACGGCCACCGTGGCCAAGCCCGGGAGTTCCAAGCCCCCGGCGGCCAAGACTGCGAGCGCCAAGACTGCGGCGGCGTCCGTGAGCGCCAAGGCGCGCGGCTCCAGCACCTCGAACCGCGCCGTCGAGGCGAAAGGCGGCAAGGCGAAGCCGCGCGTCGGAGCCAAGCGCAGCGCGCGTTAGTTCCAACTCTTTCTATCCTTCCCAATCCTTGACGAGGGTGAGTCTGTCCAAAGCCTCGGGCGAGGCCGAGGCCGCTTTCGAGCGGTCCGCGGCCTTGGCCGCGGCAAGCAGCTTCGCCGCGAGCTCGCGCCCCGCCTCCTGGATGGCCCGGCTCTCCAAGGGCGCGGCATCGTCGATCGCGTCGAGGAGCCGACGTTCGTCCCGCTTGGCCAGGACCCCGAGAATCCGGTCGTGGGCGCCGGGCTCCATGCCTTGCATGGCCATGGCGAGCACCGCGCCGTCGAGCCCGCGCAGACCGACCTTGAGCACGCGGTCGTCGAGCGCGATCACCGCCTTGGTGAGCGCGGCCACGAAGGCGGGCGGAGCGATGAAGTCGGTCTCTTCGCCCAGCTTGAGCCTGCCGCGCTCGGCCAGTGTGCGGACGACTTCGGCGAAGGCGGCCTGGGCCTCGGAGATCTCGTCTCCCGAGAGGCGCGAGCGAAGATGGGCCACGTCGTCCTCGATGATCGCCGCCCCGATCCTGCCGAAGAACGGCTTGGCCAGGTCGATGCTCTCCTGCGGGCAGCCCGCCAAGGCGGCGGCGGCGAGCTCCCTGCCGGCGGTCCTGAGGCTGAGCTCCAGGCTGCGCGGATCGAGGGCGAGGGCGCGGATCACGTCGGGCAGCTCGCCCGGCACGATGAGCGGCTCCGATCGGGCTCGCCGCCGCCCGAGCCGCGACAGGATCCAGGCCTCGGTCTTGTCGAAGTACTCGATCCCGAGCCTCGCGCTCATGCGGCGCATGATGGCGTAGGGGTGTTCGCGGGCGAGGAGCCCCCGGAGGCCGGTGAGGGTGACGCACAGTTCGAGGGCATCGCCGGGATCGGCGCGGGAAAAGGCAGGGTTCGCGGCGAAGGACGCCTCTATGGCCTCGATCTCCGCTCCTGCCGAGGCCAGCTCGAGCCCCGTGCGGAGGATCTTGCGGCTTTCGACCAGGGCGGCCTCGGCGAGGGCCTCGCGCTCGAAGGCCCGCGAGCGCTCGGCTATGGCCGCGATGCGCGTCGCGAGCTCGAAGAGCGCGTCGCGCTTCTGCCGCGAGGCCCGCTGCGGCTCCCACCGCGCCGCAGCGCGTCCGGCGAGCGCGCGGATCATGTCGCGCCTTCGGCCCGAGGCTCTTCCTCGGGCTCGCGCTCCAGCTCTTCGAGGACGTCGGCCGCGCGGTCGGCGCCGTAGTAGGCGACGAGCTTGCGCGCGAGGATGGCCGGCTCGTCGGCCGCCGCGAGCGCGAGGAGCCCCTCGATGATGACGCAGGCCTTGAGAAAGGGCCAGCCCGAGCGGTCTTCCGCGACGAGGTAGGTGGCGAGCACGTCCTCGAGCGCCGGTTCGGGAAGACCCTCTATCACGAGGCGAAGCCCGAGGCCGAGGAGGGGGTCGTCGCGCTCCGACAGGGAGGATTCGAGGGACTGGTATCCCTCCTTGCCCGCCATGCGCGCGAGCTCCATGAAGCGCCGGATGAGCGGAGCCATCTGCCGCTTTTCCTCTTCGCGGCAGATGAGTCTGCGCGCGAGTTCGGCGCTCCATTGGATCATGCTGCCTCCTCGATCTCCGCTAAAGTATACGACGCCGGGGCGCTTCAATCCAAGCCGAAAACGGTCCGGCGGGGCGCCGAACCGCACGTTGGGCGGCGGATCGCCCTTCGGAGCCCCCCTCATCAGGCCCGCCGGCGCCGCGATCGGCGGGCTCCCGTTCACGTATCCTGTAACGATTTCCTCGCGTCATACCGAAATATATATAAGATGAAGCGCGAATTCGCGGCTTTCCCTCTCGCTTTCCTCTCGCCGAGCTTGCGCGCGGCGTTTTCCTGCGTCATCATATACGCTAATTGAAATGTGAGCCGAAAGGGGGACGCCGCCGATGGCCGGAAGGAGCGCAGCTCAGCTTATCGACATCCGCCTCGTCGAGGAAAAGCGCATCGACGATTCATTCTTCCAGGACTACGCGAAGATCCACGAGCGCCTGGAGCGCGCGCTCGAGCGGGCGCCCAGGCCCCTGGACGAGGAAGCCGCCCTGCAGGCCCGCGACCAGCTCCTCGCCTATCTCGCCGGCCAGGCGGCCAAGGGCGGCTCCGAGGAGCGGCTATCGCAGTTTCTGCGCTGCGGCCTCGGACACATTTGCGCCGAACTCGCCGCCGTTCCGGGGCTTCCGCTCGAGGAGACGGCGAGGCGGGCCTACGAAGAGCTCGTCAGGCGCGGCTGGGATCGCGCCGTCTTCGAACTCCCCGCCGCCAAGGCCGCCGCCGCCCGAGCCGAATCCGCAATGCGCGCCTCGAAGGCGGCGCTTCCCCGCACGATTAAAAACCCGACTTCGGCGAAGTCCGCTGGCGCGGGTAGGAAGGCAAGTATACCGAAGGTCGCCTCAGCCAAGGCCGAAAAGGCGGCGCAGGCGAAGAAGGAGGCTCAGATGATTTCTCAGAAGAAAGCCGCGCCGGCCAAGAAGCCGGCGCCGAAGACGGCGGCCGAGAAGAAGCCCGCCGCCTCCGCCGCAAAGGCCCCGTCCGCGAAGAAGACGGTAGCCGCGAAGAAGCCCGCCGCCTCCAAGGCTGCCGCGGCGAAAAAGCCGCCTGTCAAGAAGTTGGCCGCCGCGAAGAGCGCGAAGGCCAAGGCTGTCGGCGCCAAGACCGCCGCCAAACCCGCCGCGAAGACGACGGCCAAAGCCACGGTCAGGAAGATCGCCGAGAAGAAGCCCGTCCGCGTCGCCGCGAAAAAGCCGGTCGCCGCCAAACCCGCCGCGAAAAAGCCCGCAGCCAAGGTCGCGAAGGCCCCCGCCGCGAAGAAGCCGGTCGCGGCCAAGGCCGCGAAGGCCGCAGCAGTCAGGAAACCCGCCGTCAAGAAGCCCGCCGCGGTGAAAGCAGCCGCGAAGAAGCCGGCCGCCAAGAAGGCCGCCGCTTCCAAGCCGGCCGCGGCGCCGCGTCCGCTCGGCGTTCCCCCGCTCGACGAGAAGAAGCAGGATCCGACCCTCTAGATCGGTCCTCGCGCGAATAACGAGGCCCCGGCGGCTTAGTGCGCTGTGAATCGGCCAGCGCACCGGCTCCGCCGGGGCCTTTTCGCGTCCGAGCCCGCCCGGCTCTTCTTCAGCCCCGCCGCTTCGTGAAGCCCATGATGAGTCCCAGCGCCACCGACCAGAGCGCCGCCAGCCCGATCTGGAAGTCGATCGGCAGCGAGAAGGTGACCGTGTGGGCGGGCACCCAGAACCAGGCGAGGGTGGCCAGGCTCTTGTCGATGCCCTTGTAGCCGCGCGCTCCCGCGATGATGTTGTCCGAGCTCCGGTGCAGGAACATGAGCAGGGGGCCGAACATCGCGTTCGTCAGGAAGGAGAGCGAGAAGGCCTTCAGGACGAAATCGCTCTCGCAGATGCCGGGCAGGAAGCCTTGCTCCACGAGAACCTGCAGGAAGCCCTTGAAGCCCGTGAAGGCATACTTGATGAGTATGCCGAGCACGCCCCAGACGAGGGCCTTGGCCAGCCACTCGAGGATTCCGCCGCTCGCCTTCTGCTTCGCGCCGAGAATGCCGAGAATCTCGCCCAGCGTGCCCAGCACGGCGAACTGCACGAAGGCCGAGAGCAGAACGTCATTGCGGACCCAGTCAGCGTACCACGCCATGTTCCACCTCCGCCGCGGAGTATAGCCGCCCGGGCGCGGTGCCGCAACGAGGCCGCGGCGCTTCTGCGCGTCGCGGCGCGCGGACGGGCCGCGACGCCGACGCACATGGTGCCGCATAACGTTTCTATCCGGCGCGATTCTACGCGGCGCAGCGGGCCTGTTTCCGCTTTCGGGTTTCGCGCGGCCGTGCTAGACTCCCTTCCCGCGGCCCACGTGCGGCGCGCGCTGGAGGATGCGATGCCGGTCTCTCGTCAGATAAGAAAGAACATGGAGCGCTCGTCGTGGATCAGGCGCATGTTCGAGGAGGGCGTCAAGCTCAAGGCCGAGTTCGGCGCCGACAAGGTCTTCGACTTCTCGCTCGGCAATCCCGACCTCGAGCCGCCCGAGGCCTTCCGCGCCGTGATGCGCCGCCTCGTCGAGGATACGAGCGCGGGCACGCACGGCTACATGCCCAACGCGGGCTACCCCGCGGTGCGCGAGGCGGTGGCCCGCAAGGCGAGCGCGCAGCAGGGCCTCGACATGGGCGCATCCTCGATCGTCATGACGGTCGGCGCCGCGGGCGGGCTCAACACCGTCTTAAAGGCGCTGCTCGATCCGGGCGACGAGGTCGTCCTCGTGAAGCCCTATTTCGCCGAGTACTACTTCTTCGTGCAGAACCAGCAGGGCGCGGTTGTCGAGGTCGACTCGGGGCCCGGCTTCTCGCTCGACGCCGAGAAGCTGCGGTCCTCGCTCTCGCCGCGCACCGCGGCCGTCATCGTCAACTCGCCCAACAATCCCACGGGCGTCATCTATACGCGAGCGCAGCTCGACGCCCTCGCGGCCGTCCTCTCCGAGCACGGCGCGCGCACCGGGCGCATGCCCTACCTCATCGCGGACGAGCCCTACCGCGAGATCGTGTACGGCGGGGCGCAGGTCCCCTCCGCCATGCTCGCCTACCCCGAGACGATCGTCGTCACGAGCTGGTCCAAGACCCTCTCGCTGCCGGGCGAGCGCATCGGCTACATAGCCGTCTCGCCGCGCTGCGCCGACGCCAAGGAGCTCTTCGAGGGCATGGCCATGTGCACGCGCACCCTCGGCTACGTGAACGCGCCCGCTCTCATGCAGCGCGCGGTCGCCGAACTGCTGGACGAGAAGTGCGACGTGGCCAGCTACGCCCGGCGCGGAGCCGAGCTCGCCCGGGGACTGCGCGCCGCGGGCTACGAGTTCCCCGACCCCGAGGGCGCCTTCTACATCTTCGCCAAGGCCCCCGAGCCCGCCCCGTCTCGGCGCGCCGACGCGGAGGCGCTCGGCCTCGACGTCGCCTTCGTCATGCACCTCAAGAAGTACAACATCCTCGGCGTGCCCGGCCAGGGCTTCGGCACGCCCGGCTGGTTCCGCCTATCGTACTGCGTCTCGGAGGCGACCATCCGGGGCGCGATACCGCTCTTCGCGCGGGCGATGGAGGACTGGAAGGCCGGAAGCTAGGGCCGGATCCGGCGACGCGGCCGATCGTCGATCCTGCCGGATGCATATAGCCCAATCGATTGCGGACACACTGCACTTTCCTTTAGCGGGTCATGCATTCGAGTATTTTCAGTTTCAGGGACCAGTTGCCTGGAGGAGCGTATGCCACAAACCGATGAATATGCCTTCCGATTAAAGGTTGAATCGCTGAAGGAACACTTCGCGCCATCCTCCGCCAAGCCGGAATAGATCCCGAGAGTTTTTTGAATTCGTAAAAGGCCTCTGGGCTGAGTATTCGGGTCTTCTCCCGGCCCCCGAGCTTACGGAGGTGCCGATCCCCGCTGGCGATGTAGTCCGTCTCGGCTTCGATCGCGCATTCGATAGCCCGATCGTCGTCGGGATCCTCTGCGATGCTATCGAAATGTCGGTATCGACCATCGTGCCGGCATCGAGCACCGCCCGCATGCGCTCAGCGCTTTCCTGCACGGTAGACCCGAATTTCCCGGTCTATGTCGTTCACCGAGAGTCCGGCCGTCGCGGCTGAACGCCCTCCGACCTCGAATATGGTTCTCCCCGCGCCTTGTGGCCGAAGCTTCGCAAGCCTTATAGTGGATGCATGGGTAGCGAACATTCACCCTCGGTCCCGCCCGAGTTCATCCATGCCATGGCGGAAAACGCGCGCCGCGGGAATGCGCGCGAGGCCGAGGCGGCCGCCCGGCGTCTGGAAGAGGCTCGGTCCGAGGCCAAGCGCCTGGCGACCGAGCTGGCTGCCCTGAGCGGAATCAAGCGCGTCATACTTTTCGGCTCGGCGGCCAGGGGGCGCGGCTTCCGGACAGACTCGGACATCGATCTGGCGATAGACGGGGGCGATGTTCTCGAGGCCATGCGCGTCGTCGAATCCTCGGCTTTCCACGTGGATATCGTCGATCTGGAAAATGCAAACGAGGCTATACGCGCGCGAGTCGAAGCTGAGGGCGTGACGCTCTATGAAACGTGAGGCCGAAGACTACGGACGCCTGGCGACCGAGCTGGAAGCCGGCTACCATTCGATCCAGGAACTTTTCGCCAAGAACCGCCGCGCCACGGAGCGGATCGAAGCGGGAGCGAACGACGAGCTGGACTGGGCGGCACTGGGCTTCACCTTGCACAACATCTATTGCGCCTTCGAGAATTATTTCCTCAGAGTCTCGAAGTTCTTCGAGAACGGACTGGATCAGAGATTCTGGCACAAGGATCTGCTCGACCGCATGACCTTGAAAATCCCTGGTATCCGGCCGCGGCTATTCTCCCGCGACTATGCCAAGCGCATGGGCGAACTCATGCGATTCCGCCACGCCTTCAGGAATGTCTACGAAGACGAGCTGGACCCCCGGCGCCTGCGGATTCTCAACGGCGACCTGCCTTCCCTCGTGGCCGATTTCGGTCCATTCCATGCCGGTTTCATCGCAGCCATTGACGCCGTGGCCGATGAACTCGGCGCAGCGCCTGATTGAGTGTAAACGATCGCGTCGATCGAAAAGCTTCAGGAGTTCGAACCGCGAGACGACTATCTACCTAGTCCGGCCTTGGCATACCCGCGAGGAAAGGCGGTGAACAGCCGCGATAGGCGAGATCAAATAGTACAAGTCTTGAGAATGTGGGCACATAACGAAGCCTTGTGATTGTACAACCTATGGCTGTATCACGAAGCCGGCGTTTTTAGCTTGGATCGATAATGAAAACGCCGGGGAATGCGTCCCGTATGCGCTTCGGGTCTCGCGTCAGGAGCGGAATGCCGGAAATCGCGGCATGGGCGCCGATGATAAGATCAGGTAAGGGTGCCGTCTTGGTGCCCCCGCGCCTGCGATAGGACCGGAAAGCCTTCCCTGCCAGGAACAGCGCTTCCCGTGGCGCGGGAGAGAAGAGAAAGCCGGCGCCGAATATGGCCTCGTCCAGTTCCTCGATCCGCGTGAAGCCGATGGAAATCTCGGCGTATATGGCTTCGTCTATAAGAATATCTCCTTTGGCCCCCCAGGCCGCGATGCAGGCTAGCGACCGATCGTAGAAGACGGGATCGGCGGTGAACAGATCGAGGACGACGCTCGAATCTACCAGCACAGCCTTCACGATCGGGTAAGCGCCATGATCTGATCGGTGCTCATGCCGCTCGTAGCCGCGCCTTTGTACCGCGCCAGTCGTTCCGCCACGATATCGACCCGCTCTTTTTTGCGCAGTATCGCGTGATCCCCTTCAATGCTGAATTCCACCTCGGAGGCCGGCCGTATTCCCAGCGCCTCGCGAATCGCGAGCGGAATCGTAACCTGACCCTTTTCCGTAACCGTCATGGTAGTACTCCTACGGTAAGAATACTGCGCCAAATAAAATGGATCAAGCGAAATAAGGTCGGAGGGTGGTTTTGAGACGGGACAAAACCCTACTCCAGAAAGTCTGGTGTATATTCGCGCGAATCAACATTCAGCATCGACTTGTCCATCAGGTGTTCGAGAAGGAAAAATAGTTCGAGTCTTGAGGCTGTGGACCCAGTACGAATAGAAGTCGAGGGGGTGCTACCGTATGAAGCGAGGCCGAAGACGCGCTCGACCCCCGGCGTCTGCAGATTTTCTGTGTTTGAAGAACTCGCCGCTCCTCGGTGGCCGCATTCGCGCCATGCCTGCTCGCAGAAGCGTACATCGTTTGGTTCAGCTCCAGAATCGTTAACGATATTAGACATATTGGTCTTATTTGTAATCCAGTGTGAGGTATCACTCCATCGAACTCTCTAAAACAAAACTTTAACGGTAAAAGATTTAAATCGGTCAACGTATTTCCCGATGTAAGCGCCGCAATTCCCAAAAAAAACTTGACACCGTAAAATGCGCTGGCTATACTGCCCGATAGAACTTAGGAAAGGGGATCACTAAACCGTCGGTTTACCCCCTTTGCAAACGCTAAGGAGGACTTTGATGAAGAAGTTAGTCGTTCTGCTTCTTGCCCTCATGATGGTAGGCGCGGTGGCATTCGCGCAGACTGCGCCCGCGGCTGCGGCGCCCGCTATCCAGTTCAGCGACACGATGTCGGTTGGTGTTCAGGGCCAGTTCAATGGCAACAGCACCAACGCCATTGCCTCGTATGATTACTGGAACAACAATTCCGCCATGTACAACGACCTCGACCTTTCCTACAGCTCGGGCAACTACGGCTGGTTCGCCGAGTTCGATACCCAGGACGGCACCGGCCCCACCTGGGATGCTATGAATGGTTGGCTGAAGTTCGGCAGCATGGCCAAGCTCACCGTCGGCTGGGCCTGGGATACCTCGTTCAAGACACTCGGCGATGTCGGCTACTACAGTGACTTCTACGGCCAGGGCGCCATCCTCGATCTGTACCCCGTCAGCGGCCTCACCCTCGGCTACTTCCTCCACGCCACCACGACTGGTGACACTGCTTCCAATGTGATGGGTAGCTCCGCCTTCGGTATCGCCTATGCCATGCCCAACACGTTCAAGTTCAACGCCACCTTCAAAATGTCGCCGAACACCAACGCCGACATGGCCACCGCTTCCGTAGCTGTGCTCGCCGTTCAGAACCTCACGGCCAACGCCGAAGCGTTCATGTACAACATCGGTGACAGCACTGCCCAGGAGTACAAGCTCACCCAGACGGTCGCTTACGCCGTCGGCAATATCACCCCCGGTGTTGTCGCCTATGAGTACAGCTTCGCTGACAGCAACGTGCCCTTCGGCTTCAACGTGAAGCCCTATGTCAACTACACCATGGGCAACACGACCTTCACGGCCTACTACAAGTACTATGCCGACAACTACTACGTCGCTACTGGCGCCACTTCTCCCACCACGCTGAGCAGCACCACGACCCGCAACGAGTTTGCGCTCTATGCGAAGACGCTCTTCGACGAGCACATGACCACCTGGATCGGTGTTGTGTACGACGACAAGGGTTCCTCTGACCCCCTTCTGAACTTCTCCACGTTCAAGGTGCCCCTCACCGTCATGTACAGCTTCTAAGGCTCGGTTAGCCGCAGTCTTCGGGCCGCCTCGAAAGGGGCGGTCCTTCATTTATGTGGAGGTTTGATGTGAAGACATTGGCGTTCCCCATCATAGTTGGACTCACGATTCTGGCATTTATCGGCTGTGTGAGCGCAGCTCCGCCGAAAGATCCATCAGGGATAGATATATCGGTGAGTCGACTTACTAGAAGCGAAGTACTCCAGACTTTCGGTTCATCGCCAGATCAGCCCAATCCGTACAGAATGCCCGGCGGCCTTCTCATGGGCTATCCGCATGAATTTGTTGTGCTCAAGATCGCCATCAATGCAATTTCCCAAACGGATATCATGGTGGATCAAATCGCGGCTATCGGTACAGATGGAAAACCCGTGGCCCGCTATTACGATCTCCCCGAGTTTTGCGACTATCTTTCCGGTTGGGCTTCTTTATCCAAGATACTTCCTCAAAACCTTGAAATCGCGAAAGACACGTATCTACCTGGGCCTGACTTCCAGACCAGGAAGGGGCAGCGTACCTACTATGCGGTTCTGATCGGGAAGAATCCCCTTCCTCGTCCCTTTACCATCAAGGTCAGTTTGGGCTTCAATAATGCCCCCGAGCGACAATTCAGCATCGACGTAACCCGTTAAGCGATCCGGTTTTCTGGGTCGCAGCGATGAGTTTTTTAAAAGGGGACGCCGGCTAGGAATTTGTCTTGTTAAATGAGGCGATAGAGAAGTCTAGATGAAAATGTGTTTAATTGAGTCTACGGACCTGTAGCCCATGCCCCACACCGCCTCGATGTGCTTTAGGTTGGAGGGTCGGCCTCGAGCTTTTCGCGCAGGCGGCACCTGGGTACCGTAACCGTGGGTAACCTCGCCGCAGGTGCCTTCAACGCGCACCGCTTCGAAGATCTCTTCGCGGCTGTAGACAAGGCAGACAAGATCGGCCAGAGCCTTCACCTTGCCTACCTGCCGCCTGAGCCGGATTTTCGTATCGCAGGGAGGCGCATACCTCCTAGGCCGTGTCGATCGGTAAGCATCCCTTTCCTCGGCTCTTCACTGTGCGGCTCTACGTTTCCGCCAACGAGATGCCTCGATTACCGTACTTTCTTCCGCTAGGTTGTTGGGTTATACGTATATTCATGAAATCTCGAGCTGCCGATTGGCTCAGGCAGGCGGAAGAAGAGCAAGCCTGGGCACAAGATGCTCTCGGGCTGAGGCGTTGGTCGGTGGTCTGTTTCACCGCGCAGCAGGCCTGGAACACCCGCGATCCGCTTTCCGGATGGAGTCCCGAGGAGTACGAAGCCGAACTCAGGCGCATCTTGACCGGCCGCGTCGGGGCGGCCTACTTCTTCGGCTCCTACGGCACACGGGACTTCGGCCGCGACTCGGACGTGGACCTCATTCTCGTGAGCGATACTACCCAGTCAGCAATCTAGTCTACACACCATAGGAATCCATGCTATGATTGGATATGGCTGATTCAGACGGAAGATCAATCGATCGCAAGGCGTTGGATGTCATCAGAAGGATGGCATTTGA
>Ga0307377_10003073_pt1 | contig 19141 bp, 14 predicted proteins | sample TR3MG_FD_202535 | JGI IMG/M metagenome (GOLD analysis project Ga0307377, IMG submission 202535) | Soil microbial communities from Risofladan, Vaasa, Finland - TR-3 | ecosystem: Environmental > Terrestrial > Soil > Coastal area > Acid sulfate soil | place: Finland: Risofladan, Vaasa | collected... | reverse complement strand
ACGTCCATAAGCTTTAAAACTCTCATCTATCTGTATTGCCAGTTCCCTGGTAGGAGTAACAATAAGACTCCGAATTCTTCTCTTTCTGTCGTAAATTTTGTTTTTACTCAACAGCTGAAGAATAGGTACTGCAAAAGCAGCTGTTTTTCCTGTACCTGTCTGTGCACAGCCTATCAGATCAGTACCCTGCAGTAGAATTGGTATTGCTTGTTCCTGTATTGGTGTTGGTATAGTGTAACCCTCTTCCTTTATCGACTTAAGAATTGGTTCAATAATGTTTAATGATTCAAATTGCATGAAAAAATATTAATGTAAATAATGTGAAATAAAAACTGCCAGATACTGGCTGGGATTATTTCTTGATTAAAAGTGTGCAAAGGTACTACTTATTAATCAATGTTTCTTTTCCTGTATCTTCCTGGCCGCTTTCACAACAACAGCTCTTGGGAGAAATCTTACAGCAGTTGCCATTATGGAGTTCTTAAAGCCAGGAATTGCGATTGTCTTCCCCTTCATCATTGCTTTGTAACCATATTCCGCTACCTCTCTGGCAGATTGTAGTTTACGCGCTTTGAACTGCTTATCAACTCCCTCTGCAACAGCATGAAATCCACTTTCTGTAGATCCCGGACAAAGAGTCGTAACAGTGATTCCCTTTTTTCTAACTTCATTACCAACAGCTTCCGAAAAACTTAGAACGTAGGCCTTAGTAGCAAAATAAACAGACATTGTAGGACCTGGTTGAAATGAGGCAGTAGAAGCTACATTCAATATCTTACCACTCCCCTTCTTTATCATATCCGGCAAAAAAAGTCTGGTAAAATGAGAAAGAGCAGTTACATTTAGACTAATCATCTTCTCCTGCTTGTCCCAATCACTTTCGGCAAATAAACCTACATCTCCAAGTCCCGCATTGTTTATTAAATAATCAATTGAAATACTTTGCATTGCCAGTTCATTATACACCTCAAGCGCAGCACCGGGTAAAGAGAGGTCTTTCTCTATAACATATACCGATACTTTGAATTGCTGCTCCAACTTTCGTTTAAAATCTTCTAACTTGTTTATACTTCTTGCTACCAATACCAGATTGCCGCCTTTTTCTGCATGTACTCCAGCCAGTTCATATCCTATTCCACTTGAAGATCCTGTTATTAACGCGGTGATATTCATTTGTGATGATGATTGTTTAGGTTTAATCTTTAATTTAAATAGTTTATGGTTAATGAACATACAAATATCATGAAAGTTCATGAATATTGTATCATTGAGAGTGATAACGATAAAAATTTACATAGCGTATTTAAGGTTTAAGAAAGAAAAAGAGTTGATAAATATTTACTAATTTCAAGCGCTGAACTAATCTAATAATTCATCTACTTAATATGGATCAGAAAAACCACAATACGAAGAATGGATATTTACTCTTCATCGCTTTATCCGCTGCTTTTGGTGGATTCCTGTTTGGATACGACACTGCGATTATCTCCGGGACAATAAGTTTTGTAAAGGTCAAGTTTGCACTTAATACAAATATGGAAGGATGGTTTGTCAGTTCAGCTCTGGTTGGATGTATTGCAGGGGTAGTATTTGCCGGGGAATTATCAGATCGTTTTGGGCGTAAGAGAGCACTTATTGCATCGGGTCTGCTGTTCGCGGTATCAGCTATTGGTTGTGCAGTATCTGCTTCACATACCCAACTGATTATTTATCGTATGCTTGGCGGTGTAGGTGTGGGAATTGCTTCCATGATTTCACCTTTATACATATCTGAGGTATCTCCTGCAAGAATAAGAGGACGAATGGTTGCCTTATATCAGTTTGCAATTACTATAGGAATTCTGTGTGCCTACTTTGCAAATGCAAAGTTATTAAGTATGAGTGAAACATTAACTTCACTGGATACATCAGAATTATGGCATAAGGTTTTTGTCTCAGAAGTCTGGCGGGGAATGTTTGGAAGTGAAGCCATTCCCGCAATATTGTTTTTTATCATCATGTTTTTTGTTCCGGCAAGTCCACGATGGCTGGCATCTAAAAACAGAAATATTGAAGCAGGCAAAGTACTGCTCAAGATCAATCCTGAAGAAATTGCCACAATGGAACTGGAATCAATCAAAAACGCAATCGCCAGTGAATCAGGAGGTTCGTGGTCGGTATTGTTACAAAAAGGTATAAGAGTAGCAGTCCTGGCAGGAATCGGACTGGCTTTACTATCTCAGTTTACCGGAATTAATGCCATCATATATTATGGACCTCGTATAATGGAAAAAGCCGGTTTACAGCTTAGTGATGCCCTTGGCGGTCAGGTTATAATCGGAATAGTAAATATGGCTGCGACGATTTTTGCCATCATGAAAATTGATCAGTATGGACGCAAAAAACTAATGCTCGGTGGAATTACCGGTATGTTTTTATCGCTGATTGTTGTTGCCATAATATTTCTACTCGGTAAAACGCAGGGAATTGTGTTATTGATTTTCATCCTGACATTTATAACATCATTTGCTATTGGTTACGGACCAGTTATCTGGGTTTTGTTAGCAGAGATTTACCCGACCAAAGTCAGGGGAAGAGCAATGTCAGTTGCTACCTTAATGGTATGGCTTGGAACAGCAATAATTGGGCAGGTAGTGCCATGGATGCTGGAAACAATGACACCTGCCGGCACATTCTTTGTTTTCGCCATATGTTGCATCCCTGTTCCATTTATTCTTAAAAGAATCCCGGAAACAAAAGGATTGTCACTGGAAGAAATCGAAAAAATCTGGAAAGTGAATTGAATCACTACTACTTAACCCAATTATTTTAAGTTAAATTTTGAAATTATTCCTACTATGAAACCCATGCTAATTATTATAGCATTTCCAGTCTTAATTCTGTCTGGAAGTTGCTCCGATGAAATTACCTCAGAATTCAATGCACGGAATTTAAGATGTGAATATATGACTGAGGCCTTAGTGGTCAAATCAGTGCCCCGTTTTAGCTGGGAAGCTGTTTCAGAACTCAACAATCAGTACCAAACTGCCTGGCAAATTATTGTTAGTGATGATATTAAAGAAACTGAAAATGGAAAAGGCAACATCTGGAATAGCGGTAAAAACACTGGAGATGAGACTTTTAATATTAAATGGAATAACCTCAGGTTACAATCATTTAAAAAATATTACTGGAAAGTAAGGATCTGGGATCGGGAGGGAAAAGTTTCTGACTGGAGCAAAACAGCAAACTTTATTACCGGCTCATTGGGTGAAAATGATTGGAGAGCTGAATGGATAGGTGACCAGCCTGAACCTCCTCTTGAGTACCCCTTGCTTTATAAACATATTGGCTATCTAAGCTCTTACACCGACAATATAAATGAAGAGAAATGGATACAGATCGATCTTGGAAAAACAGAAGATATTGATAAAATTATTTTATACCCCTCCTACAATAATATCAGAAAGATCAATGACTATTATTTTCCCCTGGCATACAGGATAGAAATAAGCAACGATGGCAACAAATGGGAAACATCGATTGAAAAAGATCCGGAAGCTATCCCGGAAGGAAAACCTGTGGAGTTAATGCTGAATAAGACACGGGGACGTTATGTTCGTTTTGTAGCAACAAAACTAAAGCAATATGATCATAGAAATTACGACTATGAAGATCAGGGAGATCCGACGAAACTATTTGCTTTTTCCCTTGCCGAAATGGAGGTACTAAATGGCCAAAAGATCGTATCTTCAGGTTGCAAAGTCTCCTATAAGGATGCACTGATAAAAGTTGACAGGGAAGATGGCTATGATCCTGATATGCTTACCGATGGGATCACCGATACACCATCATATCCAAAGATGCGCTCTATTCCACCCTCTCCATTATTGAGAAAAGTAACAATATTAAAAGAAAAACCTGCAGAGGCACTGGCATATGTCACCGCATTAGGTGTATATGAGTTATCCCTTAATGGTCAACTGGCTGGGAGAAACGTACGATGCCGGTAAAGAGGTCGATGGATGGCAAAAAGCCAGCTTTGATGATTCTGCGTGGGACAATGTGGTGGTGGACAAAAATGAGGAGATTAACCTTGTCCCCCAGGTCAATCAACCTATCAGGATTATCGAAACCCTGGAGGCAAAGAGCGTTACTAAAACAAAAAACGGACGTTTTCTTTTTGATGTGGGAGAAAATATTGCAGGTTGGTGTAACATAAATATCAAAGGGAAACCTGGAGATAAGATTATCCTTCGCCATGGTGAGATACTTGATGATAACGGAGAACTCTATACAGAGAATCTGGGTGCTGCAATCCAAACTGATACTGTTATTCTTGGAGTATCCGGGACTTTGGCTTATGAACCACGCTTTACATATCACGGATTCAGGTTTGTTGAAGTGGAGGGATTAAGAGATACCCCTGATAAAAGTATTCTTAAAGCCAGGGTAATTGCTTCAGATCAACCACGCACAGGATACTTTGAATGTTCAAACCCGATGCTCAATCAACTCTATAAAAATATTAACAGGTCACATATTAGCAATATGACCGGAGTACCTACCGACTGTCCCCAGCGCGATGAGCGATGCGGCTGGATGGGAGATGTATTTATATTTGCCCAGACATCCATGTTTAACCGTGACATGTCTGCTTTTTATAATAAATGGATGATTGATATAATGGATGCTCAGTCGGAACGGGGCACATTTCCCGATATTGCTCCTCATCCCTTTGCATACGAAAAACACTTTACAAATGCTCCCGGCTGGGCCGATGCTGCTGTTAAATTGCCATATCTTATGTATGTCAATTACGGAGATCTGGATATTATTGAGGAACATTTTGAATCCTATGAGCGCTACATTGAAAATATCCAAAGAAATAACCCTGACCTGATATGGAAAAGCGGACTGGGACTTAATTATGGAGACTGGCTCAATGGAAATACATTGAATGCAAAAGGGTTTCCGAAGACAGGAGCACAAATACCCTCAGAGGTATTTTCAACAATCATGTTTTATAATTCGGTGAATATATTGTCGAAGATGGCACATGCAACAGGGAATAATGAAAAAGAATCCTATTACTCCGAATTAGCGGCAAATATTAAAAATGCATTTATCACACATTTTGTAGATGCTGACGGAAAAATAACTGGTGATGCCCAGGCGTGTTATGCTATGGCTTTGCACTACGGTATCTATCCTGCAGAGATGGAAAAAATCTTTGAGAAGAGGATGATTGATAAATTCATACCCTACTCCGGCAGGATGAATACCGGTTTTCATTCCACACTATGTCTGATGAAAGAGCTGGTAAAAAGAGGTTATTCTGAAAAGGCTTTTGAGTTACTGGAAACAAAAGAGTTTCCATCGTGGGGATACTCAATAGAACAAGGAGCTACTTCAATATGGGAACGATGGGATGGTTTTATTAAAGGACGTGGGTTTCAGGGTGCCGGAATGAACTCTTTTAATCACTATGCCTTCGGCGCTATTGGTGAATGGATGTATGAAAATATCCTTGGTATACAACCCGACCCTGAATCGCCAGGGTATAAACATTTCATCCTGAAACCAGTACCAGGAGGCTCACTCCACTGGGCTAAAGGAAGCTACAATTCAATCAGGGGGGTAATTGAAGCTGGCTGGAAACTTGATCGGAATCGGTTCGAATACAATTTCAGGGTACCATCAAATACAACTGCTACTGTATATATCCCGGGTAAAAATATTCAACATTTATTGCCCGACGGGGATAAAATGGCAAATATGACTGAGAAAGTTGATGTGGCAACTGTTGATGGCTATACAATTTTTGAAGTTCAATCGGGAACTTATTCAGTTAGTTCTGAATTGAATTGATTCGAAATTATATTTAATTTTTCGTGTCCATCATTATTAACCAGCTAAAATAAAACTATGTCCTGCGAGCTGATGTGCTGGCATTTCCAACAGAAAGGCCAAAAAACCATTTCATAACATTCGAATGATCGGGATATTTGACAATTTCAACATGAGTATGTGGATCAGGACTAAATACCGATGTAATAGCAAGACCATTATTCAGTTTAGTGAAAGCACCGGATACAGCACAAAGAGTTTCGGCATTTGATCTCAGTTCATAACCTAATTTGTCTGACAAAGAAGTAAGAGTATTATATTTTTACTTCTGCTTAAGAAGTAATCCAAGAGTGCCCAAAGCTCCTGCTGCAACTACAATACCCCGGGCCTTGAAGACTTCCTTCTTACCTGAAAAAAAGCGGTTGTCTGCTTTGTTTCAATATGATACAGGTTTTCATGAAAAGATATTTTAGTTGCTTTTGTCTCAGCATGAAGTTGTAATCCAAGCTTTTCTGCAAACCATAAATAATTCCTGTCAAGGGTGTTTTTTGCATTCTCCCTGCATCCAACCATACAGCCGGCGCATTCGATACATTTTTTACGAAACGGACCCAGACCGTTGAAATAGGGATCACTCTCCTCCTCTGTCCCATCGAGGTTCACAGCTACATTAACAGCTTCAAAAGTATTATGAGCATTCATCTCCTTTGAAACCTCCTCAAGAATCTGATCTTCAATATTCAACTTTGAATATTTCTTTCTTCCCAGCATAAATGAAACCCTGTTATAAAATGGTTCCAGTGTCTTTTACCAGTCTCCGAAGCGGCTCCATATTGGGTTGTTAAAAAATTCGTCAGGAGGAATGTAAAGGGTATTGGCATAAACAAGACTTCCGCCTCCTACACCTGTTCCACTGAGGATACTTGCTGTAGGATAAAAGGAAAGTTTTTGAAATCCAAAAAATCTTAAGGCTGGTAGCCAGAGATATTTCGGAAGATTCCAGTCTCAACAAGACGCAAACTGGCAACACTACCACCGAATCCTGACCCAATTACTATAAAATCGTATATCATTAAAAATATTTTATTCGTACAGTTTTGATTGTAAATATAGAAAGTCTTTGGAACAATACTCCGGAAAGTAAAATTAATACTATCATTATTCCGGAACATATGATTATAAGAGAGTAGAGACAAATTCATTTTTTTACCGGTCTGACAGTAACTCTGAAATCATACCTCTGAGGCATTACCTGGTATCCGGGAAAGACAGATAGCGCAGTACACCCTACTCCGCTTGTTGCATAATCAAGATTGAATGTTATTCCATCAAATGGATGAAGCTGGTAAGTATACAGGGCTAAGGTCAGATTATCTGAAGTAAAAGGTTGGGCGCTGAAGTTAAAGAGTTTCTCACTTTTAAATTCCAGTCCTGCTCCTTTTTCATCTGTCATCCTAACCCATCTGTTATCACATCGTAAACCATAATCCTGTGGTATGAGGTAAGGCTCATACATAGCTGATACTGAGGATCTATAAACATCAGTTTTATAACCAGATTTTCTATCAGGATAATTTTCCTGTGGGCCACGTCCATACCATTGAACATTATCCAGACTTTTATCAAGAATCCACTCCACTCCCACTCTGGGTAACCACGAAGGCATATCACCGTCGGGTATTATAGAATGGTCAATAGTCATTTCACCAACACTATTTATCTTATACTTAAAATGATTCAGAAAAGCTCCCTTAGTGGTACCCAGCAACTCTACATTCTTTACCTCAACAATAATACTATTTTCATCAACCTTAATCACATTCATCATCTCATTAATTGATTGCAACCTGTTAAGTCCTGATGAATACCACTCTGTAGCTGCCATATGGCCGTAACCATCTGTTCTGTGTTTGTTATTTGAAGCCCCAAAAGCCCATTCGTCAGTTTCATTTGCCAATGGAGCCCTCCATACATTAAGATCTGCTCCTTTTTTTATCAGCTCCTTGTCAAGAAATCGCATTGATGAAAGTGAGCCGCTCTTCCTGTCAAAAACATATTCAAAATCTTTACCCTTGATAATCAGCTTATCCTTTTCATCTAAAATTGTCAATGATGATGCAGAAGTCTTTTCAACGTTTTGAATATGTCTGAACCATGGTAGGTCATGCTGGTCCCAGGCAATTTCAAATCCTTGTTCAGCCCATTGGGTTTTTCCCTTCTGGTGAAAGCTTATTAACAGACGATACTCAACCCCACCCTTAATTTCAGGTTTTTTATATGGGATAGTTGCGATTGCAGTCTTTTGAGGTTCCAGGTTAAGCGGAAAAACTCCTTTCTGAAGTATTTCACCATCTGCTTGCAATATCCATTCTGCTTGTAACTCACTAAGATTTGTAAAAAGATAACGGTTTGTTATTTCAATCTCTCCTCTTTCAGCAGATAATAGTTTTGTAGAAACAGGTTGTGCCGATTTCTTTATCTGCCACATTTCGGGCTGAGGACGACGATCGGGCCATATTGATCCATAAGTTCTTGCACCTATGCCATAACTAAAGAACTCATCCCCTTCAACTATCTCTTCAAAATCAAGCCATAATGAAGCTTGTTTCTTTAATTCATTTGTTGGATCTTTTAGTAAATCTGAAGAAACCGCCTTAATAAAAATCCCAACCTGATCTATAATTGCATCACAGATATAAACATTTGTCTCCTGCCCGTGAATTTCTACATTTCTGCCAATATTAACAGGGAAAGGAGTATTAAGTATATTACCGGATGCAGGCACATTACTACTTACAATCCCATCAATTGATATTGAAATTGATTTACCATTATACTGAGCAACAACATGATGCCAATTATCTTCCCAGTCTTTTGGAAGAGCAATCTGTACCTTTTTTTTATGACTGGTAGTAATATAAAACTCCAACGAGTCCTTCCTGATCTGATGTATCCCAAACTGCCAGTTTCCTTTTGTTATCAGAGTACCTGACGAACTGCTGAGTGATCGGGGATAAACTTGAAGTGATAGAGTAAGCTGATCTCCGCTCACCTCGAGAGCTTCATCCCTGTAAACTTCTACCCACTGGTCGTGGCCATTCAGGTCAATACCTTTCCCATCAATACCGGGAACCAGTAAGGCCCGACCCATGATGTTTACCTGTACCTTATTATCTGACCCATCTTTCAGGGTCCTGACTCTTTCAGTAATACCTGTACTTACAAAATCCCATATTGCTCCTCCCATACTCCTGGGATGATTATAAAAGGCCTCCCAGTAATCATCCAGAGCTCCGCCTCCATTGCCGGTGACAGCCAGGTACTCATCAAGGAAGGATGGCCTTGGGTCAATGCTATCAGGAACAAGGAATACCTTGGTAATGAGATCATGCAGCTTTGGATAACGTGGTCCGATTATCTCTTCACATTTATGAGAAAAAGCATTACCTCCATACATCCAGTACCGGGTGCTATCGTATTTTTTCCCTTCATCCATTACTGCACAAATATTATCTCCTTCCCCACTCTCGTTCCCGGCACTCCAGAAAAGAACGGAGGGATGATTCCTGTCACGTAATACCATCTTACGGGCCCTCTCACGATACATCTCTTCCCATTCTTTTCTTTCTGAAACGTATTCAGTTGCATGAGACTCATCTCCTGTCTCATCAACAACATAAATACCATACTCATCAGCCAGTTCGAGATATCTGTTAACAGGGGGGTAATGAGATGTTCGAACACAATTAATATTAAATTGTTTCATCAGACTAAAATCCTTTCTAATGGTCTCCTCATTCATTGTATGTCCCAATGTCGGATGTTGCATATGGCTGTTAATACCATTGAGCTTAACCGGAACTCCATTAAGATAAAAAACCTGATTCCTTATCTCCGTCTCCTTGAAACCTATCCTCCCACTGACTACTTCTGCAATTTTTCCTGAGCCATCAATAAGCTCAAAAGTCAGGGTATAAAGATCAGGGTATTCAGCTGACCATTTAGCAGGACTAATTATTTCATCCGACAGTTTTACTCTTTGAAAATCTTTTGATGTTACTGAGAACTTGTCAGAGAGCATACTCGTCACCTTCTTCCTCCCGGAATCATAAAGCGTGGCTCGTAGTGTAAAATTATTAACAGTATTGGCTGAATAGTTTTTCACCTCCACAGACAGATCAAGACGTGCATCATTATAAGTTTTATCGAAATCGGTCATCGCATACCAGTCAAAAATATGGGTTTCAGGTGTCGCAAAAAGCCATACATCATCAAAGATCCCTGCCAGTCGCCAATAATCCTGATCCTCAAGATAATATCCATCTGAATATTTATAAACATTCACAGCAATTGTGTTTTTGCCCGGTTTTATATAATTGGTGATATCATATTCAGCAGGTTCCTGAGCACCTTCATTATAACCAACTTCTTTGCCATTGATCCATACAAATGAAGCAGAAGCTGTTTTTTCCATTCTCAGGAATATTTTTTTCCCTTTCCAAGTGGCTGGTATGTTAAAAGTTCTCCGATATGAGCCTGTAGGATTATACTCTTTGGGAATAAATGGAGGGTTTGGAGTAAAAGGTGTCTGTACATTCCGGAACAAAGGATCGCCAAAACCCTGCATTTCCCAGTTCGATGGCACATGTATTGTATCCCATTTTTTATCGCTGTATTTAACACTAAAAAAATTATCGGGAGCCTCTTCCGGAGTATTTGCAAAATGAAATTTCCAGGTTCCGTTAAGTGAAATATACCCTGATGTGGAAGTATGATTATTAGTCAAAGCCTCATTAACAGTCAGATAAGGCACCAGGGGAGTATGGCCTGCTTCCTGATTAACCTCAAAAACCTGTGTATTCTCAAGATAGTTGTAAATATTACCATTAAAGCTCTTATCCTGTGCTGAGACAATTACAAATGTTAATAAGATTAGTGCTGAAAGAAGTTTTCGTTTCATTTCAATAATACTTTTAATTTCATTTAAATATACTTACAATACCCATAGAGACATATACACAATAATAAAAATTCTCATTTTGACTAATTAATCAATTATTGACCATATATTTATTGTCTTGTTTTTCTGATACTTAACGGCAATATGAAAGTGCCTTGTATTTCATATGACAGGAGTTCTTTTTTATTAAGTCAGAAATACATAGTTTTATACAATTAACTATAATATCAACCATATGAATCTCAAACGACGGGAATTTATCCGACTAGGCGGTATAACAGTTGCAGGTTCAATGATCATTCCTTCAGTACTCCATTCATGTAAAGGGATACCGGTTTCAGGTACTGCCGGAGGCTATATGGATCATTTTGAAGTAACTCCTGAACAACTGCAGAGAATTTTAACTACAGCTTTGGAAAAAGGTGCAGATTATGCCGACCTTTACTTTGAACACACCCAGAATAATACAAGTGCACTTGAGGATGGAAAGGTCAATAGTGCCTATTCAAACGTTAAATTTGGCGTAGGTATCAGGGTACTGAAAGGTGACCAGACCGGATATGCCTATTCTGAAGATGTAACAGAGGAAGCAATGATTAAAGCTGCTAAAACAGCAGCAAACATTGCCAATAGTCCTGGTGCATCAGTTCCTTTGAATATAAACGAGTATCAGCCACCAAATTACTATCCTGTAATAAACTCATGGGAAGAAACATCTATAAAAAATAAAATTCCCTACCTCCAGCGAATGAATGATCAGATATTCGCTGCTGATAAGCGAATTACAAAGGTCAATGCCTATTTACAGGATTCCTCATCTTATATCCTTTTCTTTAATTCAGAGGGCCGTCTTGCCTGGGATTTTCGCCCTATGGCTGTATTGGTGGCAGTGTGTATTATGGAAGATAAAGGAAGGATAGAAAATTTCTATGTAACCCGCTCTTTCAGGACCGGATCTGAATTTCTCACTAATGATCTGGTAGATGAATTATCGGAAGAGGTAGTTAAAAGAACTGCTCTGCTGTTTGATGCTACCAAACCCAAAGCTGGGGAGATGGAAGTTGTTATGGGTGCCGGTGAATCCGGGATATTGCTTCACGAGGCCATGGGACATGCCTTCGAAGCCGATTTCAACCGTAAAAACACCTCGATTTTTTCAGATAAAATGGGACAGAAAGTCGCTGAAAGCTTTGTGAATATTGTTGATGATGGAACCATTCCTGGTAACCGTGGTACTCTTAACTTCGATGATGAAGGCAATGCCACACAGAGGACTTCTCTAGTTAGCGATGGAATCCTGAAAAGCTATCTTCATGATCGTATCAGTGCTGAGTTTTATAAGGTGGAGCCTACCGGTAATGGTCGCAGACAGGATTTCCGGAATATCCCTATCCCAAGGATGAGATGCACTTATATGGAAAACGGACCTCACAAAAGAGAGGAGATAATTGAGAGTGTCAAAAATGGTATCTATGTTGATAATTTCAGTAACGGGCAGGTAAATATCGGAGCAGGAGACTTTACATTTTTCGTGAAATTCGGTTACTTAATCGAAAACGGAAAACTGACCAGGCCTATAAAAGATATTAATATTATTGGAAACGGGCCGCAGGCTCTCGCAGATATAGTTATGGTTGCAGATGATAAAACATTATCAAATGCAGGTGCCACTTGTGGTAAAGGCGGACAAGAAGTCCCTGCTACTTTTGGTATGCCAACAGTTAAAGTAAAGAAGCTGACTGTAGGTGGTATAAATAGCTAAACTAAATATGAAAAAAAATTTCGATGAATACAACTGAAAAATATAATCTTGCAAATCTGGTAATGGATCATGCTCTGAAAAATGGTGCTGACCAGGTATCGGTATCAATTAACGACAGCCGAAGTAGTGATATTGAAATCCGCGATCAAAAGATTGACAAACTCACTGAATCAATAAGAAACAGCCTTACAATCAAGTTGTTTGTCGATAAAAAATACTCTGCACATAGCACCAGCAGATTGAAGAAGGAGGAACTGTTCCACTTTATTGAGGAAGCTATTGCTGCCACCCGATTCCTGGCAGAAGATGAATTTCGTTCACTCCCTGAACCTGACCTATACTATAAAGAAGGTTCTTTTGACCTTAAAACAGTGGATCCTGTGCTTGACTCAATAAAAGCTGAAACCAAGATTGATCTTGCCAACGAGGTTTTGAATGAAGCATTTGGAAAAGACGACAGAATAATCTCGGTAAGCTCCTATTATTCAGATAGTATCAGCAACAGAGTAATGGTTACAAGTAATGGATTTAAAGGTGATTCCAGTAATACTAATGTATCACTTTATGCTGTGATATCTGTTAAAGGTGATAGCAGCCGACCATCAGACTATTGGTATGAAAATGCAATATTCTTCGATAAACTTAATAAGAAAGGTATTGGTCAAAAGGCTCTTGAAAGGACTATTCAGAAAATAGGTCCGAAAAAAATAAAATCCGGCAAATATCCGGTGATAATAGAGAACCGATCGGTCTCCTCTGTACTTAATCCCTTGTATTCAGCACTTGAGGGTTCTAGTATTTATCAAAAACAATCTTTCCTGGCCAGTAAAGAGAATAAATCTGTCGCATCACCCAAACTTACTATTTATGACGACCCATTTATTACATCTGGATTTGGATCCCAGCTATTTGACAATGAAGGCTTGGCGTGTATAAAAAGACCAATAGTTGAAAAAGGCATCCTGCGGAATTTTTATATTGATACATACTATGGGAAAAAACTGAAAATGAAGCCCCCATCAGGCAGCTCAACCAATGTTGTTTTTACTACCGGCGACAGAGATTTGGATGGAATGGTCAAATCAATGAAGATAGGCATTCTGATAACCGGCTTTAACGGAGGTAACTGCAACGGTTCTACGGGTGATTTTTCGTATGGCATTGAAGGATTCCTTATCGAAAATGGCAAACCTGTACATCCTGTTAATGAAATGAATATTTCAGGGAACATGAATCAATTCTGGTTCAACCTGATGGAGGTTGGAAATGACATCCTGGACGGTGAGGCATTCAGAACACCATCGATGATGTTTGAAGATATTGACTTCAGTGGAATATGATTGATTGTGTAAGGCGAAAGGTGTTAGAGGATCTGGGATATAATGCAAACCTTGATAAGCACCGAAAGGAACAAAACCTACTTAATTTTGGTGTCGGCCGTATTATTTCAGAGCATAAAGAGAGATATATTGTCAGGACTGAAGAGGATAAGCTTGAAGCTGAGATAGTTGGAAATCTGAGATTTTCAGCTAAAAACAGGTCTGACTTTCCTGCTGTTGGTGATTGGGTTGCCATTTCTGCCTATGATAAGAAGAAGGTGCTGATCCATCACATTTTTCCAAGGAAATCAATAATTGAAAGAGAGGCTGTCGGGAAACCCGGAGAAAAACAGATAATTGCAACAAATATCGATTCTGCATTAATAGTTCAGGCAGTTGACAGAGATTTCAATATAAACAGAATAGAGAGATACCTTACTATCTGTAACGCTTCTAAGGTTAAATCTGTCATTATACTTAACAAAATTGACCTGATAAGTGATGCGCAATTGAATAGCATCTTAGACGGTATAAATCAAAGAATTAATAATGTACCAATTGTAGCTATCAGCAATGAAACACAAGTTGGATATGAAGAGTTACTTGAATATATACTAAAGGGAAAAACGTATTGTCTGCTTGGTTCATCAGGTGTGGGTAAGTCAACACTTTTGAATAATATTTCAGGCAAAACACTTATGAGGACTGATTCTATTAGCTTAAGTACAAATAAAGGAAGACATGTAACAAGTCATCGTGAATTGATAATCCTGGAAAATGGGGGAATATTAATTGATAATCCGGGAATGAGAGAAGTGGGAATTGCAGATGCAACAAGCGGTCTGGAAATAACTTTTAATACAATTCTTAAATTGTCTCAAAATTGCAGATTCAAGGATTGTATGCATATTCATGAAAAAGGATGTGCGATACTGGAAGCCGTTGGAAATGGAGATATTGATAAAAATATTTATGAAAACTATATGAAACTGGAAGGAGAAAAAACGCATTACGAATCAACTGTGGCAGAGAAAAGAAAAAAGGATAAGGATTTTGGCAAAATGATTAAGAACTTTAAAAAAAACAGAGGATTACACAAGTATTAATCAAAAACAAAGTGGTTAGAAATCTGGCAGGATTACGGTAAGACAAAGAATGTGTTGAACACAAAGAGATGACTGAGGAGTTCCTATTGAAATGGAAGGATGATTGTGGCAGATTGATAATCAGATACGCGACTGAAAAAATGTATAATGAAAATAAAAATCGTTTCAGAAGATCATAAAAACGTATGCTATGAAAATAACAGACATTACACCGGAAAATGAGAACCTTTATTACTGCTGTCTCGAGGAATGGTCAGAAGAAATGAAAGAAGCAGGGGATTATAAACAAAGGTGGTATGAACGCATGAGAGAAAAAGGAGTAAAAGTTAAATTTGCTCTGGATGAGAATAATGTAATCGGCGGTATGATTCAATATATACCTATTGAACACACCGGATTTGAAGGAAAGAACCTTTATGTTGTGTTATGCATATGGGTTCATGGTTATAAAAAGGGGCGCGGGGATTACAGGAAAAGAGGGATGGGGACAGCCTTATTAAAAGCAGCTGAAGAAGATACCAGAAGAATTGGCTCAGATGGTCTGGTGACATGGGGCCTTATAATACCAGTATTCATGAGGGCTTCATGGTTTAAGCGAAAAGGGTATAAAGTGGCAGACAAAGATGGAATTATGAGATTATTATGGAAACCTTTTAATGAGAATGCAACTCCTCCAAAATTCATAAAACCGAAAAAAAAGCCAGAACCGGGTACGGAAAAAGTAAATATTACAATGTTTAGAAGTGGTTGGTGCCCGGCACAGAATATTGCTTACGAGCGAGCAAAAAGAGCCTCAAAAAAATTTCAAAATGATATTAATATACAGGAATATGATACAGTTGACAGAGAAATATTTAAGGAATGGGGTATTATGGAAGGATTATTTATCGATGGGAAAGAAATTCGGATAGGTCCGCCTCCTTCATATGAAAAAATAAGTAAGAAAATCGCCGGAAGAGTTAGGAAGAAACAATAATGAAAGTTAACTCCACCAATCTCATTGAGGGATGTACTATACGCCTCGTACAGGGTGACTGACACCGGACACGAAATTTGAGCCCCTGTTTTATTTTCATACATTTGTCAATGTCCTTTTTTTTTGAGATATCATTATTATGTTGAAGAAGATCCCACACACATATGTAATTGTCTTTGCGATAATAGTAATCTCAGCCTTTTTAACATGGATAATACCAGGTGGTACATTCGACAGACATATTGTTACAGTAAATGGGATTGATCGCAATGTGGTTATACCCGAATCATTTCACTATACTGATAATAACCCTCAGACCTGGCAGGTGTTTTCAGCTCTCTTCTATGGTTTTGTGGATAAAGCTGACATCATCATTTTTATCCTGATGATTGGTGGCGCTTTCTGGATAATGAATGAATCCAAAGCAATAGATGTTGCTATACAATCATTTCTAAGGTTCAGTAAGAGAATTGAACACAACAGGGTAATTGCAAAGCTTGGAGCTGACAATCTGATTTTTATTCTTATTATGATAATGTTCAGCGTTTTCGGAGCTGTGTTTGGAATGAGTGAAGAGACTATTGCTTTTGTAATAATATTCGTACCTCTCTCAATATCTATGGGTTACGACTCCATCATTGGAGTTTCGCTATGCTTCGTAGCAGCAGCATTGGGTTTTGCGGGAGCTATCTTAAATCCTTTTACGATAGGAATAGCTCAGGGTTTATCAAACCTACCTCTCTTTTCAGGAATCGAATACCGGATGTTTTGTTGGGTCATAATTAACCTGGTCGGATTTACCTTCATATTGAGATATGCTAAATCTATAAAGAAAAATCCCTCCCGTTCAGCAGTTTTAAAAGATGATAATTACTGGAGAGAGCGTCAGGAAGAGAATACAGAAGTTATCATCCACAACACACCTGTTTCAGCCTGGATAATTTATATAATTTTGCTCGTCGTTTTAATTATTTTCTCATGGTTTTATCCGTATTCCAATTTAGCAATCGGAGCAAATATTGTTAAGTTACCAGTTCTGCCTGTTCTGACAGCGTTATTTGGATTAACAGGATGGATGACTCTGCGGAAATCTGTTCACTTCTTTATTATCCATATTCTCCTTTTTACAATTCTTATACTAATTACCGGAGTAATGGGATATGGATGGTACATTATGGAGATATCAACACTTTTTTTTGTAATGGGATTATCAACTGGGATATCTATGAGTTATTCTGCAAACAAGATAACCAAACTATTTCTTGATGGCGTTAAAGACATCCTGTCAGCAGCATTGGTTGTCGGGCTTGCAGGTGGCATTATTATCATTATCAATGAAGGAAATATTATCGATACTTTACTTTACAAATTATCTGAATCGATTTCCGGTATGGGTAAGATGGCATCTGTAAGCATGATGTATGTAGTTCAGAATTTTATTAATATACTAATGCCATCAGGTTCAGCCAAAGCAGCTCTTACTATGCCTATGATGTCACAATTCTCCGATCTGATCGGTGTATCGCGTCAGGCCACAGTAATGGCCTTTCAGTTTGGTGACGGATTTACAAATATGATAACCCCAACGTCGGGAGTCCTGTTGGGAGTTCTTAGTGTGGCTAAAATACCTTATGATAAATGGTTTCGTTGGGTACTGCCATTAATAATAATACTTTTTATTCTTGGTTTCCTCCTCCTGATCCCAACTGTCTATATGGAGCTAACAGGGTTCTGAAAGATGACTATTTGAAGAACCATCTATTACTAAAACCACTTGTTTTTTCTGAAATAGTATAACATAAATCCGGCAACAATCACCATTACTCCCAACATAATAAAATAACTGTATCTGAAATGCAGTTCGGGAAGAAAATCAAAGTTAGTTCCATATACACCTGCAATAAATGTCAATGGAATAAATATAGACGCAAAAATAGCAAGCACCTTCATCACATCGTTCGCCCTGTTATTAACGTTTGTGTTATAAAGGGTTAACTGGTCTCCTATCATACCAAAATAAATTTCAACTGAATCAATTACTTGCTCCACCATGTCACTCAGTTCATGAAAATATACATGGGTCTGTTTATTAATATATTCAGATTCTGATCGTATCAACCGGCTCATTACTTCTTTAAGTGGTCTGACAACCTTTCTGAAATAGGCAACCTCTGTCTTAAAGTGAAATAACTGCTTACTAAGCTCCTTGTTGGGAGAGGATAGTCTGGGTTCCATCTCTTCAATTTTACTCCCAAGTTGTTCTATATTAATCAGATAATTATCGACCAGGCTGTCCATCAGATTATACAGCAGATAATCCTCAGATAATTCCCGCATTTGTCCGATTTTATTACGTAGCCTTTCCCTGACTGGTTCAAAATGGTCCCCTGTTTTTTCCTGAAAACTTATAATTGCGTTTTTACACAGGATGAAGGAAATCTGCTCACCCGAAATAATATCAGTGTCAGTGTTGTAATAAATGGCTTTGCTTACAATTGTTAATGAGTTTTTATCCTCTAGCAATTTAGCTCTCTTTCCGGTGTTCAACACATTATCCAGAACTAACGCTGAAATATTGAAATGTTTACCTATCTTCTGGATTATTGATGTTTCGTGAAGACCATCAATATTTAACCAGTTAACCATAGCAGGATCAATAAAGCTCAAAGCCTCTTTAATAGTTTCATATTCCTTTTCAATAATTGTCTCCTGATTAAAACTAAGAAGCCTTATCCTTGGTTTATCCATTGTCTGTTCTCCCATGAAAATAAGGCTTCCTGGAGCTGCTCCTTTTGCTTTTTTTATGCTTTTTAAAAATCTTGCCATTTGGGAATGTATATAGTTTTCTCACAAAGAATCTATAAAAATACTCAAATTAGTGTTTTAATCGAATTTAATAAGTGAAATCCACAGGGTCAACGCATATAAATTCCAATGAGTATCCAGCATCATTCGAATAAGCTCTATGATTTTTCTATTCGAGGGGAGATTCCTCATTACTCCGCCTGCCTTGCTCTGCCGTCAGCGTGTCGCCGAAGCTTCAGCAGAGGCACAAGCGGCTACTCGAAGGCGATAGCGGCGGATCCATTCGGAATGACAATTCTTTTTGTTCGGTGGGGGGTTAGTGGTGTAGGCTCGCCCGGGCGAGCCTACACCACTAACCATGTGACCCTGGAAAAGCCTGTCATT
>Ga0307377_10003071_pt1 | contig 19150 bp, 14 predicted proteins | sample TR3MG_FD_202535 | JGI IMG/M metagenome (GOLD analysis project Ga0307377, IMG submission 202535) | Soil microbial communities from Risofladan, Vaasa, Finland - TR-3 | ecosystem: Environmental > Terrestrial > Soil > Coastal area > Acid sulfate soil | place: Finland: Risofladan, Vaasa | collected... | reverse complement strand
GACCGTCACCGGCGAGCAGCCGTTCCAGAAGCCACGTGTTCATCCGGCCCAGGTTCCCCTCCTCGGGCGTCTGTGTGCGGTCGTTGTTGCCCATGTTGACGGGAAGTGCGAGGAACCCGGCCAGGTGGTGTTCGCGCACGGCGTTCAGTCCCTTTCGGATGTGCGCCACCTTGCACCACGGCCACGGCTTCACGTGGTACAGTTCGTACGACACTTCGAGGATCTGGTCGCGCTGGGGGGGATAGGTCCCGACGGCTTCGGTCAGCGGCTGTCCCTCGCCGATGTCGAACCGCGTGGACTTGTACATGACGGGGACGTCGGGGGCCAGTTCGTCGAAGACCTTCGGGAGGATCAGGTCGGGATCGTTCCTGGGCCTGCAGATCGGCAGCATGAACTCCGTCGCGTTTTCGAGTCCGGTGACCTCTTCGATGAGTCGGTGACAGTCGAGGTACATCCTGCGCGGCCAGTTGCGTCCCCACAGGCGGAAGCAGACGACGACGTCGTCCCGGACGGACCGCACGCCCTCAGTCGCAGACTCGATCATCCGAACCAGTCTGCGGTGGATGGGCATCGTCGCCTCGGGAATGCACCACCGGCTCCCGGCCCCGTCCCACGTCGAGAGGATCACCATCCCCAGGTGCGGGAACTCCCGGGCCAGCTCGGCGTACTTGCTTCGCATGAGATCCCAGGTCGCGTCTTTGTCCGGGTCGAGGTGACTGTGGACGTCGATCGTGCCGCTCTGCGTCGGACGCTTCCACACGCCGACGATTTCCGGGTACTCCCGCTCAAAGACATGGGGCAGCGTGGGCTCGTACATGTGGAAGGCGACCTTGAGTCCGTGTCCGGCGGCGCGCTCCGAGAGGGAACGGACCTCGCGTCGGAGCGGCTCGAGCCAGACGGCGTCCTGGAACCTGCGGAATTCGGCGACCTTCGGGTAGTCCTCGAAGTAGAGGGGAAACATGTCCATCGGCCGACCGCTCGTCGGGTCCACCAGCCCTTCTTCGATGCCGGAGGAATGCACGATCACCCAGTTGCAGCCGAGCGTCTTCGCCCGGTCGATCGTCGCCGGTGACGGGGCGTTGAACATCCGGTACCTGCACGTCATCCCGCGTCCTCCTGTGCACCTCACACGTCTACTTGACGTCAACGAACTCGGCGCCGGGCGGCACCGTGTAATCGAACGTGTCGGGTGCAAGGCCCTTGTTGAGTTTCACATGCATCAGTCTCACCGAGACCGTCAGCACCCCGTTCGCCTCCGCCTCGGCCTTCTTCGAGAACAGCTCGACCTTCCGTGGGAACCGGTCACGTCTCGAAACGAAAAGAACCATGCGGTCAGGGAGTGACAGACCCGGGTGCTTCTCGGCGTCCTCGTCCCTTCCGGGCTCCTTGCGTGTGCCTTCAACCACGGTCACCGGCTCCTCGTCGAAGGTGTCGTCGCGCAGTGTGGTGAAGTCGAACTTCCGACGCCACACGTCCGCCTCCTTCCGCCAGTCGGGCCCGAACCCCCCCGGAACCGGACCTTCCGTGCTCACCCGCCGCCGGATGACCTTCACCTCACCGGTGGCGGCGATGCTCCGTTCAACCCAGAGGTACCGTCCGTCGTTCACCTGCTTGATGGCGGCCAGTCCGTCCCGGGTCCTGACACGGGTGACGACGATGTACTTGCGGACGGTCCGCTCGGGGTCGTCCGGGCCTTCGCCGGGCGTCCTGACGTACTGGAGGACGATGCTCCCGGAGGCCTGGCGGTTGCGGGTGTGGATTTCGACGTCCGCGGTCACGTCCCGCATGTCGCGAAGGACCTCGGCGAGTCCATCCACCACTTTCTGGCCGTCGGGCGCGGCGGCCGGCACGGGCGAGACCGCGAGGACGACGAGAAAAACAAGGAGCAGTTCCCTGACGGTTCGCATCATGGGGTGTATCCTTTCTGTTCGGCGGGTCGTGGCGTGCCGGGGGTGCGCGAGGTCATCGACGCACTCCTCCAGCACGGTAAGGCTTCGCCTCTTCGGGACGCTCCCGGCACGGACGCCGCGACCGGTAGAGCGCCAGGTGCTCCCCAAGCACCTTCACCATCTCATCCTGTCCCGACGACGAGGCGATTTCAAGGGCCTTTTCGGCCACCCGGACCGCCTCGGCAAAGTCACCTGCCTCCGCGTGCGCCGCCGCCAGCGTGTCCAGTGTCCAGGGGGCCTTGTATCCGGTCAGCTCGCAGGCCCGTTTCGCCAGCGCCACCGCCTCGACGCCGTTGCGGAAGTGCGCGTCGGGATGCGTCGCCCGGAGCCACGCCAGGTTGTTCACGGGCTCGGGCCAGTCCGGCTTCAGCTGCATCGCTTCACGGTAATACCCGGTCGCTTCCTCGACCTCCCCGTAGCCGGCGAGCATCGCCGCGATGTCCTGACGTCTCCGGGCGTCCGTCGGCGTCAGAGCCGCCGCCTGCCTGAAATGCTTCACCGCCTCGGCCGTCCCGCCGAGCCGCAGCAGACAGTAGCCCACGTGGTAATGTGTGATGTCGTCATCGGGCTTCAGAAGCAGGGCCCTGGCAAAGCTGTCAACCGCTTCCGCATACTCCCCCCGCAGGGTGAGTGCCGTGCCCATGTTGCAGTATGCCGGCTGGCAGTCGGGCTTCAGGCGTATGGCTTCACGGTAGTGTGTGATGGCTTCGTCCAACCTTCCGGCGTCCTTGAGTTCACTGCCGAGGTTGTTCTGTGCACGGAAGTTGTCGGGCTGCTTGGCCACCGTGTCGGTCCACATCACGAGGGGACTGCGGTAGTCCCCGTTGCGTTGACGGGCGGCATAGCCGAGCAGCGCAACGACCACGACCGCCAGACCGGCACCGGCGGGACGACGCCAGGACCGCGGCAGGGACAATCCGACCCACCGGCATCCGACAACAACGAGCACAACCACCGCCGCCAGTGGCAGGTACATCCGGTGCTCGGCGGCCAGCTCGGTCCTGATGGGCAGGACACTGGAACTCGGTGCCAGGATCAGGAAGAACCACGCACCGAGAAAGCCGAGACGCGGACGGAAGACCAGTGCGAGGACCGACGCGGCGAAGACCCCCGTCATCGCCAGGACGCCGGGAGCCACGCCGACCGTCGCTTGCGGCATCACCCACCCGTAGTCGAAGACGAGCGGCTGGGGCCAGAAAGCCAGTCGAAGGTAGTGGAGGACAATGGGGCCCTGTGCGAGCGCATAGTCGAGAACGGCCATGTCCTTGAACTCGAATCCGACCGTCCGGATCCGTGGACCGGTGGCCACCAGCGCCGCCAGGATGACCCACGTCGCCGCCAGACCCACATACGGCTTCCACCGCCTCCGGAAGACCTCCCGGAAGGAACCACTGACGAACACACGGTCGTAGAGCAGCACCATCAGCGGCGCACTGACCATCACCTCTTTCGTCGCCATCCCCAACGCGCAGAATGCCACCGCCCCCACCGACCACCACACCCGCTCCGACGTAAAGCCCCGGATCGCACAATACAGCGTCAACAGGTAGAACAGCCCCATCAACGATTCCACCCGCTGCACGACATAGGTCACCGACTCCGTCTGGAGCGGATGCACCAGCCAGATGAGCGCAACAACGAGCGCCAGCGGGGACGCGGCGGCGCCGTATGCATTCTCCAGGCCCGGCGTTCGCAGCGTGAGACGGACGATCCCGAACAGCACCAGCGCGGCGAGGACGTGTATGGCCAGATTGAGGATGTGGTAGCCCAGAACGTTGAGGCCGCCCAGGGCGTAGTTGACGGCGAAGGTGACGTTGGCGACGGGACGTCCGGCAACGGTGGTCTGTCCAGGCGGTGACAGCATCCGCCCCGGCGGCCACAGATGACGGATGCTGTCGTTCTCGACGATGCCCGCGTTGTCATCCAGGAGGAACGGCACGGTGAAGGTGTTGACGTAGGCAAGGACGCCCACGGCAACGATCAGCAGGACGGGAAGGACACCTCGCCATGTCCAGGACGTGTTTTCCGCCAAAGAGATTCCCCGGAGAACGAGAAAGCCGGGAGCGAACGGCTGTCCCCGCCGCTCCCGCGGGAGACCTATCTTATTGTAGGAAAACAGCCGCCGTCACGCAAGCCCCCGGCGAACGTCACCGGGACCCCCGAATGACAGAGAAGAGAACGTGGAGAGCAGATGGCCCCGGTGAATCGAGACTCTGCCAACAACAGCGCGGCCCTCGAAAGCCAGAGAGTAGAAAGTAGAAAGTGGACCGCAGGAGAGAAGTGCCTGCCTGCGAACGCTATCATCACAATTTGCGCCTTTTCTTGCCGTGTCTCCTTTCTCCTCTCTCCTCTCTCCTGCTCTGCCAATAAAGGGGGACTGCGCTTTGCGCAGTCCCCCTTTATTGGCGACCCTATCGGGATTTGAACCCGAGTTGCCGGGATGAAAACCCGGTGTCCTGGACCAGGCTAGACGATAGGGTCCGTATGTCGAAGCATGCGGCTGATCCAAGCATAGTCTCCCCGAAATGTCTCGGAAAGTCAAGCGAAAACGATGGGACCGGGCAAGGCGTCACCGGAGGTGACGGCAACAGCGGAAGGATTGCCTCAGCAAGAAGGGGCAGCAGCGGAAGAGCCGAGCAGGAGACTGCGAGTGAAGCGCGACGCGGCAGAGGGAGCCTCTTCTTCTTCGGCCGTTTCGGTCCTCTACTGCTCACCTGCTCTACCAGGCATAAAGAGACCGCGCGTTGCGCGGTCCCTTTATGCTTGGTGAGGGCAGCAGGACTCGAACCTGCGACCTACGGCTTAAAAGGCCGTTGCTCTACCAACTGAGCTATACCCCCACGGGAAGACAAGCTCCAAATCCCAAACACCAAATCCCGAACAAGAAGCAACAGCGAAAACCGGGACCGCCACTCCAGGGATGTATTATACCACATCCGGTGCGGGACTGGAAGCGGATTCGTCGCGGGGGAGGCGGCGGGCGGCGCCGCGGTCACACCTGCATGATCTCGGCAGTCTTCTTCTCGAGGTGGCCCTCGACCTTCTTCTCGTAGGTGTCGGTCAGCTCCTGCACCTCGTCCTTGCCACGGTACATCTCGTCCTCGGGAATCGTCCCGTCCTTCTTTTCCTGGTCGAGGACCCTGTTGGCGTCACGACGGACGTTGCGGATGGAGATCTTCGCCTCCTCCGCCAGCTCCTTGGCGTGATGGGTGAGCTGTCTGCGTCGCTCTTCACTGAGTGAAGGGATGACGAGTCGGATCACCTTTCCGTCGTTCTGGGGCGTGATGCCCAGGTCGGAGGCGAGGATGGCCTTTTCGATGTCCTTGAGACTGCCCGGGTCGTACGGCTTGACGACGATGAGCTGCGGTTCGGGTGTCCCGATGTTCGCCAGCTGGTTAAGGGGTGTGGGGGACCCGTAGTAATCGACCTTCAGGTGCTCGACGAGTCCGGAGGAGGCCCGTCCGGTCCTCACGCCCCGGTATTGCTCGACCAGGTGAGTGACCGCCTTTTCCATCTTTTCTTCGGCGTCCAGAAGCACGTCGTCAACGGGCATGTCAGTCGTCCCCCACGAGAGTTCCGATTCGCTCCCCCAGGATGGCCCTTTCGATGTTCCCTTCCTTCTTCATGTCGAAGACGACCACCGGCAGGTGGTGGTCCATGCACATCGAGATGGCCGTCAGGTCCATGATCTCGAGCTTCTTCGAGAGCACCTCGAGGTACGAGACCGCGTCGTACTTGGTGGCCGTGGGGACCTTCAGGGGGTCCGCCGTGTAGATGCCGTCCACCTTGGTGGCCTTGAGGAGCACGTCGGCACCGATCTCCGTCGCCCGGAGTGCGGCGGTGGTGTCGGTGGTGAAATGCGGGTTGCCGGTGCCCCCCACCAAGAGCACCACGCGTCCCTTCTCGAGGTGTCTGATGCAGCGTCGACGGATGTAGGGCTCGGCCAGTTCCTGCATCCAGATGGCCGAGAGGAGTCGTGTCTCGACGCCGATGTGCTCGAGTGCGATCTGGAGTGCCATCCCGTTGATGACGGTGGCGAGCATGCCCATGTAATCGGCGGCGGCCCGCTCGGCCCCGGCCAGCTTGAACTGCGCCCCACGGACGATGTTGCCGCCCCCGATCACCACCGCCAGTTGTGCTCCCGTGGCGGCGGCCGACTTCATCCGCTCGGCCAGACGCTCCACCTCGGCGACGTCGATGCCCCCCGTCCCCTCCGACCCGAAGAACGCCCCACTGATCTTCAGGAGCACCCGCTCGTACCGAACCCCCTCAGCCATTCACGAGACCTCCGCTCAGGCCTCCTCACCCAGTTCGTAGCGGACGAACCGCCGCACCGTGATGTTCTCGCCCAGCTTCGCGATCGTCTCCTTGATCAGGTCACCCACCGTCTGGTCGGTGTTCTTCACGTAGGGCTGCTCCAGGAGACACTTCTCGGCGAAGAACTTCTTCAGCTTCCCCTGGACGATCTTGTCGAGCACCTCGGGGGGCTTGTTCTTCACCTGCTCGCGATAAATGGATTTCTCCCTCTCGACCACGTCGACCGGCACGTCCTCGGGTGAGACGGCGATGGGGTCGGTGGCGGCGACGTGCAGGCAGATGTTCTCGACGAGTTCCCTGAAGTCGGCGCCGCGGGCAACGAAATCACTCTCACAGTTGACCTCGACCAGCACACCGATCTTGCCGGTGCCGTGAATGTAGCTCTGGACGAGTCCCTCACTGGTCTTGCGTCCGGCACGCTTGGAAGCGGCGTCGAGTCCCTTCTTGCGGAGATAGTCCACCGCCTTCTCGATGTCCCCGCCGGTGGCGGCAAGGGCTTCCTTGCAGGTCATCATCCCGATGCCGGTCTTGTCACGCAGTTTCTTGACGAGTGCTGCATCGATCTCTGTCATGGATGTGTCCTCTTCACGTATGCCGACTCACAACGGCTCTATTGGAGAACTGGAAACAGCCGGCGATCGCCTCACCCGTCGCTCTTGTCACCTTCGGCTTGGGCAGCCGGGGCCGAGGGAGACTCTCCCCCGGGAGCCTGCGTCCCGGGTGCTTCCGGTTCGGGTGATTCGGGCTTCGGCGCTGCCGCCGCCGGGGTCGTTTCCTTCGGCGCTTCTACCTTGGGGGCTTCCGGCGTCGGTGCTTCCTCGTCGGGCTTCCCGGGTTCGCCCTCGGCGGCCGCGACCTTTTCGGGGACCTCAGCCGGCTTCGCTTCGCGAGGACCGGGACGCTTCCTCGCGTCCCTTCCCCTTCCCCCTCCCCTGCGGGCCGGGGAGGATCTCTCAACGGAGACGGTCTTTCCGCCCGGAAGACGCTGGGTGGCCTTCGCCGGGGCACCACGTCGCGGCGGGCCCCGCCGGGCCCCGCGTCGCGGTCGCTCCGCCTCTTGGGGAGGCTTCTCGGTCCTGGCCTTCTTCTCCTCAGCGGCCGGGGCTGTCTTCTTGACGGCGGTCTTGGGGGCGGTTTTCTTGCCGTCGAGCACGGCATCGGCCATGCGTCTGACGTACAACTGAATGGAGCGGATGGCGTCATCGTTGCCCGGTGTCAGGATGTCCACCACGTCCGGGTCGGAATCGGTATCGGTGAGACAGACGGTGGGGATGCCGAGCTTCCGGGCCTCGGCCACCGCGATCTTCTCGTGGTGCGGGTCGACGATCACCAGCACCCCGGGCAGCTTCTTCATGTTGCGGATGCCTTCGAGGTTCCGTCTCATCTTCCGCATCTCACGCTGGTAGCTGGCAATCATCTTCTTGGAATAGAGCTGGATGCGGCCGGAGCTCTCCAGTTCCTCCAACTCCTCGAGACGTCTCACGCGCGAGGTAATGGTGCGGAAATTCGTGAGTGTGCCGCCGAGCCAGCGTTCCGTCACGTAGGGCATCCCACAGCGTCTGGCGGCCTCTTCAACACTGACACGTGCCTGACGCTTCGTTCCGACGAAAAGGACGTCCTCTCCGCGGGTGGCGACTCTGGCAAGAAACCGGGCGCTCCTGATCAGCCCCTTGATGGTTTCTTTGAGGTTAATGATGTGGATCAGGTTCCTTTTGCCGAAGATGTAGGGGCCCATCTTGGGGTTCCACCGACTCACCCGGTGTCCGAAATGCACCCCGGCTTCGACCAATGCCTTGATGGAAACGATCGCCAAAACCCACCTCCAAAATGACCGCGGTAACCCAAACGTCAACACGTCCCCGTCAGCAGGCCGGCCGGCGTCCGTACAGGCGCGTCACCCGGGACAGGGACCCTTCGCCACCGGCAGACCCGGTTTCAAACGGAAGCCACCCCCCCGGGCACCGAATTCTTCCGCCCCTCTCGGGAGGCCCTCGGTCCCGGCTTGCTGTAAACTGAAGTAGAGTAAGCGATTTCGCCCACTTGTCAATATTTTTTTCGTTTCCGTTTTTCCTGCACGCCCCGGGACGAAGTCCGACGGAGGTGAACCATCAGGGAAAGCCGCTCCCCAAGGCGCATCCGCAGCGTGTGACGGTCACCGGGATTTCTGCTTGCCACGACCCAAGTTTCTGCTATATTTGGGCTTGTGTCGCATGCCCGCCGGGCCTCGGACGAGGTTTGAACCGTCACCTCGAAGGAAAGGCATGAACAGACCCCGCGCAAAAACGTCACCCGAAGGACCTCTCAGGCTCTTTTTCTCCGTCGGCGACGTCTCCGCCGACCTGCACGCCGCCAATCTCATCCGTGAGATCAGAAAGCTCCGTCCGGACACCGTCATCGAAGGCTTCGGCGGACCCCAGATGCGTGACGCCGGATGCGACGTCCACTATCCGCTCACCACGATGAACGTCATGGGCGTTCGAAACGTCGTGCTGCATCTTCCCAAGGTGTGGTCGACGCAGCGCTCGGCACTGAAACACTTTGAGAAACACCGTCCCGACGCGGTGGTGGCCGTCGATTTCCCGGGATACAACCTGGCCCTGGCTCGATGGCTTCGTCCACGTCGGATTCCGGTCATCTGCTACATCTGTCCGCAGATATGGGCCTGGATGCCCGGACGCATCCACAAGATCCGTAAACGGATCACAAAGGCCCTCTGCATCTTCCCCTTCGAGGAGAAGATCTACCGTGACGCGGGTGTTCCGGTGGAGTACGTGGGGCATCCTCTCTTCGATCACCTGGACGGCCTTCGAATTGACGAAGACTTCTGCCGGAGGCTTCGACGGGAAGCCGGTGAGGTCCTCATCGGTCTCCTTCCGGGCTCACGTACACAGGAGATCAGGAACCTGCTTCCGGTGATGGCGAAGTCGGCACGCATCATCGCGCGCGAGCTTCCGAAGGTGCTTTTCGCCCTGCCCTTCAGCGGGGAGGGGCATCACAGGATCATCAGAAGGATCCTGAGGAAGTACGACATGCCCGTGCGCCTGCTCAGGGACCGCACGTTCGAGGTGATGAAGGAATCCGATTTCTGCATGGTGACCAGCGGCACGGCGACACTCGAACTGACCCACTTCAACACCCCGATGATGGTGATGTACCGTGTCGACTGGCCGAGTTACCTCGTCATCCATCCGTTCATGCGCACCGAGTATATCGCGATGGTGAACATCCTGATCGGACGTGAGGTGGTTCCCGATCGTCTTCTGTGGCGTGACGACGCCGAGCGGCTGGCACGGGACGCCCTCGACATCATCCGGAATCCCGACCGCAAGAGGGAGGTCACCGACGCACTCAGGAAACTCCGTGTGGAACTGGACCACCCCGGAGCTTCCCGCCAGGCGGCCGAGTCCATCCTCAAGACCGCCTGTGAACTCCGTGGATACGTTCCTGACGGGGGAAGCCAATGGCCGACCGATCGAGCTCACCGACACGGAGCGGCTGAATGAAAGTACTTCTGTTCTCGATGCCCGACGTCATGCCGATGTTCCACCCGAACGCCTGGCGTCCACCCAACCTCGGCATCGCCTCCCTCGCCGCCAACACCCCCGACCACGACGTCACCTGTGCAGACCTCATCACCCGACGTGAGAACGTGCGGGCGGCCGTTCGTGACGCCATGGAACACGTTCGGCCACAGCTCGTCGGACTGAGTGCCATGAGCTTCCAGTACGACACCGCACTCAGGACGGCCGAGCTGGTCAGGGAGATCGATCCCGACGTCCGTGTGGTGCTCGGCGGATATCACGCGACACTGCTCAACGAGGACGTGACACGGAGTCCGCGTTCATCGGGTCTCTTGGATTTCCTCATCCGCGGTGAGGGGGAGACGGCGTTCAACCGGCTCGTGAACGCCCTGGACGGCGACGGGACGCTCGAGGACGTCCCGGGACTCTCCTGGAAGAGGGACGGCGAGTGGGTTCACAACGGTCGCGGCGGTCTGGAGGACCTGAAGACCCTCGGGATCCCGAAGCGTTCGGCGCGTCTCTGGAACGGGGAGTACTTCTTCCGTGGGGTGCAGAGGGGGGCGGGTCTCCGCATCCTGCTTCCAAGCCACATCTACCAGGTCATCGACGTCCTCGAGACCTCACGAGGCTGCACGATGCCGTGCAACTTCTGTTCGATGCGGCACATGTACGGTCGGACCTTCCGGACGTACGACCCGGAGCGCGTGGTGGCCGACATCGCCGACAGCAAGCGTCACGGTGCCCAGTGGATACTGTTTGCGGACGACAACATCACACTCGACGTGAAGCGGTTCGAGCGTTTGTGTGACGCCGTCATCGCATCGGGTCACACCGACGTCAGCTACATCATCCAGGCGAGTTCCGCCGGGATCGCCTCAAGCGAAAAACTGGTCGGGAAGATGGACCGGGCGAATTTCCGCATCGTCTTCCTGGGCATCGAGAACGTCAGTGAGCGAAACCTGCGTCAGATGAAGAAGGGCGACATCGTGGAGAAGACCCGACGGGCGATCCGGCACCTGCACAAGCACGGGATCCTGATCGTCGGGGGGATGATCACCGGACTGCCCGACGACCGTGCGGTCGATATCGCCGCGAATTATGAGTTCTTCAGAGAGGAGAAGATCGACTTCTTCGGCGACCAGATCGCGACGCCCTATCCCCGGACCGACCTGCGCCGGGAACTGCTCGACGCCGGACTCGTCACCAACGTGGAGGATTTCAGCCGGTACAACGGGTTCTGGGCGAACGTGAGAACGAAGCACCTCTCCGCCGAGGAGCTTCAGTTCATCCGATGGAAGTGCCGTCGGAGCTACTCGGCGCGCGAGCACATCACGCCCAGCATCCGGAAGGCATATCCGGTCTACGCCCTGATGCATCTGCTGGTCATCCGGCCGATACGCCGGTTGAGACACGACCTGCGCAACTGGAACCGGACGGAAAAGGAGATCTACCGCGCGGACATGAAACGGTGCGAGGCACTGAACGACTTCTTCGGCGACAGGGCCTGAGGGCCCGTCCGGTCACACGCGGTGCCGGTGAAGGGGATACCCCGGGGCCGTCAGTAGATGGGCTTCCACTGTCGTGCGTCCCTGGCGGTGCTGGGCGGCATGCCCTCGTCGTAGAAGATGATGCGACGGCCCGAGGCGGACTCGGCTTCGAGGCGTCCTTCAGCGGTGCGGTTGACGACCAGCTTGCTGCCGGTCCACTCGTTCGAGTTGTCCCACACCACGGCGTCGTCCGACTTGCTCATGACGACCATCTGCCGGTTCACACGGTCCCATTCCAGTGAATCGCCCTTGGCGTGACGGTAGTAGTTGCCCTCGGGCATGAACATCTTCGCCCGGGCACTGCCGGTGGCGGTCACCCGCTTGATTTCCTGTCTGAGGGGACTTGCCCCCGGAGCAGGCGATTCCGGCCCGAGACGGACCTCCAGAGCATCGGCAGCGACGTCCGCGTCGCCGCTGAGGACCTGCACACCGTCCGACATGCGGATCGCCGCCGTGGGGGCCGTCTTCTCGTCACCCGCTTCGAGCGTCTCGTAGTTCCCCTCACCCGTCCACGTGACCGTGAACGTCCGGAGTTTACCCGGGTCCTCCCCCGGGCGGGGCTGCGGACGTTCAGTCAGGCGACCCCCTCCCGTCGTCACGCCACGGGTGAGTTCCCCACCGGTCAGGAAGGCCAGCATGAGGGGGGCTTCCAGTTCGGTCTCACCCCGCACCACCCGTGCCGGGTCCTTCATCCCCTCGCCGCCGCGGATCTCCGCCGTCCCTTTCCCCTCGTCCCACACCAGGCTCTTCCCCTTCGCCGTAAGCAGGCTGTCGGGCGGACCGCTGGCGTAGCTGACGTCCCCCTCGGCCGTCATGCCGGTAAGCTTGAGCCGCTCGGCCGCCGTCGGGCCCTCCGTCGCCGGGGGCTTCTCACTGATGAAGTCCATGACGACCCGTCTGGCGGCCAGGTTCATGTCACCGCGCTTGACGAGGACGTCACCCTCGAAGACCCCCTTGCCGGCGGCTTCGTCGTAGGAACCCGACCGTCCGTAGCGCACCTCAAGGTCCTTACGAGGGGAACCGGCACCGTCCGGATCGGGCTTCGGCTCGTGCCGCAGGATCCCCGGTCCCTCTCCCCTGGCCCGGAGGGTCGTCCCTCCCCCGTCGGTGCGTGTCTCGACCATGTCGATCTTCGTCGAGCGGGCGGTGAGTTCGCCTGTTCTCATCTCGCACATCTCCCCGGACTTCCCGGTGAGACTCACCACAAGCGTGTCCGGGCCCTTCTCGGGGTAGGTGTAGACCAGTTTCTCACCGGTGGCGCTGCGCGTCTCGCCGGTCACCGCCACCTCACCGGTCGCAACGACGTTCCTGATCTGAATCCGGTCCGACGCCTCCTCCTTCTCGAACGTGACGGTGAGTGTCCGGCTGCGACTGGTGGTGGACCCGTCCACCAGCTTCACGCCGCCGGTGAACTGGGCGTGGTGCTCGTCGGGGAGGTAGGTCATGTCGCCGCCGAACTCGACGACGGCGGGTCCGGTCGCCGTCTTCTCGGGGTCCTGGCGACGACTGCCGATCTCCAGTCGTCCCGGTCCGCGTCCGAAGATCTTCTCGCCCCGTGTGTCGGTCTTCTGGACGAACTGGATTTCCGTGCCGGTCATCCGGTCCTTTTCCTGCTCCCCGTGTGCCGGGAACTGATCGTCCCCCCGGATCCAGACGATCCGGGAGTCCCGGTCGAAGAGGATGCGTCGTCCGGTGAGTGTGCTCGACTGTCCGGCTTCCGTGGGGACACTGACGGCCCGTGCCGGTGCACCGGTGAGAAGGATTTTCGGCGAGTCGGCACTCATCCCCTCGGGAAGCCGCTCGGCGGTGTCGAGCACCCGACTGCGTCCGAACCGGACCTCCGTCCCCTCCAGACGGTAGGTCTTCTTTCCGCTCGTCTGGACCGTCCGGCACGGTGCACCACTGAAGACCAGGAGTCCGGCACGTCCGTCGTATTCCAGCCGGTCACCGTATCCCGCACGACCGGGGCTCGAAATCACGACCCCCTCCCTCGTGTCGGACCGCATGATCACCCGACGAAGCGTCATGGCCTCCCGGACGGCTTCTCCGGGCTTCACCGGCGCCGGCGAGGTCCTCTCGAATTCGATCACCAGGTGGTCGCCACGGACGCTGGTCTCTTTCTGTGTGGCCACGACGTTCTTCTCGAAAGTCGCCCGACTCTCGTCCCGGCTGTACTGGAGCGCCCCGTCACACGTGATGGTGATGTGCCCGGACGGTCCGGTCGTCTTGCCGTCCTCCGTCTCCTGTTTCTCCTCACCCGTGAGTCGTCGGACCGCATCCTCGGTCGCCTCTTTCAGGACCAGTCTCACCTCCTTCTTCAGCGTCGCCCCGCGCATGCTGCGGTCCGCCGTGAGGGCACTGCCGGAAACCTCCAGTGACCGTGTGCTCACCCAGACCGCACCGGGAATGACGATCTCCCCCTCCCCTTTCGTGCCCAGGTACCGCATCTCGTCACACTTGATGACGGTGTTGTCCCCACTGTCCTTGTCCACCACGGTCATGACGACGTTGCCCTTGAGCCAGCCGTTGCCCATCGTCTTGGCCTTGAGGTCGTCGATGCGGCCGACGTCGGCAGTGATCACCGTGGGACTTTCCTTGTCCTTGAGGACGGTGATCTTCGGCTTGATGATCTGTACGGGGCCCTCGTCGGTTTCCCCGGTGGCCTCGGTGCCGGTGATTTCGGCGAGGAGGGTGTTGTCCTTGGGGTCGTACTTGGAGATATGGATGGGACGTTCTCGACGGGGCGTCGCGACGGTCTGGTTGTCGTCGTCCACCCGCCGGCTCTCACGTTCACGGGCACGCTGCTGAACCAGCGCAACCACGATGATCACCGAGATAACCGTCATGATACCGATGTAGAGGATCCTGCGGAACATGGGTCCCATTCCTTTCGGGATCGCGCGCGAGACGGGGTGATACGAGACGGGGTGGACGTCAGTCGGACGCGCTTTCCGTGTTGAGATAGCGCTTCATGATACCGGCCCACTTGCCCTGGGCCTTGAGAATCATCTCTGCCAGTTCCCGGACCGCACCTCTGCCTCCGGGGGCCGTCGTCACGTGGTCACAGCGTGATTTCAGCTCCTCATGGGCGTCGGCGACGGCCGCCGAGAAGCCCACCTCCCGTACCGGGGGAATGTCGGTCAGGTCGTCACCGAGGTAGGCCACCTCCCCGCGTTTGAGTCCCGCACGCTTGATGATGTCACGGACGACCGGGAGCTTGTCCTTCGCCCCCTGATGGACTTCCTTGATGCCGATGTATTCCGCACGCTGTGAGACCGCCTCGGACGTGTTCCCGCTCACCAGGGCCGTCTGAATGCCCACACGCTGGAGATACTTGATGCCCGTCCAGTCCCGGACATTGAAGTGCTTCGTCTCACTCCCGTCCGTCGACACCGAAATGGTGCCGTCGGTCAGCACACCGTCCACGTCCATGATGAGCAGCTTGATGTGTTCGAGCGTCATTCCGGGCTCCCGCACGTGCTCGGCACCCCGTCGCCTTTCCGGGGCTGTCTCAATAGTAGGCGAAAGTCGGCCCCGGGCAAGGGAAAAAGCCGCTGAGGCACCGGCGTGACAGGGATCGCACCGACGCCCCCGTACGTCCTGCAGGCGCAATTCCGCTTGACTCAGGACGACACGACGGCTATCCTCGGACCACCGGCCGGGGTGAGGCCCCGCTGGTTCACCCGAGAACCGCCTCCGGGAGACCCCGACAGCATGATACCTCCGGCCGTGTACCTGGTCGTCGGCTTCGGCACGATTTTCGTCATGTCGGTGGTGCTGCATGAAATCGGCCACGGCCTGGTCGCCTACCTGTGTGGGGACCCGACGGCGAAGCTGGCCGGTCGACTGTCACTCAACCCCATCAGGCACGTCGACCCGGTTTTCACCCTGCTGATGCCGGCACTGTTCATCTGGCTCAAGCTGCCGGTACTGGGCGGGGCGAAGCCCGTGCCGGTCAACCCGTACCACTTCAGGCACCCCGTGCGGGACGACCGACTGGTGTCCGCGGCGGGGCTCGTGGTGAACATCGTGATCGCCTCGGTCCTGGCCATGCTGCTGCATCTGCTGCTGTGGCTGGGGGTGGTGACGTGGGAGTCACCCCACGCGATCGTCCTCGGGATGGGTATCATCTCGAACTTGGTGCTCTTCTCGTTCAACCTGATGCCGATTCCGCCGCTGGACGGCTCGCGGCTGCTCAGGTCGATCCTGCCGTGGTCGGCCCGCAATGTCTTCGACCGGATGGACCGGTTTGGGCTGATGCTGGTTTACGGGGCGCTTTTTGTGACCGGGTTCGGCAGGCTGATATTCGTCGTGGTCGAGTTCTTCTGGCAGCGGGTTTTCATTTTCCGTGTCGGTGAGTTCTGGCACGTTCTGCTGACGTTCAACGGAGCGCTCCACGGAGGATAGGAGACGTCATGAAGAAGGGACGCATACTCTCGGGGATGAGACCCACCGGACCCCTCCATCTGGGACACTACGTGGGGGCCCTCAGGAACTGGGCGACGCTCCAGGACGACTACGCGTGTCACTACATGGTCGCCGACTGGCACGCCCTGATGAGTGAATACGCCGACACCTCGAACATCGAGCAGTGGACCCGGGAGATGGTGGCCGACTGGATCGCCTGTGGACTCGACCCGGAGCGGTCGGTGATGTTCGTCCAGTCACAGGTGCCGGAACACGCGGCGCTTCACCTCGTCTTCTCGTGCATCACGCCCCTGGGGTGGCTCGAGCGATGTCCCACCTACAAGGAGCAGAAGAAGGAGATCAAGGGCAAGGACCTGGAGACCTACGCGTTCCTGGGCTACCCGACACTCCAGGCGGCGGACATCCTGCTCTATCTCGGGGACGTGGTGCCGGTGGGCGAAGACCAGCTCCCGCACATCGAGCTGACGCGCGAGATCGCGCGACGGTTCAACAGCCTGTTTGCACCGGTCTTTCCCGAGCCGACCGGCAAGCTCACCGTCATCCCCAGATTCCTGGGACTGGACCGTCGGAAGATGAGCAACTCCTACGGCAACTTCATCGCCCTGGCCGACGACGCGGACACCATCATGAAGAAGACCATGACGATGATCACCGACCCGAAGCGCATCCGCTTGACGGACCCCGGTCATCCCGACGAATGCAACGTGTGCTCCTACTACGAGGTCTTCGCGCCCGAGCAGCTCGCCGACGTCCGTGACAAGTGCCGGGGCGCCGGGTGGGGCTGCACGGACTGCAAGAAGAACCTCGGAGAGGTCCTCTGCGACTTCATCGCACCGATCCGGAGTCGCCGACAGGAACTCCTGAACGAGACGGGTCGAATCGAAGGCATCATCGAAACGGGCCGTCAGAAGGCGTCGGCCGTGGCGGCCGAGACGATGAAGAAAGTGCGTGCGGCACTCAAGTTCTGACCGCCCGGTTTCCGGAAGGACCCCCGCGACCATGAACCACCGCCAACGGTTCGTGAGGACACTTACCGGCAAGCCCGTCGACCGTGTCCCCTTCATCAAGGTCTTCGGCGGGACCAACGCCATCGTCCCCCGATGGGAAGAGGAGTACCCCGGCATCGGCGAGCGGGTCGACGCGCTGCTGGGTTTCGAGGGCGAGTACCGCGGCTGGCTCGCCGCACCCGTCGACCTGACGCCCGTGGGACCGGACACGCCCGAGGTCCTCGAGGACACGGCGACGCGGCGCGTGGTACGTCGCGGCGACGGCAAGATCGAGTGCACCCTCAAGACGCAGGACTTCGGCTACCACGTCCTCGAATTCCCGGTGAAGACCCGCGACGACTGGACGCGCTACAAGGATCGCTTCATCCTCCCGGAGCGTCCCGAGCGCTTCGGCGATGACTGGTCGGCCTTCGCCGCCCGGCACCGCGCACGCACCATGCCCGTCCAGCTCACGCACCGCGGCGTCTACGGCGTCCCGCGCACGCTCATGGGCGACGAAGCCCTCGGATACGCCTTCTACGACGACCCCGACATGGTCCACGACATGATGAACACCTACACCGACCTGGCCCTCGACGTGTGGGAGACGATGTGCGCCCAGATGAAGTTCGACCTCATCGAGTGCTGGGAGGACATGGCGTCAAAGAACGGTGCGTTCATTTCGCCGACCATGTTCCGTGAGTTCATGAAGCCGCAGTACCGGCGCATCCGGGCCTTCGCCGACGCCAACGACATCGAGATCGTCCTCGTGGACTCGGACGGTTACATCGACGACCTGACCGGACTGATGATCGAGGCCGGCGTGACCGCCATGTATCCCTACGAGGTGCAGTCCGGCTGCGACGTCGTGAAGATGCTGAGGACGTTCCCCGCCCTGGGCGTTATCGGCGGACTGAACAAGAACGTGATGGCCCATGGCAGGGAGGCGATCGACGGCGAGATGGAACGCGCCCGCGACCTCATCCGGAGGGGACGCTTCATCCCGGGACCCGACCACTTCGTGCTCTCCGACGTCTCGTGGGAGAACTACCGCTACTTCATGGAGCAACTGCGTGACGTGGTCATGACGACGACGCCGGCCGTTGACGGCACGGGTGACGACCTGCCCGAAAGACCGCAAAACCGTTGACAGTCGGTCGCTTCCGTGCTACTCTATTGACGCATTTCCGGTTGGGGCGGCGTAGCCAAGTGGACTAAGGCGCGGGTTTGCAAAACCCGTATTCATGGGTTCGAATCCCATCGCCGCCTCCATCGCTTTCTGCCCCGGCAGGTGTTCGCCCCCGCAGGTCCTCAACCGTATGGAGAACCGCTCCGCTTCGAGGGCAATCATTCGCCCAGGGACAGCAGAATTGCCCCCAGAGATCCCACACCAGACTGCCGATATGGCTGGCTTCCGCCGGGACGACCGCGAAGATCGGACCGCCTTGAGACAGAGAATCAGGCTAAAAACTCCAAAAAAATCCGTTCCCTTTGGGGCGAATGCGTGTTAAATAATACTGACTGGTCAGTTTTATCGTGTCCATTTCCGGCGTTGCGAGGAGCCATCGTGCCCCGACGAGACCGACGTGCGGACATCATGCGGGCGGCTGAGAAGCTCTTTACCAGCCGCCGCTATCACGAGATCTCCCTCGACGACGTGGTCCAGCTGGCCCGGGTGGGCAAGGGGACGATTTACCGCTATTTCAAGAACAAGGAGGACCTGTTCTTCCAGACGGCCAGCAGTGGGTTCGACCAGCTTTGCGATCTGCTGAGTCGGAAGGTCCCCGAGAGGGGCTCCTTCCCCGAGCAGCTGCTGTCCGCATGCCTGAACATTGGGCAGTTCTTCGCGAGGCGTCGACAGCTCTTCCGGATGATGCAGTCCGAAGAGGCCCGGATGTACTGGCGTCACGGGGAGGTCCGTCAGCGCTGGATAGAAGGATACCGGAAGCTCGTGCGGTCGGTAGCGGTGATCATTGACAAGGGCGTGCGGGAAGGTCTGATGCGGGACGACGTGTCGGCGGAAATCCTCGCGAGCTTCCTCCTCGGGATGCTGCGCACACGCGCCAGGGCGTTGGCTGACGTGCCCGACGAGGACCGACCGTTCGAACTGGTCGTCGACCTCTTCTGCAACGGAGCCCAACGGAATGACGCGAGCATCAGGGACGTGTCCTCGAGCGTCGGCGGCGAAGAAGTCCGGTAGAGGGAACACGACATGGTGAAGCCCCGGAAGTTCATCTCACTTGTGACGGTGGGGCTGCTCTGCGCGGCTGCGTGTGCCGTCGGAGGGTGCAGCCAGCCCGCCAGCTATCGTCGAGAAGCGGACAAGGTCGCGGCGGATATCATCCGTGAGAGACAGACAAAAGCGCTCGGCCGGACCGAGCCGTTCACCATCGAGACCCCGG